>CEAR01052016.1_pt1 | contig 35820 bp, 33 predicted proteins | sample 557461 | NCBI WGS metagenome assembly CEAR01 (sample SAMEA3182075, study PRJEB8094) | gut metagenome | biome: human; feature: gut; material: Stool; isolation source: human stools | place: Canada | collected 2012-03-14 | reverse complement strand
TTACCGGGAGGATAGGTCGTTGCCACATTCCATTTAACACCGCTTTATGCGGTGTTTTTTATTGTGAAATATATATAATTAATAGAGCGCGATATTGTCTGAAAGCCTTGCTTGTTTGTGTTCCGAACACAGAAGTTAAGCTTCGGCGCGCCGAAAGTACTTGTAGGGGTTATCGCCGAAAGAACAGATAAAACCGTCGTCAAGCGAAATATCTTCCGTATTCTGATTCAGAAAACGCCCTCGGAATACATACAGTATGCCTTCGGGCGTGTTTCTTTGCATAATACGAAATCTCTTCCGTTTGCCGCCGATTTTCTCAATTCTTTCGGCTTCTTACCGGGAGGATAGGTTGTTGCCGCATTCCATTCAAGCACTGCTTTGCCGCGGTGCTTTTCTTGTGTCAACGAAAACCACGCGACTATCGCGTGGTTCAAAAAAGGTTAACCGGTGAGAAATAGACATGAAAACTCCGCTTGTGTATAATAAATTTGTGACCTGCCAGTTACAAATAAAACACAAGCGGAGGACATTAAAGGAATAAAACAAATAATGACAGAAACAGTTTAGCACATACGGTATGGAATTGCAAGTATCATATAGTTTTTGCACCGAAATATCGCAGGAAAGTATTTTTTGAAGAAAAAAGGCTTGAAATAAGAGAAATATTTAGAAAACTGTGCGAAAGGAAAGGAATCGAAATAATAGAGGGAGAGATATGCCCAGATCATATACATATATTGGTAAGTATACCGCCGAAGTATAGTGTATCGAGTGTGATGGGATATTTGAAAGGAAAGAGCAGTTTGATGATATTTCAGAAATGGGGAAACATAAAATTTGCATACAGAAACAGAGAGTTTTGGTGTAAAGGATTTTATGTAGACACAGTAGGGGAAAATACGAAGATGATAAAAGAATATATATCGAATCAATTAAAACGAGATAAAGAGTCTGATCAATTGAGTATTTTTGATCCGAGAGACCCGTTTACGGGTAGCAAGTAAAACAACGCACGACTGGTAGGTCAATAAAAGACGCACTTGTGTGTTGCTAAAAATATTAGGGTTATACCCGAAAAAGAAAAGCCACCCGCTATGCGGGCGGATATTTACTGTGGTTATCGATTTGATTTTCCGCATGGTTTTACCGTGAAGGCGGCAAACTTTATGCGGTAATTTATATTTTATTCTTGTCTGACATACGTTAATACGGCGATCCGTCTGTATTTTTCGATACGGCGATAAGTTCCGACGATTTTTTCGCGGCTTGTTCGCGGGCGCGGTATTTCGCGGGCGAAACGAGATATTTTTTCTTGAACACTTCCGAAAAGTAATAAGGGCTGGCAAACCCCGTGGACTCGGAAATGGACGAAATGGTGAAACTCCCGTTGGCGAGCATTTCCGCGGCTTTGCTCAGCCGCACGGACGTGAGATAAGCCTGCGGCGACCTTTTTATTTCGCGGCGGAAAATTCTCGAAAGATATTGCGGCGAAACGAAAAACGTTTTCGCGATCGTTCCCGCGGAGATGTCGTTGCCGTAATTTTTGTCGATATAATCCACGATTTTTTCGACGAGTTGCGTCTTTATCGTCTTCTGAGAGCGGGCGGAAGCAAATTCCGCGGCAATTTCCGCAAAAATCCGGTAAAGGTTGGAAAGCATTATGAAGCCCTGCGGATCTTCGTTTAAATTTCCGTCGTTCATCGCGCTTAAAAACATAGCGGCGAACTTATCGTAATCGGAAACGGTTTTAATGAAAACGTCGTTGCCCAGCCCCGACTGCTCGAAAAGCGTTCCGCAGTCCGAGCCGTTGATCTCGAACCATATCGAACGCCAAGGGTTTTCGGGATTTTGCATATAAGACACGGTTTTCCCGGGAGCGATGGCAAAAATCGCTCCTTTTTCCACGACGTATTTCTTGTTTTCGTAGTAGCACACGCCTTCGCCGTCGAGAATGAAATGCACGATGTAATTTGTGAGTTTCCATGGTCCGACGGGATATTTTCTCGGCGAAGTCCTTTCCCACGCGCACACGACGGGGCGGATATGATAGTCCGTAAGCGAATAAAATTTTACGCAGACGTTTTTTTGTAAGAACGTGTATTTTTTATCGTCGATCATCTTTGGTACCCATCGTATTATATCATTATCGGTTTTCTATTGCAAGCCTAATCGCCGCATTGTTTCAAAAAACGGATTTTTAAGTTCAAATATTAATATGTTTTGCCGAGCCCCGCAAAAATTTTCGGTCTTAACCCGTGAAAATTTACCTGCGCGAGGGCTTTTTTGTTTCAAATTTTGTATCTTTCATTTCAAAAATAATATTGCAAACAGATACCCTTTGCGTGTAAAATATCAGGGTAAACCGAGGGAATGTTCATCTCGTCGGACGGAGAAAACATTATGGCTGACAAACTTGTAAAAAACAAATACGGGAAAGTAAGTTATCCCGAACTCTTCGCGGTGATGCTTTTCTCGGTTGTTCCCGCCGTTCTTTTATATGCGTTCGCGCAGAAATTCATTGTGAACAACGTCAATATCGGAGGTTTGAAAGGATGATTACGCGTCGGCTTAAAATTTTATACAATAAATGCGGAAAATCGCGCTATAAGGCGATTAACGGCGAAATTCTTTCTGTAAAAACCGTTTTCGGCGGCGACGAACTCGTTATTTTTGACGGCGGCGAAAAGGGTAGGAAGGAATGTGTCCTGGAAGCGGAACGCGGCGAAAGCGGTTTCGCTTTTTTCGCTTATGCGGTTAACAAAGAAATGCCCGTTTATTACCCCGAAGAGGGGGTTATCGTAACGACTTCCGACGACGAAAGAAGTTACGGCGAAATCGAATCGGCGATAAAAGCGAAAGGTCTGAAAACCGATATCGGAAAATTCGAGTCGGGCGAGGAATCGTCTTTTTCGTCGGCAGAAAAACTTCCGTTGAGGCGGTGTCCCACGTTTTTATCCGTTTCCGGAAACGTGAATTTGTGGGAAGCCGGGTTCAGGGGTTTTCCTATCGAGGAAAAACAACATTTCGATCTTTACGATTATTTTATTCCGCGGCAGAACTGGGACAGAGTGAATTTCGACGCGGACGCCGAAAGGGTGGTTTACAGGTATTCGTTCGGCAGGGGGATGGGCGCGCGCGACGACCTCCGGCGCAGAAATTATAAGGGCTATTATCCTTGTCTTATCGCCGAACTCCCGGACGGCGGAATCGATTATTCCGTTACGGCGTTCTGCGATTCCGAAACCGATTATGCGGCGGACAGCGGAACAAATCCTTTTAACGCGATGCTTCACAGCGCGGCTAATTCGCTCACGGACGAGGAGAAAACGGCGGCGAAAAAACTCGAAAGCGCGCCGACCGTTCTCAGAGTGAAACTTTCCGCGGTGAACAACGGCGAAACCTGCGCAACGGCGTATTTCAGATTGCCGCAGATCAACACGCCCGTTATGGCGGAATCCGATAAGACGGGCGAAGTCGTTTCGCAAGGTTACGGAATTTACAAGAACCGCGTATTTATGCGCGTTACGGCGGACGGCGAAAAAGCAAACGGCGCGGAAACGGCGTTTATTCTCGCCCCGGGCGAAAAGAAAGACATATATATACTGTTGTTTTTTAGGCCCGTGGAGAAGAGTTTTGCGGATAAGTTCGACGAAACGGATTTTGAAAAACGCTTGTCCGAGGCTGAAAAAGTATGGCGGGAAAAACTCGGCGATTTAGCCGAACTATGCTTACCGGAAAAACGGATCGAAAACGCCGTTAAAACAGGTTTTTTCCATCTCTTCGGCTCATGTTTCGGCGAGCGGGGCGGAAACGTTCTCGCTTCCTGCGCGGGCGTGTATCCGCCGATCGGCTCGGAAAGTTCGCCGATAATTCAGTTTCTGGACAGCGTCGGGCAAAACGAAGCGGCGGGGAAGTGTCTGAATTTCTTTTTCGGACGTGAAAAAGAGAACGGGTTTATTCAGAATATCTGCGGCTATATGCTCGAAAACGGCGCGACTCTTTATAACGAGAGTCTGCATTACGCTTATTCGCGCGATAAAAAGCAGTTGGCGGAGAACTTCGGTAAAATCAAAAAAGCGACGAGTTACGTTCTCGGCTGGATAGACAGAAACAAAAACGACAAACCGTTCGGTTACGGAATGATAGACGGACAAGTCGCCGATCCGGAGGATACTTTCCGGTCGTACGCTCTTAACGCTTTCGCTTATGCGGGTTTGCGCGGCGCGGCTGAGTTGTATGAGGCTTTCGGCGAGGGGAAAGACGAAACCGAAAGGGTGAAACGCTATGCCGACGAACTTTCGGAAAACATAAGAAAGGCGTATAAAACGGCGTTGAAACGCGCGCCGCTCGTTCCGCTTAAGGACGGTAGATGGACGCCTGCGGTTGCTCCGTGGGCGGAGGGCAGATGCGCTTGCTCGCTGCATTTCGAGGGTGAAAGTTGTTTCACCCACGCGGCGCATAACCTTAAGGATTCGCTTCTGTCGCTCGGCTTTTTGGTTTATTACGGCGTTTTTGCGCCCGAAACGGACGACGCGACGAGGATAATCGAATATCTTTCCGATAGTTATTTCGAGGATAACACCGCGTTTTCGCAGCCGTATTATAATCTCGCGCCGATGATAAATCTTTTCCGCGGCGAGCGGAAAGCGTTCTTAAAGGAATATTACACGGCTTTCGCAACCTTAGCGGACAGGGAAACGTATTCTTTCTGGGAACATTATTTCCTCGCCACGCCGCACAAAACTCACGAGCAGGCATGGTTTTTGATGCGCACGAGATATATGCTGTATTTTGAAAAGAACGGCGCGTTGTTTTTGCTGGCGGGAATCCCCGACGCGTGGAGAAAAAAGGGGAAGAAAATCGTTTTGAAAAACGCGGGATGTTTATATGGTAAATTCTCGCTCGAAGTTGATTTTTCAGACGGAGACGCAGATTATCGTTTTGAAAGCGATTTTCCTCAAATACCCGTCTATATATCGATTAACGGTGAAAATAAAAGAGTATAAACAAGTAAATTCCGCGTCGGTTCGTTCAGGCGCGGGAAGTGAAAAATGGAATTTAAAAAACTTGAAAAACAACTGCTCGCGACGGCAAAAGCCTTCAGGGCGTTCAAAACGGAGTTCGGTTACGGAAAGAGCGGAGAAGAATTGTTGAAACCGTTTTTCCGTTCGCTCGAGGAAAGCCTCGGCGCGGTTGAAACGGAATTCGATTTTTTAATAGGCAAAGATACCGTAAATATCGACGGAAAAAGTTTCGGCGCGTATGCCGAAGCGGGCGATACGATCATATTCGACGTCAGCGTGAAATTCAACGGACGGTGGAGCGACGTTTGCAGAACTTTCTTCGTCGGAGAGATGAATGGACTGCAAAAATCCGCCTATAAGTCGATTAATTCGACGATTTCGGTCGGAAATGGCTCGCTTGAAAACGGCGTTGAGGCGGAAAAGATATACGAAGCGGTAAACGCTTGTTACGCAAAAAGCGGAAAAACAGGCGATTCGTCGCTCGACGAATCAAACAAATAAAGCGAATCGGACAAAACACAAAGCCGCCGCGACGAGCGTTTGCTCGTCGCGGCGGCTTTGTGTTTTGTCCGGCATAATTTCAAAAAGTTCGTTCGCAATTACTGATCGTTAACGTAAGATTTTTCTTTTCTGTACCGTTTCGGCGACAAACCTGTTTTTTTCTTAAAAGTAGAAGTAAAATGCGAAGAATCGAAAAATCCGCAATCCTGAGCGATCGTCGATACGGTTTTTTGCGTGTTAAACAGCATTTCTTTTGCTTTTTCAACCCTTATTTCGGTTAAATACTCTATCGGAGTATAACGGCTGAGCGTTTTGAAACTCGCTATGTAATTCGATTTTGACATATTCGCTATTTTAAGCAGCATATCTATAGAAATTTTTTCGCCGTAATTTTCCTTCATGTATTCCATCGTTTTGACTATAGAATAAAGATTTGCGTTTTCGTCGTAAGAGTGTTTTTTATCCGTTGTTTTATGGCTTTCAAACATAAGAGACGAAAGTTTACTTATAATATCTAATGCCTTGGAAAGTTCCTGTATGTTATTTTCCGGTTTATCATCGCTGTGTTCCAGAAGATCGTTGAATTCGGGCGTTAAAGTTTTAAGTTGGGTTTCGTTCAGCCTTAAAAACATGCCGTGCGACGAGCCGTCGCGGATAAGCGGCTCTATATCCCACAGTATGGTAAAACCCGGAATGGAATGTAGTTCGTCTTTATATCGCTCCAAGAAGAAAGGACTTAACAGTATGTGCAAAATTTTAAAATTATCGGGATCTTCGCTGAAATACCCGTGCTGAAAATTTTCGGGTATAACGTAAACGCTGCCTTTTGTGGCTTCAACGCAGTTGTTTTCCATATAGTGCCAGCCGCTGCCTTCCGTTATAATATTGATTTCGCAAAACGAGTGACTGTGCATCGCTATAGGAAAAGAAAATTTAATAGTATTGTCGTGTACGTAAGAGATAGCGTAACGAAATTTGTTTTCCGATTGAAATATATCTTTATACTGGTATTCCGCAACGCCGGTATATTCTAATTTTTTCGGATGCATAATTCACTCCTTTTTGGACTATTTTACAAAAATTAAGGCAATTTTTACTATATCATAACATTTTATTGTGGTAAAATCAAGCCAATCTACATGGAGGGTGGAAAAATGAAAAGAAAATTTTTAGCAATTGTACTTTCGGTATTATGCTTAAGCATGATATCGGCATGCTTAGTTTCCTGTGGCGCGGGAACGAGCGAAAACGAGCCGAAATATACGCTTTCGAACGGCGAAGCAATTCCTGCGTCGATCGACGTGGAGATCGGCTCTCTGTGTATCGTTCCCAAAGTCGTAAACGGCGACGGAGCGGTGCTGGACTTCGAAGTGAAAGCCAAAGACGAATCCCGGGTAGAAATCAACAACGCGAAATTCAGGGCAGTCGTTTTGCAAGGTTACGCGATAAGTTATTTTGAAAACGAAAAAGTCGTGGCGTTGATAGACGTAAGCGTGAAAGACTCCACCGCGCCCATGATTATAGTCAACGCTCCCGAGGGCATGACGGTAATTTATAATTCCGTCGTAACCATTCCCGCGTGCAAGGTGAGCGACGCTTCGGGCGAGAGTATCATTCCCGAAATAAGCGTTGCGGATAAAGACGGTAATGCCGTAACGGTAACCGACAATACGTTTGTGGCAAACGTACTCGGCGCTTACACCGTATCGTACAAGGCGACCGATAAAAGCGGCAATTCAAGCGCGAAAACGTTGGGCATAAACTGCGAAATGGCAGATCTTCTCAACGGGTTCGAATCGCTTTCCGACGTAGGCTATTTTGCCGATCCTTGCGAAATGGAATTAAACAGCGAATTCGCGTCGACAGGTAACGGCGTGAAAATCACCGAAACCGGAACCGATAATTACACCTATCGTTCGTTATACGTTCCTTTAAAGAAGGACGGAAAGATGATTACGTTAAATCAACTTTTAAAATACGAAAAGGTACAACTTACAGTATACGCGTCCGAAAGTAACGAACTCGGTCTTGCCAACGGAACTTTCTCCATAACCGCAGGACAGAATATTATGGTATTCACGAGAGAGCAGATTCAGGCAGGTCTGAAATTTACCAAAGGTCAATTTTCCGAAAAAGACGGATTTTTACTCAATCTTCGTTACGGAACGAACGGTTTCTGGATGGTTCTCGACGATTTTATAGGAATTTATCCCAGAGATTACGTCCCCACCGTCGAAGCCGAAATTACTATAAACGGAATAGATAATACGCCCGTATTGTACGGAAGCGAAGTGACTCTCCCGAAGGCTACCGCCGTTTACGACGGTAAAACTCTGGAATACACCGTGACCGTTAAGGATAAAACCGGCGCGGCCGTCGAACTTAACGGAGATAAATTCAAAGCCGACGTGGTAGGTCTTTACACCGCCGAATATGCGATAAGCGCCGAAGGCTATGAAGGGTATGCAACCATAAACTTTATTTGCAGACGCGGCGAGACGTTCAACGATTTTGAAAGCGTCGACTCCGTAACCTGGGCAAAAGACGGCGAAACTACGGCTACGAAAGAACTCGTGGACGGCTATAACGGGCACGGCGTAAAAATAACCGCGCGCAATAACTTCTCGTGGGATCAGGTAAGATTGCCGGTTAAGGATGAAAAAGGCTTCGTAACCGCAAGAAATTTTGCGAAATACGATAAACTCGTATTCGTCGTGTACGTCGGCAACGACCTGAAACTCTGCACCGCGAACGCGAACGAGCAGTACGACGTAAAAGCCGGTTGGAACGTGGTTACTTTCTCGATAGCAAACTTTGTCGCGGCGGGTAATTTCAGCGAGGACGCAAACGGGATATATCTTTGCGTGAACGGGCTTGAGAGCGGAAAAGAAATGATATTCGACGCAATTTACGGATTGTACGCCGAAAACTACGAACCGCCGGTTGCGGGCGAAATCAGAATTAACGCCGTAAACGGAAGCGTTATAATAAAAGATAAAGAAATGACCGTTCCGACGGCAACCGCTATAGACGCCGACGGCAACGCGCTCGGATACGAAGTGATCGTAAAAGACGGCAACGGCGCAACCGTAACTCTTTCCGCGGGCGATAAATTCACGCCTTCGGTTACGGGAACTTACGAACTGACTTACGTTATAACCTCCGACGGTTACGACGGAAGCGAAAGCGTAGCCTTGCAGTGCAAAAAAGCGATGCTTTTAAATTCGTTCGACGCTCTTTCGGATTTGCCTTACGTTATCAACGTTGAAACCACAAAACTTTGCGAACTTGCGGACACGTTTGACGGTAAAGGCGTGAAAGCGTCGGCTCCCGACGGTATGAGTTGGGCTCAGGTTCAGGTCGGCGCGAAAGACGGTAAGGGGGGATATATTTCCTGGAAGAACTTCCGGAAATTCCAAAAGATTCAGTTTGTGGTGTACAGCAGTTCTTCGGCAACCTTCTGCACGGCGACCAACAGCGAAAGCGTCGGCGTATCGGAAGGCTGGAATATAGTGGAATTCAGTATGAGCGGAGTAGTCGCCGCAGGCAATTTCCGTGAAGACGCAAACGGATTCTACCTTTGCGTAAACGGTCTTAAAGAAAACGAATATCTTATTTTCGATAGTTTTTACGGGATTTATGCGGATGATTATCAACCCGACGTGGAAGTTGAAGTCAGGATAAATTCGACAGACAACCTTACGGCTCTTCTGGGCGGCGAGTATAAGATTCCCGCGTATTCGGCAACGCACGGCGAAACCGGACTTGAATGTGAAATTACCGTAAAAGACGCAGGCGGAAACGTTGTTGAGGTAAACGACGACAAATTCGCCGTCGCGGCGCTCGGCGCGTACACGATAACTTATAAAGTAATCACCGCAGGATACGAAGGCGAAGCGAGCGTGACCGTAAACGCCAAAAAGGGTAATCTTTTAAACAATTTCGACAAAGCGAGCGATATAACTTACGTTGCCGTAAGTTCCGGAAACGAAGTTGTGGACGCGCTTTCCGGCAAGGCGATAAAGATTACCGCAAACGCGGCGTTTTCCTGGACGAGAGTAAGTTTCCCGGCTGTGGAAAACGGCGGATATCTTACAGTTGAAAATTTAAGAAAGTATGATAAAATAAGATTCGTAATCTATTGTTCCGCAGACGGCGTTTATCTTTGCACGGCGGCAAACGAAGAAGGTTACACTTTAAAGAAAGGCTGGAATATCGTTGAATTCTCGCCGGAAAACATAAAATCGTCGTTTGAAGAGAACGCTAACGGATTTTATCTTTCCGTAAACGGTCTGAACGCAGGCGAACACATCATGCTTTACGCCGCTTACGGAATTTATGCCGACGATTACGCTCCGCCCGTTGCCGGCGAACTTAAAATCGACTCTGTAGACGGTCTGATCGCTTTATACGGCGGCGAATATACGATTCCCGCGTACACCGCGGTAGACGCGAACGGAGCTTTGCTTGATTGTTCCGTCGCCGTGACGGACGCGAGCGGCTCGGCTGTAACCGTAACAGACGGCAAGTTTACGGCAAACGTCTTAGGCTTATATACGATTACTTATACTATCGTATCCGAAGGATATGAAGGCGAAGCGAGCGTGACCGTAAATTGTAAAAAAGGCAACCTCTTGAATAATTTCGACAAAGCGAGCGATATGACCTACGTCGGCATAAGCGCAACCAACGAAGTTGTGAACGCGCTTTCCGGTAAGGCGATAAAGATTACCGCAAACGCGGCGTTTTCCTGGACGAGAGTAAGTTTCCCGGCTGTGGAAAACGGCGGATATCTTACAGTTGAAAATTTAAGAAAGTATGATAAAATAAGATTCGTAATCTATTGTTCCGCAGACGGCGTTTATCTTTGCACGGCGGCAAACGAAGAAGGTTACACTTTAAAGAAAGGCTGGAACGTTGTTGAATTCTCGCCGGAAAACGTAAAATCGTCGTTTGAAGAGAATGCGAACGGATTTTATCTGTGCGTGAACAACGTCGCTCAGGGCGATTATATAATGATGTATTCGGCGGAAGGCATTTACGCCGACGACTATCAGGTTTAATAAATTTTCCTCTTTGTCGCGTCTTTTCCGGGCGCGACAAAGAAAAAATGTCGGAGAACTCTATAATGACAAAACTTTTTCAAAAAGGAAAAGAAAATCGGACTCCCGCCGCAAAGGGAATACGTAAAAAACGAGTAAGGCGCGTAAGGCCGGTGTTTATCGCGGCGGGCGTCATAATGCTCGTTTACGCTTTGTCGATGCTTACGCCGCTTTATTATATGCTGGTGAATTCCTTAAAGCGAATCGACGACTTTTTAGAGCGCGGCGCATGGGTTTTTCCGTCCGGACAGTACGGCGGAATATTCTGGGAAAACTACAAAAACGTTTTTAAAATGGGCGGCGATACGAGTTTTTATAAAATGCTTTTAAACTCGCTCATATTCACCGTGTCGGTCGTTCTGATTTCAACCGCCAGCACGACGGCAACGGCATACGTTCTTGCAAGATTCCGCTTCCCGGGCAGGGGATTTCTGGTTTCGATAGGTTTCGGCTCGCTGGTTTTGCCCGATTTCGGCGCGGCTTCGGTTATATATAAATTGTTTCTTGACTGGAATCTTATGGATACCTGGGGAATACTCATACAATTTGCAACGCCGTTCGGAATACTTTATCTGATGCTTTTCGGCTTGTTTTCCGCAATGTCGAACGGTTATGTGGAAGCGGCGGAAATCGACGGGGCGGGCGAGTTTACCATATTTTTCAGAATATGCGTGCCAATGGCGTTCGGAATGATGAGCGCGGTAATGGTAATAACAGCCATCAACACGTGGAACGATTATTACACTTCGTATATGTATTTGCCGAGTTTAAAGACGTTGGCTTTAGGGCTTCAGGAATTGTCGCTCACGCTTTCGCAGTTTCAGCGTCCGACGCTGTTTGCCGCAATGGTTATAACCGTTGCGCCCGTGGTAATACTTTTTATTGCCATGCACGACAAAATAATTTCGTTTACCGCCGGCGGCGGATTAAAGGGATAGGAGATTTTATGAATAAGAAGATTATATCGATATTTTGCGCGTCGTCGATAGCCTTAAGTCTGGGGCTTTCGGCATGCGGAAAAAGCGACACTTCCGCGATTTCGTATAAAATAACGGAATCCGAAGAAACCATGCGTTTGGGCGCGTTCGACACGCCGCATAACGGTTTTGAAAACGAACGCGGAACGCCCTGGGGTTTGGAAAAAGATTGCAACACCGAGGAAAACTGGCGCGTTATGGCAGATTGCGGTTATAACGTTGCGCTGCCAATATACGATACCACGCACGAGCATGTGCTTAAATCGCTTGCAAATGCGGAAAAGAACGGCGTAAAAGTTCTCATAATGGACTATGAAAACCCGTCGCTTCACAACATATGTCATAACGGCAAGGGGCTTACTTACGAAGAGGCATATTCTCAGATTCTTGCGCAGGAAAGCAAAATCAAAGCGCGAATCGACGAATTTGCCGCATATAAATCCTTTGGCGGACTTCACGTTATGGACGAGCCGTCAATGGATTATTACAATACGATAGCGGCGGCTCAGGATTGGTGGTATAAAAATTATCCCGAATACGAATTTTATGTGAATCTGTATCCGTCATACGCGAGCGATACGCAACTTTACGGCAAATATGCGGGAGAATATACGTTCAGGGATTACGTTTTCAATTTCGTCGAAACGGTAAATCCGACCTGTATTTCGTACGACCATTATCCGCTTCAGAAAGCCGGACTTCGCGGAACGGTTCGCCCGCAGTGGCTTTCAGACCTCGAAACGTTTGCCGACGCTTCGAAAAAATACGATATTCCGTTTTATATCTATATTCTGACGACAAGGCACTGGAGTTACATTTCGCCCGAACTTTACAGCGAAGTGGCATGGCAGGCATACAGCGCGATGTGTTACGGAGCGAAAGGGTTGCAAACTTTCCTTTACTGGTCGTATCTTGCGCCGGACAGCGATACGAATAATCTCGGCACCGGGCTTGTCGATCCGCAAGGCAACAAACTCGCTTGTTATTATGCCGTAAAAGAGGTCTTTGACGAAATAAAATCGTTTGAAGGGTTGTATATGAATTTCGACTGGGTGGGAACGATGCCTTTGGGTATGAGCGGAAGCGGAACGTACAGTCAACTTCGTTCTCCGCTTGAAAAAGTAAAGGGAATAGCCGCTGTCGACGCAACGGCAGACGCGCTCGTTTCGGAATTCAAGGATAAAAAAGGCAACGTCGCCTATATGGTCATGAACTATTCTTCGCCTTTTGAGCATGCGGATAACAAAGTTACTTTAAAGTTTGAAAACGCCGATAAAGTGCTTGTCTGCAAAAAAGGCAAAAGAGTTGTGGAAAACCTGAAAAACAATACTTTGGAACTCGATATCGGTTGCGGCGAAGGTTACTTCGTGATTCCGGTTAAATAAAAATCCGACAGGAGGATATGTTTATGAAAAAATTCGGTAAAATAATCGCGTTGCTGCTTTGCGTTATGGCAAGTTTATCGGTTATCGCGTGCGGCGGAGGTAACGGAGGTTCCGTCGGCGATTCCGTTAAAGACGACGCCGGCAAAATAGGTAAAAGAGGCGAAAAAGGAACGCTTTCGTTGAACGTTTACGCTGCAGGCTACGGCACGGATTGGATAACTTCGGCTGTTTCGTTGTTTCTTCAGGACAATGCGGGCGTCAAGTATTATCTCGAAGCAAGTCCGCTCGCTTTAAGCGCGGTTAAAACCCAACTCGAAAACGGAAACTGCAAGGACGACGTTATCCTGGTAAGCGCGGCGGATTACGAATCTTACGTGGCGAAAGGATATATCGAGGACTTAACCGACGTTTATCAGTCCGTTATTCCCGACAGCGGTAAAAAAGTCGAAGAAGTAATAGACGCAAACGTTATGGCAGATAAGGTCATAAACGGTAAAAAATACGGTATTCCGTGGCAGGATAACCCGCCCAGCGGACTTATTTACAATAAGAAGATGTTTGAGCGTTACGGCTGGACCATTCCGGAAACCATGGACGAATTCTGGACGCTTTGCGATAAAATAGCCGAGGACACCGAAGGTTCGGTTGCCCCGCTCACTTTCGGCGGCGCAGACGGAAACGGTTATCTTTACACCAATTTTCCGCAATGGCTTTCCGAATGTTACGGCGCAGACGGGATGAAGGAGTTCTTCAGACTCGGCTCGCCCGAGGTGTATTCCGTTCAGCAGGAAGGCAGAGCAAAAGTATATTCCACTTTGGCAAGACTCACTAAGGGAAAAACGAGCAAAGGTACCGATATAACGCTTGACGGCTCGGTGGGCGCCACCGCGATAACCGCGCAGTCCAACTTTATAAACGGCAGAGCGGCTATGATCGTGGGCGGAACGTATTTCCCGACCGAAATGGTTGATTACATTAAAATTAAAAACTTCGACGCGGGCTATATGCCGATGCCCCATATCAATGCGGACAAAAAATCCATCGACGGCAGCAAAGATACGTCGAACGTGCTTTTCTCTTCCGATAACGGTGTGTTCGCAATACCTGTAAGCGCGGCAAATAAGGATCTGGCAAAACAGTTTTTAATTCATATGCTCACCGAAAAGAGTTATTCCTCTTTCGTAAAAGCCACGCACGGACTTTTAAGACCGTTAAAAGGCGTTAAAGTAAATACCGACGGATTCGACGCGTTCACGCTCGCGGCGTTCAACGGGTTCTATCACGACGATAAAGCCGAAAGGGTTTACGCCGTTACGCCGAACAAAGTGCTTGAAAAAGATATTCTTGCCGTTTTCTTTGCTTATGAAGGCGGATTCTTCAACAGGATAGCGGGCGCCGAATCTTACGAAGCGGCGAAGAGCATTGCCGAAGGTTGTCCCGCAAACGAAATTTCCTGCGTCTTAAAAAAGTGGGACGCAAATAAAAACGAATGGAAGATATGATTACCGCAAAAAAATCAAAATACAGGCTGTCGCCGTCGAAAATCGTGTTTATAATAGTTATGCTTGTCGTTCCGCTTGCGAATTTCGCGATTTTCACGGTGTACGCAAATTTAGGCGGCTTGGTTTTGTCGTTCAAACAGATCAGAGACGGAAAGGAAGTGTTCGTATTTTTTGAGAACTTTCAAAGGTTTTTCCGTCTTTTCGGAAGTCAGAACTACGGCAGAATAATAGGTACGTCGTTCGCATGGCTGCCCGTCGTTTTGTGCGTGATGTTTCCCATAACCGTTTTTATGTGCTTCTTTCTGTATAAGAAAGTTCCGCTTTCCAGGCTCATAATCGTAATCCTGTTTATCCCCAACATTATACCCGCAGCGGTTATGTCGGAATTTTACAGAAGATTATGGGATACGGGCGGAGGCGCGTTTCAGAGCGGTATAATGGTTAAACTGTTCGCGTTTATAACAGGCGGCAGAGAAATAAACTGGCTTATTACCGAAGGCTATGCGAACTGGGCGTTGTTCGTATACACTATATGGTTCGGGTTCGGACTGTACTCTTTATTTATCTGGGGCGCAATGTCGCGTATACCCGAGGAAGTTCCCGAGTCCGCTCAACTCGACGGCGCGGGACTTATGACCGAACTTTTCAGCATTACGATACCTTTTATATGGCCTACGCTTTCGATCGCTATCGTGATGTACGTGCTGACGCCGTTCACGATATATATGCAGCCGCTTATGCTTGCCGAAAACGGAAGATACGGAACTACGACCATAGCCCTTCTTATAATAAACGAGATAAAGCGACCGGATCCGTATTATGCCGCGGCAATAAAAATACTTGTTTCTTGTATATCTTTCCCGCTTGCGCTTTTATTGCAAAAGGGATTATCCAAATTATTTACAGGCGTTGAAATTTAAAAAGGACTTATTATGAAATTGACATTTAACGACTACTACGATAAGGTTTTAGGGTGTTACACGGGCAAAAATATAGGCGGAACGCTGGGCGCGCCGTTTGAATGTTTCAGGGGAGTTTACGATATCGACTGGTTTCAGCAGGACATATCTCATCCCGTGCCGAACGACGACGTGGATCTGCAACTCGTCTGGTTGAGAGCCATAGAGTTGGAGGGCGCGAAAATAGATTCTCACGTTCTTGCCGAATACTGGAATACTTATATCTGCGCGACTTTATCCGAATACGGCACAGGTAAAAACAACTTTAACATGGGTATCGAGCCGCCGCTTTGCGGCAGAATGCGCAACCCGAACAAGGACAGCAACGGCGCATGGATCAGAAGCGAAATATGGGCTTGCGCCTGCGCGGGAAATCCTCAGCTCGCGGCAACTTACGCTTATTTCGATTCGTCTGTGGACCACGCGGACGAAGGCGTTTATGCCGCCGTGTTCTGCGCGGTAATCGAGTCGGCTGCGTTTTTTGAAAAAGATATAAGAAAACTCATCGAAATAGGTAAGTCTTACATCCCCGAAGACTGCAAAATCGTTTGCGCTGTAGATACGGCCATAAAATGTTACGATTCGGGTAAAAGTTGGAAAGAAGCGAGAAAGGAAATGTTCAGGCTCGCGCCTACGAACTTCGGAATGATGGCGGGCTACTGGAAAGGTACGGACGAAGTTCCCGCAAACGAGCGCGTTCCGGCGCAAACGCCCGACCCCGAGATACCTCACGGCTCGCAGGCATTCGATGCTATATGGCATATGGGCGCGCTTATAATTTCGCTTTTATACGGCGAAAACGACTTTGCAAAAACCGTTTGCATAGCGGTGAATATGGGCGAAGATACCGATTGCACGGCAGGCACGGCGGGCGCGATTTTAGGCATTATCATGGGCGAGAAGGCTCTTCCTTTAAAGTGGAAGAAGGCCTGTTCGGATAAAATCGCAACCTGCACGCTTCGTTACGATCAATACCTTTATCCGCCGAAAACGGTTAGAGAACTTGCTTACAGAGTGGCTCGTCAGGCTCCCGTGATGCTCGGATACTATTATTGCGATATAATGCCCGGGTTCGATTACGATACGGGCAGAATTCCGCAAAAAAAGGATTACTTCACCATAACGGCGATTCCCGAATTCAGATATACGGGCGTAAATCCGCTTGATTGGCATAAATACGAAGACATTAAACAACTGATAACCGAAAAGAACGTGGTAACGCGGCATTTCGACCTGTATAACGTTAAAATCGCTTACGACGAAGACTTGGTTAAAATTGAAGAGAACGCGGGCAAAAAACTGCGCCTGACGTTCCTTAATAAATGGTTTACGCCTCAGTATCTGCAAATAAATCTTTTAAACGTTCCCGAGGAATGGGAAGTTAAAGGCGGAAAAAGTTTCTGCGTAGGGCTCGAACACTGGCACGGCGGAGTAAACTATAACTCTTACGATCTGGAGATTATCCCGCGCGGCATAAAAGACGGAGTCGTAAGTATCGTAATGGAAATATCCGCAAACGGAAGACTCAGCAAAAACTATATTCCGCTTACCTTTATTCAGGGCGCATGTTGATAAGGAGAAAAATATGAGCAAAAAAATAATCGCTATGCTCGCCGCATTGGTTCTTGGCGCGGCGTGCGTTAATTCCGTTTCCGCGTCGGCGGCTTCGGGCGACAAAATAACCATAGACGGCACTTATCTTAAAAAAGCCGTGGTTTCCGATAATCCGATAGAACTTACCGCCGTAGTCAGAGATTCCGCAAAACGCATCAAATTTTACGAAAAACTCGTCTGGACCGTCGTGGAGGGCGAAGACGTCGCTCAGATCGCAGACGGAAAAGTCACCTTTAAAAAGGCGGGCAATTTTACCGTGAGAGCGGCGGAAGAGGCCGACGCTTACGTTTATTCGACTTTTTCGGGTACGGCGTACGAGGCGACTTTTTCAAACGTTACGCTTAACAATCCGTTTGAAAACGTAACCGTAAACACACAACCCATGAAACTTTCGGGCAATATCGAAGTAAGGGGAATAACTCCTGCGGACGATTGCCATTATGAACTTATTTACGAAGTGGTTTCCGGACCGGCAGAAATTTATCTTAAAGAATTTTTAAGAATAACCGGTAAGGGAGAGGTGGTTTTAAAAGCGGCAAGTAAATTCGATTCGGACGTGTTTACTACCGTTACTTTTACCGTAACCGATCCCGACGAGGGCAAAATCGTCGGCGACGACGAAACCTTTGAACAGGAACACGTTACGTCGGTTTCCGGCGGCGGCTGCGGCGGAGGCGCAAGCGGTCCGATCGGTTTGGCGTTCGTTGCTTTTCTTGCTTGCTTTGCGATTTTCAGAAGGAAACGAAACGCGTGAATAACTTTACTTCTTTAGGTCTTATGGTCGATTGCTCGCGCAACTCGGTTTTGACCGTAAGCGCCGTTAATCGACTTATAGACCTGCTTTCTTCACTTGGTTACACGTCTTTGCAGCTTTACACCGAAGATACTTACACGGTTGAAAACGAGAAGTATTTCGGCTATCTTCGCGGAAGATATTCGATGGACGAAATAAAAGAAATGGACGAGCATGCGTCCGAAAAGGGCATGACGCTCATACCTTGTATTCAGACGCTTGCTCACTTATCGAAAATTTTCCGCTGGAAACCGTATTGGGAAATAAACGACTGCAACGATATTCTGCTCGCGGAAAACGACAGGACGTACGAACTTATAGACAACATGTTCGCGTCTCTTGAAAAGTGCTTTAAAAGTCGCTCGGTAAACATCGGCATGGACGAAGCCCATATGCTGGGGCTCGGGAAATACAAAGACCTTCACGGCGAAGAAAGCCGCAGCGAAATTATGCTTTCGCACCTGAACAAAGTGCTTGAAATCGCAAAAAAACACGGTTTTAAATGTTGTATGTGGTCGGATATGTTTTTCCGGCTTGCCGGCGGCGATTACTATAATTCCGGCAGCGAAGTGAAAGTCAAAATTCCCGAAAATCTCGAACTGATTTACTGGGATTATTATTCGACCGACGAAGAGCATTATTCAAAGATGATGCGCGCGCATAAAAAAATCGCGGATAACGTGTCGTTTGCGGGCGGCCTGTGGACGTGGACGGGGCTTGTTCCTCACAACGGTTACGCTTTGAAGGCTTCGCGCGCGGCAATGAGCGAATGTATAAAAAACGGGATAAACAAAGTGTTTTTTACGGCGTGGGGCGACGACGGCGGTTTTTGTTCTCCGTTTTCGGTTCTTCCTGCTATATTTGCCGTATCCGAATACGCGAAAGGCAATTTCGACGAAAACAGCATAAAGCAAAAGTTTTTTGAAAGATTTTCCGTGAAGTTCGACGATTATATGCAAATAGACGCGCCTAACGAAATATCCTTAAAAAACGAAGCGGACGTTGTGAATCCGTCGAAATATCTGTTGTATAACGATTGTTTTTTGGGAATGTTCGATTCTGCGATTCCGCAGGATTGCAACAAAAAATATGCCGGAATTGCGGCGAATTTACGCAAATTGCAAATTCCCGACGAATATAAATTCGCGTTTAAACCCGTAATATCGTTATGCGAATGTCTTTCTTTCAAAGCGGAACTCGGTTTAAAAACCCGGTCGGCATATAAAAACGGAGATAAAAAACAACTCGGACTTCTTTTGAACGGCGACTATAAAAACGCCGTAAATAAAACGGAAGAACTGTATGAAAACCTGAAAGAATATTGGAACGTGTTGTATAAACCGCACGGCGCGGACGTACTCGATCTGCGCTTCGGCGGAATAATAGCAAGGCTTAAACGCAATGCGGAAAAACTGAACGATTATCTCGAAGGCAAAACAGATATAATCGAGGAACTCGAGGAAGAAATTTACGACTATCTGGGGAACGAAGAATTCTCCGGAAAACCGCTTGCATATAACGGCTTTGCAAGCAACGCCACGGTGAATAATATATAAATTATGTCAGTATTTTTTAATGAAAATGAATGGATGTGGAAAGAAAATCAAACCGATAACTTTCCTATAGCGCAATACGGCGCGAAGTCTTTTATGTGGACGGACGCGCTTTATAACGGTAATTTCGTAAACGCCCTGTCCAACAATCACGGGCAAACTTTTTGCCGTGAAGAAGTAATAAAATATTTGCAGGGATTCCGCGCGGAAAAGAGCCATTTCAACAGTTTTGAGCTTGAAATAAACGGTTTAAGACTCCGCGATAAATTCGTCTTTGAGAATCAGATTCTCGAAAAAGACGAAAGGGGATTCGACGTTCATACTATAAGTTTGTCTGATCCGGATATGAAGATCCGCGTAAGGGTGAAAACCCGTCTTGACGGCTCTGCCTTTCTGGTGAGATGGCTCGAAATCGAAAACGCGGGCAGGGAAAAAGTCGCCGTAACCGGGCTTTATCCCATGTGCGGGATTTTATACCGGGAAGTGGTGACCAATACTTTCAACGGGCAGAACTTCCGTCCCGAGAGTTACGTCGCAAGTTTTTCGGACAATAATTATCTGGGCGAAGGCGAAATTAAGTGGTTTAAAATTCCGAAAGCCACACTTAAATTTGCACACGAACGTCCGGTTTTCAATCCTCCGACGTATTTTTTGAAGAACGATAATTCGTGTCAGATAACGGTAATATCCATCGAAACGAGCATGATGCCCCGCGCGGAATTTACGAAGTGCGGCGATTATACCTGGGCAAGACACGTTACGAACGCCGACTACCTGCATTTTAAAGCGGGCGTGGACAGATGCGCGCTTCCCAGATTTTTAGAACCCGGGCAAACGGTTGTTTCGGCGAAAGTTCATATCGGGCAGGTCTGGGGAGATCTGGACGACGCGTCCAACGAGTTGTTCGATCACATTCGTTTATCCGTTAAACCCGCAAGAAATCAGCCGATTACTCATCCCGTGGCATACACTCACGGTTGTTACAGCGATTGCCGTCAGCAGAACAAACAGATGCTCATCAAGGCTGTGGATAACGCCGCAGCGATAGGCGCGGAGATGTTTATGGTGGACGCTGGTTGGTTCGGCAGTGAAAAAGGCGACTGGTACACGCAGCGCGGCGACTGGTACGAAACGCCGAGTTTAAAAGGCGGCTTAAAAGACGTTTTCGACTACGCGCATAAAAAAGGAATGATGTGCGGCTTATGGATGGAAGCGGAAGGTTGCGATCTTTCAAGCGAACTTGCTAAAACACATCCCGAATGGCTCATACAGGCTTACGGCAGAAAAATGCCCACGCTGAATCTTTTGCTCCCCGAAGTCCGCGAGTACGTGTATAATTCGATTTGCGGCGTTATCGATAAATATAACCTTGATTTGTTCCGTATAGACGGCGGGCTTAAAGAGCCTTCCGAACGGTATACCGAAAGCGGCTATGAGGGAACGTCCTGGGAATATTACGAATATCTGTACGAAATAATAGATAAAGTCCGCAAAAAATATCCGTCGCTCTATTTTGAAAATTGCTCGGGCGGCGGCGGAAGAAGCGACCTTGGCATTATGAGCCGTTTCGACTGGATGCAGGCAACCGATTTGTTCGCTCCGATAACGCAACTGAGAGTTATTTACGGATTATCCAGAGCGATGTGCCCCGAACAATTGCTGTCTATTCCCGCGCTCGTGCATAACGGCGATCCCGATTTGCTTGCAAGAACCACTATTTTCGGACATATCGAAACTACCGATATAGCGGATAATTATCTGAGAATGAATCCGGTTGCAAAGGCTGCCTGGCTTAAAGCCATAGACCTTTATAAGAAGCAAATCCGACCGATTATCGACACTTGCAACGTCTATCATCATACGCCGTTTGAAGACTATACAAAGCGCGGCGAATGGCTTGTTCTGGAGTATGCGTCCAAGGATAAAAACAAGTCGATAGTGGGCGCGTTCCGTCTGGAAGACGCAAATGAAAGCGAGTACGTGGTAAAACCGCGCGGAATATCGTGCGAGGGCGAATACGAAGCGTATCTCGATAACACGGGCGATAAATTTACGGTGAGCGGCTACGAACTTAATCAAAAAGGCTTCACCGTAAAACTTTCCGGAAAAACCACGAGCGAAATAGCGGTGTTTACGAGAAAATAATATGTGGTTGTATTCTTTGCCCGTAGTTGCGCTGTTTGTCATAACTATGGCTGCGAACCTGACTTCGCAGATAACAAAAAATTCTTTCGTAAAAAAATACGCGTCGGCGGCGGATAAATATTTATTCATCGCCTTCGGCGGAATTGTTTCCGTTGCGGCGCTTTTTCTGTTCGGCGGAATAAAAACGCTATCGCCGTTCACGGTTTTAACGGCGTGCGGATTCGGCGCGCTCACTCTTATTCAGTCGTATTTTATGCTTCGCGCGTATGACTCGGGCTCGTTTGCATACACAAGCGTTATAGTTTCTCTTTCAACGATAATCCCCGCGTTTTCCGGGGCGATATTCTGGAACGAAACGCTTTATCCCGCGCAGATAGCCGGTATTGTTCTGCTTGTTCTGTGTTTTGCGCTTTGCGTCGGAAAAGATAAAGAAAAAAAGCAAATGAGCGTAAAATGGCTTGCGTACGTCTTTCTCGCTTTTTTAAGCACGGGATTTATAGGCGTAATGCAAAAAGCGCATCAATCGTCTGCTTATGCCGACGAACTTAACGGATTTTTAATAATTTCGTTTCTGATTTCCGCGCTGGCGGCGGGGATTTGCGCCGTTATCGCCTTAAAAAGAAAGAAGGCTGAGCAAAATGATAACGCGGACGGCGAAGAAAAACCGGCAAAGGGCGTTGCTTATTTTTTGCTGATAGTTTTATCCGGCGTCGGAGTCGCGCTCAATAACGTAATAAATCTGTACCTGTCCGGAAAAGTAGACAGCGCGGTGTTTTTCCCTATAGTAAACGGCGGAGGACTGATTTTAGTAACGCTTTGCGCAGTCGTTTTATATCGTGAAAAACTTTCGGTAAAACAGTGGGCAGGGATTATCGTAGGGATAATTTCGGTCGTTTTGTTAAGTAATCCTTAGCCGAGAGAGATTCGAACCATATAAGTTTTAACGGCGCAAAATTTGTAAAATCGGCGTTAAACTCACTTATAATACGGCAAGTATTATCGCGTTCGTTTGCCTTGATTTTTCTGAATTTATCGCCGTTAAAATGCGAAGCACCTTAAAGACGTATTTTTTAGGCGGTTGTGACGAAGATTTGCGCAGACGTACTGAACGTACTTCAAGCGAAGATTTGCCGCAACAGGCAAAAAAGACGGCTTTAAGGCTTAATAGGGTTCGAATCTCTCTCGGCTAGCCACAGTCGATTAAGTTTTGGCGGGTTCTGACGCAATCTCTCTCGGCTAAACCATAACGGTGGGTTTCTATGCCGACGAAGATCGTCTCGGCGATTTTCTGCCTGTATTCGTCGGTCAAAAGCATAGCCTCGTCCTCTTCGTTGGATAAAAATCCGCACTCGCAGAGGATTGCCTCGCCCGACGATTCGTTTAAAACGTAAAAATCTCCCGGCAGGGGCGCGTAATTTTTGTTCTGGAGCGCGTTGAGTTGATTTTGCACGCTTATCGCGAGTTTTTCGCTTTTTTCGCTGCCGATTTTGTAAAACACCTGCGCGCCCCGCCGCGACGAGGAAGAATAATAGTTCAGATGAATCGATACGAAAACGTCCGGCGAGGCGCGCTCCGCAATCTCCATTCGCTTTTTCATATCTCTTTTTTTGAATCCTTTGGAGAAAATTCCGTATAACCCCGCTTCCGTTTTTCTTGTCAGCACCGCCTTCGCCCCTGATTTTTCGAAAACCGTTTTTAATTTTCTCGAAATGTCGAGGTTAAGTTCGCTTTCCTTAACGCCGCTTTTTATCCCCGAAACTCCGCCGTCAATCCCGCCGTGCCCTGCGTCGATAACCACGGTGAAATCGGGCTTCGGCGAGGCGGCGGCTTTTGCGCGCGCGCATATGCACGCTATATAAATCGCCGAGAGCAGAACGAGAATTATTACGCTGATGATTTTTTCGGCCTGAAGCCTTCTGTTTTCCGTCATATAACAAAAATATGACTTTTCCGTTTGTTTTATTCTTGGCAACCATAGGGAATCCCTAACAAAAAAATTCAAAAACTTTTAAAAAACGCTTGACTTGCAATACTATGCGTGATATAGTATTGTGTGAAAGGAGGTATTGAGGATATGGACGTGCAACTTAAAAGAGGAGTGCTGGAAATATGCGTTCTGTCCGCGATGCTGTCGGAGGAAACTTACGGCTACGAACTGATAAAAAAGATTTCGCCGTACGTCGAAATTTCGGAGTCTACGCTTTATCCTATCTTGCGGCGGCTGGAAACGGGCGGTTTCGTGCGGGTGAGAAGCGCGGAGCATAACGGCAGGCTGAGGAAGTATTATTCGATAACCGCCGACGGAAAGAAAAAAATAAGGGAGTTTTTAACCGACTGGGCGGATATCGTGAAAATTTACGAATTTATCAAAGGAGAATACAATGAATAAGACTGATTTTTTGGAAAAACTTAAAAAAGGGCTTGCGCCGATAAGCGGAAACGAACGGCAGAGCGTTCTGGATTATTACGACGAAATGATAAGCGACCGCATTGAAAACGGCAAAACGGAAGAAGAGGCGGTTGCGGAACTCGGCTCGCCGGAATCCGTTGTCGAAAATATTCTTGCCGAATTCGCGGTTTCAGGAGAAAAAAATATGAAAAAATACGAAAAGACAGAGAGAAAAGTAGGAATCGACGGGAAAAGTAAATTGAAAGTAAAGTGCGAAATCGAAAAAATCAACGTCACGGCGACGGACGGAAACGAAATCGCGTTTACTTATTACGAGGGCGAAAAATTGCAGCACGACCTCACGGATAAGGACGGAGAAGTCGTTCTTGAAACCCGTAACAAAACGTGGTTTTTCCGGAGGTTCGGGCTTGACAAGGATATGTTCATGATTGACGTAGCCGTTCCGCGCACGTTTTCGGGCGACCTTATTCTGGAAGCGGCAACCGGCGCGATAAACGTCAGGGATTTGCTCAAAGTCAAGGAACTGAGAGCGAAAGTATCCACCGGGAGCGTCCGTGCGGAGAACCTGAAAGCGGAAAAGGTATTTTTCGAAACAAGTACCGGTTCGGTAACGGTGAGCGGCGTGGAAATTCTCGGCGACGCGGAAATCAAAGCGACCACAGGCAGCGTGAAGGCAGAAAATATAAAAGCGGGCGGACGTCTCGAAATAAACGTTACGACAGGCTCGCTGAAATGCGATGCGGAAGCCGAAAAACTCGCCTTGAAGGCTACCACGGGCGACGTAAAATTCAGCGTGAAAAACGCCGACGAAATTTACGTAAAATGCACCATGGGGTCGGTTAAAGGCACAGTTTCGGGCGCGGAATCGGAATACGATATTCATTCGTCCGCCACGATGGGAAAAAGCAATCTTTCCGAAAGAACGGGAACGACGGGTAAAAAACTCACCGTTATAACCACCACCGGTTCGATTAACGTCAACTTCGAATAAATTTTTAAAGGATGATACGGCGCGCCCGGTGGGGAACGAAATTTGTTCCCCGCCGGGCGTTTAATTTAACGTGATGACTTGTTAAAATCCGCGTTTATCGACTTATAAGTCGACTTTTATTACGATTCTATTGTTTTATGCCGCTTGGCTTAAACGGAATTTCCGCCGGAAGTGCTTACGATGACGATATCTCCGCCCGAGAAAACTATGCCCAGATAAGAAGTTCTGCCGTTGGAATCGACGCCGTCGCCGCTTTTCGCAGCGAGGGTGATTACGCCGCCGATTACGTCAACGCCGTCGTTGCCTTTGAGCGCGTTGTCCGCGCAGGTGACGGACAGCGTGAGATTTTTCACTTTGAGATCCTTTTTGGCGTGAATTCCGTTATTGTTCGCGGAAATGACGATCAGTTCGCCTTTGCCGCCGAGGGTAAGGTCGCAAACAGAATATACCGCAATTCAAGTTTAAAAAGATCAAGGATTGTCCGACCGCCGATATTATAGCGCGGCGATAATAAGTAATGCAAGCAGGTCATAATTATTTAGCAAAAGTCTTTTCAAAAATTTGACTTATGGAATAAAATATAGTAAAATCAAAAGGCGAACAGGGATAATACGATGATTCCGTTCATTATAACAGATATGCTTCTGTAGTTAAATGGATATAATAAACCCCTCCTAAGGGAGTGCTATTCCTAATATGAACCCTTGAAAACGGGGCAAAACTATGCAAAAGCCGCTCAAAATCGTGCGTTTTGGCGATACGGCAGACGGCTAAAATAAAATTTGGTGACATAAATGGTTGCCACGGCGAAAAAAGTTCGCCAAAGTGGGTATTGCTATATCCTGTAAAATTTAATATATCTTTCCGTAGTTAAATGGATATAACGGCGCCCTCCTAAGGCGCAATTTCGGGTTCGACTCCCGGCGGGAAGACCAAAATTTAAGGCTACATTAATCAATGTGGTCTTAATTTTTCTCAGGAGTTATTTATGAAACAAGAATCTAAAAGACACCACTATATCCCTCAATTTATTTTGCGAAATTTCCAAGACGAAAACTCGCAGGTATCATACTGGGATATTGAAAACAGTAAACTAGAAAAACGCAATACTAGAAGTGTGTTTATGAACATGAATATGTATCGTGATGAAATAAACCACCAGGACAACCCAACTAGTATAGAAAGTACTCTTGCTGTTTTTGAACAAGAAATTGCGGAACTTATAAAGGGGGAATTTTTAACCAGTAACGAAGTTGTGATTACCCGTGAGGAACTTGAAAAGTTAAGAATTTTTTTATCGTTGTTGTCTTTTCGCTCGAATTCAAGAATGGAGCAATATCGTAATAACAATTTTAACGCAAGTACTCGTAAAATCCTAGAAAACTACTCTCCTGAAGGTTTTGAAGATTTATGGAAACGCGAAGTAGAAGAACTGGCAAAATGCCGTTCCTACGCAGACGTGGAATCAAGCGAAGTTGTTGACCCTATTATCAAAACCGATTTTTTTAACGACTTAAAAGGCATGTACATGACTCTTGTTGATGCACGTGGCGGAGAATTCCTTTTAACGGACATTTATCCAACTTTAGAAATTTTTCCCGTACAACCTGGTATAAATTTGCATATGCATTGCTTTTATCCATTATCGCCAACAAGAATGCTCATATTAAACCACGTTATGTTTAAGGGAGAAGTTAATAGTCCTTTGTTTGAACAAATCAAATCATTCTCAAAAATATCTGGCGATATGATTATACCGCCTAAAAGCAAGCGTAAAATGGCGACGGCTTTTCTTCCTAGTGACACATACACCTATAGGGTGAGAAAAATTTACCAAGACGACGTTGAGTACATAAATGCCTTATTTCTTAACGAAGCTCGTGTGGGTGTTATGTTTAGGGATGAAGAACGTATCGCTGATTCAGTCTATGCTTTTAATAGGCGTGGCGATATTAAACAAAACTATCACTTATTAGAAGACGAACTTTTTGAAGAAGAAAGCGAATAACTAAAACGACCGATTTCTCGGTCGTTTTTGCATTGTAGCGCGTTATTTATTCTTCGTTAAATTCGGTCAGCATTCGCAGGTGTGCTTGCCTGTAGTATTTGCGGAAGGTTGCTCACGATAGGCTTGTGTCCTGCGAGAAGACGATTATCACGCCTATCAGTTCGCCTTTATCTTTTGCCTCGGTAATTGCTTTTTCATAATCCATTTTATTTATGCTGTTCGCTCCTTGTCTTTGGTAAACAAACAAAAAACTTCCTTGTTTACTGTGAGGAAGAAGGGTTGAATGTGATGTGCTTCACTTACGTCAACGCCATACATTTCAATTGCTCGTGCTCCACATATTTGGCAACGGTATTCATACAACCCTTTAAGCGATTGTTGAATTTTAGGGTCGAATACGCGGTTCTTGGATTCTTTTATCGTCTTAATAATATGAGCCGTGCTGTCCTTATCGTTTATTATTGCCTCTAATTCGTCTTCGGAGCACCCGTGAATAATTTTCCGCGCTTGCTGTCTTTCGTGCTCCTCAATGGTTATTACTTCATTATCGGCTAAAATAGACTGAACAATTTTAGTTAACTCTTCAAAAGTGTAGTGTTTTAAGCCGTTGTGAAAGGTTTCAACTACGGCGTTAGGCATCCTTTTATTGAAACCAACGCGGTGGCTACCTGTTAATGGGTCAAACTCATCACGACGGAGTTTTAGGTAATGATTATTTTTGCCAAATTTTAAGGATAAATCGCTAAAAGCCTCGGTTAACGTAGAATAACCAAGCGCTTTCATTGCATCCCTATCAAATTTTGAAAAATAATACGCCAATATCGTGGCTTTTCTGTTATTATCGGTTAACATAAATTGCTTGACCGCCTTTAAGAAAAAAATCCAGGAAATTTACTTTGAATTAATGCCGCTGTAATACTTGCTCCGACTCCTACGAGAAAATCCTTTAAGCCAATAAGCGCTGATTTAATTATACTAGGTTTCTTTTTATTGCTGATTTTTTGGTTTATATCAGCTAATAGTTCAATTGCTGTATCTTTATCATCCGAGGATACTTTTTCTCTTTCTATAGAATCGTTAATTTCTTTTAAGGCGCTTTGTGCCTCTTGATAGTTAAAATCAATAGAATTATTATTTCCCGCGGTTATGACCGCATTGTTTGAAGGTGCGTTAATTATATTTGTGCTACCATAATAATTATTTATTGTTTGAGGTATGTTTTGCGCCGCAAGTTTTTCTTCTTTTGTAAATGAAAGATGTTCGCCTTGAATACCTGCCTCTTCGAGAGAAATAGTCCATTGCAGCAAAGTATCTTTTACCTTTTCACAAATTTCCTTTAATTTATGTATACCTACCATAACGACAAATTTCATTTCTATAGGAACGTCAAACATTTCATTTAATGTTTTTAATATTTCTGCAGGTAATGAAAGCTGAAAGTGTCCAGTCGTACATTTATCATATAATTCGATTAAAGAACTAATGGAATCACCTATTTTTCTAGTGCATAAAGTATTATCCCATGATGAGTCTGGAAGCATAGCAGGAATCCAACCGTGATATGGATTCCAAGCCTTTAATTCTCCATGCACAGTTCTATATTCTGGAATTTTTTCATAGTTCTTATAACCTTGTAACTCATTTTGAATCCAAGAATCAAATTCTTGTAATTTCAACTTACTAGCAATAACGTGCGCCTTGCGAAGAGCGTTTAAAATATCGCATTTTGTTGACAAAACTTCTTCTTGCAATTCTAGTACTATACTTTTTTTCATTTTTACCTCATTGTGTATTTTTTTTGTTTGCGGCTATCCAAATAATGACGCCTATAAGTAAGACTAAACCACCTAATGTAAACCATAGCCAATGTAGAATAACAAATTTAATGACGGCTATGATACCGTATAAAATTGCCCAAATAGCCACAAAAACTAAAAGTTTTGTTATCCAATATATTAGCGAACCAAAAGTACCACCAGGGGAAACCCAATAGGCGATTTCGTGTACTATTTCGCCAACTATAAGTAAAATTACAAATTCCCAAACTGGGGCAATAGGCAATCCCAAGGGGTCTGTAAAAATTGTGTATAAAAATTTAAGCATACGTAGATTAAAAGACGAGCTCCTCGTGGTAGTATTCTAAATATGACTCTTGCAATTTACTTTTCCATGTGTTAGCGCTGTCTTCTCCACGATATTCTTTTTGAGTTTCATACATGGCTTTAAGGAACGCTTCTTTATTAGCAAAAGGAACAGGCTTTTCTCTTTTGAATTCGGAATTAGGACGTATGTTGTAAATAACGTTTTTCTTTTCTTGCACTTTTAATGCTCGTTTTTTGCTTTTACCTGCAATTTCCCAAATTTTCTTCAACCAAATTTTCTTTATCGTAATTGTACCATCATTGTCCATGACATATCCTAAAATAATATAATCCGCAGCTAAACGATACGGTTTTTCTGCAACAGATGCAATATACGATTCGTAATTAGCTATATCGAAAGCTGGGGTGGCATTGTAATTAAAGGCCTTTACCTCTAACATATGGTCTTTAGGATTTGATGCAGACAAATAAAAATCAGGGAACTCTTGTGTGTTTTCAGGCTCATGCTCATAAATATCATTTTTTATAAGCCATTCTTTTAGCCAGCGTTGGAGACTGTTGCCGACAGTATCGGTGGTGTCAATCGTCACCGAGATTTCACCTAATGAAAATACAATTCTTCCAACCTTGTCAATAATACTGTTATTTTATATATCAAAAATTTCTCTTGCTTTTTTTTCCATAATTTTCTCCAAAAGACAAAGACTGCAATGCAGTCAAAATCTAGTTTTTTGTATTTTTAATTGTTTTTAATATAGTTAACCAATAGTCTTGTTGCGACAGCTTCTATTACGGGGACGACTACGGTGTTTCCTAATAGGTCAAATGCTTGCGCCAAGCCTTTATTACTGTTTTCAAACATCTTCAAGGTATAATTGTCGGGATATCCAAACATACGCAAGCCTTCTCGAACCGTTAATTTTCTTACGCCGTTGCCGTCGACCACTCCCAGTTTACTTACATCCATTGCAACGAGAGTGGGGGCAACATCATTATTGTCAAGAATTTTGGTAAATTCGAAACTTAATTTGCCTGCCACGATATTGTATCCCTTAGGTTTGGTGGTGTCTTGAATACGTTGTTCGACTTGTTTACCGTCAATTTCAACATAAGTCAATTTTTTAGGATGTTCTAGCACCAAATATCCTTTTTTTGTTAAATCATCAAGCATTTCTTGTAAGTTCTCAGCGGAAAAGAAAGTTGCGATTTGTGCCGTTGTTAAAGGCATTCCATCCATCCATTTGATTCCAATCTCTTCTGCCCAATGTTTTTTACGTCTTTCTTTGAAAAGCAACTCTATAAGTTGCGTTTGTTCTTTTGTTATTTCGCCCTTTAATCCTATAGTCCAACTATGAATATTATTTTCTCCGCCACGTTTATCTTTTATGGACTTACCGTATAATTCGTCAACAGTGTAGTGAGTTAATAAACAACGGGTAAAGTGGCTATTGACACAGGGTTTACCTTTTTCCAGTATTTCGCCTACTGTTTTTCTAGTGTAGAAGAAGTTGTCAAGATTTACCTTTCCTTTTAACGTTCCGACTATATACACCCGTAGACGAGATTGTGCCACACCGAAATTTTTAGAATCCAATAAACGCCATTCTACATTGTAACCCATATCTTCAAGTTTTTTTATGATGGTGGATAGGGTACGACCAATCTTATCTTTTGTGCTTTCTCTGTCATGCAGGACTAATCCCTCGACATTCTCTAGTAGGAATGCATAAGGCTTTTTATATTTTAGAATACGTTCAATTTCAAAGAATAGCGTTCCTCTTGTATCCAAGAAACCGAGTCCCTTTCCAGCAACGCTAAACGATTGACAAGGAAAGCCTCCCAAAAGGATATCAAAGTCAGGTATCTCTTTTTCATCAAGCTCTCTAATATCGCCAAGTACATCTTCATTATTAAAGTTTTCCTTAAGTGCATTAATGGCATAGGGTTTTATTTCTGATGTCAATACACATTCGGTTTTATATCCTAATTTTTGTGCTGCCTGCTCTAATCCAAGGCGTGTTCCGCCCATACCAGCAAATAAATCTATAAATTTTATCGTGTTTTCCATATTAAATTTCTTCCTCGGTAGCGTCCATTATATCGCCGATATTACATTGTAGCACTTTGCAAATGCGTAGCATTACGTCCATTGATACGGTTTCATTTTTGCTCATCTTTGCCATAGTGGAAGAAGACATATCCGTTAAGTTGCATAGTGCCGTCTTAGTCAACTTTTTATCTATGAGTAATTTCCAAAGTTTATCGTAACTGACTGTCATATTTACACCTCATACAGTACTGATAGTATTGTAGCAAAAAAGAGAAAAAATTGCAAGTAATTCCTTTGACATATCAAAGGAATTCTTTGAAAAATAACAGTAAAAAACCGAGGCGTTTTGTTTATTCCTCGGGTTTTCGTCTACTCGAATATTTCTTCTATCTTTTGGGCGGCGGAGCGGTCGGCGGTTTTTAGGAAGTGACTGTATATATCGGTTGTTGTACTCGTCCTTGCGTGACCCGCTCGACCTGCAACCGTTACGATAGGCACACCTGCGGCGATTTGCATCGTGATATTCGTATGTCTAAGGCTGTGAACGGTGCGTTCTTCAAGACCTGCCGAGAGGCAAATCTTTTTCATCCACATATTTATCGTGCCGGGGTAAATGTTTCCGCCGTATTCACCGATAAACAGTCGGTTGCTGTTTTCCCACTTATCGCCGCACATCACTCGGTATTCTTCGTACCAAGCCTTGTATTCGGTCAACACCGTTATCAGTTTATCCGATATGGCGATTACGCGCTTACTGCTTTCCGTTTTCGGTTCTTTCAACACCAACCCAACCTTGCGAACGGCGGTGAGCGACCTTGCTATGGTTATCGTGTCGTTTTCTAAGTCGATATCCGACCATTCCAGTCCGCACAGTTCGCCACGGCGCATACCCGTTAGAAGAAGTGTAAGCATAGCCGTTTTATAGCGGATATCGGAATACTCGTCCGCCGCCTTATAGAACTTTTTAGCGTCTTCGTCATCCATATAATCAATTTCCCGTGGCGGTCGCTTAGGGAAGGATATGTAGTCGGCGCTAGCGTAGTTATCGGCTATCAGCCGTTGCTTTTTTGCCGTAGCAAGCACCACCCGTATGGTGCGCTTTATTTTGCTTATCGTTTCGTAGGCGTATTTTTGCGTCGTATGCGTGACATTGAATAAGTTTTCCGTTTTCTCGCCCAGCGTTTCGGCTAGCCGTTTGGCATACTCGTAACTGATTTGCTTACCTGCCAACGCGTTGGACAGGGAGCAACTGCTGAAATTCTTTTCGTATCGTAGTTTCATATAACCGATACCCGTTTGGTTCATTTTCTCACGCAAGGTTGGTTTTGTCGTAACGACCGTAACGATCTTTTTCATACGGTCGAGTTTATCGTAGTATTGCTGTATGATATTCGGCGTAAGTTCTTTAAGTTTGTATCCGCCGATATGCTTATTCGTCAATTCTATGGCGCTCTCGCAGTTTACGTAATAACTCGCAGCCACTTCGTCCTTTCGCCTTTTTAGCCACCAGAGCGCGTAGTCCGAGAAAGTGGTTTCGGGGGATTGAGTCGGCTCTCCCGACGCCGTTTCTGCCGCTTTAACGGCTATTTCGTATTCGGCGGCGAACAACACTACTTCCCGTTCCGTTTGTTTTGGGGTAAGCCCGACGGGCGGTTTCCAGGTGGTAGAGTGAACCTTGATTTCACCGCTACCTTTGTCCTTAATTTTGACCTGTATCCGATAGGTCATACCGCTTTTCCCGGGGCGTTTGCTTATACTTGCCATTAAATTACCTCCTACGGCATTTTATTAAGGGGCATAGCAATCCCCTTAACAAAAGAAAGCCGTAAAATTTTAGAAAAGTCTAGCGATTTAGTCGTGTAAACCGCTAAAATATTTAAATAAATCGTCTAAATCCACTAATAGTTTCTTCCCCGTAAATACGCAGCGGATTTTACCGCTTTTGCAAAGGCAGCGAACACAGTTAGGGGTTACCGCCGTCATAGGGTCTATCGCCTTAATTTCGGCTATGGTTTCGGTTATCGTTCTCATTCTGGGAATCGTCATCTAATACTCCTTCTTGCTCATATTTTTCTCCTTTTCCTTGAATCTTCGTATCTTCGCTGCATTGTTGCGTCGTTCTTCGTATCTTAGTTTCTTTGAATTTTTTGATTTTTTGAATAAATTTTGATTTTCATTTGAATTAAAATCAAAAATCAAAATCGAACGAAGTGGCGTATTTTTAGCATTTTTTTAAAGATTTGTCACTAAAATCGCCTTTTTCGCCACTTCGAACGAGTTTTGAAAATATTTTTTGATTTTGCGCTTTGATTTTTGATTATGCGAAAACTCACGTATGATTGCCGCCCCGCTTATGAGTTAAAAATCGTAGAGATTTGACATCCCCCCAGGGAACGCAATTAGACCATACCACTCTCGTCTTCCATTTTCTTGATTTCATCGCATTCCATCAGGGCAAAGTAGTGCACGTACGCACCGTCAGGTTCTTGTTCGTACTCGTGCTTAATATAGCAACGACGGGTCAGAAATTCTTCTAATTCAAACGTCAAATTATAGGTGGTAATAATATCGATTCGTTCGGTTTTGGGCAATCCGTCGTTGTAGATATCTTGCAATTTCTTGGTGCTGAGTACCCAGCCGTCGTTACCGCTTTCTTGAGCATAAATTCCTATAATATTTTTCATTCTTTTTTCTTGCGAGTTTTTAAGTTCTACCACGTTAAATGTCTCCGGTAATAAATTTTAATAGTTTTTTCTCGTTTCGTTTGCGTACGAGGTCACGCATATTTTCGCAGTCTAACTGCCGTTCGAATAGGCACGAGCCTTTAATTCGGTGAGCCGTCCGTTCTTCGTAATTGCAATTCGCCATTAGGGTGCTGATGCGATAATTACTTGAATAGATGGTTGGTTTTTTAGCATTAATACGAGTATTGATGAGGTCAAACGCTATCGTTTGCAACCAACCCGTACCCGCTTTAACGTTTTCTGCGCCGATATCGTCCAAAAAGAGAAAGTCAACCGTTTCGGCTTTGTTAAGCACGGCAGACTGTGCCGAGTTGTTTCCAAAGCCTTCTTTTAGTTTTCTTTCAATCTCCACGAAACTGGTAAACAGTACGGTGTATAACTTATCCGCCAGGGCGTTACCCATACATGCGGTAAGATGAGTTTTGCCAACGCCGGGAACGCCGTAAAGATAAGCACCGACGCCCGCCGCGTACATTTTGTCCGCGTGAAAGCAATAGTTACGACACATTTGATAGACTTCCTTGTTGTTAGGTATAATCGTAGCCGTTTCAAACGTACAGTTTCTAAAATGCTTTCCGAGCGCGCTGTTACGGCGGTATTCTTCCGCTTTGACTTTCCGTTCGTACATTTTTCGCTCGTTTTCGGCTTTTTTATAAGCCTCTTCACGGCATTTGCAGGCGACGGGAAAATAACTGTCTTCAATACGGCATACCCTTGGCGTGTGGCAATTTTTGCAATAGGCAAGTCCGTCTTCGCCCAGGTATTCATCGGTTTGTAGTACAAACGTATTCATCAATCTTATTCGCCCCAGTCGATACCGTAATTACTTTCGTAAGAAATATTATTTTTATCTATTCTACTTACTGTATTATGATTAGCGTTTTTAAGCGCATGCTTTTCGCATTTTTGAGCGCTACCCACGCTTATTTTTGACGGCGTTATTGAAGAATTTGGTTTAATAATACGCTTACGATAGCCGTTATCGTCTGTAATGCGACTAACGGTTATGAGTTTGTAACGTTTAAGTACCCCTATCAATCTGCTCACCGATTGAATTGACAGGCTTAATTGCCTTGCAAAATACTTATTTGATGCAAAACAAAACCCGTCGGTTTGTGATAAGGCGCAAATCTCTCCATGCAGTATTTTTGCGCGTGGCGGAATAGAAGTGATAGAATTCACTTTTTCGTCCAGTTTTATGTAGTTCCTACTAGTTATCAATGTCTTTCCTCCTGCTTATATATTTGTTAGCAATCTTGCGAACACTCGGGTAAAATTAAAAAGGAATCAGCAATTCCTTTTTAGGAAGGGAACAGACTAATCTTCTACGTCGGCGTCAAACTTACGAGTTGCCACTCCTTTTGATATAAGACCGTCAACGGCTGAAATTATCGCAAGCGATTCGTCTTCGTTGTCGACCACGAGCGAATCCAAGTTGTCCACTTGCATTAGTTTGCGTACTACTAGTCTGGCAAATTGATTTTTGCGTAAGAATTCAGCCATATCGGGAGCAAGTTCCTTTCTTCCTAATCCGATCAATTCCATAACCTCATACTCGGTATTTTCATCCACTCTGTAAGCAGAAAGGATTTTCTTGAGAACCTCGCCTACGGGCGGATAGCGTCTGTCATTTTCAAGGTCGGAAAGGTATGCCGGGGATATTCCTATTTCTCCACAAGCACCACGGAGCGACAAATTGCACCTTTCTCTTAACTTCTTTATCATTTTTCCGAAGGTAACGCCTTCTGCGTTTGCAATTACCGCGCCGTCTTCTCTTCTGGGCATAGCCTTATATTTTGCCATAGTCTTACTCCTTTAACATATGTTCGCATTTTTGCTTACATTAGTATTATATGCAACTTAAAGCCATTTGTCAACAAAATTGCGAACATTTTTTAAAACTTTTTTTAATTATGTTTATTAAAATTGATAATTTACATATGAACAGGGGAAAACATGC
>CEAR01005405.1_pt1 | contig 36433 bp, 24 predicted proteins | sample 557461 | NCBI WGS metagenome assembly CEAR01 (sample SAMEA3182075, study PRJEB8094) | gut metagenome | biome: human; feature: gut; material: Stool; isolation source: human stools | place: Canada | collected 2012-03-14 | reverse complement strand
TAATATCGAAAATAGCGAGGAGTCTAAAACTGCGGACTTATCAATCCTTTCGGAGCAATTGAAGAAATATATCTGATTAATTATATAAGTATTATTCTGATATATTGGAAGTTGCTTGCGTAACTATTTCGTATTGAAAACACATCTTTGTAGTACGAAAAAGCTACAAAACATAAAAAGCACAAGATTTAGTATGTCTTGTGCTTTTTTATTGCTATATCTTGTGGTTTGCGCACCTTGCGGAATATTTGAATTCATGAGCTGCATTTTGACCTATTTTTCAAAAAACAGGACTTGAACTGACGACTTCGTTTTAATCCCCGCCTGACACCTACAATTTAATACAAATCTTTTAAGAGAGAACAAGGATAAATGTTCTCTCTTTTTTATGCCGTTTCGAGGGGTGATTTCCTGTTTGCAGTGAGAAAAATTATAATAAAAATAGTAAAGATAAAGGAAAACTTATGAAATATAAAGAATGTTTGTATGAGATGTTTAGGTAACTAATAAATAAATTAAGTTACCCTATGCTAACCATTTGATTTTTTTGTTATCAAACTGTATAATATAATTAAAAAAGAAAATGTTTTTGGACAATGGACGGATTTTGCCAAAGTGTTAAAAGGCGATATTGATTGTCAATTCGTGATAGTTAATAAAACATATTCTAATGTGGTGTAAGTAATACTTACAAGAGCAAACATAGATGAGAAAAGGTATTCGTTACAGAATAAAAATGAGATAGAGAAGCGAAAAAGATAACTGAATTGTAATTCAGAACTTAATAAGTTTTAATCGTTGCAAAGGAGAAGGTATGAAAAAGATTCATTTTAATGTGAAAACGGACGGATTTTACGGTGTGTATTGGAAATGCAAAACGCCCGCAGATATTACCATTATCGCAATGCTTGGCAACGATCCCGAAGGTTATATGGCGAAGTCATGCGTAAAATGGCTTATGAAGAAAGGCGTAAACGTGCTTACGATGTCTCCGGGAAAGAAAAATTATAGCCACCATAATTATCCGCTCGAAAGGATCGAAAAAGCTATAGAGTGGCTCAAAAACAACGGAAACAAAAAAATAGGCATCGTGGGAGGCTCTACCACCGGAACGCTTGCGCTGACCGCTGCGTCGTATTTTCCTGACATTACGCTTACGATGGCGATGACATCAAGCGATTTTATATGGCAGGGATTTGAACAAGGCAAAAAAGACGGTTGTAGAGAGTGGCCTGTCGAGGGGGAATCGCTGTTTTCATATTGTGGAAAGCCGTTGCCGTATATGCCGTTTTGTTATAAGCACCCCGAGTATTGGCAGGTAGTGAAATCGGAGTCAAAAAAGTCGGGAAATATGATCGATTCTAAAAAGATTTTCGACGATTCGGAAGCGGCGCATCCCATCACCGAAGACGAATTTATAAAAATCGAAAACATAAAGGGCAAACTTCTTATGATAGGCGCGGAAGACGATTGTTTATGGAACGCTGCAAAATACGTTAAAAGAGCGGAAAAGCGATTGACCGAAAAGTCGCACGATTGCAACGCAGAATTTGTCACATATAAGCACGGTTCACACTTTGTTTTCCCCGAAAGCCTTTTTAAGACCATTTTCCCTATCGGGGCGAACTTCTTTTTGAAAGTTATGTTCAAAGCGGCGAAAGAGTTTCCGAAAGAATGTAAGGAAACGAGAATTGATATAGATAAAAGACTTTCAAAAGCCATAAAGGAGTGGATAAACAAATGAAATACGGTTTCATTCAGAAGTTAATGTGGGCAGGTTATAAAGGAACATTTAAAAAACAGCTTTCCGAAGCGTTAAGAGAATCCGACCCGAAGGCCGTTATGAAAGAGGCTCATAAAAAATACAAGGAAATTCTGGCAGACGTAACAGAGTTTGAAAAAGGCGACAGATTTTTAATCAATATATTAAGTTGCGCATTGCTTTCGTCAATTTTGCTCTCGGTAAAAAATAAGTATACATTGGAAGAAGTGCGCGTTTATTACCGCGGCGCGATGTGCGACAATTTCTTGACGAAAGCCGCATCGAAGAAAAGTAAGGCGTACACCGAGAAGGGTAGAGAATTACTTAAACAGCAAGCCGAAAAAAGCGAGATTTTGGCTGCTAAAAACCCTTATTCGTGGAGATTTGCCGTTGAAGACGGAAAAACGATAAATCAGTATACCGCAACTTTTTACACTTGCGGAATCTGTTATCTCATGACCAAACTCGGACTTAAAGAGTATATACCCGCAATGTGTACGCTTGACTACGATATGGCGGCTCTTAACAATACGGTTTTCACAAGGGAATATACCTTAGCGGGCGGCGGAGCATATTGCGATTGCCATTACGACCATAAAGGATAAATAATGAATTGCTCGAATTTTACAAATTATTTAAGAGAAACAAAAATACTCGATTATTCATCTAAACAAATTCAAGTGCTTGTAGAAGACCGTGGGTGGAAGAATTTACCGGAAAGGGAACGGGTGAAAGCAATTTATAATTTCGTTAAAGATGAGATTTTATTCGGCTACAACGTTGATGACGGCGTAAAGGCGAGTCGGGTGCTGAAAGACGGATACGGGCAGTGCAATACCAAGGGGACGCTTTTTATGGCGCTTCTTCGTGCCTCGGGTATTCCTTGCCGAATACATGGTTTTATGATAGATAAAATTCTGCAGAAAGGTGCGATGACGGGTTTGGTTTATAAGTTTGCGCCCGACGAGATTTTCCACAGTTATGTCGAAGCGTACGTTTGCGGGGAATGGTATAACCTCGAAGGATTTATTCTCGATAAAAAATACCTGTCCGCATTGCAGAAAACATTTAAACCGAATAATGACGGTTCGTTTATCGGTTACGGTGTTGCGACGAAAAACTTTATAAATCCTCCGGTCGAATTTAATTGTTGCGATACCTATATACAAAAAGAGGGAATCGTTCGAGATTTCGGAGTATATGACGATCCCGATTCTCTTTTGAGAGAACACGGACAGACGATGAACTTATTAAAAAGGTGCGTTTATCGACTTATAGGCAGACATTTGATGAATAATAACGTAAATAAAATACGAAAAACGAAGTAAAAAAACGAAAAATAATTTGCCGTTTTGTAGTGAAAAATTCTTGACGAAATTGAAACGGAAAACACCATGCGCTTTAACGCTGAAAAAATCTTTTATTTTATAAGAAAGGGCGATCCCTTTTTTATTTGATCGGCGGTTAGCCTGCGCTAACCATATGTTTTAGCCCGAGGTAAAAGGCATCGGACGAATTCAAAAAACTAAAACGTAAAAAACTTATAGGAGAAAAAAAATAATGGCAATAGTAGAATTAAAAAACGTCAGCCGCGTATACACGAGCGGCGATCACGAGTTAAAGGCTCTCGACGGCGTAAATCTGTCTCTCGACGAAGGCAAATTCGTAGTTATCTTAGGACCTTCGGGCGCAGGGAAGAGTACTCTTTTGAATCTGCTCGGCGGATTGGACAGTCCGACTTCGGGGACGATCACCGTTTGCGGAAATGACATTTCAACTCTCACCCAAAACGAACTCGCCGATTACAGAGCGGAGACGGTAGGATTCGTATTTCAGTTTTACAATCTTATTCCTACGCTTACCGTTCACGAAAACGTAACGCTCGTAAAAGAAATCGTAAAAAATCCGCTTTCGGCGACGAAAATGCTGGAAGAAGTGGGGCTTGCGGATCATGCCAAAAACTTCCCGTCGGAACTTTCGGGCGGGGAGCAGCAGCGCGTTTCCATTGCGAGAGCGCTCGCGAAGAATCCGAAAATTCTTTTATGCGACGAGCCGACGGGCGCGCTCGATTCCGCAACCGGCGTGCTTGTATTGAAACTTCTTCTTAAAATGGCGCGCGAATACGGTAAAACCATCGTTATAGTTACTCATAATCAGAACATAGCAAAAATGGCAGACACCGTTATTCACGTTAAAAACGGGAAAATAGTTTCTTCGGAAAATCAGGAAAAACCCGTTTCCGCCGACGAAATAGACTGGTAATAAGGAGCTGGGTATGTTAGTAAAGAAAATGCTTCGCACCGCGTGGCTGTATAAAGCGCAGTTTATCTCTATGATTCTGATGGTTATGCTCGGCGTGGGTGTGTTCGTCGGGTTTAATATGGAATGGGCGAGTATAGAAAAAAACATGTTTTCCTTTTTCGACGATTGTAATTTTGCCGACTATCGCCTTGTAAACGAGCGCGGTTATTCCGCAGAGGACGCCGAAAAAATTGCCGATATAGAAGGAGTGGATTCCGTCGGCAGATTTTTAACCGTCAACGTAGACGTGAAAAACGCGGCGGGTAACAGCGTCGCGCTTGCGGTTACGACGAATTTTAACGTATCGTCGTTCGTTCTTACAAGCGGCGACGAATACGACCCCGAAAGCGAAGACGGAGTGTGGATTTCAGACAGATACGCCGAAAAAAACGGTATTAAAAAAGGCGATGCCATATCTTTTGTATACGGCAAAGCGGAAATCACGGGCAAAATAAAAGGGTTTATAAAAGCCGCCGAACAGATGATTTGCGTTCGCGATAAAACGCAGCTGATGCCCGACTTTTCCACGCACGGATACGCTTACGTTTCGCCCGCGTTATATAAAAACGCCACGGGTATGGATTATTATCCGCAGATCAACGTTATTTCGGACTTGCAAAAAGACGATTTTTCGGAAAAAGTAAACGCTGCTCTGGGTAAAACGACTATCGTTTTAACAAAAGAAGACACCATCGCATATTCGCAGGCGGAAGGGGAAGTAGACGAAGGGAAAACCATGGGCAGCGTTCTGCCCGCGCTTTTCCTTCTGATAGGACTTCTTACGATGGTTACCACGATGCACAGGCTTACCGCTAAAGAAAAAACGCAGATAGGCACTTTAAAATCTCTCGGTTTCCACGACGGAAAAATCGCCGCTCATTATACTTCGTTCGCGTTTTTCGTGGCGATAATCGGTACGGCGCTGGGTATCGGTTTAGGGTTTCTGATTGCCCGTATGATTATGAATCCGAACGGAATGATGGGGACATACCTCGATCTTCCCGAATGGAAATTAGTTATTCCGGGGTTTTGCGCGGCAATTATCGTCGCTATAGTACTGATTCTTACGTTGATAGGTTATTTGTCGGTAAGAAAAATGCTTGCAGGCACCGCCGCCGACGCTCTTCGTCCGTACACGCCGAAAAAAGTCAAGCCTATGCTGATAGAAAAAACCAAATTCTTTCATAAACTTTCTTTCGGCACGCGCTGGAATATGCGGGATATCGTAAGGCACAAATCGAGAACGGCTATGAGCCTTATAGGCATTATCGGCTGTACGATTCTGATTCTCGCTTCTTTGGGAATGAAAGACACGATGAATTCGTTTCTGAATATTTATTACGACAACGGGCTTAATTATTCTTCGAGGATATTCTTTACCGAAACGGCTACCGACGAACAAAAGCGAGAAATAATAAACAAATACGAAGGCGACTTCGGCGGTTCGGTCAGCGTTCAGGTGGAAGGAAAGACCGTTTCTCTCGATATTTACGATATTACGCGCGACAAAGTAAGATTCGTCAACGACAACGACGAAAAGTTTACTCTCGGCGACGACGGCGCGTATATCTGTATGCGCATTGCCGAAAAATTCGGTCTGAAAAAGGGCGATTCGTTTTCGGTTAGCCCGTTTGGAACGGACGACGTTTATCATCTCGTGGTTGCGGGATTGTTCAGAAGCGTTTCCGAAAACGTCGTTATAACCGATAAATACGCCGCAAAAACGGGAATACCTTACGTTATCGATTCCGTGTATACCGACGTGGTCAAATCCGACGTAGTACAGTCGGACGCTATTAAATCGGTGCAGTCCAAGCAAATGATAATGGATTCTTTCGAAGTTTTCCTTTCTATGATGGATATGATGGTATATCTGCTCGTGGGCGGAGCGTTGCTTCTCGGAATTATCGTCCTTTATAATCTCGGCACGATGAGTTATACCGAACGCTACCGCGAAATGGCTACGCTTAAAGTCGTCGGTTTCCGGGATAAAAGGATAGGCAGACTTCTCGCCGAACAAAACCTTGTTCTATCCGTGATAGGCATTATAATAGGCGTTCCGCTCGGCGCGCTGACTTTGTCGTATCTTTTGAAAGTTTTAGCGTACGAATACGAAATGAAAATGGCTATAAGCGCAGTTTCTTATCTTATAACGGCGGCTCTTACGATAGGAATGTCTTTACTCGTCAGTCTTTTGGTTGCGCGTAAAAACAAAAAGATAGATATGGTTGAGGCGCTTAAAGGGCAGGAGTAATCAAACCGCCGAAAAAAATTTGATTTTCAGGGAGTTTTTATGAAGAAACAATCGGTTCTTTCAAGACTTATGGGGTATGCCGGTAAGCACAGGTATTTTACTTACGCTTCGTGGCTGCTTGCGGCGATAAGCGCGCTTATCGCGCTTCTTCCGTTTGTTTATATCTGGAAGATAATAAAAGAAGTACTTTACGTCGCGCCGGATTTTTCCTCGGCGACGGGGCTTGTGCATAACGGAATTATGGCAATGGTTTTCGCTATTGCGTCCTTTCTTATTTATATATGCGCGCTGATGTGTTCGCATCTTGCGGCGTTCAGAGTTGCCACTAATATGCGTATAGCCGTTACGGAACATATAGCAAAACTTCCGCTCGGATTTGCTGATAGTTTCGGCAGCGGAAAATTAAGAAAAATCATAAACGATTCCACAGGTGCGACGGAGACTTATCTCGCGCATCAATTGCCGGACAAATATGCGGCGATCGCAACGCCGATAGGGCTACTTGCATTGCTGTTTATATTCGACTGGCGTTTGGGGCTTTTAAGCCTTATTCCCGTTGTGCTTGCCTTTCTTGCAATGTCATCGATGACGGGTAAGCATATGGCGGAAAAAATGAAACAATATAACAACGCGCTTGAAAATATGTCGAACGAAGCCGTGGAATACGTTCGCGGAATACCGGTAGTTAAAACGTTCGGTCAGTCGGTTTTTTCGTTCAAAAAATTCAAAAGTACGATAGACGAATATCAGAAGTGGGTGGTCGCTTACACGAAGGATATGCGCGTGCCTATGATGTTTTACACAGCCGCGATAAACGGCGTATTTGCCTTTTTGATTGCCGGGGCGTTATGGTTTACGGCAGACGGCGTAACGAACGAATTTTTACTCAATCTTATCTTTTATATCGTGATTACGCCCGTTATTTCGCTTACCTTGACTAAAATGATGTATATGAGCGAAAACAATATGATTGTCAAAGACGCGCTTGAACGCATCGACGGCGTTTTATCCGTCAGTCCCATGAGTGAAAGTAAAATCCCTAAGTATCCCGCCGATTCGTCCGTCGAACTTAACGACGTGCATTTTTCCTACGACGGTAAAAACGAAGTGATTCGCGGCGTATCGATGAATATAGGCTCGGGACAGACCGTTGCTTTCGTCGGTCCGTCGGGCGGAGGGAAATCCACGCTTGCAGGGCTTATGGCAAGGTTTTTCGACGTGAAAAGCGGAAGTATAAAAATCGGCGGCGCGGATATACGGGAAATTCCGAAAGAGGAACTGATGAACGCCGTTTCATTTGTATTTCAGGATTCAAAACTTATTAAAGCGACTATCGCCGAAAACGTGAAACTCGGAAAACCCGACGCAACGGACGAAGAAGTCGCGGCGGCTCTTCATGCCGCGCAGTGCGACGATATCATACAAAAATTCCCCGACGGAGCGGGTACGACGGTATGGACGAAAGGCGTATATCTTTCGGGCGGCGAGAGGCAGCGAATAGCAATAGCACGTGCCGTTTTGAAAAACTCGCCCGTTATTATTCTCGACGAAGCGACGGCTTTTGCCGACCCCGATAACGAAGCCAAAGTGCAGAAAGCGTTTTCCGAACTTTCAAAGGGTAAAACGGTTATTATGATTGCTCATAGGCTTTCGACCGTGGCGGACGCCGATTGTATATACGTAATAAAAGACGGTCTTATAGCGGAAAGCGGCAGGCGCGACGATCTTCTTGAAAAGAACGGAGTATTTGCCGAAATGTGGAAAGAATATGCCGCATCGGTAGAATGGAAAGTGGCAAAGGAGGGTGAAAGCAATGTCGCTCGTTAAAACGATACAAAAAAAGACGGCTTCTTCAAAGCAGGGAGCAAAAGGGATTATTAAGGGAATAATCGCCTGCGCGTTTCAGAATATGGCGTTTATGTTGCCGACCACGCTTTTATACTTTCTCGTTGCCGATATGCTTGGCGGCGGAGTGCAAGGCGGAAGAATAACTTTTTACGTCGTCGGATGCGTGATATGCTTCGCGCTTATCTTTTTAACCACGTGGTTCCAGTATAACAACACGTATTTTACAACTTATGAAGAAAGCGGAAAAAGAAGGTTGAGTTTAGCCGAAAGACTTCGCAAACTTCCGCTCTCGTTTTTTGGCAAAAGAGATCTTGCCGACCTGACGAGTACGATTATGTCCGACTGCGAAGTGATAGAAAAGAGTACTTCGCATTTTATCCCGGGGCTGTTCGGTTCTCTTATTTCCACAGTGATAATAAGCGTAGGACTTTTTGTATTCGATTGGCGAATGGCTCTTGCCGCGCTTTGGGTTATTCCCGTTTCGGTTCTTATCGTCATTTTAAGTTATAAGGTGCAGGATAAAGTGCTTGTTAAATCCATGGCGGCAAAAATGTCGTGCGCGGACGGAATACAGGAATACATCGAAACCGTTCGCGATTTAAAAGCCAACAACGCCGAAGAAAACTACCTTTCGGGATTAAAAAATAAGATTAAGGGAGTTGAAAAGAGTAACATAAAAGCGGAATTAACTACCGCCGTGTTCGTAACGGGCGCGGGAATGGTTTTAAAACTCGGCATAGCCACCGTGGCTTTGGTCGGTTCGGCTCTGCTCGTAAACGGAACGCTCGGAGTTTTAACGTTCTTTATGTTTTTGCTCGTCGCGTCCCGTCTTTACGATCCGATGCAGGCGGCGCTTCAGAATCTCGCCGCAATCATCGCAATGCGTACAAACGTTGCGCGTATGAACGAAATTCTGGAATATCCCGTTCAGACCGGAAACGACACGCTTACTAATGACGGGTACGATGTCGTATTCGACCACGTCGGCTTTGCGTATACGGGCGGCGAAGTTGTATTAAAAGACGTTTCGTTTACGGCAAAACAAGGCGAAGTCACCGCGCTCGTCGGACCTTCGGGCGGCGGCAAAACAACGGTTTCAAGGCTTGCCGCAAGGTTTTGGGATAACGGGACGGGTAAAATCACCGTGGGCGGAATGAACGTTGCAGAAATAGAGCCTGAAAAATTGATGAGTCTTTATTCTATCGTTTTTCAGGACGTAACTTTGTTTGATAACACGATTATGGAAAATATTCGTCTTGGAAAAAAGGGCGCGACGGACGAAGAGGTTCTGGCGGCGGCTCGGCTTGCCAACGTTGACGAGTTTGCCGAAAAACTTCCCGAAAAATGGAATACGAATATCGGCGAAAACGGATGCGAACTTTCGGGCGGAGAGCGTCAGCGTATTTCGATTGCGCGCGCGTTTCTGAAAGACGCGCCTATCATTCTGCTCGATGAGGCAACCGCAAGTCTGGACGTTGAAAACGAAACGATGATTCAAACCGCTCTTTCAAGGCTTATAAAGGATAAAACCGTGCTTATCATAGCGCATAGAATGAGAACGGTTGCGGGAGCGGATAAAATCGTGGTTTTGGCGGACGGCGTCGTGGCGGAGCAGGGTGTTCCCGACGAGTTGTATAAGAAAAACGGCATTTACACCCGTATGGTCGATTTGCAATCGGCAAGCGGAAAGTGGAAAATAAAATAAGCTGTGGCTCCGGAAAAAACCGGCTTAAAGTCCGGACGGGATTTTCAATTGCTTTTTTCAAAGTAACGTGATATAATGTATAAAAAGCGTGGGAGAAAAATATGGTAGACAACGAATCGCAAGAAATGTATCTCGAAACGATACTTAGATTAAAAAAGAAAAAGGGTAGTGTGCGAGCGATAGACGTAGCGGAAGAACTCGGTTATTCCAAGCCGAGCGTTTCCCGCGCCGTGGGAATAATGAAAAAAGACGGTTTTATAGTCGTGCATGCCGACGGACTTATAGACCTTACCGAAACGGGTAAGGATAAAGCCGAAAATATTTTTTCCCGGCATAAATCGCTGACTCAAGCCCTTGTAGTGATGGGGCTTTCGCCCGAGGCAGCGGAAGAAAACGCCTGCCGCGTGGAACACGTTATCACCGAGGAAGCGTTCGAGGCTATCAAAAAATATTTTAACGTGTAAATACAAAAATAATTTTAGTCAACCGCTAACTTTCGGTTGACTTTTTTCTATATATGAATATAATTAAAAATGGCTTTGGGAAAAGGCCGTTATTTTTTGCGCAAGAGTTAGCCTCAACTAACCGCTTCTGTGTAAGCATGGCGCAAAATTTTTTCAGGAACGGTTAGTGTGGGCTAACCAAATAAAACGGATGGTGAGTTACATATGAGTTCGTCGGAATTAAGGTATCTGATAGCGGCAAACAACCTTGCCAAAGAGCTGCAGTCGGTTAAACAGACCGATATAGCAAACAGGCTTCACGTAACAAAGGTGAGTGCGTATAACGCGATTGAAAAGTTGCGGGAAAAAGAATATATCGAGAAAAATGATAGGAAAATCGTTCTTACGGATCGCGGAAGGGAAGTTCTGAACGAGTATATGACGATTATACGCTTTATGTCGGCGCATTTGTCGTTACATTGCGGAACGAGCGAAAAGCAAGCGTATGAAGACGCTCTCAATGCAACATGTGTGTTTTCTGACGCAACTCGTAACGGCATAGCAAGGTTTATAAGGTTGAAAAGGGAGAGTGAAAGCCGTGAATAGGGAATATAAGCATTGGAATACGGAAAAGAAACTGATTCCCGTGATGATACGAACGTATTGTCGCGGTAATCACAAAACGGAAAGGAAAGCGGAGGGCGTAAAAGGAAAGGAACTTTGTTCAAAATGCAAAGAACTGGCTGAATACGCAGCGTTCAGATTGGAAAAATGTCCGTTCAAGAGAAACAAGGGATTCTGCTCTTATTGCAAAATTCATTGCTACAAACCAGAATATCGTGCGGAGATGAAAGAAGTGATGAAATATTCCGGTCCGAAAATGCTTTTTTCGCATCCGATATTCGCGATGTCGCACGTAACGGCAATGATAAAATACAAAAAGCAGTTAAAAAAACAGGCAAAGAGGCAGTCGGACAAAAACGCGGGAGCGGAAAAGGTTCGGTCTGCGCAGACAAACGATCAAAAGAAGGACAAGGAGTAAGCAAATGATAGATAAAGAACTATTCAGACTGATCGGCGGCAATAAAAAATACATATTTATCGCCGTAGCGTTACAGGTACTCGGGCTCATCGCAAACGTTTCGATCACGGCAAGCGTATGTTATGCCGTGTATCTGTTATCGAAAAACGCGGAAGCGGTGCTATTTATTTATCCGCTGATCGGCGCGGTACTCGGAATCGCCGTAAGGTATACGTGTTCGCGCATTACGGGCGATATAAAAGATAAGTTGGGCAGAGGCGTGAAAAGGGACCTTCGGGAAAAAGTATATAATAAAATATTACGGCTCGGCGTAAAAACCACCGACGGAATGAGCATGGCGGGGCTGACGCAGGTATCCCTCGAAGGCGTGGAACAACTGGATATTTATTTTTCAAGTTATCTTCCGCAATTCTTCTTTGCCATGATTGCTCCCGTGGCGCTGTTTTTAATCTGCGTGTGGATCGACTGGAGAACGGCGCTTGTGCTTATCTGTTGTGTGCCGCTTATTCCCGTATCCATTGTTGCAGTGAGCAAATACGCGAAAAAAGTGTTCGCCAAATATTGGGGAAAATACACTTCGATGGGCGATAAGTTCCTCGACAGCGTGCAAGGCTTGAAAGAACTTAAAATTTTTCAGGCAGACGCGGCTCAGCACGTTAAGATAAACGAAAGCGCGGAAGAATTTCGCGTAATCACGATGAAAGTCCTCGTAATGCAACTGGTAAGTATTACGATTATGGACCTGGTGGCGTACGGAGGCGCGGGGATCGGTATCGGTCTGGCGATTTGCGGCGCGGCGTTTTGGGGGCTGAACCCGATAGCGGCGTTGTTCCTTTGCCTTGTATCGGTGGAATTTTTCCTGCCTCTCCGCGCGTTCGGATCGGCATTCCACGTGGCGATGAACGGTGTAAGCGCGGGCAAAAAGATCATCTCTCTTTTAAATACGCCCGATCCCGAATGGGGAACGGAAACGCTTGACGGCAACAAAGATATCAGGCTGGAAAACGTTACGTTCTCTTACGACGGAAAGCGAGAAGTGCTTAAAAACGTGAATATGACCTTCCCCGAAAAAGGAATGACGGCGATCGTGGGCGAAAGCGGTTGCGGCAAATCCACGGTGGTGAATATGCTGATCGGGGCGTTCCGCCCGCAGAAAGGAGAGGTGACCGTCGGCGGAAAAGCGCTTGAAAAACTTTCCCGCGAAAATTGGTATTCGCATCTTTCGGCGGTGAGTTACAACACGTATATCTTTAACGAAAGCGTGAGAGATAATTTTAAAATGGCAAAAGAAAACGTTTCGGACGAAGAAATTTTCGCCGCGCTCGAAAAGGTGAATCTGAAAGAGTTTATCGAAGAAAACGGCGGGTTGGATAAGGTTATCACAGAGGACGCGAACAATATATCGGGCGGACAAAAGCAACGCCTTGCGCTTGCGATCGCGCTTGTATCGGATAAAGATATTTACGTTTTCGACGAAGCAACGAGCAATATCGATATCGACAGCGAATCGATCATTATGAACAATATCAAAACGCTTTCCGGAAACAGGAGTGTTATCGTGATTTCGCATCGCCTTGCGAACGTTGTTCCGGCAGATAATATTTATTATATGGAAGACGGCGAAATCAAAGAAAGCGGTGCGCACGACGAACTGATGGCGGCGAATAAGGGCTATGCCCGTCTGTATAATACGCAGAAGACGCTGGAACAGGGCTACACGGAGGCGATAGCATGAGTACGCAGGAAAAGAAAAAAGAAAAGAAATATATAAGAAGAAGCGGCGCTAAAATAATGGCGAGCCTTGTGGTGCTTCTCGGCAGTTTGTCTTACATCATGATATTGGCGGTGATAAACGGCAGCCTTGGCTTTATCTCGGCGATGGGCGTAACGGTGTTCGGCGCGATGGGCGTTGCAAAGGCGCTCGGCGAGCAGATCGCGCTTTCCTACGGCTGGATCATCGGTCTTACGGTGGGGTGCGGGCTGATCCGCGGGCTGTTAAGATATATAGAGCAATACAGCAATCACTACATTGCGTTCAGATTGCTTGCGGCGTTCAGGGATAAAATCTTCGGCGCGCTTCGCGTGCTTTGCCCCGCAAAACTTGAAAGCAAACAAAAGGGCAGTATCATAGCGATGATAACTTCGGACATCGAAACGCTTGAAGTTTTCTATGCGCATACCATTTCGCCCATCTGCATTGCCGTGCTTGTATCTACGACGGTGTTCCTGTTCGTAGGGTTCGTTTCGAGTTGGTATCTCGCGCTCGTGGCTCTCGTAGGTTTCCTGTTTATCGGTATCGTCGTTCCGCTTATCTCTTCGGGCAGACTCAAAGAAAGCGGCGTGAAATACCGCGCGGAATTTTCTTCGTTTTCCGCATACTTCCTCGACAGCATCAAAGGGATCAAGGATATCGTGCTGAATAATGCGGGAGAAGAAAGAGAAGAAGAAGTGAATAAGCGCTCCGACGTGCTTTTAAAAGAAACCAAAAAGATGAAACACAACATTACCTGCGCGGGTTCGGCAATCGAACTTACGGTGTCGGCGTTTATTCTTGCGGCGCTTGCCGTGGGAATCGTGCTGGTGAGAAACGATATGCTTTCCTTAGGCAGAATGATTATCGGTATGGTGACGGTGTTCTCTTCGTTCGGCCCCGTGATCGCGGTGGGAGGACTTCCCGGAAATCTTACGCAGACCTTTGCGAGCGGCGACAGAGTACTTAATCTTCTTGCGGAAAAACCTGCGGCGGAAGAAGTGAAAAACGGCAAGAATTTCGATTACGAAAATCTTAACGTAGAAGATTTGTCTTTCAGTTACGACGGGCAGACGGAAGTGCTGAACGATGTGAAAATGCATGCGGAAAAAGGCGAAATCATCGGTATCGTGGGCGAAAGCGGCTGCGGCAAATCCACTTTTTTGAAACTTCTGATGAGATTCTGGGAGAGAAGCGGCGGCGAAATAAACTACGACGATATCGACATCGATAAAATCAATACGGATTCGCTGCTTAAAAACGTAACCATGGTGTCGCAGACGACGTATTTATTTGAAGAGACGATAGAGGACAATCTTCGTATCGCGAAGCCCGACGCAACGCCGGAAGAAATCGAAAACGCCTGCAAAATGGCTGCCGTACATGATTTCATTATGACTTTGCCCGACGGTTACAAAACGCAGGTGACGGCGCTCGGCGATAATCTTTCCGCGGGCGAAAAGCAACGTATAGGTCTGGCGCGCGCGTTCCTCAGAGGCAGCGAACTGATTCTTCTCGACGAGCCTACGAGCAACGTAGACAGTATCAACGAAGGCATCATATTGAAAGCGTTGAAAGAACAAAAGAACAAAAAGAGCATTATTCTCGTTTCGCACAGAGAATCTACAATGGCGATTGCCGACAGGATCTATAAGGTTGACGGCGGCGTTATGACGGAGGAAGCGTAAAATGGACGAACAAAAGAAATTGAGTGATATAGAAGAAGCGGCGGCGGCTCTTATTGCAAATTCCGAAGATGAAAACCCCGCCTATAAGTCGATAAACAAGCAAAAATCGGCGGCAACGGAAGAGGAAAACGACAAAAAGATATTCAAGAAATACAAAATTAAAGACATCGTATTTCTTGCGATAATCACGGCTTGCACGCTTATTACGGGCGCGGTTATGCCGTTACTTGTAAACGTGCCTTTGTTCGGTATCGTGCAACTTGGCATAGGACTTCAATTTTCCATATTCCCCGTCATCGGAATGATGAAAGTAAGAAAGCCGGGGGCGTTATTGTTGCAGTCAATCTTTATTGCGATGATATTAGTGTTCATGTTCCCGCCTATGGTTATGATTGTGTTGTGCGGTCTGATTGCAGAAACGCTGTCGCTGCTTATTTTCCGTAGTTACAAGAACGACTGGGCGTGTGTGCTTGCAGGAACTCTTTATATGCCTATGACGCTACCGCTACTATATCTTTATTACAACGTTTTCTATACCGTAACCGGAGGAGAAAAAGGGGCAATGCGTATGTTCATCGGAGGTGGGAACGCAGGTATTGCGGTAGGTATCTCGATAGGAGTCCTTGCACTTTGTTTTGTTGGTGCGGTTGTTGGAATGCTTATTGCAAGAGAACTTAAAAAAGCAGGAGCATTGAAAAAATGAGATTTTTGTCTTTTAGGAACAAGATATATCCATTATTCGTTTTCTTGGCAAGTTTGTTTTTAATAGTGTTCGGTTTGTGTATGGCAAGAAACGTAAAATGTTCCTATTTTTTGACGGGGTGCTTCGTATGGCTCATATTGTTCGGTTGCAAAAAGGGTTGTCTGCGAGTGTTGCCTGTGTTTGTCGTAGTAAGCGGAGTGTTTGCTTGTATTGCATATTTTGCGCACGGGAAAAATCCGAATGCCGCCATCTCTATGGCAAATAGATTTGGTTCGGTTTTGCTTGCCGCCGCGCTCGGTATGAGCGTAGAGCCTGTGGATATGACGAGAAACCTTTCCACGCTCAAAATGCCGAGGGGCGTAACGCTCGGTATGCTGATTGCAACGTCTTTTCCGCCCGTACTCGGCGCGGAGATAAAAAGGGTGAGAGAGGCGATGAAAACGCGCGGCGCGGGCAGCGTGTTAAACCCGAAAATCTTTTACAGAGCGTTTTTAGTACCGTTCGTGATGCGACTTGTAAACATTGCGGACACTCTTTCTTTATCGGTCGAAACTCGTGGGTTTTCACTTGAAAAAGTGCCTTACACGGTATATAAAAAGGAAATCGTTTGCCTGTCCGATATATTGTTTTTGTTGGGACTTATCGCAGGAGCGGTTTGTACGGTGGTTTTATGAATGCGATAGAACTTAAAAACGTAAACTTTTCTTACGACGGGAAAGTTCAAATATTAGAAAACGTAAATATCGCGCTATCTTACGGCGAAGTAAACCTTGTTTCCGGTCATTCGGGAGAAGGGAAAAGCACGCTTTTGTATATCATAAGCGGCATTATCCCGAATATCACGGACGGGAAACTTTCGGGCGAAGTGCTGATAAACGGCGAGGATATAAAAGGCAAACGCCTTGGCGAAGTCTGCCGCAAAGTGGGCGTAGTTTTACAAAACGCCGACGAACAGATTATTCAGAAAACGGTTGAGGACGAAATCGCTTTCGGTTGCGAAAACCTTGCGTTTTCACCCGAAAAAATAAGCAAACAGATAGACACGGTCTGCCGCCTTATGAAACTTGAAAAGCAATGGAATTGTCGTACGCTTTCCGGCGGACAAAAGCAAAGACTGATCACCGCTTCCACGCTTGCGATGGGACAGAAGATTGTGATACTTGACGAACCACTTGCCAATCTCGACACGGCGGGCGCGGAAATGCTGATGTCCACATTAAAATCTCTCGCAAAAGCTGGATATTGTATCATAGTTATCGAACACCGGCTCGACGTCGTTCTGCCGTTTGTGGACAAGGTGTTTCACGTCGGAAACAGAAACGTAAACGAGATAACGGACAGAGAAAATTACCTGAAAGAGCAGTCAACCGAAATAGAAGATACCTGTTCGACTTTCAGCGGAACGCTATCCGCGTTTTCGCTTTCGGACGTAGCGTTTTCTGTAAAAGACCGCGACATATTGAACGGAGTTACTTTCGATATATTAAAAGGCTCACGAACGGTTTTGCTCGGCGAAAACGGTTGCGGCAAAACAACCCTTTTAAGACTTATTTCCCGCCTTGAAAAACCTTGTCGCGGCGTGATTCTGCAGAATATCGACGATAAATTCGGGCAAAAGAGTAAACAAAGCAAAAAGTGGTACAAAAAAGTGGGCGTGGTTTATCAGAATCCCGACTATCAACTGTTTATGCCCACGGTGGAAAAGGAGATTAAATTCGGCGCAAAGTCGGATGAATACGCCGACGAAATAGCCGAAAAATTCGGAATAAAGCATTTATACGCCCGTCATCCGCAGTCGCTTTCCGAGGGGCAGAAACGCAGAGTTTCGATCGCGGCGGTCGTGGCAACTAACCCCGAAGTTTTGATTCTGGACGAGCCGACGGTGGGGCAGGACTACAAAGGCTTGTGCGAAATGGTTGAAGTGCTTAATCGTATTCACGAGGAAACGCATAACACGATGATTACCGTTACGCACGATAAACGTTGCGCCGCCGCGTTATGCGACCGCTCGGTATGGATAAAAGACGGAAAAGTACATAAAGCCGGCAAAAAAGAACTCATAGACGATTTTTTCTTGAGCGGTAATGATAAAAATTAGCGGTCGCTAACTTTTATAAAATACGAAGCATTTAATTGACACATTATTTTTGAAATGGTATAATATCGGCGCGGTTAGCGGTTGCTAACCCATAAACACAAACAAACATAAGCCGGTTGAGATTGAAGGGCACCCCAAAAGTAGGGTAGAAACGCAAAACTTTAAGAGGTGAAATTCAAAGAGACCGGTTAAAAAATAGAACGTAGTTAGCATAGGCTAACCAAATGAGAATGTATTAAAGGAGAAAAAAGTATTGCTGTTACAACTTAAAAACATAGGAAAAATATATGACAGCAACGACATTCTGACGATCGGTATACGTGGAATCGATCTCGATTTTGACTATAACGAATTCGTAACTATTGAAGGTGAGAGCGGAAGCGGTAAGTCCACTCTTTTAAACGTTATCGCGGCGAACGACAGTTATGAAGAGGGCGAGTTGTACTTCAACGGCGCGGAAACTTCGCACTATTCGGAAACGGATTGGGAAAAGTACCGCGAGAAGAATATCGCGATGATTTTCCAGGATTTCAATATCATCGAAAACCTCACCGTACTCGAAAACGTGGAACTTGCGTTGTTACGCGTAGAAGATAAAATCGAGCGGCGGAAAACGGCGGAAGATCTGATAGCGAAAGTGGGGCTTACGGCGCAGAAGAATCGCAAAGGCAGCAAACTTTCGGGCGGCGAAAAACAGCGTACCGTAATTGCGAGAGCGCTGGCGAAAGACAGCCCCGTTATCCTTGCGGACGAGCCTACGGGAAATCTCGACGTCAAGGCGAGCAAGGAAGTGGCTGCTCTTTTAAAGGCGGTATCCAAAGATAAACTGGTGATCGTGGTGACGCACAATCCCGAATTTTTCGTGGAATACGCCACAAGAAGAGTTACGATTTTCGACGGATCGGTGAAAGAAGATAAGGTAATCAGAAAGCCTCTGCCGAAAACAAGCGCGGATAAAGAAGAAATAAAAGCGGGAAAGTGGCAGAATTTCAAAAATACGATGCACATCGGCACGCTGAATTATAAAAGTCGGCCGAAGTTTACGGCGATGATGAGTTTTGCGCTGTTTGTGTGCGCCATAACGCTGTTCCTCGTGATTTCCGTGTTCGGTAATTCGCTGATCCGCCCTACGCAGGTGCCGCTCGACGGTACGGGCGTAACGGGAAAGGTGATTCTTTCCAATCGTTCCAATTCGATTACGCAATCCGATCTGGACGAGGTGGCGGGGCAGACAAAAGCGGGGTATTTTCTGCTCGACAGAAACCTTTCCGAATTTTCCGTAGATATTCCTAAGCGCGGGGGATTAAGCAGTTCGTATACGCTCACCTGCCTTTACGATCCGTATAAATATTGCCCCGAAGCGGGCAACGCCGTGCTGATTATGTCCAAATCCGAGGACAGCGACGCGGAAACGATTAAAAACATGATCGTAAATGCCGAAATAGGCATTAAAAATATCAGGCTGAAAACCACGGTGGATTTAACAGAACCGAAACTGTATCTGGGGTACGACGATTTGAACGCCTACGGCAAGAAAATGCAGGCGGTGAATTCCGTGATGAAACTCGGCAATAACGAAACGACGGTGTTTACGTTCAGAGCGGGCGAAGAACTGGCGGCGGGCGAAATCAATCTCGTCAATTCAAATTTCTACGCGGCGGACGGTAAACAGGTGGTGTTCAACGCGAAAACCGATAAATCTTACGTAGTGGTCAGTTCCGATAAAAAGAAAGAGGACGTCAGCGGACTGATCGTTGAGATGAACGCGGAAGATTATGCGGCGATGTTCGCGGGGGAAGAAACGTCGGTGCAGAGCGCGCTGTATTACGCGAGCGACGGCGACGCGAAAGCAGCCGTTAAAAATCTGCCGGGCGGATATATGGGAATGCTTTCCGATTCAGACGTGTACGTGCAGAACGCAGGCGACGTATTTACGAACAATATATTGTGGTATCTTGCTCTGATTGCCGCAAGTTTGTTGTTCGCAATGCTGATTTCCGTAATCTTTATGCGTTCCGTAAAAATCTTTCAGGCGGATTTCGCCGTGTACAGAACGCTCGGAATTTCAAGAAAAATTTCTTCGCGGTCGTTGTACGTGCAGATGGCGCTCATATTTCTGCCTACGCTTGTTCTTCTGCCCGTAGTCAGCCTGATCGCCACGCTTACGCCGTTCAGTTCGTTGCCGTTTATTTCGGCGGGAAATTATTTCTTTGTGGAATTCATGCTGCTGCTTATCGTGGAATGTGTGGCGTTCGGCTTCAACAGAAACATCAACGGACAATCTATCCGTAAATCTTTAAGAAGGGGGTCTAAATAATGATTCGCGTGGAAAATATCAAAAAGACGTTCAACCCCCATTCTTCGGCGAGAAATCAGGTGCTGAAAGGCGTTTCGTTCGATTTGCCCGATAAAGGGCTGGTGGCGATATTCGGGAAATCGGGCAGCGGCAAAACAACGCTTCTCAATATTTTGGGCGGGCTGGAAAAAGCCGACAGCGGTAAAATCACCATAGACGGCGAAGCGATGAGCGGAAACGTGGATCGTATCCGCAACCAGAAGATAGGCTTTATCTTCCAGAATTATTATCTCGAACGCGGCTATACGATCGCCGAAATCATGCGCAACGCGATGCTGCTTGCGGGCTTTAAAGACGAACATGAAATCGAACGCCGTAGCGAAGAAGTGCTGAGACTTGTGGATATGGAGCGCTTCAAAAACAAGCAAGGCGACGCGCTTTCGGGCGGACAGAAGCAAAGAGTCGCAATCGCCCGCGCGCTGATCAAAGGCGCCGACGTGATTCTTGCGGACGAACCCACGGGAAATCTCGACGCGCAGAATACCTATAAAGTAATGGATATTCTGAAAGAAATATCCAAAACAAAACTCGTTGTTCTGGTGACGCACGAAGTGACGCTGATCAAAAAATACGCCGACAGCCATATCAAACTGGTGGACGGACAACTTGTGGACGACGCGGAAATCGACGAGGCGGAACTTGCCGAAATCACCTACGGAAACGTGAAAGCAGAGCCCGTAAACGCCGCGGATCTTACCGATTTTCATAAGAGTACGGCAAAGAAAAACGGCAAACTGTTTACATTGAAAAACGTTCTTCGTTCGCTGCGCGCGGATAAAGATAAATCGGGCTCGGGCGGAAACATATTCAAGCAGATTTTCATATTCGCGATGTCGGTAGCCGTTTGTTTCTTCTCGTTTTTCGCGTTCGAGGCGTTATCGGTAAAAGCGGATAACAAACCGCTCGACGATAACAGCGTGTACGTGAGCATGAATAACTATCCCGAGGTGAGAAAACTCAATCCGTCGCTCTACGAAACGATCGACTTTTTCGAGATGAATTACGCGGAGGGGAGTTTTTCTTACAACAATCTGCAATCTCTTTCGGGAATCACCGCAAGTTATGCGCCGAAAGCGCTGAAAAAAGATGATACCGCGGAGAGTATGAAACTGGAATTCGGCGAAATGCCGGGAAGCAAACAGGTGCTGATTACCCGCGCGCTTGCCGAAACGCTGAAAAACAAACTGCGTATTGAGGAACTGGAAAACGACAGATCGCTTTCGCTGATTCTCTTTGAAAAGGATTATGCGGTGAGCGGAATCGCGGAGGGGGAAAACCCTTACGTGTATTTCAACCGCGCAGACTATGTAAACTTTTTAAGCGTATATCAGGAAATTCGTTTTACGGATAACACGAATCTTTTCTTCAAATCGGATTTCATCGATTCGGAAACGTATAAAACGATTAACAGTTATTCCGCGGAAATATGCGTGTATACGGGCGAAACGCTGGATTTAAACGACAATCAGTGTGTTGTGGAAATCAATCGTAACGCCGTTTACAAAATGATGAGCGACACGGCGCAGGCCGATTACCGCATGGAAATCGCGAACGCCACGTTGCTGAAATCTCCCGAATTTATTTCGCTTACCGATAGTTACCCGATGTATATCCGTAAATTTCAACTTACGCGTACGGTGATGACGACGGATATCCGCATTTACGTGACGGAATCCGCGCTCGATAATATTTTCGTGTACATATCGCCCAATCTCGACGCGCTGGGCAGCGGATCGAATTATTATTTCGATATTTCCACGGGCGGCGGAAATCAACTTTCTTCTCTGGAACAGCGCCTTACCGACAGAGGCGTGGTGAAAGCGGATCTTTCCGCTTTGCAACAGGCGAAAAACAAAGAAAAACTGGATACCGCGCTGAAAAGCCTGTACGTGTTTATCGCCGTGGCCGTGCTGATGTATCTAATCTATTTCTTTATCGAAAAATCGGGCAGCGTTAAAAACAGTAAAGAATACGGCGTTTACCGCGCGATCGGCGTAAACAAGGGCAATCTTCTGTTTAAAGAAACGATGGCGGCGGTGTTCGGAAACCTCGTGACGTATCTGATAGGTTTTGTGATCGTAACGGCGTTGTTCTGCGCGAGATATGCGGTGATGAACGTGGCGTTCGGTGCGTTTATCGGGCTTGCGGCGGCGGCGTTCGCGGCGAGCGCGCTGATCATGGTGGGCATTTCGTTGATCCCGTATCTGTTCGTACTTACGCAGAGCCCTTCGGAGATTCTTTCTCGCTATGATATTTAACGATAATTATCCGGGAAACCGGTGATTATACAATAAAAATTTTTTACAAGGAGCAAAATTATGACAGCAGTAAGAAAGAAGTTGGTTGCCATACTTCTTTGTATGGTGACGTTACTTGCAGGAATCGCTCTGCTTACGTCGTGTGGAAAAAACGACAAAGCGGACGATCTCAAAGTTACTTTTATGGTGGAAGACGACGAATCTTCCGAATGGAAGCAGACCGCGGAGTATACCGCAGAAAACGGAGAGGTGGAACTTCCCACGGTTTCCAGGCGGTATTACACCTTTGCGAACTGGTATGAAAACAAAGAATTTTCCGGCGATCCCTTCACGGGGCAGAACGTAACGAAGAGCACCACGGTGTACGCCCGTTTCATTCCCGTAGAAGTGGAAGTACATATCAACGGCGCGAATCAGGGCACGCAGAAACTGGTAGACGTCGCCAAAGGCAGATACACCTACAACCCCGGCGAGGGGCTGGAACTGGATTGCTGGTACACGAACGACAATTACACCACCAAATGGGATGAAATTGCCGATACCAACGATCTGTACGCAAGAAGCGTTGCGCGCATCACGTTTAACGACGGCTATCAGGATGTATACACCACTACGGTAATCCCGGGCGCGGTGTATGAAAGCCCCGTTACGCACGAAGCGAAAACGGAAGACGGCGCCGCTTCCACCGTGGAAAAGGCGTTGATTTGGAAAAACTATATGTCCGCATACGATATTTCTTACGTAAACGCGGACGGAACCGCTTTCGATTTCGGCGCGCCGATCGAAAAGAGCACCGTTATCACAGTGAAATGGCGTTCGCCTTTCCTCAAATATGAATTGAACGAACTGACGGGAAATCTTTGCGTTACCATGTACGGCAACGACGCGCTTTACGACGATACCGAAAACGTTGCCAAAGCGGGCGACGTTCCCGTGATGTCCGTGCTCGGGAAAATCACGTTCGATAAAGACGGCGACGGCGTGGCTGAAACCTATACGGTGGAAGCGGTGCGCCTCGAGAGCGAGATTTTAAACAGCGCGGCGATCAAAAAGATGATTATCGGCGAGGGGATCGTATCCGTACAGAGCCTCATTTCCACTTCGGCTTCTTCCGTGGAAGAAATCGCGCTTCCTTCTTCTTTGAAAGTGATTCAGAATTGCTTCAACAATCTCAACAAATTGAAGAGCGTTACGATTCCCGAAGGCGTGGAAGTGATTATCGGATCTTTCTGGGCGAATACCTACGCATCCCACAACGGCTACGGGCAATACAACAAAGGCGAAGAATATCCTTTCGACATCGCTATCCCGGACAGCGTAAAAAATCTTTCCATAGTGCCGAACAATCTTACGTTCAGCCACAGCAAGGCAAACGCCGGAGCGGGCGATTTCTACAAAGAAGGCAACTATATTTATAAAATAGACGATAAAGACGGACATCGCGGCGATCTGATTCTTGTATCCGACGTAACGAACGATTCTTCGATCGTTGTTCCCGAAGGCGTGAACGGGATTCAGGCGGGTACGTATTTCAATCGCTCGCTTGAATATCTCACCCTGCCTTCCACGTTCTCTTATATAAACTACAACGAAGATATTTCCTCGTATCCTGCGGCGGCGTTCCAGTATTCGAGCAAATCTTTCCTGTTCAACGCGCAGTATGCCAACGATTTAAAGGATAATATCGCGCCTACGGGCTATGCGATTTTCAGCGGTATGGAAAGCATCACGCTTCTCAATTTCAGACAGGCGGAATATCCCGAATCTCTTCCCGCTTCCGCGTTCATCGGAGATCCTACGAGTTGGGCGGTTCTTGATGAAAAACTGTATGAATTCTGCGACAGCACCAGTCTGAAAGACAAAGTGGTGTATTCCGGGGATAGCGCGACGCCCGTCGTCACCGTGAATTACGAAAATGCGCTTACGGGCGAAACCTATCAGGCGACGATCGGTAAAACAAAAGGACAAAATCTCACGGCGGAAGAACTTCTTGCCGCGATCGACGAAAAACACGGCACCGCGCTGAAAAACGCTTATGCGGAAAAGAAACTTACGCTTGTTTCCGTGAAAAACTTCGGGCGGGATTACGATCTTTCGGCTACCCTCGAAACAAACGTATATCTCGACGTAGCCTTCAATTATTCCGTAGACTGCGGATACGTCGCAACGGATAACGGCGACGGCACGGCTACGATCACGGGCTACGACGCGGAAACCGCTTATGTGGCGGGCGACGGATTGAAAATGGTGGTGATTCCCGAAAACGTAACCGTAAACGGAAAGAGCCTTAAAGCCACGAAAATCGCCGCGAACGCGTTTGCGAATCAGGCGGATCTCGGCTACGTATTGCTTTCCTCCGCGATGAAAGAAATCGGCGAAAAGGCGTTCTACAACTGTGCGGCTCTGAAAGTGGCGGATCTTTCCGCCTGCAAATTGGAAAAGATCGGCGCGAGCGCGTTTGAAGGGACCGCCGTTTCCACCGTTACTCTTGCGCTTTCCGAATTGAAAGAAGTGGGAGCGTACGCTTTCAAAACGCAGACGATGATGTATTTCACCGTTGCGGCGGGCGAAGAAAACAGAGCGATGATCGCCAAAGAAGATCTGAAAGAAGGAGAATTCTTCTTCGTATACGGAAATATCGTTGAATCCATTACGAAGCAGTATTCCGCGCCGATCGGCATTTATCGTTACGTTAAAAAATCGACGGCGGGGGAAGGCGATTCCGCTTACACCGTATGGGACGTGCAGTTTGTATCTTCGGCGGGCGGATATAATGCGGATATTTATCTCGGAGATATTTCCGATAAGGCAAATATCATTCGTTATGAAGTGATGGAAGGCGCGTACTATTATTTCAGCAAAGAAACCAATCTTTACATTCAGAGCGTTTCAAAAATTCACGCGAATGCGTTTACGGCTTGCGAAGAGGAAAGGCTTTCTTCTATCAGATATTCTCCCGTTTACATGGGAAGCGCGATCAGCAAAAGACAAAAACTCAGCGCGCTGGTGCACGACGAAAATTGCGCTTCCGTATTCGAGGAAGGCTGGTATGCCGGATATACCGACGACGGGCTCGGCAGCATGACAATGAGAGCGCTGTAAATCCGGAAAAATAAGTTCATAAAAAAGCGGGAGCAGCCGTTTTCAAAAGCGACTGCTTTCCGCCGATAATACAAAGATGTATGCTATCAGGAGGTGTTACCTTTGAAAAAGAAAGTTATTGTGCGTCTGACGGCGTGGTTGGCGGCATTGTTTTGTGTGTTCGGCGCGGCAGGGTGTGCCACGGCGGTTATTCCGTCCGATCCGAAAGACGCCATCATCGACAAATACGGTAACACGCAATTTAAAATCACGTTCGACTCGAAAGATCTTGCTTCGCCGCTTTCCGATATGTATTATTCGGCGAACAGCATGCCCGTGCTTCCAACGCCCGAAAAGGTTGGGTACGTTTTTGCGGGGTGGTATTTCGACTCCGCTTTAACGAAAGTGTGCGACGTGGAAAACGGCGATCTGTACTGGCAGATGAAGAACGTCACTTTATACCCGAAATGGGAAAAGGAAGCGATCGTAAACAACGGTACTTATGAAATCGATTACGATGCGCATATCGTGGAAGACAGCGTTGTGAAAGGCATACTTGCCGATAAATACGGCTGGGATAATCTTGCCGAAGACATTATCGCGAATGAAACGTATATCGAAAAGAACGATCAGGGAACGTATTTGCGCATTCAGTACGACAGCCACGAACGCGGACCGATTTTTGCCGAAGGCGGCGGCGGGGAATTCGAGGTGCAGACGTACACCGTCACCGATCCCGGAAACAGGATCAGCGAAAGCCTCAGTATTCTCGATCGCACCAGCGTGATTCAAACGATTTATTACGATATTTCGGGGCTGGATCTCGCCGACGAAATCACGCTGAACGTTGCCTATTACAATTGGGGCGCAAAACTTTCGGGAAACGAAACGAGGGAGCAGTGCTCCGTTTCGTATAAGGTGAGTTTCAGAATTACCCGTTTTATAGGTTTTTCCAAATCGTTCGTGAATACGGAAGGAAAACTGGATAACGGCGTGTATCTCGTGCCCACGCATTATACGGGGCTGAATAAAAATCCGGGTATGCTGGATTATTTCCATCCCGTATACGCGTATCTTGTGGCTGAAAACGGGCATTATACGCTTGTGAAGCCTTTAAGCGCGTACAATTCGGATATTCTGGGCAATCTTTCGGGCGACGATTTCTTCAATCGCACAACGGGCTATTGCCGCGATTTCGCTTATTTCCTCACGGATCAGAAAAACGTCGTGGATATTGCGGACGACGATCCGAATTACAATAGTTATTATCGGCCCGCGATGCTGAACGCAAAAACATGGGGCTCGCTCACCTACGAATTTCATGCGGATACGGGCGCGTATTATTACACGTTCGATCTCGGCGATTCGCTTACGAACGACATAATTTTATACGGCGGTTCGACGGGCGCGATGGAGCAGATGTTCAGTTTCCCGTTCTCTTACCGAAGGCTTACGATTTCGTACGACAGCATGGTGCGGATTACGGACTGGAATTATACGCCCGTTTCGGGGGATAGTTTCACTTATAAAAAGCCTGCCGCGATTTATGCGGGATCGGTGGCGGAAGACTTTGCCGATAACAACGCGGCGTTCGATTTGTTGAAAAATTACAGCCTTTCCGTGCGGATGATCAATATGTTTTTCGCTTCTACCGACGGCGGAAACACCGGAGATAAAAATTTCGACTGCAAAATGACCATCGCGCCCACGGCGCAGACGGCGGCGGGAAATCTTTCGGAAATGCGTTACGCGTTTTCGTATTTCGATTTAACCTACGACGTTTACGGGTACGATCCGAAAACGGACGGGGAACTTTATTCCGCGGCAACGAATTTCTTAACGCTGATCGACGTTTCGGCAACGAATTTTACGATTGAAAAAACGGATATAGGAAAGACGGTGAGAATCGGCGAAACGGTGGATCTGATTTCTCTGTATACCGAAAAGGCGTACCCTTCCGTAAAGACGGCGGATCTTTCGTGGCAGGCATATTCGCTTGATAAAAACGGAAACGCGGATTTCTCAAAACCCGTTACGCTTGCCCGTACGTTTACGATGACGGAAAGCGGCACGGCGATTCTTTTCGCCGAAAAGGCGAACGATAAAACGCGCACCTGCCTTATCACCCTGATGCCCGAAGAAAAGCCGCGGTATAAAATTTTGTCCGACGCCTGGACGAACAACGAAGCGGAGGGCGTATACGTGACGAACGCGCGGTACAAAATCGGGAATTACGTGCCCGTACCCGAAATCACGTGGGAATGGCTCGGCGTGAAATATTCGTCGCATAATCTGAAAAAGAATGACGACGACGAGCCGAGAACGGACTTTTTGCGCGTGGCGGTGTACGGATATACCGACGGGATTTACGTGCATACGTACGATCAATTTTCCGACGGATACTCACAGACAAACGTATTTCAGATGTCCGTGCCGAAAATGCGCGTGGAATTCCGCCTGGTGAACAGATTCGGCGAGTTCCGTTCGGTGTGGCTGGAATACAGAGCGGAAGCGGTGGGCGATTACGCGTTTATTTCTGACGGCGAAACGGTGAGCGGCGGCGATCTGAAATACGAAAAGCAGGAGGACGGATCGGAGATCCGCGCGAAAGTTTCCTATAAGGAATTGCAATCGGCCGTAATAAGCGGCGAAGAACAATTTACGAAATTGCCCTCCGCCTACTCGTTGCGCGTTACCGACAGCGACATTACGAATAAATACGAATTGCCGCTTGTTTCCTGCAACGTATATCTTAAAAATTCCACGGTGACGGCGAACAGCCTTACGCAAGCGTGGGATCTCGTGAAAGACGAGCGTTATGCGATCGTGCAACTTACTTATGCCGACGATTACGGCGACACCGTTACGTTGAAAGCGATGTGTAATTTCACGATTGACGGAAGACCTCTTTCCGATTATACTTTTGTGAGCGGAGACGCCACGCTCTTTACGGGCGAAACGCTGACAATGGAAAAGCCGAAGATCGCTTCGGGCGATTATCTGCCGCTGAATCGGCCGTATTTGCATATCTACAAACAGTCCGGCGTGAATTTCGTGCGGGTGGAAGACAGCGATTTATCCGATAATTCCGGTACGTACGGCGCGGAATTCACTTTCCTCAGAGAAGGCACGTATCTGCTCGTCTGGGATTTCTGGTTCGGGCTGGATTTCGACGGCAACGCTATTTTCGATTGCTATTACAATCCGCCCGTGGAAACCGCTAACGGTACCTATCCGATCGAAGCGACTTTTGCGCAGAAAGTGGTGGTGTACGACAGAAATTGCGATATCACCGTCACCTATGTCACCGATACGGAGCACCCGTTCGATTCCTCGAAAGTCGATTACACGGAACGGGACGGATATCAGTATTACACTGAGAAGGTGAGCATGGCAAAGGCGAACGCGTCGCCCGATTACAATATGTTCGCGGCAAGCGCCGATCGGCTGTGGGGATGGAGTTCTTCGTGGAGCGGAGACGATCGTTTATTCACGGCGGGATCCGCTATCGGGCGGCTCGGCATTACGCTGAAAACCGTGAACCCCGTAATTTACGCACTGTGGGATAAGGGTATCAAGGTGAGCGCGACGATCGAGGTGGACGGAAAAGAAATGCCGCTCGGCGAAATGACCTACTATCGCCCCGTCACAGGCGGAATTTATACGATGAGTTTATTTGATTTCCGCCAATGGTACGAATTCAATACGTATAAGGATTACGAAGCGGCGGAATGGCGTGCGAGCAAGGCGATTTTTCAGGATTCCGTCGCCGCGGGATTCGTTTACAAAGACGTGCTTGTTGTGGGAACGACGGACAAGGCGTTTACAAACGGCTACCGTGTGACGGAAGGATTTACCTTGAAACTGATTCTGAAACGAAAACTGAACGTTTCGTATCAGGCGATCGACGAAAACGGCAATAAACTGACATTCCGCAGTCAGCCCGGCGCAGACGGCAAATGTCTCGAAGGATATACGCTTGCGGACAAGATCACCGAATCGAAACTGAATATGCTGAAAAACGTACAGTGCACGGATTCCTCGAAAGTATTCAGATACTGGGCGGTGATGGCGGACGGCGTTCTGATGCGGATCGACCCCGAAAGCACGCTTTTGGAACAGAGATTTTCGGGCAAAAACGAGCAGACGGGAAAATATAACGGATCCGTTGTGTTATACGCCGTATTCGGGGCGAAGGAGAACGCATAATGAACAAACTGAAAAGACTGTTATCGATAGCGTTAGGCGCCGTATTAAGCGTTTTCGGGGCGTTGCTTTTCACTGCGGCGAACGTAACGGCGCATGCGGAGTCCCCGATCGACGGAGCGGACGGAAAGTACGAAATGAGTTACGATTTCGGCGGACAATCGGGGATCGGAAAGCAGATGCTTGAAAAATACTTCGATAAAACCGCCGTGGTGGAAAAAATAAACGACAGATATTATTTTTCGTTTACGCAACTCTCCTCTTCGATGGAAAATCTGTCGCTGAATCTCGAAAGCGGCAAGCAAATCGGCTATCGCGTAACGGAAGATAACGGAAACAGAAAGACGTATTCTTACACGTTATCGGAAGAAAATCTGCAAAAAGAACTGCCGTTTTCCGTCTTTGTATCCGTACGGGGCGAAACGTTTTCCTTCACCATCACGCTGAATCTTTCTTCGGCGAGAAGGGTGGGAGAAGCGGAAGATACCTCTGCGGAACGCCCCGCGGAGTTCGTTCCCGTAATCGTTACGAGTTCGGGCAGCGAATACGAAGCGACGAAAGGGCAGACTTTCGTGATTCGCGAAGCGGCGGCAAGCCTCGGCGAGGAAACTCTTGACGTAGAGGTGAAGGCGTATTATATCCGCGGTGAAGAAAAAACCGAAGTGGCTTTGGACGGGAATAAACTTGTGCTTGACAACGCGGGCGAATATCACGTTATATATCGTGCGGAATCTACGCGGTATACAACGTCTTTCGGCAACCCTACTTATGCGGAAAAGGACGTGAAGATCATTTCCTGTATCGGCGGCGGAGACAGTCTTGCGAAGTTGTACGATACGAACGGCGCGTTGCCTGAAGGCACGATGCTGCTGGCTTCCAGAATAGAATCGGACAGCACCGTTTACAAGGCGGCTGCCGAAAAAATGGCGACGATCGCAGACAGATTTCAGGTGTTCGGCGTGGAACTTGTGACGGCGGACGGAAGCGAAGCGAAAGCGAACGGAAGCGTAACGATAGGCATTAAAGCGGATTTTACTTATAACAGAAATCAGGTGGCGGCGTACCTTCTTGACGAAGACGGAGGGCTGACGGAACTGAACGTATCGAACGGCGGAAGTTACGTGAACGTGGAAACGGATAAAAGCGGAACGATTATTCTGTGTATTCCGGGCGTGGCGTTTCATATGCCGATTTGGGGATATATATTGATTTTAGTTGGAGCGGTAGTTATCGTTGGTGGCGGAGGAGTTGCTATTTTTCTGATAGCAAGGCGTAAGAAACAAAAACAAAAATAATATTGAAATAAGACCAATCACAAATACGGTAATGCTGGTAGTGATTGGATGATAATTTATACTACGCAAAAAAGAAATAACCATATAGTTAATAATAGGAGGAAATATGAGCTTTTTTGAAAATACACGAAAGCCACAAGGTTTCGGCGGAAGAATAATGGTGAAAATGATGAACAGCGGTCATAGTAAGTTGGCAAAGTGGGGCTTTACTAAAATTTACGCAAAGTCGAACGCCAAAGTATTGGATATCGGTTGTGGAGGTGGGGCAAATATTGCCAACTGGCTAGCAAAATGTACAAACGGACACGTTACGGGGATAGACTATTCTAAGGTCAGCGTGGCAGAATCGGAAAAACTAAACGCTATCGCAATCAAGCAAGGCAGGTGTGATATTGTTTATGGCGACGTATCCTCTATGCCGTTTGATGATGAGGCTTTTGATTGTGTTTCTGCATTTGAGACGGTATATTTTTGGGAAGACCTTGAAAAATGTTTTGCAGAGGTTCACCGTGTTATGAAAAACGGCGGCACATTCCTTATATGCAACGAGAGTGACGGAACAAATCCCAAGGACGAAAAATGGGCAAAAAAAATAGGCGGAATGAAAATCTACAACGAAATGCAACTTCGCACAATGCTGGGAAAAGTTGGATTTTGTGATATTAAGAGTTTTGCAGATGCTAAAAAACATTGGCTGTGCATTGTTGCGAATAAATAAGAGGCAGGTTGTTTTATAGGAGAAATATACAGAATCCTAAAATAATGTAAATAAGTTATAAAACCAAAACGCACCTCAAAAGACAATAGATAAATTTGGTATATCGTGACCGTTAACGATGTTCCTTCAGGGCAGAGACAGAAAATTGTTGTCGAGCGCAACTTTCAAGAAATTCATAATATTATAAGGGTGTAAATAAAAAAGTGCAGAAAACTACTATATGTACTTCAAGCGAGAATTTGACAAAAAGCACGGAAATTGCGGCGTTTTGGCAAGTTTCGTTTTATTCTTGCCCGGCATAGGTTGCAAAATGCGATAGGATATGGTATAATATAACTATAAAAATAAAGAAAGCGGTTGAAAAACCGAACGGAAAAGAAGCGGGTACCCGCTTCTGCTTGGCACGAAGTGGCAAGCAGAAGCACATACTATTCAAGCACATACTATTCATTTATTAGCAAGAAAAAAAGAGGCTTAATTTACAGGCAAAAGACGGACAGACAAGATATAATAATCAACAAACAAGCAAGCGGAGCAAGGCGATTGCTCCCGACACGTGCAGACAGAAAGACACGGCAACTTATGCAGAAATGCACCGACTAATCTACGCCCCGAATAGAGCGCAAAAAGCGGCGAACGTCTTTGCAAGGTTTCGCCAAAGGGAAGAAGTTTGCAAAGCGTCGGGAACGAAGCCTTGCTTTTTTGTTATTTACAGAGTGGGTAAAAGAAACCGAGTATAAAGGATTAATTAAAATGAACCGTAAAACAATTATTATTTTTATAACCGTTGTGATAGCGGCGTGCGTAGCAGCCGTCCTTTCTGCGTGCAACTTTTTGGGGAATAGCGTTTGCGGAAACAACCACGAATACGGAGAAGTTGTCGTAGTGACCGCACCTACTTGTATCGAAGACGGAACAGGCAAAAGGGTGTGTGCCGTTTGCGGGAACAAAAAGAGCGGGTTCGTATTGAAGAGCAAAGGACACGATTTCGGCAAAAAGGTTGTAGAAAAAGAAGCCACTTGCGACGAGCAAGGCAAAGAAAGCAAGACCTGCTCCGTATGCGAATATAAAGAAGAGTTTGTTATATCGCGAAGACCGCACGAATTGGGCGAGTGGGAAATAAAGCTTGCGCCTACCTGTACCGCTTTCGGCGAAAGGGTAAAGAAGTGTAAGTTTTGCGATTACAAGATTACCGAAAGGTTAGCTTTGTACGCCCATAATTATGAAGAAGAGGAAAGGAAAAAATCTACTTGCGAAGAGCCGGGATACGTTAAGTCTGTATGTTCAGAGTGCGGAGAAACAAAGACGGACGTCACGGAAAAAATGAACCACTCTTTTCCCGCAGGTACGGAAATAAAATACGATTATATGGATAATTCGAACGAGAATTACTGTTATAACGCATACAGGGAGTGCGACAGATGTCATAAAGACGTGTTTTATAAGACGAAGTCGCACAGTATGGATAAAGATGTCGAAAACCACGTCGAAGCCACCTGCGCGACAACAGGTGTGAACGCAAAAAAATGCCGTTATTGTTCCCGAAAAACGACGGAAATTACACCCGTAAATCCCCTTAAACACGAACGCGGATCAGTCGTGTACGGCGAAAGAAATGCCGAAAACTGTACCATCGGAGCGACGGTGTCGTGTACTCTTTGCGGAAAGGAAGTCGACGGATGGAACGAACCACGTCACGACTACGAAGAAGAAACTTTTGCGTGTATGAGAAAAGGTTGTAACAGTGTAAAAGAGATACCGTCGTCGTATTTTACCTATTCGTTGTCTAACCGTGGCGGTTGGGCAATCAAGGGAATAAACCGAAAAAAAACGGAAGAGTTCAAGAAGTATATAGACGACAACGACGGAAGAATGAGATTGCCGTCGCAAGGCCGTTCCGCTTCGTCCGAATTCGCCGTAGAATCGGTTCTCGGCAAGGTTTTCAACGCTCTCGGCGAAGAGTATACGTCGAAAATAAAATATATCTATGTTCCATTGGGGTACACTTATATCTTTTCGTACGCGTTCGCTGATTTGAGCGACCTTAATAAAATAACTTTCCCTAAAACCGTTACCGGGATAGAAAATCACGCCTTAGCGGGCTGTAAAAATCTTACCGAACTTACTTTGCCTTACGATAGTTACGCCGATATAATAGGCATTTTCGGCGCGAAGAAGGATACTTTGACGGGGTATAAGTTGACCACCCTTAACGTGCATCGACCCAATGGCAAGTCGACCGTCGAGTTTTTAAGCGAGAATTGCGTTCTGTTCGAAAACCTTACCACCGTCAATATCCACACCGAGTTTATCGGCGGTATAACGTATATGGTGGACGGACGGAAAATAAACGATAGCAAGACAGTATTTAAGAATGGCGTGGACGAAACGAGCGGAACGATAACGTATTATCTTAAATAACTCCGGTTTTTATTGTTCCGTCAATTAAAAAGAAATCCTTTCCCGACTTGGTTGCAGTATTCAAGAAAAAAATAATAAAATTAAAAAACGGAGGTTTTTGTTATGAAAAAGAAAATTTTAAGTCTTGGTGTGGCAATCGTACTGATTGTTTGCACGTTTGCAACGCTTTCCGCATGCGGAAGAAAACTGAAGGACAGAGAGATAACCCCGACGATTGAAGATATCTGGCAGGACCATACGGGAACGGTCTATGCCGAAGTGGGAAATCTCGGCGATTACTTAAAAGATAAAGATGCGGGAAAAGAAATGCATTTTTCCATAAACGGTGGCGAGTGGTGCCGTGGATTTTCTTGGCGGGAGTCCGAGGAAAATCCGGGAAACTGCATTTACGCTTTTCTCTCTACGAAAAGCGAAGAAGAAAAAATAACCGAATATCTGACAGAAGGAGAGTCGTTGCATATTCAGCCGGGGACGACTATAAACGTATCCGCCCGCACACCGGAAAATTACTATTACAAGCCGAGCGCCGAATCCGAGCAAAAGACATATACGTTGAAATCGAAGCTGCAAAATGCGCTTTCCTGGTATCTTCCCATTAGTCGTTTTAGCCGAGACGTTGATTCTTCGGGCTTTCGGTTCTCTGACGATGCGGAAACGCAAGACGAAAAAAAGTTCGTGTTTTATTACCACGAAAGCAATCCTCGCATTGTGGAAATAGGCGTTCCCGCAAGTACTTGGGACGAGAGCGAGAAAATGTACCGCCATTATATAAGGGAATTGACCGAAGAGGAAAAAGCAACGGTTGCAGGTTTCGGGCTGGAATACAAGGTGATACCGTACAACGAAAAATATCTGATAACCCATGATCACGGAGGAAAGTCCGTTAACGGTAGTTTTTTGGAGCAGGAAGAAAACGAAGGAAAACCTTCGGTGTACGGGTGGACTTCGATGTTGAATCTGCAAGAATCCCACGTCTGGGAGTTTATGCCAAACGATGCAATGCGGGTGAAAAGCTTTGTTTTTCTCGTAAGGCAAAGGGCAACGAAGGACGCCGTTCAGTCGCAAGCAATGGCGTTCTGGTATATTTATAGCCGGGAAAGAGTAGGCGAATATCGCAAAATAACCGCCGAGCAAGCATATGAAATGATGAATACGCAAGAAGTCGTAATTGTGGACGTCCGCACGCAAAGCGAGTATGACGAAGGGCATATTCAAAACGCCGTGCTTATTCCAAACGAAACGATAGGCAGCGAGCCTCCCACAAATCTTCCCGACAAAAACGCAATTATTCTTGTGTACTGCCGTAGCGGAAGAAGAAGCGAAGAGGCGGCAAGAAAGTTGGTAAATCTCGGTTACGTAATCATCTATGATTTCGGCGGCATAAACGACTGGACATACGGCACGGTCACGGATTAAAAGAAAGTTACAACCGCCGGACAGAAATGATATAACCCGACGAATCGGATGCGGAAAACATTGCTTTGCGGTAAAGCATCAAAACACTTCGGAATCATCGACGGCAAAGTGATTCTTTTCGTATTTTATAATACCGTCTTTCTGCATTTTGGAAAGCTCGTTGCAAAGCGCGCTGCGTTCCACGTTGAGGTAGTCTGCAAGTTGTTGACGGCTGTAAGGGATATCGAATGAAAAACTACCCGTTTTTTTGATGTATTCCGAAAAAAGAGAAAGAAGCCGTTGCCTGATCGATTTGGGCATAGTGTGCAGCATTCTTTTGGAAAGTCGCAGGTTTTTTTCGGCGCAAAGAGAAAGCAGATTTTGTATCAGCTTGGTGTGGGCGGCGCAGGTACGCGAGCACGGGTGTGAAATACAACGCATACTGACAAGAAGCACCGTCGAATCCTCTGCGCAAAGGACGTTGACCGTCATCGGTTCTCCCGGTATGCATGCGAACGCTTCGGCAAAGGTACCGCCAACGCCTATGCGACTTATCACGCTGTTGTTTCCCCACACGTCGCTCAGCTCTATTATCACCGCGCCCGAAAGCACGACGCCTATATATTCCGTCGGATTGCCTTCTTTAAGAACATACTCTCCCTGATACAATATAATTGACCGAAAAAAGTGCGGTATTTGAATTAGCACTTTTCAAGTTCCGTTACCTAAGCTATAATGGAAGGGTAATACAGGTCTGACCATACTCTCCTTGGGCTTTTACGCCCGTCAATAAGACTGTCAGCCGTCCTTCCATTATAGCGTTCGGTTTTTGCAGGTTGGGCTTCGCGTCCGTGTAACGAATCAGATTGAATCGGTAATGGATAAGGTCGGTCGCCTTAATTACTAATTCTTTTCTTGGAGGTTACACTTATGAATGCTGTCGGTATCGACGTCTCGAAAGGCAAATCTACCGTAGCCGTCCTGCGCCCGTTCGGAGAAATCGTTGTTTCTCCGTTCGACGTATCGCACAGTCCAAAGGAACTTTCGAAGCTCGTCACACTCCTTAAAACTTTGAACGGCGATACGAAGGTTGTTATGGAATATACAGG
>CEAR01046185.1_pt1 | contig 38184 bp, 30 predicted proteins | sample 557461 | NCBI WGS metagenome assembly CEAR01 (sample SAMEA3182075, study PRJEB8094) | gut metagenome | biome: human; feature: gut; material: Stool; isolation source: human stools | place: Canada | collected 2012-03-14 | reverse complement strand
CCAGAGGGCTTTGCGGTCGCCCTCTGGACTCCTTCGCCTTCGCCATCTAAGTTACTTGATTTGTATTGAAGCTGATTTAGTTAGTGAACCTTTCGTTCCTTTTAAGCAGCAATACAGCACTGTAACATGGAAGGGTGCAGCCGAAGGTTTCCAAAGGGCGATCGGAAAGCCCTTTGGTCGCCTCCGCAGAGGCGATTCCCCCTGCCGCAAAGCAGAATAATAAGCGAAAGAGAAAACAACATCTGCCAAGATGGCAAAAGTCAGAAAGGCGCATCCCCGCCGTTCTCTCCCCCCATCGCCGAGGGCGGCAAATCCGTGTACGTCGTGTATTCGCTCAGCCACGCGACCTTCACCGTGCCCAGCGGGCCGTTTCTCTGCTTCGCAATGATGATTTCACCCACGTTCTTGTCCGCCGTTTCGGGGTCGTAGTAGCCCTCGCGGTGGATGAACATGACGACGTCCGCGTCCTGCTCGATGGAGCCGGAGTCGCGCAGGTCGGACAGCGCGGGACGCTTGTTGTCGCGCGTCGTGGACGCACGGGAGAGCTGCGCGCAGGCAATCAGCGGCACTTTCAGCTCCAGCGCAATCGCCTTCAGCTGGCGGCTGATTTCGCTCACCTCCAGCTGACGGTTCTCGGTTTTGCCGTCGGCGTGCATAAGCCCCAGATAGTCCACAATGATGAGGTCAAGCCCTCTGTCCATCATCAGGCGGCGGCAGCGCGAACGGAGCTGCGTTGGCGTGATGCCCGCCGTATCGTCAATGTAAACAGGGGAGTTCGACATGGGGCCGATGGATTTCGCCAGCTTTATCCAGTCCTCTTCACGCAGGGTGCCTTGGCGGACGCTCTGCATGTTGACGCGCGCGTCGGAGCAGAGCATACGCAGGGCAATCTGCTCGCGCGGCATTTCCAGCGAGAACACGGCGACGCTTTTGTTCGCGTAGAGTGCGGCGTGGGTGGCGATGTTCATCGCGAAGGACGTTTTGCCCATGGACGGGCGCGCACCGATGATGATGAGTTCGCCGCCGTGCAGACCGGTGAGCATGTTGTCCAGCAGGGTGAAGCCGGTCGGCACGCCGGAGACGCGCCCCTTGAGCTTCGCCAGCTCCTCGATGTTGGCGTAGGTGTTGTACAGCACGTCGCGGACGTGGACGAGGCTCTCGCCGGATGCGCGGTTCATCACGATGTCGAAAATCGCCTTTTCCGCGTGTCCGAGCGTCTCCTGCAGGGGATTCTGCTGGCTGTAACACTCCTGCGAAATCTCCTGCGACGCCTTGATGAGCTTGCGCAGGGTGGACTTTTCGGCTACCAAGGTGATGTACGCCTTGACGTTCGCGGTCGTCGGCACGAAGCTCATCAGCCGCATGAGGTACTCCGTGCCGCCGATGCCTTCCAGCGTCCCACGGCGGGTCAGCTCCGCATCGACGGTCACGAGGTCAATTGGGCGCTGCTGATGGTGCAGGGCAACCATCGCCTCGAAGATTTCGCGGTGCGCCGGCTGATAGAAATCGTCGGTGGACAAGGCTTCCGCCGCCTGCAGCACCGCGTTTTCATCCTGCATCATCGCGCCCAGCACGGACTGCTCCGCTTCGACGCTATTGGGCGGCGTCACGCCACGAAATTCTGACATAAACCTCTTTCAAGGGCGCTGCCCTTGACCCGCCAAAGGGTCTTCGACCCTCTGGACTCCCTTTCGCGCGATTGAGTTGGTGACCTCTGCATACAGGTTTCGCGTGCAGCTTCCAGAGGGCAATGGAAACGGAGAAAGTCCGCGGTCGCCCTCTGGACTCCTTCGCGTGCACTCCCATGTTACTGGTTGGGTTATGTTAGTTGGGGAAAACGGAAGGTTCACAAACTATAACAAGTTTCGGTAAAAATCAAGTATGAGAGTGTGCACCCGAAGGTTTCCAAAGGGCGATCGGAAAGCCCTTTGGTCGCCTCCGCAGAGGCGAAACCCCCGCTGCAAACAAAATCCATTATAATAGGAAGAAAACCTTCCGGCAGACCGGGAGGGCAGCCCCCCGGCGGTGACTGCCTTACTTCACCGCCGCCGCTTCCACATGCACAACCATCTTCGCGGAGATGTCCTTGTACAGGCGAACCTCAATCTCCACATCGCCGACGGCGCGGATGTTCTCGCACTTGATGTCGCGCTTGTCCACCGCAACGCCGTGCTGCGCCTTCAGCTGCTCGGCAACTTCCGCGCTCGTAATCGAGCCGTACAGCCGTCCCTGCGCACCGCACTTCACCGACATGCTGATGACCTTGCCGCGCAGGGCGTCCGCCTGTGCCGTCGCGTCGGCACGGCGCTGGGCTTCGCGTTCGGCTTCCGCCTTGCGCATCTTCTCGACGCCCTTCATCGCACCGGGGGTCGCTTCCACCGCCAGCTTCTTGGGGAACAGAAAGTTGCGCGCGTAGCCATCCGCCGCATTCACAATCTGATCCTTCTTGCCGACACCCTTCACATCTTCCAGCAAAATAACCTTCATAATCTGTATCCTCCTCAAATCTTAAAAATCAGAAAAATCATCGTCTTTTCGATGGCGGTCGTCGCGCAGTCCGCGCGGGTCGCGGATTTGGTCGACGCAGCCCGCGAACATCGGCAGAATCGGCACGAACAGCACCATCAGGATGGTTAGGAACCAGCGGCGGCCGCGCGTTGCACCCGCGCGTAGCATGGCGAAATTCTGCGCCGAAACGCCCTGCACCGCGAAGCTCCAGAACGCCACACTGCCCAGCAGCGAAGCCGCCAGCGCAACTGTCGCGTTCGTTGTAAACAGCTGCGCCGCACTCAGAAGCAGCAGCACCGCCATGCTGATGCCCAGCGGGGTGGGCATGAACCAGCAGTCGGTGGTCGGCGTGTCCTCCGCATCGGGAAATTTGCGCCAGCACAGCAGCATCCCCAGCGAAAACGCCATGGTTCCTTTGACCAGCAGGTCAGGCATGATGGATGGCAGCGTTCTCTCAATCGTTGCGCGCAGGCTCCATTCCAGCTGCTGCAGCACATCCTCGGAAAGCCACGGCAGCACGTTTCCGCCCGTCAGCGCCGCGAGACTTTCCAGCGCCGCCGTGCGTTTTGCATCCAGCGCCGCCAGCCCGGACACATACGCGGAATACAGCACCTGCGGGCGCGTCCGCGCGTTCATCATGACACGCAGGATGTCATAGGACAAGCCCTCATACAGGTCGCCGTACGCCTGATAGCGCTGAAGGAGCATTATCAGCAGCGCGACGACGGCGGCGAAGCAAATCACCGCCCAATACATTGCCATGCGCGATTTGCGGAAGGCGCCGGGCGGCAGGAACAGCATCAGCGCGCCGCCGAAGAGCCAGACGCAGACGGACGGAATGAGCAGCTTCGGCAGGAGGAGCAGCAGAGAAGAAAATGCGCCGATGACGAGCAGCGGGAGACCGATGCAGAGCAATGTCTGGGAGATTGGCGCGTTGCGGGTCGGCAGGGGCAGTTCCCCCGTGAGGGAGAGCAGCGAAAAGGGCATGAACAGCAGCAGAAGCACCGCCAGCGGCACGCTGCGCAGGCTGAATGTCAAAGCGAATACGATACAAGCGCCCATCATGTACCAATCGGGCCTGCCGACTTTGGCTTTGCCGTACATGCTGTCCTCACCTCCTTGTGTAGGCTCATCCATCTTCCTATTGTACAGCACAATCGCCAAAAAAGCAAGCCGGGGAGGCGCGGATGCACGAAAAAAGGAAGCGCCCGTCGCAGTCGCTTCCTTTATATATGCTGATTTTTTATTTGCCGCGCACAAGCGACTTGCGCTTTGCCAGCTCAGCCACCAGCGCTGCCGGCAGCAAATCCCGATGCGGCTCTTCCTGCGGCACAGCCCCGCGATAGACCGCCAACCTCCGCTGCGTCACCGTGTCCCAGCTGTGCAAATGGCAGATGTAATCCGGCGCTTCCGCCTTGTACTTTGCCACCTTCGCCGGATTCGCCAGCAAATCCGCCAGCTTTGCGCGCAAATCGTCGATATCGCCGCGGCGGAAGGTCACGCCGTGCTCCTGAACGACGGAGGCGCACTCGTCGATGTCGCTTGTCAGCACGCAGCAGCCGTAGCTCATCGCCTCCATCAGCGAAAGGGGCATCCCCTCGACGTCGCTGGGCAGGACGTAGGTGTAAGCGTTGCTGTACAATTCCGCCAGCAGCTGCCCCTGGACAAAGCCGAGGAAGATTACGCGGTCGTCGTCCTTTGCCATTTCGCGCAGCTCGTCGAAATATTCCTGCGAGTCGGACGCGCCGCCCGCAATGACCAGCTTCTTGTCCGTCGGCAGATGCTTGTACGCCTCAATCAGGTAGTGTTCGCCCTTTTCCGGCACGATGCGCCCCAGATAGAGGATGTAGTTGTCCTTTTCCAGCCCGTACTGGCGAATCAGCTCCGGCGCGCACGGCTGGTAGCTCGGCACGCCGTTGGGAATCAGCAGCGTCTCGCGCCCATAGGTGTCCGCAAAATACTGCTGCATGCCGTGGCTCAGCACAATCAGCTCATCCGCGTGGCGCACCGCCATCTTTTCGCCCAACCTGATGCACTTGGACGCAATGCCGTTTTGCCATTTCGCGCGCGTCCAGTCCAGCCCGTGTACCGTCACGATGACGCGCTTGCCCATCAGCTTCGGCAGCCAGCAGAACAGCGCCGGGCCTTCCGCGTGCACATGCACCACGTCATAATTGCCCACCGCCGCGCAAAGGCAGCCGAAGAAACTTGCGGAAACCGCCGCCAGCCCCTTCTTCTGGATGGTCGGTACATATTTCAGGCTGATGCCGTTGAAATTTTCGGGCTTCGGCTGCTGCTTGTCGGTTCGGTTATAGCACGTCACGGAATGCCCCTGCGCCACCATGCGCTTGGCCAGTTCGCCCACCACAACCTCGATGCCGCCATCATGGGACGGTACGCGCTTCTGTCCGACCATGGCAATTTTCATGTACTTCCGAGCCATCCCTTGCAGCCTCCTTTGTTGCGTGAAATTTCCCATTATGAGGGGGAGGGGAACCCCATCAGCAGCCCCGATGCGTTTTGTTGTACGTTTCGGTGTCATCTGATGCACTCATCATACCACACACATGGGTTAATTGAAACGAAGTTACATCGGTTTTCCGAAATTTTTTCGGTATTCCGCGTATTCCGAAAGTTTTTAGGAAAGACGGCGGCGATTTTTCACAAAATGCCCTGTCTATTCGCGTCTGTTTTTAGCCGAAAACGATATACTTGCGGTTCAAAAAAACAGCGTTATTTTATGTGTAAGAAGACCGTGTAACAACAAAGAAAAACAGGTTACATAGTGCAATGGCATGCCGCGCGAACGAAACCTGCCAATTTATCCGCTAAATTGCCATATTTATGCTGGTCACTCTTGACATGTTGATTTTTGTCAGGTATAATTTACATATGAACAGCATCGGTGCAGCGCCTCTGGTGGATGCTGTCCGCAGCAATGGGTGTAGCCGGACGAATAGGGGAGGAGAGAAACCATGAAAACGAGTTGGCTCAATGGAAGCAAACGAATCCTGTCAGCACTGCTGATTGCGGCGGCGCTGATGTTTGGCTGGACGCCGCTGGGGGAGGGGAAGGCGCTGGCGGCGACGGATAAGGGGAAACAGTTCGCACAGGCGGCGATGCTGTTTGCGAAGTCTGATACGGACTTTGCGCAGGATATGTACGGCGCAAAAGGAACGGATAACAACCAAATTTTCGAAGGCGGCGCATGGTGCGCGGCTTTCATTTCTGTGGTTGCGCGCCAGATAGGTATTCCGACGAGCGTAATTCCGAATACGGTAAAGGCGTATAAGGAATACTGCCCCAGCACGGGGGAAACACACGCTGATTGGTTCCACTGCGTGATTGATCCAAATAGCTTTTCGGATTACAAAAAGTATGCTAAACAGTATGATCCGAACTATGTGCCGCAGCCGGGTGATATTATCACCTTGAATACGTATAAATCGTCTGAAGCAAAGGAACTTTCATCAAGTCTGTCGCACGTTGGCATTGTCACAAGTTACAATAGCAGCTCAAAAATGGTGACATTTGTCAGCGGCAACTGGAGCATCAGACGGGTCAGTTGTGCTGAAAGCTACGATACAACCAAGAAAGTAAATCAGACTTATTATGGCATTGTTGGATACTATCATCCTGATTGGAGCCAAGTGGGCACTTTGCGCACACCGCAGGCGGTGACGGGGATTACGCTGAAAAACGGAAGCAGTGTTTTAAGCGAAAACACGACAATTACAATGAACGTGGATACGACGCTGAAAATTACTTCCAGCGTCTCGCCGAGCAATGCGTTTTACCCGAACCCCAGCAGCGGCGTATACCGCTACTTCTATTCTTCGCCGAATGTACAAATTGCATCGAGGTATACAGGTTTGTTCTGGCAGAGCAGCAATGAGAATGTTGCTATTGTGAACCCGGATACTGGTTTGGTTACGGCGGTTGGCGCTGGTACTGCAACCATTACGGCTTATGCGATTGCTGATGGAAAGAGAACCAGAGCGACTGCTGTGAAAAAGAGCTTCAAGGTTCAGGTGACGGGGTATCCGTCGCACGAATGGTACACCTATGAAGCCTACCACCAGAGCGTTTCCATTTACAGCACGCCTTCGCTACGAAGCGCGAATGTAATTAAAACAATAGCGGTTGGAACGGAATTTCGCGTTGATTTAAGTCATGTGTACGCTATGCGCGCGCGAAACGGCTGGGGATGGCTTTCGCCGGTGCAGCTGAATGATGGAACCACCGGCTATTGTGACCTGAACGCACACTACTACGTCTCAAGTGCAAAGAAAGACTATCCAACCGTGCGACCAATGAGCGAACAGGAAAACGCAGAATGGTGGAACTACAAGGTTGTCTGGGCAAGTGGCTTAAATTTGCGTTCCTTTGCGGATTCTAATGCTACGGGAACTGTGATCATGAAAATCCCGAAGGCTGCAACGGTTGAACTTGACCTCAATCACACAATGCGTGAGCCGAAATACGGCGACACGTGGGCATTTGCGCGCTACAAGCAGTCCGATGGTTCGTACGTTTACGGCTGGGGCATTGAGAGCGACAGCAACTACATGCAGAAACAGGATAAAATCGGAAACTCTGCCCACTATTCCGACTACATCATTGACGAAAATGGTGCAATCGTCGTGTATGCTGCGCCGCATTATGAGAATAAAATCGACGAGCTTACCAGTGCCGACGGCGTATTCCAGATAGATGTTGCCAACATGGTGTTTTACGATGCTTCGGGCGTTAACAGCTATTGGGCGCCTTGCCGATATACAAGGAATGGAAAGACGATTGAAGGATATATCGAGGTGCTTGCGGACCCGCCTACTCCCTGCGGCATTGACCGCGAAGGCGACTGGGAACGCTACGAAGTGACGAATGCATCCGGGGCAAAGTCGATTCACTATCCTGCCACGTTTGAATTGTCCGAACTCAGCAGCTACGACCAAGGCGAAATCATCTGGCTGGACAGGAACGAACGCGTCACCATCACCGAAAACGGCAAGCAGTACACCTTCATGCGCGGGCATGGGGATGATTTCGTTGCAGGCTGGTTTGATGTGACGAATGCCAACGAGCCGCTGACGCAGGTTGACGACAGCATTGAGGAAGTCGTCTCTGTGCGCAGCGGAAACAGCGTCTACACGTTCTGCCGCGGCAATGTCTCGTGGGCGCAGGCGGCGCAGTACGCGGCGTCTATGGGCGGACACCTCGTCGTGATTGACAATGCGCAGGAAGATGCCATGCTGCATTCGACCATCATGAGCGCATACGGCGGCACGGCGTGGACGGGCGGCCACGCGAATGGCGCAGGCAATGGCTGGACGTGGTTGAATAACAACACGATGAGCTATCAGAATTGGGGCTCGTCGAGCGCGACGCCGACCAGCAGCCATACCGCGCTGGCAATCAAGGGCGATTATGAGGGATGGTTCACCTACCGTGACTGCGCGAACACATACGTTGACAGCTTCATCGTCGAGGTGGAGGAAACGCCGCGCGCGTGGTTCACCTACCGCACGAAGGCGAAGCTCAACATTCGCAAGTCGCAGAGCATTTCCGGCGCTGTCGCGACCACGACGGCGGTGGGCGATTACCTGACCATTGACCTGCTGAACGTCACAATGGATAGCAATAAGAAGTACTTCTTTGCGCCTGTGCTGATGGCGGACGGCTCGATTCTCTACTGCAACATCGGCGATAAGACCGCTATCGTCCCCGACCTTGAACCCGATGAACCCGCGTGGACGCAGTACAAAGCACTCAGCAGCCTCTACGTCCGCACCTTCCCGAACACTTGGTGCGATACGGGCGTGCTGAAAACGCTGGGCAAGAACACGATTCTGGAGCTGGACGTCAGCCACAAGCTGCGCGACCCGCGCTTCGGCAACGACTGGGCATACGCGCGCTACAAGCAGTCCGACGGCACCTACCTCTACGGCTGGGTGATTGCTGCGAACAGCTACGTCGAGCAGGTGAAGCAGACCCCCGCTTGGTACGACTACTTTGCGAATCCGGGCAGCACGATGTATGTCTACAAGACGCAGAATGTGGATGACACGATTGTCAAGACGTACACCTCCGGCAGCAGCTTCCAGGTGGACGTGAACAACATGCGCCAAGACCAGAACGGCTACCTCTGGGCGCCTGTGGCGGATGACACGGGCAAGGAACTGGGCTATACCGACCTCTCCGCGGCGCACGCAGGGAGCAAATCAGCGGCGATTCCGGATGTCTACTGCCAGTCGGGCTGGGCACTCGCCTATGTGCTGGCGGAAGATGGCGTGGATGTGCTGGCTGCACCGAATGACGCGGCTGCCCTCGTCAAGCACATGGATCGCGATGCGTACTTCTGGTTTGGCGCGGATGAAACCTATACCGATGCGAAAGGCAAAATCTGGACGCGCATTTACGCATCAAAGGACTACGAGGAAATGGCGGATGGCGGCTGGGTCAGGCTGGAAAATGGCGTGAACTACAACACCGTCTATGCACAGTGGTACGACACGGGGTGCAGCATTTCACGCAACGGCATCACCTACACGCTTTACGGCGGCTACAATAGCTGGAGCGGTGCAAGCAGCTGGTTCTCGGACGGCATAGACTTTAACGATGGCACAGCCGTCAGAAAGCACCTTGCCATCGTCCACAACGACGCGGAACAGAAGATTATTGAGCAGCTGCTGAATGCCACCTCGACCATTGACAAGGCGTGGATTGGCGCAAGCAACACAAGCGGCTCGTGGAGGTGGGTGGACGGCACGAATGTCCAGTACAGCCAGTGGGGCTACAATGAACCGTCGGGCACTGGAACGGAACTTGGCGTGGCTGCGTCTTTCGACGGCAGCTGGTATGCGCATGATGACTATCTGGACATCCGCGTTCAGGGCTTCATCACCGAGCAGTTCACGGGCATCGGGCTGCCGCAGGTGAAGCTGCCCGCGTCGACGTTCTATGTGGATGACGAGGCGTTCGTGGGCAACAGCACGATTCAGTCGGTCGTTGCGCCGGATGGACTGCAGGTCATTGGCACGCGCGCCTTTGCGGACTGCGCGAACCTGAAGTGCATCACCCTGCCGGACTCCGTGTCTTACATCGCGGAGGACGCGTTCGAGAACACGCCGGATGTCGTCATCTTTGCCAGCGTCGGCAGCTACGCGTGGCAGTGGGCGGAGAAGCAGGGCATCCCGCACGGCACGCCGTACACCGAGTAAAATCAGTGGGCGCAGACTTCCCCAGCGGGCGGTCTGCGCCTCTTTTCGTGGAAAAAACTCCGGCTTCACGCAAAAAATCCGCCCAATCCCCCTTGACAAACCGCTTCCTCTGTGCTACAATATCCACGTTTGAAGCAGAGGCTTGCCCGTCTCTCACCTTGCGCGGCGTATGCTGCCGGGTTCACAGGCTTTTTCCCTTTCAGGCGGATTGACCGCCGAAAAAGGCGCAAACTGCATGTCAGCGACGGGTGGAGTCACCCGCCGCTTTTTCTGTGGTATGGAGCAGAAAACGCTGGCTTCAACGAAAATTGGGAGGTGTATGGACATAGCACTCGATCTGATGATCAATGAGGAAATCCGCGACCGGGAAGTCCGCCTGATTGACGAAAACGGCGAACAGCTCGGCGTCATGCCAACAGCCAAGGCGATGGAGCTGGCGGAAGAGCGCGGCCTCGACCTCGCCAAAATCCAGCCCACGGCAAAACCGCCGGTGTGCAAACTGCTGGACTATGACAAGTACCGCTACGAACAGTCGCGGCGCGAACGCGAAAACCGGAAGAATCAGCGGGTCGTCGAAACCAAGGAGGTTCAGCTGTCCGCCACCATCGAGGAGAACGACGTTCTCACGAAGGCGAAAATGGCGCAGAAGTTCCTTCAGGGTGGCGATAAGGTGAAGGTGTCCATCCGTTTCCGTGGCCGCCAGATCACCCATAGCGAAATCGGCATGCAGGTCATGCAGGACTTCGCGGCCCGCTGCGCCGAGGTCAGCTCGGTGGAGCGCCGTCCCATGATGGACGGCCGTCATATGATTATGATCCTGGCCCCCAAGGCGGCAAAGGCTTCCTTCGCTGAAAAGAAGGCCGCCCGCGAAAACGCCAAGGGGAATCAAGAACAGGAATAAAACGGCTATCGCAGCTTGCCTGCGCCCCGTTTTATCAGCATTGGAAGGAGGACTACACCATGCCTAAGCAGAAGTCTCACCGTGGTGCTGCCAAGCGCTTTTCCTTTACCAAGACCGGTATCGTGAAGCATAAGCAGATGAACGCCAACCATCAGGTTCGCCTCAAGACCACCAAGCGCACCCGTCACCTGCGCGCTGACGGCATTGTGGACAACGCGGCGGAAGCCAAGACCATCCACAAGCTGCTGCCCTACAAGTAATTAAGCCCATTCGCTGGCAAGGAGGATACTCACAATGGCACGTATTAAGAGATCTGTGAACGCTCTGAAGAAGCGCCGCAAGGTCATGAAGCTGGCTAAGGGCTACTGGGGTGCAAAGTCCAAGCAGTACCGCGCCGCGTCCGAACAGGTTGCTCGTTCCCTGCGCTATGCCTTCAAGGGTCGCAAGCTGCGCAAGCGTGATTTCCGCTCCCTGTGGATCACCCGTATCAACGCCGCTGCTCGCCTGAACGGCATGAGCTATTCCACGTTCATCAATGGTCTGAAGAAGCACAACATCACCGTCAACCGCAAGATTCTCGCGGATCTGGCTGTGAACGATGCAGCTGCTTTCACCAAGCTCGTGGAAATCGCCAAGGCGTAATTGTCGCCCAAGCGTTTCATAGCACAAATTCGTCCGATGTTGAAACCGTGTTTCAGCGCCGGACGTTTTTTTGCCCTTTTTTCCGCAAAAGGGCGTTTGTGGATTGCCTGATTGCAAAGGTGACTTTCCTTCCAAACAGGACATCGCCATGCTTCCAGAGGGCAATGGAAACGGACGAAGTCCGCGGTCGCCTTCTGGACTCCTTCGGTGCCCTCCTTCGTAGCAGTGCGGTGGCGCTGCTTGGGGGTACGAATGGTTCACAAACTATAACTACTTTCGGTACAAATCAAGTAACATGGGAGTGACCGCGCCGAAGGTTTCCAAAGGGCGAGCGGAAAGCCCTTTGGTCGCGTCCGCAGACGCGAAATCCTCTGCGGCAATGGTGGAGAAAATCAGGGAATTAGGGGATTAGAGGAAATAACATCATGCTCAAAAAGTACATTACCGACCTGAGACACGAATTCTCCGGCTACAACGCCGGCAAACTCCTCAAGGACATCCTGAGCGGCATCACAGTGGCGGCGGTGGCGCTGCCGCTTGCCCTCGCATTCGGCGTGTCCTCCGGCGCGGACGCCGCCGCAGGGCTTGTCACCGCCATCATCGGCGGACTTGTCATTGGGCTGCTTGGCGGCGCATCCTTCCAAATCAGCGGCCCGACCGGGGCCATGAGCGCCATCCTCATCGGCATCGTCGCCCAGTACGGCTTGCAGGGCGTGTTCGTCGCGTCGCTTGCGGCGGGCGTGATCATCCTGCTGGCGGGCATCCTCCGCCTCGGCAAGCTCGTCAACTTCATCCCGACCAGCGTCGTCATGGGCTTCACCAGCGGCATCGCGATTATCATCGCCTTGGGGCAGGTGGACAACTTCTTCGGCACGCACTCCGTCGGCACAAGCGCGCTGGAAAAGCTGTGGAGCTACACCAGCGTCGGATTTACCCCCAACTGGCAGGCGGTCGCCATCGGTCTGCTGGTGGTGCTGTTCATGGTTTTCTGGCCGAAGAAGCTGAACGCGAAGGTGCCGGGGTCGCTGCTGGCGATTATTCTGGCGACCGTCGTGACCGAAATCGCGGGTTTCGATTCGCTGGCGAAGGTGGGGGACATCCCGAAAAGCCTGATGCTGGACAACCGCCTGAACCTCGGCGCAGTCAACCTCGACATGCTGCAAAACCTCGTCAGCCCGATTGTCTCCATCGCCATGCTGGGCATGATTGAGTCGCTGCTGTGCGGCGCGAGCGCGTCCCGCATGAAGGACGAAGCCTTCGACGCGGATCGTGAGCTGATTGCGCAGGGCGTGGGCAACATCCTGCTGCCGTTTTTCGGCGGCGTGCCCGCAACGGCGGCGATTGCCCGCACGTCCGTCGCCATCAAGTCCGGCGAGCAGACCCGCGTGACCGGCGTTGTGCATTCGCTGGTGCTGCTGCTGGCGATGGTGCTGCTGGGCGGCGTGATGAGCCGCCTGCCGCTGAGCGCGCTGGCGGGTGTGCTGATGGTGACGGCGTGGCGCATGAACGAGTGGCACGGCATCAAGACGATTTTCAGCCGCAAGGTGTGGACGGGCGTCGCGCAGTTCCTGATTACGATGGTGTCCACCGTCGTCTTTGACCTGACCGTCGCCATCGTCATCGGCATTGTGACTGCGCTGCTGATGTTCGTCTGGAACGCCGCGCGCCTGACCATCGAAACCGAGCCGGTGGACAAGGTGCGGCTGGAGCGCCTGCACCGCATGGGCAAGCCGGTGGATGAATCCCGCGCGAAAAGCATCCTCGTCAGCTATGTGAACGGTTCGCTGTTCTTCGCGAACTGCGCGGATTTGAAGCGGAAGCTGCTTGCGGTGGATTTTACCGGCTGTGAGCACCTGATTCTCTCCCTGCGCGGCGTGTCCGCGACCGACATCTCCGGCGTGCAGACGATGATGGAGGTGTGCGCGCTGATTGCGCAGAAGGGCGTGACCGTTTCGATTTGCGGCGTGCATGAGAACGTCGCGGGCTTCTTCCAGAAAGTCGGTCTGACCGACCAGCTGGGCGCGGCGGCGTTCTACCCGAATGCCTCCGAAGCGGTGATTGACACGCTGGCGCAGGAACAGGCGGGGGCGTGAGCAAAGAAACGCCTTGCGGGCTGAAATTCCGATGTTTGGGAAAAAGCAGCGTCATAATTAAAAAGCCACGATAAAAATCAAGTAACATGGGAGTGCGCTGCGAAGGGGTCAAGGGGGCGATCGCAAAGCCCCCTTGTCGCTCCCGCAGGTGCGAAATCTCCTGCGTTCGGGAAAGAGCAGCTATGGTCGCAAGACCAGCAACTTGGTCGCGCCCATTTGGCGCGACACAGCACAGTTGTTGGGTAGAGCGGCTTGGGGGGCGCGTCTGAGGACGCGCGAAGTTACTGGCAGGGACGCTTCGCTGCCTGCACCTTGTTGACTTCTTCCTTTGAGTAGGTTTGACGAGGAACAGTTGGGGCGTTGCCCCAAACCCCAGCAGGGGCGCCGCCCCTGCACCCTGCAAGGGGCATTGCCCCTTGACCCTTTTTTGCGCCCCGGCTTGGTCGCTTTTCCATACAACAAATGCCCCGGCAGTTTTTGCGCTGTCGGGGCATTTCCTTTTCCCTTATTCCTCCGGCTTTTCTACCCGGATAATCCGTTCAATCACCGGCTGATTCGCCTTGGCGACCGTCCCGTTGCGATCCGTCACCGGCGTATGCTCGCAAATCGCGTCCACAACCTCCATCCCGCTGATGACCTTGCCGAACGCGGCGTACTGCCCGTCCAAATGCGGCGCATCCGCGTGCATGATGAAGAATTGGCTGCTGGCGCTGTCCATCGCGCTCGACCGCGCCATCGACAGGACGCCGCGCGTGTGTTTTAGGTCGTTCTGCACGCCGTTGGCGCTGAATTCGCCCTTAATCCGCTGGCTTGAACCGCCCGTGCCGTTGCCGTTCGGGTCGCCGCCCTGAATCATGAAGCCGAAAATGATGCGGTGGAAGGTCAAGCCGTCGTAGAAGCCGCTGTCCACGAGGGAGAGGAAGTTCGCGACGGTGATGGGTGCGGTGTCGGCGTACAGCTCCGCGACAATCGTGCCGTAGTCCTTCACGTCGATTTGGACGTAGGATGTGCCGGTCAGGGGCGTGTCCGTCGGCGCGTCGGCGGCGGGGGAGTCCGCATTCTTGGCGGAACAGCCCGTTAAAATCAGCAGCAAAATCAGCAGAAGCGGCAAAATTCGTTTCATGTTCATGTCTCCTTTATAGGATGTAATCCATTGCCATCATCAGCGAAAATCCGACGGCGAACAGCACCGTGCCGACATTGGTGTGCGTGCCCTGCGCCATCTCCGGCACAAGCTCCTCGACGACGACGTAGAGCATCGCGCCCGCGGCGAAGGACAGCATCACGGGCATCATCGGGGCGAAAACCGCCGCCAGCCCGATGGTCAGCAGCGCACCCAGCGGCTCAACCGCGCCGGACAGCATCCCCAGCGTGAACGCCTTTACGCGGCTCATGCCCGCCTGACGCAGGGGCATGGCGACAATCGCGCCTTCGGGCACGTTTTGCAGGGCGATGCCGACGGCAAGGGCGAACGCGCTGGCGAAAGATACGCTGCCGACCTGCTCCGGCTGCATACTGCCCGCGTAGACCACGCCGACCGCCATGCCCTCCGGCAGATTATGCAGCGCGACGGCGAGCGCGACCATCATCGACCGGGGGAGCGACGCGCGCAGCCCCTCCTGTTCGCCGTCCAGGTGGACGTGGGGGACGAGGCGGTCGAGCAACAGCAGGAAAAGGATGCCCAGCCAGAACCCGATCGTCGCGGGCAGGAACGACCATGCGCCCAAGTCCGCCGCGCCTTCCAGCGCCGGAATCAGCAGACTCCATATGCTTGCCGCAACCATCACGCCCGCCGCGAAACCGCTCAAGCCCTTCTGCACCTTCTCCGGCAAGTCGCGTTTGAGGAAGAAAACCAGCGCCGCGCCCAGCGTTGTGCCGAGAAAGGGCACGAGCAGCCCTTGCAAAACCTGTGTGTTCATGAAAAGTGGATACCTCCTTCATTCGCGGATGTTCACCTCCGCGCTTTTCTTGCATGAACACATGGTATCACACCCGTTTTTTCCTGTCAAGGGGCAAAAAAAACGGCGAAAATGCAAAATTGCCGCTGCTGTCATCCAGAAAAACATAATTAGTGCAGCAAAAGCCCTTGCCATATGCGCCTGCATGGTGTATGATGAAAAACGTGAAAGGCGAAAGTATCGCCTCTCGACAAGGGCGTCGGGACTCCGCATCGGCGGGTTCTGCGCCGATAAATCAGCATGTTTATGATTTGAAAGGAGTCCTGCATCATGGCGAATTATTGCCAGCGCGTTCTTGACGATTTGAAGGTTCGCTATGCCCACGAGCCGGAATTCATTCAGGCAGCGACCGAAATTTTGACGACCCTTAAGCCCGTTATCGAACGGAACGAAGAGAAGTATGAAGCGGCGGGACTGCTCGAACGCTTCGTGGAGCCGGAGCGCATCATCACCTTCCGTGTGCCGTGGATGGACGATCAGGGCAAGGTGCAGGTCAACCGCGGCTACCGCGTGCAGTTCAACAGCGCGATTGGCCCGTACAAGGGCGGTCTGCGCCTGCATCCCAGCGTCAACCAGTCGATTTTGAAGTTCCTTGGCTTTGAGCAGATTTTGAAGAACAGCCTGACCGGTCTGCCCATCGGCGGCGGCAAGGGCGGCTCCGACTTCGACCCCAAGGGCAAGAGCGACAACGAAGTGCAGCGCTTCTGCCAATCCTTCATGACTGAGCTGTACCGCTACATCGGCAAGGACACCGACGTGCCGGCGGGCGATATTGGCGTCGGCGCACGCGAAATCGGCTACCTGTACGGCCAGTACAAGCGCATCACCGGGCTGTATGAAGGCGTGCTGACCGGCAAGGGTCTGACGTGGGGCGGCAGCCTCGCGCGCAAGGAGGCCACCGGCTACGGTCTGTGCTACTTCACGCAGGCGATGATGGAGCGCAACGGCAAGGCCATTGCGGGCAAGACGGTTGTTGTGTCCGGTTCGGGCAACGTCGCCATCTACGCGGTGCAGAAGATTACCGAGATGGGCGCGAAGGTCGTCGCCATGAGCGATTCCAACGGCTACATCTACGACCCCGACGGCATTAAGCTGGATGTGGTCAAGCAGCTGAAGGAAGTGGAGCGCAAGCGCATCAAGGAGTATGTCAAGGCGGTTCCGACCGCGACCTACACCGAGGGCTGCTCCGGCATCTGGACGATTCCCTGCCAGATTGCCCTGCCCTGCGCAACGCAGAACGAAATCAACGAAGCATCCGCCAAGGCGCTGATTGCCAACGGCGTGGAAGCAGTCGGCGAAGGCGCGAACATGCCCTCGACGCTGGAAGCCACCGCGGCGTTCCAGCAGGCGGGCGTGCTCTTTGCCCCGGCGAAGGCTGCCAACGCGGGCGGCGTGGCGGTTTCCGCGCTGGAAATGAGCCAGAACAGCCAGCGCCTGAGCTGGACGTTCGAGGAAGTGGACGCGAAGCTGAAGGATATCATGGTGAACATCTTCGCCAAGGTGGATTTGGCGGCGCACGAGTACGCCAAGGAAGGCGATTACGTCGCGGGTGCGAACATTGCGGGCTTCCTGAAGGTTGCCGACGCGATGATGGCGCAAGGCGCGGTGTAATCAGCGGGTAAAATCAGCAGTATCAAAAAAACCGGCAGAGCAATTTCGCCCTGTCGGTTTTTTGTATGCGGATATTATGAAATTTCCAGCGCAATCTCCATCATCTGCGTGAAGGTGTTCTGCCGCGCTTCGGCGTCCAGCTCCTCGCCCGTGAAGGGATTGTCGGAAATGGTGCAGATGGTCAGCGCGTTCTTGCCCAGCCGCGCCGCGTTCAGGTACAGCGCCGCCGCCTCCATCTCCACCGCCAGCACGCCCAAGCCTTGCAGCACCTGCCCCGGCGACGGCTGCGATTCGTCATAGAAAATATCCGACGAGTACAGCGCACCCGGCACGGGGGTCACGCCGAGCTTCTTGGCCGCTTCCATCGCGGCAGAAAGCAGCGCGTAGGAACAGCAAGGCGCGACGTTCCCACGGAAACCGTACTGCTGCCCGAAATTGCTGTTCGTGTACGCGCTCATGCCCAGCACGATGTCGCGCACTTTCAGCTGCTGGCTGAGCATCCCCGCCGTGCCGACGCGGATTATATTTTCCACACCGTAGAACTTGAACAACTCGTAGGAGTAAATACCGATGGAGGGCATCCCCATGCCGGACGCCATCACGGACACGCGCTTGCCCTTGTAGGTGCCGGTGTAGCCCTGCACGCCGCGCGTGTTGTTGACCAGCACGGCGTTTTCGAGGTAGTTGTCCGCAATGAACTTCGAGCGCAGCGGGTCGCCGGGCATGAGGACAGTGCGGGCGAAATCGCCTTCCTTGGCAGTAATGTGTGGGGTCGGAATCATGTCAGTCGCTCCTTTTCAGGTTGGTACCCTGATTATACCATAGAATCGGGATTTTCGCAATCCGCTGATTGCAGCACTTCGCGCAGATTATCGAAAATGCGCGCGTTCGCCGCCATGTGCGCCATCGGGCGGTCGTAGACGACGCTTCCGCCGCGGATGTCGCCGCAGCGCCCGCCGGCTTCCTCAATCAGCAACGTTCCCGCGCAGTAGTCCCACGGCTGGAGCCGCCACTCGAAGTGCCCGTCGCTGATGCCGCGCGCCACGTCGCACAGTTCCCGGCAGGCGCTGCCCGTCCGGCGCACATCGGCGATTTTCGGCAGCAGGGTCGAAACTGTCCGCCCGGTCAGCGAAAACAACTCCTCGTAGTACGGCGCAGAACCGAAGCCAATCAGCGCCTTGTCAAGGGACGTGTCCGACACGCGGATGCGCTCGCCGTTGCAGGTCGCGCCCTTGCCGCGTTCCGCGAGGTACATTTCGTCCAAGTACGGGTCGTACAGCCCGCCGAAAACGGGAAGTTTATTTTCCACCGCGCCGATGGAAATCATCGAGCAGCGGCGGAGGCGGAAGTAGTTCGTCGTGCCGTCGATGGGGTCGATGATGAAAGTCAGCGCATCGGTGAGGACATGCCGCTCCTCCTCCTCGGTGAGGAATTTCGCGTGCGGATACCCCCTTTGCAGCGCATCGACGAGATAAGACTGCACCGCAATGTCCGCCTCGGTGACGAAATCGGCGTGATGCCCCTTGCTGAACACCTTTGGGGACTGGTAATCGAGCATCATGCGCCCGGCGGCGCGAAGAAGCGAATCAAGTTCGTTCATGCGGAAAACGACCTTTCTTGATTGTTAGGGGATGCGATACGCCCAATCGGGATTCCGCTGATTGATTTCTTCCTCTGTTTCAAAGTGCGTGTCGGGGTTTAGCGCGGTGATTTCGCATTCGTCCGGGAAGGCGCGGAAGCCCACAAATTCCACCGACGCGGGCAGGGTGACGGCGGACAATTCCGTCTGCTCCCAATCGTAGTAGTAGAAGGCAAATTCTCCGATGCGCGTCACGCCCTCCGGGATTTCCACCGCGCCCAGCCCGCAGTTTGCGACGCAGTAGGCGGGAATTTCCGTCAGCGTTGCCGGGAAGCGCAGCAGCTGAATCTCCCAGCAGCCGTAAATGCTGCAATCGGACAGTTCGCGGACGCCGTCGGGGAGAATCAGCGCCGCCAGCGGGGAAAAATCGCCCGTGTACTGCCCGTCCAAGGCGTAAGGACCGATGGATTCCAGCGTGTCCGGCAGGCGGATTTCGTTACCCGCAGGTTTCCAGTTATCCAGCGCGGAATCGCCCAAGCGACGGACGGCGGGAATCGGCTGCCCCTGACTGGACGGCGCGGCGTACAGCAGCGTCTGCGTGTCGCGGTCAATCAGGAAGCCGTTTTCGCAGGAATAGCGCGGGTTGCCGTTCGGAAAGTCGATTTCCGCGTAGACGTGAAAAAAACTGCCTTCCGCGAGCATTGTTAGCGTGGAGGGAAAGGAAATCTGCGTTGCTGCGTGACAGCATTGAAACGCATCTGCTTCCACACGCTGAACGCCCTCTGGCAGCACAATGCCGAACAAAAGGCTATCGGCACAGGATTCAGATGTGTTCAACGCATTCGCCGCAATTGCCACGACAGGAGTTCCGCCCAATTCCGCCGGAATTTCCAGCACGTCGGGGACTTCTGGCTGGTTAAAGAAGCGGGAACAGCCGAGCAGAACCGCGCCGCGCGACGAAAGCTCGTAGTCAAACAGGCCATCTGAATAGAGAGCGTCCGCCGCTTCGTCGCCATACCAGTCATATTCGGGGATTCGCTCGGCGTACTCCGCAGCAGTCTCAAAATGAACCTGCGGGTTCAAAGCCGTCACGTCGCATTCGTCCGGAAACGCGCGATAGCCCACAAATTCCACCGATGCGGGGAGGGTGACGGCCCCAATGATTTCGCCCGTGAACCAGTCCACCGCGTGCGCGCCGATGCGGGTCACGCCGTCGGGGATGGTCAGCGCGATCAGCTGGCAGTTCCAGAAGCAGTAATCCGGGATTTCCCGCAGCGACGCGGGCAGGTGAACTTCCTGCAAATCGGTGCAATAGAAGGTATAGGGCGACAGTTCGGTGATGCCGTCGGGGAAGGTGACGCGGGTCACTCCGCAGTCATAGAAGATATAGCTGCCAACACTTTCCAGCGTGTCGGGCAGAACGGGGTCGTCATCGTCGTCCCAGAGCCAGTTCATCAGCGAACAGTCCCCCAGACGGCGGACGGCGGGCAGCGGATTGCCGTGGCTCGACGGCGCGGTGTACAGCAGCGTCTGCGTAGTATTGTCAATCAGGAAGCCGTTTTCGCAGGAATAGCGCGGATTGCCGTTCGGAAATTCGATTTCGGCGGAAATCTGGTCGAAACAGCCCTCCGGGATGATTTCCAGCGTCGCGGGCAGGGTGACTTTCACCGCATAGAAGCATTCGGCGAAGGTGTCGGCATCCAGCGCGCGAAGCCCTTCGGGGAACACAACCTCGAACGGCGCGTCCACGGGGCAGACGTCCAGCGAGCTGAACAACCAGCCGCCAATCGCCGTGACGGGATAGCCGCCCAGCGTCGCCGGAATCTCCAACGAAACCGGCGGTTCGGCGAACATGTACAGTGAATCCGCCTGCATCGCGTCCCAGTCGCAGCCAGTCAGAATCGCTTCGCCATCCGCAATCTGGTAGAAGAACGCGCCGTCGCGGTGGATTTCGGCGTCTTCCGCCCATGCGGTCAGCGGGAGAAGCAGCAAAATCAGCACCCAAAGCAGTTTTTTCATGCGGAAACCTCCTTCGTGAATCGAATTGGGGAGAAACTGTGGATAACCATACAACGATTCAGCGAATGGGATTCTTCCAGCGGGCAGGAAAAATCGTTACCTATTTATATAGCGCGATTGGGCAGCAGCCGTACCATCACCAGCTCGCACGGACACCACAGGCGCGGCGCACAGGCGGAGTTCGTCATGCCGCGGCTGATGAACAGTTTGTCATCAAAATAAAACCCGCTCGTCAATTTCGGGAAAAGCCCCTGACCCGGCGAGTAAATTCCCTGCGAACCAATCCGCACCTGCCCGCCGTGCGCGTGCCCCGCGAGCGTCAGGTCAATGTCCAGCCCCTGCACCAGCGGCGCGAAATACTCCGGGTGGTGGCAGAGCAGCAGCTTGAACCCGTCCCGCGCCGCCATGGCTTGCAGGAACGGCTTTTTTGCGTCCATCTGCGCGCGAACGGGCGGCATTCCCGGCATTTTCCGCGCGCTGCTGACTCCGCCGAGGGTGATGCCGCGGAAGTCCACAAAGCAGTCGTCCAGCACAGTCACGTCGCTTTTCTGTACCAAAGGAAGGTATTCCGCGATGTCGGGCAGCAGCCGCTCGTGGTTGCCGAGGTTGTAGAACGTGGGGGCGACGCGCGGCGCGAGGTCGAGGAAGCGCGCGGCGTTGCGCCATCCGTGGCGGCTGTGGCGGTTGACGAGGTCGCCGCCGATGAGGATTGCGTCGCAGTCCTGCATGAGGGCAAGCGCCTCATCCGCATCGCCGTTGTGGAAATCCGCGGCAAATGCGAATGTTAACGGCTGGGTAATTTTATCCGACGTGACGGTGATGGTGTTCTTCTGCATCATGCGTGTGCCCTCCGAAGCAGCAGGATGCCCGGCAGCAGCGTCACCGCGGCGAAAACCGCCTGTGCGCCGCTGAGCAGCAGCAATGCGCGGGTGACTTGCGCCTGCGCGATGGACGAGAGCGGGTGGAGCAGCCCCGGCAGGTTGAGCAGCAGCGCGGGGAGCAGAAGCAGCAGCGCGGCGAGCCCTGTGGCGGTGAGCGTTGCGCCGACGCGGACGCGGCGGCAGCAAAGCAGGAGCAGAATCGCCGCCAGCAGACAGACCGCACCGCTGATTTCGACCGCGTGGAGCAGGCGCGGGAGGCTGCATTTCTGTGCTGCCAGTCCGCCGAGCAATTCCATCAGGCTCTGCCGGATGGGGAAGGAATATCGCTGGACAGACTGCGAGAGGGGGTAAACGACCTCGTCGCGGGCGGTGGCGCGGCGAAAATCCGCATCCACGCGGGCTTGGAAGCCTTCATCCGCCATGACAAGGGCGACCATTTCGCGCTCATCGAGGGGGGCGGGAGCGGCGGGCAGTTCCTCCGCATCGGTGCGGAAGAAGTCGTGCCAATAAACCGCAAGTTCCGCCTGATACGCCGCGCAAGCGCCGGACAGGGGGGCAAGCGCAGCGTCGGAGAGGGCAAAATCCGCCTGAATCTGCGCGGCGTTCCACTCAGTTTTGTGCTGACTTTCTTTTTCGCTGGATGACAGGACAGACGCGGCGAACGTGCGCGTGGTGGCGAAGAAAATCAGCCCGCACAGCAGTGAAACGAGCAGCAGCACGGCGGTCAGGAGAGAGCAAAAATACTGCGAAAGCGCCGAATCAGCGCGATTTGGGCGCATCACGGCAGCACCGCCACGTTGAGCAGCGCGTGGACGAAATCCTGCCCGCCGAGGAGGACGGCGAGGCACAGCGCTGCCGTCAGCAGCACGAAAGGCAGGAGCAGCAGGGGGAGAAAATGCTTGGTGGGCATGGGACACCTCCGGGATAATTCGCAATGAGGAATGAGCGATTTTGATGGATAAACAAGAGGTTACGACGGGTGGCATACGGGGCGGTCGCGCCCATTTGGCGCGACACAGCACGGTTGTTGGAAAGAGCGGCTTGGGGGCGCGTCTGCGGACGCGCAAAGTTACTGCGCAGGGACGCTTCGCTGCCTGCGACCAAGGCTGCCCCGCTTGAACTTTCCTTTTGAGTTGGCTGGACGAGGAACAGTTGGGGCGTTGCCCCAAACCCCAGCAGGGACGCTGTCCCTGCACCCTGCAAGGGACATTGTCCCTTGACCCTTTTTGGGCTGCCCGGCTTGGTTACGCTTCCAAACTTAGTGGTGTCTGGTGCTTTCCCTTGTGCGGCGGCGCTTCTTTTGAATCTGCTCCGCCTGGGGATTTTCCCCCTTGAGTTCCAGCAGCTGGTCGCGGAGCTTCGCCGCCTGCTCGAAGTCCAGCGCCTTTGCCGCCGACAGCATCTGGTCTTCCACCTGCTTCATCAGCGCGTTCCGCTCGTCCTCGCTCATCGCGGCGGGCGCGCTTTCTTCCGCCTTCTTCGTAATCTCCAGCACCTGATGCACCGCGTTGCGCACCGACTCCGGCGTGATGCCGTGCACGCGGTTGTACTCTTCCTGAATCGCGCGGCGACGGTTGGTTTCGCTGATGGCGCGCATCAGGCTGTCCGTCATCACATCGGCGTACATAATTACCCGCCCATCGACGTTTCGCGCGGCGCGCCCGATGGTCTGCACGAGCGACGTTTCCGAGCGCAGGAAACCTTCCTTGTCCGCGTCGAGAATCGCGACGAGCGATACTTCGGGCAAGTCCAGCCCCTCGCGCAGGAGGTTGATGCCCACCAGCACGTCGTATTCGCCGAGCCGCAGCCCGCGAATCAGCGCCATGCGATCCATCGTCGTCACGTCGCTGTGCAGGTAGCGGACGCGGATGTCCATGCTTTGCAGGTACTCCGTCAGGCTCTCCGCCATCCGCTTGGTGAGCGTCGTCACCAGCACGCGCTGTTTTTTCGCCACGACTTGGTGGATTTCGCCCACGAGGTCATCCACCTGACCGGTCGCCTTGCGGAGGATGATTTTGGGGTCAAGCAGCCCGGTCGGGCGGATAATCTGTTCCACAATCTGGGATGCGTGGCTGATTTCATACGGGCCGGGCGTTGCGGAGACGAAAATCGTCTGCCCGATGCGCTGCTCAAACTCCTCGAACAGCAGCGGACGATTGTCAAACGCCGACGGCAGCCGGAAACCATATTCGACAAGCTGCTCCTTGCGCGCGCGGTCGCCGTTGTACATGGCGCGAATCTGCGGCACGGTGACGTGGCTCTCGTCGATGAAGCACAAAAAGCCCTTGGGGAAGTAGTCCAGCAGGGAATAGGGCGCGTCGCCGGGCTTTCTGCCATCGAAGTAGCGCGAATAATTCTCGATGCCGCTGCAATAGCCGATTTCGCGCATCATCTCAATGTCGTAATTCGTCCGCTGGGCGATTCGCTCCGCCTCCAGCAGCTTGCCTTCCTTCGTGAACTTGTCGACCTGCTCCTTCAAATCGCGCTCGATGACGGCGATTTTCTCCGGCAGATTCGTCTGGTCAGTCGCGTAGTGCGTCGCGGGATAGACGCTTGCGTGCTCCAGCGACGCCAGCGTGTGCCCGGATACGACCTCGAACTCGCTGATGGACTCGATTTCGTCGCCGAAGAACTCAATCCGCAGGCCGTGCTCCTTGCCGCCCGCGGGGATGATTTCCAGCACGTCGCCGCGTACGCGGAACGTCCCGCGCTCAAACTCCACGTCGTTGCGGTCGTACTGGATGGCAATCAGCTGGCGGATGAGGTCGTCGCGCCCAATCGCCATGCCCGGCCGAAGGGACACCATCTGCCCCTCGTACTCGCTGGGGTCGCCCATGGAATAAATGCAGCTGACTGACGCGACGATAATCACGTCCCGCCGCTCCCGAAGCGCCGCCGTCGCGCTGTGGCGGAGGCGGTCGATTTCCTCGTTGATGGCGGCGTCCTTCTCGATGTAGGTGTCCGACGACGCGATATACGCTTCCGGCTGATAGTAATCATAATAGGAAACGAAATATTCCACCGCGCTGTCGGGGAAGAACGCCCGGAATTCCGAGCAGAGCTGCGCCGCCAGCGTTTTGTTGTGCGCAATCACCAGCGTCGGGCGCTGCACCTGTGCAATCACGCTTGCCATCGTGAACGTTTTGCCCGACCCGGTCACGCCCAGCAGCACTTGCCCCTTCATGCCCGCGTTGACGCCCTTTGTCAGCGCCTCAATCGCCTGCGGCTGATCTCCGCTTGGCTGATACGGGGCTTTCAGCACGAACTTCCCGCGCGTCTCGTCCATCCGCCAATCCTCCCTTGCCTGTTTGTCTGATTATCATACCACGTTTGCTTTTTTCTGTGAAGGGGAACAGGGGGAAGAAGGGGAAAATTAGCAATGCGAAATGCGGAATGAGGAATGTAAATGAAGCGCGTCCGCAGACGCGCCCAAAAGCAACAATGAAAATCAAGTAACATGGGAGCCCGAAGGTTTCCAAAGGGCGATCGCAAACTTCGTTTGTTTTCATGCCCTTTGGTCGCGTCCGCAGACGCGAAACCCTCTGCGACATGCAAAATCAAGACGCATAAAACGAACCCCGCCGCGCCAGCGACCACAAAAATCCCCCAACAGAAAACAGCCCGAATCTGCTGAAATTCGGGCTGTCTCCGGGGTGCGGAAGGTTGCTGACTCCGCGCCCCAAGGAAGGAAAGGGAAAGGAAAAAGGAGGAGAAAAGGAGTGAAAACCATGTCATGCAGGGCGCAGAGGGCGATGCGCCGCGTCCGCTGAAATCCTTATTCCGCCGCGATGCGCGCTGAAACTTCTGGTGCAGCAGAAGCGTCCTTCGCGGATTCGGCGGAACCCACTTGTTTATCCGGCAGTTCCTTCATCAGGATGGCCGCGACAACCATTGGTTCCATCAGCAGCTTCATAAGCGCCTCCTTTCTGTGCTTCCCGCCTGACAGTATTGATTCTACCCGACCTGCATGACGTCAGGATGAAGGAAATGTGACGCTTTGCTGAAAATCCATGAACAAATTGCAAACTTGCCCTTGACACAGGGGATTTTGTTTGCTACAATAGCAACACACGTTGCGCAACGCATGTTGCTGAAAGGAGATGCCCCATGCCGCCCGCCTGCCGATTCACCCGCGAGCAAATCGTCGCCGCCGCCCTTGCCATCACCCGCGAGCGCGGCTTCGACGCCGTTACCGCTCGCGCCATTGCCGATACCCTGCATTCGTCCTCCAAGGTGATTTTCAGCGCCTTTTCGGGCATGGACGACCTGCTTGCCGCCACAATTGATGCCGCGGACGCACAATACCGTGCTTACAGCGCTGATTTTGTCCGCGATTCTGCCGATCCGCCCTACAAAGCCGTCGGCACGGCGTACATCCGCTTCGCCCGAAACGAGCCGAACCTCTTCCACCTGCTCTACATGCGCGACCGCCGCCGGGAGGATCACAGCGGCGACGCGGAGAACATCGCTGTGCTGGTGGACTTCCTGATGGCGAAACTATCCCTCACCCGCGAGGACGCGACGCTCCTGCACATCGAAATGTGGGCGTACGTCCACGGCATTGCGGTGCTGTGCGCGTCCGGGCAGCAGAATTGGGACGACGCGCTCATCAGCCGGATGCTGACCGACGGCTTCGAGGGCATCAAGAGCAGATTTCAGAAGAACGAGCAATGAGCAATGACGGATAAATGTGCGTGTTCGCCTTCACAAAAATACGGATTCATGCTATCATAAAGGAGGAAAATCCCCATGCGCCACTATGCGTATCTTGACCATATTCGCTGGATGACGGTTTTGCTGGTCATCGTTTACCACGTCTGCTACCTCTTCAACGGGGTCGGCATCTTCGGCGGCGTGCCGAATGCGCGAAACCTGCCGTTTCTGGATACCATTTCCGGCACGGTGTACCCGTGGTTCATGGTACTGCTGTTCGTCGTGGCGGGCATGTGCGCCCGGTTCGCACTTGTCCAGCAGGGGAATCGCGCGTTCCTGCGCAATCGGGCGCGGAAGCTGCTTGTGCCGTCAACCTTGGGGCTGTTCGTGCTGCACTGGGTGACGGGGTATCTCAATATCCGCATGGGCGGCGCGGTGGATACCATCCCGAAGCCCTTGCTGTATCCGATTTCGGTGCTGTCGGGCATCGGGCCGCTGTGGTTTGTGCAGCTGCTGTTTTTGTTCAGCACGATTTTGGTGCTGATTCGCAGAATCGACCGGAACGACCGCCTTTTCCGCCTCGGCGAACGCACCCCGTCATGGCTGATTTGCGCCTTTGCGCTGCTGATTTGGGGTGCGGCGCAGGTTGGCAACATGCCCGTCATCACCACCTACCGCCTCGGTATTTACCTGACGGCGTTCCTGCTGGGGTACGCGGTGTTCGCGCATGAAGCGGTGATGGCGCGCGTGGAGCGGATGCGCTGGGGGACGCTGGCGGCGGCGGTCATCGGCGCGGTGGCGTATGGCGTGTGGACGAACGGGCAGAATTTCACCGACGCGGCGTATCTGCAAAGCCTGTGGGCGAATGTGTACCTGTGGGCGGCAGTGCTGGCGGTGCTGGGCAATGCGCGCCATTATCTCCATCAGGAGACAGCGGTGTCGCGCTTTTTCACCCAGCGGAGTTACGCGCTGTATGTTGTGCACTACCCCGTACTGCTGCTGACGGCGAGTCTGCTGACCGAGCGGACGACGCTTCCGGCAGCGCTGATGTATTTGCTCACGCTGGTGATTGACTTCGGCGCGACGCTGGGACTGTCGGAGATTATCCGCCGGATTCCGGGGATTCGCTATCTGGTGTTGGGCATCCGGAAGGAGAAAAAGGCATGAATGTATACGAATCCATCCCGACGATGGAGAAGGGCGAAATCCGCCTGCGCCCGGTGACGGCGGAGGATGAAGCGGCGCTTCTGCGCGTCTACGGCGACCCGCTGGCGCTGCCGTTCTTCAACAGCGACAACTGCCACGGCGACATTTTCTATTACGACACACCGGAGAAGATGCGCCGTGCGATGGACTTCTGGCGCACGTCGTGGGAGCAGGGCTGGTTTGTGCGCTGGGCGATTGCATTGCGCAGCGAGGTCATTGGCACGGTGGAGCTTTGCCGCCGCGGGGAGTCACCGGACGACCCGTACAGCGGCATGGGCATCCTGCGCGTGGATGTCGGCAGCGCGTGGGAGAAGTCGGACGTGCTGGCGGCAGTGATGGACGCGCTTCTGCCCGATGCGTACGCGCTGCTAAACTGCCGCACGCTGATGACGAAAGCCGCGCCGTATGCGGTTGCGCGTGTGGCGACGCTGACGGAATGCGGATTCGTGCGGAGCGACAAGCCGGTGATGGGACACCATGGGGAAAGGTTCGAGTATTATTGGGTCAGGGAAAAGTGAGGAGAATAGAGAAACGCGGCGCGCAGGTCGGTGAGGACTTGTGCGCCGCGTGTTTGTGGGGGAATTACAGCTTTGTGGGAAATTACAGCTTCGCGACTTCCGCCTTGAACTCCGGAATCGTGTCCACGAAGCGGTAGGGGGCGTATTCGCCATAGGCGGAGGGGCGGCTGATGGTGACAAATTGGATGCCTTTGTTAAGATAACGGCTATTCATTTCTGCCTTCAGCTGAACCACGGGTTTTCCCAGCTTCATGCGAATTGCCACACTGCCGATTTTATTGGCGTTCTTTGCCACAACGTAGCACATCGGATAACACCTCCTGAAATTCTGCTTCATTCTTAATTTTGCCCTGCTCATAGAGGGTGCGCATTTGAGCACCAACAGCAAGCGGATACTGCTTTTTGTACAAGTATTTATGCAGCCAGTTGTTTAACTGACGGTCAAAATAAGTGTTATACTGAATTTCAATAGGATAATGAAAATTATCCAGCTGATAATAGACATGCACCCCGCGATAGCCGTCGTCATTCGCTTTTCCATGCGACATATTCACAATCCGCAGTGCATCTGGCGGCGGATTTTTCAGAATTTCATCATAATCGTCGCGCAGAGAGCGAAAACCCAGCAAATCATTGAAAACTTTTGCCGTCGGTCTGTCCGGAAAATAGCGGTCATACTTGTGTGAAGCCGATTCCAATGACTTGACGCGATAGTCCAAAGCAAGCTGTTCTAAGGCTTCATGCTCGTCATACCAAACGGAAATTTCTTCAATTTCGTGCAAAAGTGCAGCTTTGGTGAAGTGCGCAAGGCTGTTTTTCAAAGAAAGTCCCAAATTTGTGCGGAATGATAGCGATTGCAGAATCTCAACCGACAGTCCATCTTGCAGCAAAAATCGGCACATGAAAACACCTCCCTGCACTGCCTACGTTCTTATTATAGCATGGGGCTATGCGTTCCGTCAAGAAGGGGGACAAAAGGGGCTTACTTCCTCCTCGGCAGCAGCGGCTGATTATCCACCTTTTGCGACAGCTTGTCCTGATTGAGCTTGAACACATCCGCCACCTCGCTGATGGTGATGTACGCGCGATCATCAAGGTCGTGCACAATGTCCTTCATCCGGCTGATTTGGAAGCGGTTGACGACGAAGTACACAATCGTCATTTCCTCGTGCGAAAAACCGCCCTGCGCCGGGATGCACGTCATGCCTGTGCCGAACGCCTCGCCCAGCGCGCGGCAGATGGCGTCCGGGTTGCGGGTGACAATCAGCGCCGCCTTGCTGCGGTCGATGCCCTCGATGACAAAATCGACGACTTTCAGCCCGACGGCGTAGGCAATAATGGAATACAGGGGGAGAATCCAGCTGGAACGGAGCAGTCCGGCGAGGATGTACAGCACGACGTTGTAGCTCATGACGAATGTGCCGACGGTCATGCCGAGCTTGCGGGCGAAAATGACCGCCATGACCTCCATGCCGTCCATCGCGCCGCCGCCGCGGATGGCAAGCCCGCTGCCGACACCCGAAATCAATCCGCCGAAGAGCGCGCAGAGCAGCAGATCCGTCCCTGCCAGCGGCGAGGAAATGCTGACGTCAAGCGGCAAAGGCCCCTGAATCAGCCACGCGCCGAGGGAGTAGATGAACACGGAATACACGGCGTAAATGGTGAACTGCACGCCCTGCCGCTTCAGCCCGAAGAGGAACAGCGGCACGTTGAGCAGCAGCAAAATCAGCGACAGGCTGCACCAATCGGGGGTGATTTGCGCCAGCAGCATCGCCGTGCCGGAAATGCCGGAGTCATAAAGATTGACGGGATAAAGGAAAACACTGACGCCGAATGCGTTGATTAGACCCGCAACGGTCAGCATGACGAAGCGATCCCCGCGGAGGTGGAGGTTCTTGAACTGCTGGAGGAAGGCTGACCAGTGGGAAGCGAAGAATTTGGCGGATTTGGGCGATTTTTTCATGGAGGGGTGCGCGCTCCTTTCCGGATAATATAATATGATAGAATTATAACACAGAAAAATGAACCCTGCAAGAAGATTTGCACGGGCGCATCGAAATATTTGGCGGCGGAAAATCCGTTATTCTTCGAGCAAAATTCACAAAAATCAACTGATTCGCAACATAAGTTAAGCAATGATTCAACATTCACGAAACCAGCAAAAAAGGACATGGCAAAAACGTTTGTTTTTGTGTTACTATTTACATAGGCGGCGGGTGATCGAAGGGGGATCTACGCCGAGTTTGGAATACAGGGGCAGCCTGTCTAATTCGCTTGGATGGGTGCTTTTGTGTTCCCCTGCTCCATTCATTTTCCGTAAAAGGAGGATATCCATGTTCAAACGTTCTTCTGTCTGGCGGGGATTGACGCTTGTGTTTTCCCTGCTGCTGGCCATCTCGCTGATGGCTGGTTCCATTCTGGAGACGTATCGTACATCCGTTGATGCGTTTTTCAACACGCGCAGTCAGCTGACGGTGACCGAAGTTGACGAAACCGGCGAGGCGTGGTCGTACGTCTCCAAGTTTAAGACGGCCAAGGAAGCCTTCGAGGGCTTGAAGGAGTTTGCCATCCGCGAATCGCAGGAAACGGTTGCGCTGCTCAAGAATGATGGCAACGCGCTTCCGCTGAGCAAGGATGCGAAAATCACCATGCTGGGCGTGCGCAGCTACGCGCCCGTGTACGGCTCCTCCGGCGGCTCGATTACCGACGGCAACGCGACCGTGCAGATTTTCGACTGCTTCACCGAGCGCGGCTTCCAGCTGAACCCGTCCGTGCAGGCGGCGTATGCGAAGTATTTCGCGGATAAGACGTGGACGAAGCCCCGTTTCGGCGGCGGCATCATCCCGGAATATGCCGAGATTACCGCGTACAATGACCCGCGCGAACTGACGCTGGACGAGCTGACCGCCCTGAACGCTGATTTCCGCAAGGATTACGCGGAATACAGCGACGCGGCAATCGTCGTCGTCGGCCGCCCCGGCAGCGAAGCCGGCAATGGCTACTATCCCGGCAAGGACGGTCTGGCGGAAGGCGTCAGCACCGTCACCGGCAACATCCTCTCCCTGTCGGACGAGGAAATGGCGATGATTAACGAGGCGAAGGCGAACTTCGACAAGGTCATCGTGCTGGTCAACGCCACGAACCCGATGGAAATCGCCAACCTGAAGGACGACCCGGACATCGACGCCATCGTCTGGATCGGCTTCCCCGGCGCGTACGGCTTCTATGGCGTGGCGGACGTGCTTAACGGCACCGTCTCTCCCTCCGCGCACCTTGGCGATGTGATGGCGAAGAACAGCGCCCTCGCGCCCGCTATGGCGAACTACGGCAACATCCCGTGGACGAACGCGGCGGACTTCGCGGCGGACGCGAATGTCAACTCCTACCTGATTGAGGCGGAAGGCATCTATGCCGGCTACCGCTACTACGAAACCCGCTATGCTGATATTGTGCTGGGCAACGGCGGCGCGGAAGCCAAGGCTGGCACCTACGCCAACGCCGACGGCACCGTCGCCACCGAGGACGGCACATGGGATTACACCAACGAAGTCGTTTATCCCTTCGGCTACGGTCTGTCCTACACCACCTTCGAGCAGACGCTGGACAGCGTGACCATTGCGGATGACAAGAAGACCGCGACCGTCACCGTGACTGTGAAGAACACCGGCGACGTGGCGGGCAAGAGCGTTGTGGAAGTGTACGCAAGCGTGCCTTACACCGACTATGACCGCCAGAACGGCGTGGAAAAGGCCGCCGTGCAGCTGATGGACTTTGAAAAGACTTCCACGCTGCAGCCCGGCGCATCCCAGACCATCACCATGAAGGTTGATCTGGCGAACCTCGCCTCCTACGACGCCAATGGCGCCAAGACCTACATCGTTGACCCCGGCGACTACTACTTCGCCATCGGCACGGACGCGCATGACGCGCTGAACAACGTGCTTGCGGCGCAGGGCAAGACGGTCGCGGACGGCATGACCGCTGACGGCAACGCGGCAAAGACCTACAAGTGGACGTGGACGGGCGATGTGGACAAGACCACCTTCGCCGTGAGCAAGAACGGCACGGCCATCACCAACCAGCTGACCGAAGGCGACTACGCCATGGATTACAACGCCTTTGAGCCCGGCACGGTGACCTACCTGAGCCGCGCCGACTGGAACGGCACGTTCCCCAAGACCTATTCCGGTCTGACCGCGAACGCGACGGTTTCCCGCTTGCTGAACAACGACCTGTATACCCTCAAAACCGATGACGATGTGTCCGACCTCATCTTCGGCGACACCACGTCTACGCTCACCATCAACGACATGAAGAACGCGCCTTACGATGACCCGCGCTGGGAAGAGCTGGTCAACAAGGTTACGGTCGCGGAATTCCTTGATTTCTCCGCCAATGCGTTCCATAACATTCAGGGCATCGCTTCCGTCAACATGCCGCAGAAGGCTGCGGACGACGGCCCCGGCGGCTCTGACTCCCACTACCTGAACGAAGGCGGCTATCAGGGCGTGCCCTACGCGGATGCGGCGGATTACACCTCCGGCACGCGCGTTGCGCCTTCTCCTGTGAACCTCGCCTACGCTTGGAACAAGGAACTGGCGTTTGAAAACGGCGAAATCATCCTCGGCGAATCTACCCTCGTGCTGGATCTGCCGATTATGATTGGCCCGGGCATGAACATCCACCGTCACGCGTACAACGCCCGCGGCGTGGAATACTACTCCGAAGACCCGATTCTGTCCGGCTATGTCGGCAGCGCGGTGGTGCAGGGCGCGCAGAGCAAGGGCACGCTCGTCAACATCAAGCACATGGGCTTCAACGATCAGGAAATCAACCGTTCCGGCGTCGCCGTGTTCATGAACGAACAGAAGGCGCGTGAGTTGGAGCTGCGCAACCTGCAGCAGGCGTTTGAAGGCAGCGGCAAGCCCGCTTCCTTTGAGGGCGACGCGACGAAGGACAACACCTACACCTCCGGCGCGCGCGGCGTGATGACCTCCTACAACCGCCACGGCGCGGTGGCAGCGAGCGCAAACGTGGCGACGATGGTCAACATCCTGCAGGGGGAATGGGGCTTCCACGGCTACAACGTGACGGACTTCACCGGCGTTTCGCTCAAGGCGGCGCCGAAGGAATCCCTGATGGCGGGCACGACCAACTTCTGCGGCTTCGGCGCGAGCGTCGATTACTGGAACGCGGAAGCGCTCTCTGGTGACCGTGCGATGCTGCTGGCGATTAAGAACGACATCCACAATGCCCTGTACGCGCTGGCGAACTCCGCGATGCTCAACGGCGTGAAGTCCACCACCGTTGTCAGCACGGTTGAAGTCATGACTCCGTGGCGCGTGGCGTACACCGCCTGCGAATACGCCTTTGGTGCGCTGGCGGCGCTGAGCCTCGTGTTCTGGGTTGTGAGCAAGGCAACTTCCAAGGGAGGCAAAAAGGCATGAAAAAGACGAGCATTTTCGCCACGGTGACGGCGCTTGCCGCCCTGGTGATTTATCTGGTAACGTCGCTGACCGGCTTTATGGCTGGCAAGGCGATGAACATCTGGCCCGTCGTGCTGACGGTCGCCGCCATTGTGCTGCTCTTCGCGGCAGACAAGATGAAGAAGCCCTCCGCTTTGAAGGACATCGTGATTGTGCTGACCGGCTTTGCGCTGATCGGCTGCATCTCCTTCTTCGCGATGGACCGCGTGAAGCTGGCGGCGGACGTGTGGTTCATCCCCGTCAACCGCCCCGCAACGGAGGATGTGGCGCTGTACTGCTCGCTGGCCGGCGTGGCGCTGTACCTGATTTCCTTCGTGACCGTGACGGTCAAGGCGTTCTCGCACAAGGAGTAATCTCATTTTTTCGGAATGCGGGATAGGCCTGTATTCCGCCCCACCCGGAGCGCCCTGCTTCGGGTGGGGTTTTCGTGCAGAAAATACTATTTCCAAATGAGAATACGACACCGCATTTTCATTTGGAAATAGTATAAAGGCACTACCGCACAATTCGTTGGCAGCGCTGGCGATGCCTTTTCTGCCATCTGCTTCTTGCAGAAATCTCGATTTACCTCCAGTAAACCTTCGATTTCTGCAATCGCATCTTACAAAAAATGCATTCGCCATCGCACCAACTCATTTGTGCGGTATTGCCTAAAACAATTTATTAGGAAGGATGATTTTCCCGATGAAAGCAACCGCTTGGAACACCGGCTGGCTCTTCCGCCATTTGGACAGCCAGGAAAACTTCGTCCCCGTCACCATCCCGCACGACGCCATGCAGGCGGAACCCCGCACGGAGCTGTCCGCAAACGGCATCAACGGCGGCTGGTACGAGGGGCGCGACTACGAGTATATCCGCCGCTTTACGCCGGATAAGTCCCTGCGCAGCAAGACGCTGATGCTGGAATTTGAGGGCGTGTACCATCTGGCGGAGGTGTACCTGAACGGCGAGAAGATTGCCGAGCGCCCGTACGGCTATACAAATTTCTATGCGGATTTGACCGACCGCGTCCGCTTTGACGAGGAGAACGAGCTGCGTGTGATTGCCCGCAACAGCGATCAGCCCAACAGCCGCTGGTATTCCGGCGCGGGCATCTATCGCCCGGTGGTGCTGTGGACGGCGGATAAGCAGCAGCATATCGCCCTGAACGGCGTTCGCATCCGCACGGTGTCCATCAACCCCGCGACGGTCGAAGTCGCCGTGCGCACCGTCGGGGCGGGGCGCGTGTCGGTGGATGTGCTTGCGGGCGAAAAGCAGGCTGCATCCGCCGCCGCGGACACGACGGGCAAAATCACCCTGACGCTGACTGTCCCCAACGCAAAGCTGTGGGACGTGGAGCACCCGAACCTCTACACCTGCCGCGTCCGCTTCGGCAGCGACGAGGACTTGCAGACATTCGGCATCCGCACGCTTTCGTGGGGCAAAAAGGGCATCCTGCTCAACGGCGAGCGCGTCATTGTGCAGGGCGCGTGCATCCACCACGACCAGGGCATCCTCGGCGCGCGCTGCTATGCGCAGGGCGAAGAGCGCCGCGTCCGCCTGCTGAAGGAAAACGGCTACAACGCCGTCCGCAGCGCGCACAATCCGTGCTCGAAGGCACTGCTGGACGCGTGCGACCGCCTCGGTATGCTGATGATGGACGAGTACATCGACCACTGGTACATCCACAAAACGGAATACGACTATGTGCCGTACTTTGACAAGTGGTGGAAGCAGGACATCGCCGACATGGTGGACAAGGACTACAACCACCCGTGCGTCATCCTGTACTCCACGGGCAACGAAGTCAGCGAAACGGCGCAGAAGAAGGGCATCCAGCTCACCCGCGAACTGACGGACTACCTGCATTCGCTGGATAATACCCGCCCCGTCACCTGCGGCATCAACATCTTCTTCAACTTCCTGTCCTCCATCGGCTTTGGCGTGTACAGCGACGAGAAGGCGAAGAAGGAAGCCGAAAAGGCGGAGAAGCTGCGCGCCGCCGGGGTGCAGCCGCAGAAGAAGAAGGCCGTCGGCAGCAAGTTCTTCAATGACCTCGCGGGTCTGATGGGCGACGAATTCATGAAGCGCGGCGCGACTTTGCACGGCTGTGACGTGCGCACGCGCGATGCGTTTGCCAACATGGACATTGCGGGCTACAACTACGGCATCTACCGCTACAAGCACGACCTGAAGAAGTATCCGAACCGGCTGATTCTGGGCAGCGAGACGTTCTGCAACGATGCGTACCGCTTCCGCGAGCAGGCGAAGAAGAACCCGCGTCTGGTGGGCGATTTCGTCTGGGCGGGGATGGACTATCTGGGTGAAGTCGGCGTTGGATCGTGGGAATACAAGGCGTACGCGACGCAGTTCAGCGGGCTGGGCTGGACGACGGCGGGTTCGGGGCGCATCGACCTGAACGGCCGTCCGCTGGGCGAAGCGCTGTACACCCGCGTCGCGCTGGAGCAGGAAATCGGGCCGTACATCGCGGTTCGCCCGGTCATGTTCTCCGGCGAGAAGCATTCGCCGTCCGCATGGAAGATGACGGACGCCATGCCGTCGTGGAGCTGGGCTGGCTGCGAGGGCAAGAAGGCGCACATTGAGGTCTACGCGCGCGCGGCGAAGGTCGCGCTGCTGCTGAATGGCAAGAAGGTGGCGGAAAAGCAGCTGAAGAACGACTGCTTGGCGAAATTCACCATCCCGTACCAATCCGGTACGCTGGAAGCCGTGTCCTATGACGCGATTGACCGCGTGCTGGGGCGCTGCAAGCTGCAAACGGCCGGGGCGGACACGGTTCTGCGCGCCGTGCCGGAGGAAAAGAAAACGAAACCCGGCCGCCTGTGCTACATCCGCATCCGCTACACCGACCGCGCAGGCGAGTTGAAGCCGATGGAACGCGGCATGGTGAACATCACGGTCAGCGGCGGCAAGCTGCTGGCGGCGGGCAGCGCATGCCCCTTCCATCCGGGCAGCTACCTGACGCCGGAAACCGACACCTACTACGGCGAAGCGCTGGCGGTGGTGGAAGCAGGCGAAAGCGGCGCGGTGGAGGTTGCCATCAGCGACGGCGAGCGCAGCGACACGGTGAAAATCCCGATTGCGTAAGAAAAGCTTCCTACTATAATAGTAACAGCCGCAGGTCGTATTGAGGACGGCGGCTGTTTTTTCGTGCAATTGTAAATTCTGACGCGGGGGAGGTGGATTGGCAGGAAAATGGGGGGAAGGGGGAGAATATCAACAGCAACAAATCAATTAGGGGGCAGCATATGAATCACTGCAAGCAAACGGTTTTTCTGATTCTACTGATGCTCGTCCTGCTCTTGCCGCTGGCATCGGCGGAGGGGGCGCGCGCGTTCATCACGGTGGATGACTGTGTGCCCCTCGAAATCCGGGAGGACAGCGCGGTCACGGCGGAGGAAATCATCGTCCCGAAGTCGGGGAACACCATCAATCCGCAGTTTGGCGACCAGATTTCCCCGTCGCTCACCAATGGCGACACGGTGGTGGCTGGCGACATCAGCAGTCTGCGCGTGCTGCTCCTGCTGGCGGACGCGGACGGGAACAAGTATCTGCAAGCCGCCGTGTGGGACGCGGACAGCGCGACGTACGCCATCACGCGCAGTTTAAACCTGCCGGAAAATGCGTATCTGGACACCTATCACGAGGGGGATGCTATCTTTCTGTCAGTTGGATACGACACGCCGGGATTTGCCGAATCGGGTGATTTGGACGACCTTGCGTGGCTGTACATCACGGCGGAATGGACGGACGCGGGCGCGTGGGTCGTGACCGATGTGACGGACGGGTTCTCGTTCTTTGCGGATTACGACGGCGGGCAGTACGTTGTCCGGGACTACTGGGACGAGGAAGTGCTGCAAACGATTTCGCGGGATGCAACACTGGACACATTCGACTTTGTGAACCCGTTCGCAGCGGAAATCGGGTGGATGAAGTAAAATGAACAAGCTCTGGAATCTGCAAAACTACTCGGCGGAGGCGCTGCACCGAACCGTCATGCGCGACGGGCTGTGCATCCGGCAGGAAAAAGTTCCCCGTTTTTTCGCGCGCAAGTTGCTTTTCCCTTGCGCGAATCCGCCGATTATGCTATAATAGGTTTGCTGCCGGAAATTGCGTGCTTCGGCGGCAACTTGTGAAAGCCTTGAAATCACCGGGTTTCAGGCATATGAGCCCATAGCTCAGTAGGATAGAGCGACTGCCTCCTAAGCGACCTACGCGCGGAAACCATCCTGCTGACGCAAAATCTCGCTCACAGTTCGAGTGGCACAGGATTTTGCCGGATTTGTGCCGAAATCCCAGCTAATGCGCGGGAAACGGTTCTTGTCCGAGCGGATTGCAAAATGAGCAGATTCTGCTAACAGGATGCCTCTCCTGCTAACGAAAAGAGGTCGGGGACAGGACCCCCGAAGGGCCGAAAACCCTTGTAAATCCTGACTTGGTCTCGTAGCTCAGTAGGATAGAGCGGTCGCCTCCTAATAAGACGGTCGACGTCCGCTTTTCCAAAAGCTGAAAACGGGCGCAGAGTTCGAGGTCGGCACGGAAGCTGCTCCGTGCTCCCACCTGACTGGCGAGTTAAATTTGCCGGGTGGGAAAATGGCCTACCGCCAAAATTAGCAGCTTGCTAACACGAAAATGACCCCGATGTTAGCAGAAATCGTGATGAATATATCATCATCCGAAACGCTGACAGCCTTGAAAATAAAGGGCTTCAGCCATATGGTCCCGTAGCTCAGCAGGATAGAGCGGTCGCCTCCTAAGCGGCAGATTGTTCGATTCCTTCGAGCAATGAAAATTACATAAAACTTATAAATGTCTCAGTAGCTCAGTTGGATAGAGCACACGCCTCCTAAGCGTGGGGTCGGAGGTTCAAATCCTCTCTGGGACGCCAGAAAGCACCGCTGCAAGCCTTTTT
>CEAR01048051.1_pt1 | contig 40069 bp, 61 predicted proteins | sample 557461 | NCBI WGS metagenome assembly CEAR01 (sample SAMEA3182075, study PRJEB8094) | gut metagenome | biome: human; feature: gut; material: Stool; isolation source: human stools | place: Canada | collected 2012-03-14 | reverse complement strand
CGAGGTCAGCTTTCTTAATGAGCTTAGGATCAGCAGCCATTTTTATTCTTCCTTTCTAAACAAATCCATATTTGCGGCGATTGCAGCGCGCCGCTCCGCTCTGTCAGTGATTTGCATAATCTCGTCCTTTGTCATCGGTTTCCCGCCACCGTTAAAGCGCGCGCCAGTGTCGACGCGAACGGTCTGCTTGGAGACAAGCCCCTTGTAAGTGCCGTCTACGAGCGCATCAAGAGACTTGGTGTCCTTGATCTTTTCGCCGTCCAGCTCCAATGCGGCCATTTCTTCGCCGCAGCCGCGCATAGCAAGGTCGAGATTCGCTCCGGTGATGTTTTTGCTCTCAAAGTAAGCACGCACGGCCTTTTCCTTTGCCGCCTTGCTTTCCTTTGCCGTGATGTCGGTCTTAAAGGCTTCAAAGGCCGAGTGTTCCTTCTCGTACTTCTCCTTATAACCGCCGTCACCCGCTGCCTTGAGGTCATCCAACTGCTTCTGAACGCTGGGCAGCTTCTCCGCGTCCGCCTTGTACTTCGTGAGATCGTCCTTGAGGGGGTCAACCACGCCCAGATGCAGCGCAACCAAGCGATTTTCAATCTCTTCGGTGCAAGCGTCGCCGAGAATATTTCTGATTTCCGCTCTCGTAAATTTCGCCATGTTATTCGTTCTCCTTTTCCTTGGCCCCAATTCTTCGGGGGCGAACGTTGTATAAAAACCGCTATGCCTCGCGGGTTTTACCGAAAATAAAAGAGCCAACCACCGAGAAACTCTCAGTAGTTGGCTCCTATTGCCCTTTCCCGCGCCCAATTACGCAGAAGCTGTGTATTTGATTGTTTTCTTAACCTCTAAAACGATGTACCCGTCGCCTTTTCGGCGTATTTCAGCATCGTTTCCGCGCTTCAAAATTGCATCGATTGCCTTTTTGACTTCTTCCCAGTTCAATACAGCACCTTCATTCTCTCCCGCTGCTCCGGCAACCCTGCCGCCGCGCTGAACGCCTTGTATTTCGCGTTTAACCGCCGCAGCCTTATGTTTACCGCAGTCTCATCTTCATGCAATCCTGCGGCCTTGTAAGCAGCTTTTTCGCGCTTTAGTTTGCGTGCCTCGCGTTCAACGCGCCGTTGCATCTGTGTCGCTTCGTATGCGGTGTATTTCTTTCCGTCAAACTCGCAGACAAGATCATCATCAATATGGGCAAGCTGTTCGTCTGTGTAGGTGCGTTCGCTTACGCCCTCAACCCAAACGTTGCGGCGGTGGCGGCAGTTGGCTCCTTCCAGCCCATCCACGGCCCCCAGACCGCACACCTCGTAGATGCTCGGGTAAATGTCATTTGCGCGAATACTATAAACCTTGCCTTGCCAGTCCTTATGGCTTGACCACGGTGACGGCCCCGGCTTATCTCTCGCGCCAGCATGGGCGGAAACCTCGAAATAGGGTGTATCAAGATATTCTGCCGATTGCTCTGTGTACTTGGCACAAATTTGATTTACGCCAGTCATCACGGCTCTGCGCGCCGCCACATCGATCTGATCTCGATGCCGGCTCTCATAGTCAACTACCTTCAACCCGCTGTCTGCAAGCTGCTTTACTACCGTCTTGATAGCCTGATTGTAGCTGATCGCGCCGCTCTGAATCTGCATTTCTGCGTTATCCAAAGCCCACTGATAAGCGCGTGCGGGCTTTAACATCGTGTTGCCCACAAGGAAACCCATAGAAGCCGTTAAATTGCGGAATGTATCATGGGTCTGCCGCTTAATTGCATCCACTGTAGCCGCGTCTACAAGCGTTTCTGGCTGCGTTACATGCGCAAGGTCGATGACTTCGGTGTAATACTTCTGGTTGCGCTCTACAACGTCATTAAGCAAACTATTTAGCTTTTGTTTGCTAATCCCTGCTGTTTTGCTAATAGATTCTTCGATGCTTTTAAGGTCAATGCCGTGCGATCTCAGCGCTTGAATATCCTGCACCGTAACTTCATTGAGCTGATCTGCGAAGACCAATCGGCTGCATATCTCGTCCAGCAGCGTTATCTCAAGCGCACGGAACAGTTCTGCCAGTTCTTCCGGCAGCGCGTCTAAAACAGGAGGGGAGAATGGGTATTTCGGCACTGCCCGTCACCTCACTCCACTTCGTTCTGCCGCTCCGTTGTCATGTCCTGTATCTTCGGTAGCGCCGCCTTTGCGGTTGCCTCGTCTTCGTTAAACCAGCGCATACGAGCTTCCCAATCATTCATAATACCGTCAGAAAGCATCCGTTCCTCTTTGTTAAACTCGGCGTCTTTGTCCTCAATGATGCTGTCATCAAAGTCAATGGAGATTTCGACTTCCTCATCAAGTCCGGCGTCCATGTATCGATTGCCCATGCGAAGCAAAATGCGACACAGCTCCGTAATCGCTTGTTCGAGGATAATTTCATGCTTCCTAATCGTGCGGAACATGGTGCTATTCTCGCTAATGACCTGTGTAGCCGTGGCAATGCTTGTCTGATCAAATTTGTAATGATTCTCGCCAAAGCCGCATTTGCTCGACAATATGTTGAGCATATCTTGCATACCGGTGTTAAACTCTGCTGTGCGCAGCGTCATATCGACCTGCTGCAAAATGTTTCCATCAGATGCGCGATCTTCCGGTAGAACGTAGTAAACCGTTTCGCGCTTATCAAAGACTGGCCTACCGTTGATGTCCTTGGTTGCTTCCGGCTGTACCACGATGCGCTTTTTCCCCAGCACAAACTCATTCACATAACTATCGTATGTAATATCAACGCTTTTGAGCTGGTCGATGGCGGAAGCGAACACTGCAACGCCCATAGGGTTATCTTCATCAGAGTTCGCAATGTTCAGACGGTCAATGACAAACTGCGGCTTGGCGCTTCCTGTGTGGACAACAGGGGGAATTGCTTCAAATCCTCTCACGCTGGTTAATGGGACTTCCTCCGCATCGTACAGGTGGTTTTCAATGTCGTATTCGCCACCGTTCAGCCGATGCACCTGAATGTAGATGTATTCCGTATCATCAACTCGTTTTGTCCATGCAAAAGCGCACTCACGAATAATGCCATTGTCCCACGTCAACGGGTAGATGTTTGCAGCGGTTACATAGTTGATATGAATTCTTCCGGGGTTAGCGATCTCTGCTGTATCAGGGTCAACGCTCATATCCTCCATGATTGGAACATAAGCAACTGTACCAACAGCGGATTTCCGCTCCTGCAATTCATTGGATTTGACTTCCCAGTTATTATCGGCAAGAATCGCATCTACAAATTCCTGCTCCTTCTTGCCCTCAAGCGTGATATTCACGCGCTCGTTCATCAGCAGGTTCGCCCAGTCCTCGCAGACTTTCTTGCCCATGTTGACGGAATATCTGTGGCATTCCAGTTCTTCGATGCCATTCCACACCGTATAACTGTGGAAGTCTTTTACATCGCCGTCATACCATGATTTCCATACATCGATCAGGTCGTAGAATTTGCTATTGATCGTGTCAAATCCCAATTCTTTAAGTGCTCTGCGAATGTTCACTGTTTCACCGTCCTCATGTGCCCTGCGCGCTCCAATTCCTTGTAGTACGGCTCAATGCTGTACTCAAATGCGTCAAGGCTGTCAATATCAGATGTTCCATCGTCAAGGCGCTCGTCCTCGAACTTGTCAGGATCATAAATTGCAGTTTGCAGTGCATCAATCAAGTGCGGACAGCTGCGCGAAACCTTAAAACGCCCCTGCTTCATCAGCAGCACCACGAGCCTGATTCTATCTGTAATTTGCAGTTTCATTGCGTTCTTGACCTGCGTGCCGAGGTGCATCTTCTGCGCGGTATGATCTAATCCACGAATTAGCACCGTTTCCGCACTGTCTGCCCGCGTCTGGCTGTATCCGTACTTTGCCGTAACCATTTGGCAGAACATAGCAAAGCGCCTATTCAGTTCGTCAGGGTCAATCTCTTCGTTCTTGATGTATTCCTCTTCCAGCGCGGCCACTCGATAATCTTTTGTAATCCCGGTCGCCTGAAACTTTGTCGCGGATTTCGTGCCGCCGAAGTCAACGCCAATGGAAATAACGGAGAACTTTGTATCGTTTTCTTCCGCCCATTTCAACGGATCGTCGATCAAATACTTTTCTGTGTCGTTAGCAAAGTCTTTGTAAACAATGCCCTCGGCAGCTACCCATAATCCGCGCACATACCGGTCATAGAAAATGCCGGCATACATGTTTTCATAGCGCGCAAGCGTTTTCTCGCTCAGACCTGGGTTGTCAGTCATCTCGAAGTGCAGATATAGCGTGTTCCGTTCGCGTTGTCGCTTAATCCACTCCTGATAGAACCAGTGATGCGGGCTGCCGGGGTTACATGAAAACCACAGCTTCGCGCCGTCCACAGAACATCGCGCAAGCGCCTGTTCCACGAACGAGCGTGGCATCAGCACCACTTCGTCCAGCAGCACACCCGCCAGCGTGCGGCCCTGAATCAGCGTATAGCTGGCCTCATCCTTGCCGCCGAACACCTCGAAGTAATTCGTCACGGCACCGCGCCGCACTTCCATAACCTTGTCGCCGCGCCGCCAGCGGATGATATAGCGCTCCTTTGCCAAACTCATCGCCGTAAACGGCACGATGATGTTCTTGGTGCAGCTATCCACCGTGCGTCCACACACGCCGAAACGCTGACCGCTGAAATTCTCCATCGCCCAGTGGACGAACGCCCACATCATGATGGAGGTTTTGCCGGAACGCACAGCGCCGTCACAGATCAGCGCGTCATACTTGGAATAGGGGAAAGCGAGGATTTTTGCTTGCTTTGGGCTAATCATGTGGCATAAATACAACTACCATAGACGGAAATGGAGCAGAATTTTTACTTCCGCCGAATTTTAATCGTCCTCTAATAAACCGAATTTCCACATTGTTTCTTTTGTATATGTAATCGTGGAACCATTTTGTATCTGTTCTGGCAGGAAGTAGCATTACGACGGTAGCCCCGCTAACGGATGCAAATAACGCTCGCCTCACCCATTGCCCGATGCCGCGCCCATATGGAGGATTGCACCACACGGTTCCTTTCCACGGATGTTCCAGTCCGTCTTGTTCCTCCGTATAGAACTTGTCGCATTTTGCATTTTCTGGAGTTGCACACACATCAAGTGTAAATTGAAATTCATTATTCAGTTTATCAAACAAATCTTGTGGCGTTTCCCATAAGTCTGTTTTACTAGAAAACATTAATTCTGTATTCATGTGTCACTCTCAAGCTCCTTTGCCATTTCCTTTAGGCTCTGACTGAGCGCGTCTTCCTTTACCGTGTCGGCAGGACTGCCGCCGATCATCGCCCACTTGTCGATCAGCGTTCCCATTGCCGTGGTGATCTGGCTGAGATTTGCCGCCGCCAGCTTTTCGGGGTCGTTGAGCATTTCAAGCCCCTTACCGATGAACGAACACACAAGGTCTTTGTGGTCGTTCATGTATTCCATCACATCGGCGGTGTTCTCTTCCTTTTTTTGTTCGCACTTTTCCACAATGTCGGCATTCGCCCGCACAAGGTTCTTAACGGTTGTTGCGGACACTCCGTTGATTTTCGCTGTGGCGCAATAGTTGTTCGTCTGCACATAGTCCGCCAGTATTTTCTTTTTCTGCCGGTCTGTCAGACGCGCAGCCATGTCATCACCTCGTCGCTCTCGCGCGCAAAATGTCGCTCTCTCTCTTTTCTTTTGGGGGATTATAGGGGGTAAGATAATACGGGGGTTGCAAGGGGGAGAAGAAGAAAGGGGGAACAAGGGGGCTTTTCTTTTCTCTCTCTGAGCTATGCGTTTGCTTGCATTTGCTTACATTTGCTTTGCTTCTGATTGCATTCCTTGCGTTAATTGCTGTCGTGCTGCGGTCTAATTTCATCCGCCCGTCACAGTCTATTACCGCTTTGATACGCCGATAAGCGTTGTCAAATTATTTTTGCTACCAGCCCCCGCCCCTTGGCCTTACATAGCAGACTTTACCCGCCCCGAAGGGCCACAACGCCGCCCACATTTGGCGTTATTCTTTCCATTGGCCGTCTTTCTCGCTTAGATTGTCACACGCTACCGACAACTACGCTCCGAAAAGTCGTAGCCCCTATTCCGTCAGGTCAAACCGGTCTTGACGCATCAAGACAAGCGCAGTTTTCAGCGAGCTTTGTCATTTCCATGTGAGCCATGACGACAACGGTCTCACATTGTCCGGGCGCTACCCGGCCACTGGCACAGACGGTGGGGCTCGGACCCACGACATACCGGCTCACGAAGTCCGGTGCTTTACCAACTGAGCTACGTCTGCGTATGTCCCCGCTGGGCCACATCGTTGAGAGGTGCGCGGGGTCCTGTGCCGCATGAGAGGTGCGACCTCTCGGCCCTGATCGTGGGCTGCATCGTGCGTGCGGCAAATCGCGGGGGGGCGGTGTGAAAAGATGAAAAGCACCGCGCCCCGCTATGGCGCAGGAGGTAAACGCCATAAATGAGAGAACCGCAAAGGCTTTTACACCTCTGCGGTTCAATTTTCTCATGATTGCAATACCCTGACTCACTTATAAGTGAGTTTTGCAAAATATTTTTATAAACTTTTTGGATAGTCCGACCTGCCAAGCAGGTAGTCAATCGACACGCCGAAATAATCAGCAATGCTTATCAGCGCGTCCATTGACGGTTTCTGCGTCCCCATCTCATAGCGCTTGATGGTGTTACGGTTCAGCCCGCACAGCTCAGACAGAACGCAGCGCTTTAATTGCTGGCGTTCGCGTAACCTCCGCAGCCGATCAGGAAACGTGCTCATCGCATCACCTCAATCATCTCCCGCGCTGTTGATCAGCCTGTCAAGATAGAATCTCGCCTTTCGCAGATCTTCCTTGCCGTTTTTCAGCGGCCAGCGCCACATGTACTTGAGCACCTGTCCCGTCAGCCATGCTTGCATCGGGTCTTTCTGGCACGTCAATGCGGCCGCAATGGCGTCGATGCACTCGACCCCTCCCGCCGTGTAATGCGCGCGGAAATCAAGCAAGGATATATTTGTAACACACCATCATCATCTCCGATGCGTGCCTCCGGCCACTGCTCCAAAAACACGCTCTGCCGCGTCTTGACTGGATTCATCTTTGCCCATTCCTCAACTTCAGCAACAACATCCTCTGGGGAATCTACGAAAATCCTATATTTTCTGCCCGCGTTTTCCTCCATGCGTCTCAACTGCTTAACAAATTCAATAGCGTCCATCTTTTACCTCCTCAAAACTTAAAACTCTCTCTGAGCGTCTTCCCATTGATATCCGCCTCCGCTGTAAAGTAGCGGTGCGCCTCGTTGATGTAGACGACGCGCCCGTGCGCAGTCGTCTCTTTCGTGGTCACGCTCATAATGCCGGTACTGCCCTCAAATGCGGCAGGCTTCCAGCTAAATGGTTCTCCAACGCTCATACGTCCTCCAATTTCATAAAGCATCCCCAAAAGGTCTGCGATTTTTTGCCGCTATGATGTCCAAAAAGAGGGCGTTCGCCGATTGCCGCCCAAACATCTGCGGCGGGGATTTGCGTTTCCGCCCACTTGAATATCAGCACGCCGTCCGGTTTCAGCACGCGCATGCACTCGCGAAACCCGTCGTGCAACATCTTCGGCCAGTCTTCGCCGAGCCGCCCGTATTTCTTCCGCATCCACGCATTTTCACCTACGCGGCGCAGGTGTGGCGGGTCGAACACGACGAGCGAAAACGTATTGTCTGGGAAAGGCAAATCCGTGAAGTCGCACTGAATGTCCGGATGAATAACGCACTTGCGCTCGGAATCGTGTTTAGTGCTCGTCCAGACCCCAGAACACTCTTCGTCGCGGACGTCGCAATAAACCGCGGCCGGATGCTGCTTGTCAAACCAGATCGTCCGAGATCCGCACGTCACGTCAAGAATTTTCTTCTCCACGTTCTCCCTCCTCCACATAGCACCAGCTCTGCGGCGGTCGCTTGATGTCATACGGTTCTGCGCCGAATTTCGTATTGCGCAAGCCGGTAAACTCACTCAACTCCCGCGGCGCGTCGTAGATGCGCAGATCGGTAATGTGCCAGCCGTAGCCCGTTTGCGCGTGCAGATAGTCGTGCATGTCCTTGAGGTCAAGGCAGGACTGCCGTGCGATAAAATTCGTCGTCGGCTGGTCTTCGTTCTTGACGTAGTAGCTGCCGCCGCGCGCTTTGGTTTCCAACTCGTAGATCCGGTCGCAGGTAAACTCTCCGATGATCTTGCCATTTCCTACAGCCCCGCCGACAGGGATTGCCGTTTCAGCGTCCATGCAGGCGATCAATTTCGTACCAAATCTATTCTGCATGAATGCAAGGTGCTTGTCCTTCGTGCAGTAGATATAGCACTTAAACGGCGTGTCCAGCTTCGGGCGCGTTTTGCGCACCTCGATCGTCTTGCCGCCATTGATGATCTTTTCGCACCACTTCGGGCGGATGCTGATTAAAACTGCTTTGCTCATCGCTCCTCACTCGTCCTTTCAAATCGGATTTTCATTTGTGCGGGGCAAAGGTCCACTTCCGGGCGGCGAATTCCTGTCCAGCGGAGCCCTCCGGTTTCCAACTTCCCGATATGCCCCTGCCCGCATTCCACCATTTCGCCAAGCCGAAACTGGCTGATGCGGTGCACTTCGCGAATATTCTTGAGCCGTTCGCCCAACTCTTTTTCTGTCAACATCTTTTCTTGCTCCCTCATTTCAGCCGTTGATAGCGCCGCGTCTTGAAATGGCGCGCGCTCAAGTAATCGTCTTTCTCCTGCGCTTCCCGCTGCTCTTCATCCCTCGCCGCGTTGTACTTGGCGATATCCACCTGATAGTGCGGGCACTCGCTGTGACAGCCGGGGTACCTCGTTGGTGGCTTGCAGCTGTGGCAGTGTTCAAAACTCATCGGTAAACTCCCTTGCGCTTCGCGATTTGGTCAGCGTTACTATCGTGACTGGCGTCTCATTCGTGTATCTTTTCCTCGCCGCAATATTCCATATCGCCGCGTCATCCGGGTAAGCGTACCCGTTGAGCGCATCCATGACGGATTTGACGATGTTGTCGAGGTCCCCGCGCTTTGTGTACGGTTTAGCAACCATTTCCTCGCTTCGTTTCTTCGGCGTCCCCTTCGGAATCGGGAAATACGCTACAACATCGAGTTCCAGCGCATCTCCCTCGGCAAACGGCATCACGTACTCCTGTTCCCACGCCGCGCGAATAGCGGCTTCGTATTTTCGCGTGCTCTTCGGCGTGTACGTTCCGTTCTGTGTGACGCGGGGCCTACCCTTCGGGACGGGCCTGCCGTCAACAAAAAAAAGCACTCTTTCGGCCTGCCGCCGTTCCCGGCTCATCGCCTTTCGCACCTGCTTCTGCGCATCCGGTCCAAGCCGCGCAAGGTCAGCGAGCTCGTGCTCAAGCCGTTTTACCTTGTCTCTGTTTCTTTCGCTCATCGGTTCTCCGTCCTTTCGTAGTGCAGCGTCAGCGCCCGGGCGATCGGGCAGCGCCGCCATTCTTCGTTGGCGCAGTAGCGCCGCGTATATTCGTCCAGCTCCTCTTTCGGCAGTTTTACTTGTGCGCCCTCGCAGTTGAGATAGTCGCGGTAGTCCCGCGAGTAAAACGGGCACTTGAAAATGCCCCCGCGATACCTGCTCATGGCGCACCGCCTGCCATTTCGGCAGCCGCCGCTTCCCACGTCATCCCGTGTTCTCTCGCATAACGCGATATGCTCGGCATGAATGCCTCCTGTTCGGCTATCTGCTCGATGTATGGCTTCATCCAAGCCACCGAGACGTGCGGGGAAGCGGCGCCCCTGATTTTTGCCAGCACTTGGCCAACCTTCGGGGGGAATCCCCTTGTGTCCTCGGCAATCAGCGCGTTTACTGCGGTCATCGCTTTGTCAGGGTCTTCACTGCCCAGCATGTCCGCCCAGAGGGAAACCATCTCTTCGGCTTCTACGCGGGTCATCTTGGCATAGTCCTGCGGATAAGCCTGTTTTAACCGCCATAAAAGGCTAATTACGTCAGCTCTTTCCACGGTTCCTTTCCTCCTCCAACATCTCGGCGAATACATCGCCGCCAGTAAAAGCCCCAGTGTTCCGATGCCCCCCGGCGCTCTCGGGTAGCTCATCGTCCCACCGGCCTTGATTCAGCCATGTGGCGGGGTGTGGAATAAACTGCCCGTTGTTCTGCGTCCATTGGTCGCTGCACTTCTGCCGCTCCACTGCGGTCACAAGTGTTTCGAGTGGGACTTTGACCCGCTCAAAAGCTCTCTTAGCAGACTGTTTTCCGATTTTTCGCGGATAAACTGACCAAAAACGCTCGAATGCGTCACCCGTAGAGGGGGATTTAGGGGGTATATGTCCTTGACCTTGTCCTTGACCTTGTCCTTGACCTTGTCCTTGACCTTGTCCTTGTCCTTGACCTTGTCCTTGACCTTGGCTTTTTTTGGTTTCCAAAAAACCGCTTTGGTTTTTTTGGTTTTCTTTGGTTTCCAAAAAACCGATTGCTTTCGCCGGTCTGCCGCCCTTTTTACCGTTCTCTCGGCAGGCATTGGCGGCGGCTTCCTGCGCCTTTATGGACTCGTCAATATCACGCTGAATTGCAGGCCAAATAAATCTTTCGGGGCCTTCAAACTGCGGCTGTTCTCCGTTTTTCCGGTAAGCGAGCATCGCCCGGACAATTGCGCCGATCGATGCGTCGCCGTACTCGCGAAAATAGTCCGCGTAGCTCAGCCAGAGCTTGACGTACTCTTTGCTCTCAGCCATGCCGTCACCGCCTTAAAACGGCAGCTCGCCGTCGTCCTCGTTGACCTCTGCAAAGCCGCCTGCGGCGCCCTCTGCGGCGTATTGCGGCGTAGCGGTGTCGTTACCCTCCAAGCGCCTGTTGTCCGCGAAATACACGCTGTCAGCCTGCACCTCGTAGCTCCTGCGCTTGTTCCCGTTCTTGTCCGTCCAGTCGCGCATCTGCAAGCGCCCCTCGACGCCGATCAACCGCCCGCGTCCGGCGTAGTTGCAGAGCACTTCTGCCGTGCCGCGCCATGCGACAACGTCGATCCAGTCCGTGCCGCCCTCTTTGCCGTTGCGATCAACGGCAAGAGGGAACGACACAACGGATACGCCGCTGTTCGTCTTCTTCAGCTCCAAGTCGCGCCCGATGCGTCCCATCAGGCACACGCGATTCATCACTGTGTATCACCTTCGCTTTCCAGCACCTCGCCGGTCGTCTCGTCGACGGTGTAGTTTTCGGTTTCGATGGTTTCCTCTGCCTGCTCATCTGCGGCGATCACATCGGCAAGCTGCTTCCCTGCGTCGCGGGTCTGGTAGTCGATAGACATCACGCCCCACTTACCGATCAAGATGCGGTAAACGGTTTTGCGCGCCATTGCGTCCCAATCGTCGCGCCAGCCCTTCCCCTGATATTCGCCCTTGCGGAATTTCTTTTCATGCGCCGTGATCGCCTTGACACTCATGTACACGGTCTTTTCCGCGCCGTTGATCAGCCGGTAATAACCAACGTAACCAACCACAGGGAGTGCCTCGCGCGCGTCCTCGTCCTCGATAAAATCAATGTCAACCTCTTCGGTCAGACGGTTGTAACTCTTCAATTCGCCCTCGCGCACGTCCACGACGTTAATGGTCTTGTATGCGCCCGTGCGAAGTGCGAGCTGGTGCATACCTTTCCAGCCGAGAATGAATGTCGCTTCCATCTTTTTTGCGCCAATATCCTTCTTGTAGTTCTTGAATGGCACAATGTAGGCGTAGCCCAAACTCTGGTCGATGGGAAGGTCAAACATCGCCGCTTTCAGCGAGGACTGAATGACCGTCATCGGGGATTCGTAAAAGGACTGCTGCAAATTCTTGTCTGCATTGACCATCGAAACGATGGACGAAATAAACTGCGGCGCGCGCTTGCCAAGCAGCTCGTCAAAGCGCTTGCGCATGCCGTCGCGGTCAAGCAGCTCGTTCACCAACGCCGTGACGGATGCCTGCTTCTGCTGCGGTGCTTTTTGCATCGCCTGCGCGTTCTGAATCAATCCTTCTTTCATCTTTCGTTATCCTCCTTCACCGCAAATTTGCGGAAATTTGTCGTTTTGTAGTATCTGCTCAAGTCCACGTCTGGGTGATCCTTGGCAAACGCCTTTGCGTCGACTGTCGAGCGGCTCTGCCCCTTCCAGTCCACCGTGTAGCGCCCGCAGTAGCCGCGCTCGTTGTCGCCGAGATCGTTCATAAGCTGCTGCTTGATGGCGTCCGCGTCCTTCTCGATGGCCTTTTTGCGGCTCATCAGGTATTGATACTGCTCGATCAGGCTCTCGCGCCCGAAGAGCTCTACCTCTCCGCCGCCGCCCTCATAGATGGTCGTGATCGTCTCCGTCGTGCTCTCCGCCCCGTCCATCGGCGGCGGGCTGTCGGCTTCCACGTAGTCGCGCCAGAAGTCCTCTCCGCAGCGTTTGACCGCCGCGATCTCATCGGGGCTGACATATACGCTGCTCTCGCACCATTCCGGCGTGTCATCGTCTTTGACCGTCGTGATCTGGTAGCAGTAGAAGCCCTTCCCGAGCACCAGCGCCGCCAGATACCACCGCGCCCAACCGGTCACGGCCAGATACGTCACGCACTGCGCGTAGTAGCTTTCGGGGAAGTCCCCGCCCTCGTAGCGCTTGAGGTTCAGCGCGCTCGCGGTTTTGCATTCAAGGCCGGAGCTTTCGCCGAGGATCTGCCGGTCGATGTTGGCGTGCAAATGAGGGCAGTCCTCGCGGCGCAGCAGGTAGTTCATGCGGCGCACGCTCTTGCGGCTCGCCTCTTCGAATCGGCTTGCCACATACGGTTCAAGGTCTCGCCCGACGCGCATCGCCTCGTTTTCCGGCGCTTCGCCGATCCTGCCGGTCTTCTCCGCCCACACCGTATAGGGCGAGCGGTATTTGTTCAGCCCCAGCACCGCGCCCATGTCGCTGCCGCCGAGGCTCTTCCGCCGCTCTTCAAGCCAGTCTTCGCGGCTCATGCCGCGCGTCGAGATTTTCTGCATCTTCATCTTTTCGCTCCTTCAAAAATTCGCTCCCGCAGTACGGGCAGCTCGCCACGCTGTGCCGCCACACGCCGCGCTCGCCGTCGAGATTTTCCCGTACCAGCGTTTCAACGGCGTCATCAAACACCGCGCCGCAGGATTCGCATTTGTACATCACTCAACCTCCAAATACGCCATCGCGGACTGGATGCCGAATATGCGCGCCGCCTGATGGTCGTTGAAAAACACGTCGATGCGGTTTCCGTTTACGCCGCCGCCGCAGTCCTCGGCGATGTAGCTGTGCTGCGTGCCGTCCGGCCAGATCAGCAGGACGCGCGTTCCGTAAGGGATCACCTTCGGGTCGACCGCGATCGTGCGTCCCTCGGTCGCCAGCGTGCCGGTTGCGGTGTAGCCGCTCGCCCACTTGCCGCAGCAGCAGCGTCCGGGGCAATAGGCCGTAAGCGTAAACTCGCCGAGGAAAACGTCGTTGCACACTGCGCTTTCAGTCGCGGGGATGTCCCATGCGGGGTTATGCTCCTCTACAATTGGAGTTTCTTCCGGTTCCGCTTCGACCGCCTGCGCGCTGGTGGTGAGGATTGAGATCACGATCAAGAGGACCGTCGCCCCCAGACACGCCGCCGCGATCAGCGCCGATTCGTCCGCCTTGCGCTGCTCTCTCGTGCGCTTGTCGTGCCGTCTCACGGTGTCACCTCTTCCACCGTGATTTGTGCGGGCTTTTCAAACAGTGGAGCAAGCATTTCTTCTTGCGCCGCCTTGTAAAAATTCCTGTCGATTTCAAAACCGTAAGCATTTCGCCCAAGTTCATACGCCGCGCGAAGGGTGGCCGCGCTTCCCGCGCATGGGTCAATTACAACGTCGCCGGGGTCGGTAAAAACTTCAATCAGCCTTTTCAGCACATTGCCGCGAATCGGTTTCCCATCTTCGCCGATCTCGCGCCCGTTGTTAAATTTTGGAAGCTTGTCACGGTAAAGCACTACCGCAAACTCCGTCGCCCCTACTACTCGCATATTGGCTTTAAGCACCTGCGCGGAATAGTTTTTGCAAAAAAACATCGGGTAGCTGTTTTTGAATCCGTACTGCTTGCCATACTCCATAACGGTCTGCATCTGGTCAAACGCGCAGAAAACAATCATTGCCGGGGCTTGCCCTTTCTCCTTCGGTTCTTTCTTCAAAAGCCGGTTACAGAAGTGCATATACTCGGCGATTTTGAAATAGCCGTCGGAGTTGAAAAAGCTGCTCTTTGCTTTTTTACTCTCGCCGTTTTTGTTGTCACCGCCGATGTACCACGTCGGGTTGCTCCCGTAAGCGTCAGCGCCGATATTGTAGGGAATGTCCGCGATCACAAGCTGCGCCTTTGGGATTCCGTATTTCTTAAAATTCTGGAAGTTGTCATGGTACAGCTCGCATTTCACTTCCTGCACCCCCTGTCGATATACGGCAGCAGCTCATACAGCACCTTGCACACCGCGCACGCGCCGATGACGGCAAGCCCCGTCGTAAAGTCGCAGCCGTTGAGCGCAATTACCGCAGCAGCGATGCAGCCGAAAAACAGCGTGTCGATCATGCCTCCACCTCGCGTTCCGCAATCCACTCGTCCACGAGGCGAGTATAGATTTGGAAGATTCTGCGCTTGCCGCCGCGGATGCACACGCCGAAGGGGTAAACCCGCTGCTCAAGGCCGTCTGCCAGCGATTCGTTCGAAATGCTCAGCCCGTGTGCGCGTAAGTATGCCGCGCACTCGTTCAGGTCCATTGTTTTTATCATTGCCTTTTCCTTTCTTCCGTGCTACAATAAGCACGGACACAATATCTTGTGGTGAGATTTGTCCCACCCGCCCCGCTCGATGCTGCAACATTGGGCGGGGCATTTTTTATTTGATGCCGACAACGTGGTATCTGCCGTATCCGCTGGAACGCCCAGAACCGATGCCAAGTCCAAAGCCGGCCATATTGATGATGTTCACGATCTGGTCGAGAGAGTAAACATTCTCGGTGTATGTAATTGGGATTTCCGCACTCCATCCGGAAAAGCGGTTGATGTAAACAAGGACGGGCGCGCCGCGCTTCGGGGACATGAGCTTCTGGTCAACGTTGTGTTCCGCAAACTTGATTGGAATAAGTGCGTTTGTCACATTCATGGCGTTGTCAAACTTCGTCGAGTAAGTGTCAATCTCGTTTCGAACAACCGCTTGACAAAAGGACTTTTTTAGCCCGAAGCCCGTAATGCACGGAGCGTTGTTCGTCAGCATATCATGCAAAACCTCTGCGTTCATGTCGCGGTAAGTGTCCTCGACCGGATAGCCGTTCAGCCAGTGCATGGCGGTAATGATGTCCTCCCAGTTGTTGGGGATTTCTTTCGTGGTCTTTTTGCTCTCGCGGGCGCGGGTCAATTCTCGGATGGTGCGGGCGTTCATCTTGTTTAAAACAAGATCGCCGTCCCCCTCGATACAGATGGTTGCCGATTCGATTTTCACCGGCTGAATTTCAATGATGCGTTCCTTTTTCACGGTATATTCCTCCTTCGTTTTGTTCGTGCGCTTGCTGTGACTTATGGTGGAGGTGCTTATGCAGTATATAATGTTCTGTAATTTGTTCTGCTGCGTTGTCATATGGCGTTTAGCAGTTGTGTATTTTAAGGCCATAAGCCACAGCAAGCGCACGATGTTGATTTGCGATATCCTTTAGTGTGTAGTGGTGTTTTGTCCTAATACGCGGTGTTTTGTCTGCGGTAAGCAGAAACAGAAGCGTGTAGTGTAATGTTTTATACTGTCATATACAGATGTTTAATGTCCTGTTCCTTGCTTTATTTTGCTACGGAGCTACGCGCCCCTGTTTCTGCTTACCACTGCGAATTTATCCGGCTACCTTGTCAATGGCGTCAAATACGCCGTCAAGCTCCACCAGTGTTTTGTACTTCGCCCGGAAACTGGTCAGCTCTGCAAGAGCGCGGTCAAGCAGTTTCCGATATTCGTCCTTGTCCTGCATGATAAGGACTGTCGGCTTATAGCCGTTATCCGCGTCCGTCTTGAAGAACACGCGCACCTCGGGGCGGGGTGTATCACTCTTCTCCTTGATAACCAGGTTACAAACAATGTGCCGCGCCTGCTGCAAACGCCACTTCTCGGCGGCTTCTGCATCGTCCCAATCAAAGCACTTATGCAGTTCCGTCTGCTCGTCCCTCGCCTTGTCGAGGATTTGGGCGGTCGTTGCGGAGTTGCCGATTGCCAAGATTTCGTCAGCGACCTTCTGCGCGTCAGCGGAAATGCGGCAGCCACTTTTCCATGCTGAAAAAATCATCTTTAACCTCCTGTTGTGTGTTAGTTCTCTTCGCTGGGTCTCATCGCCTTATCTGCTCTTGCGGCCTGTGCGGCTCCCGATGCCGATCTGATTTCCGTTTCGGTCACACCGTACAATCTGGTCAACGGTCTAATGTACTTGCTTGCGATACCATTCACACCGCGTTCCCAGTTCGACACCGCAGAAACTCTTACACGGAGTTTCTTTGCTACGTCTTCCTGACGCAAACCGGCATTTTCTCGAATTGCTTTTAATTCCAAGCGTTCTCCCCTCCTTATAAAGTTCAGAACTTTATATTGACAAACGCAACCAACACCGCTATTATGTAAGTGTCAGCCAACAAAATATCGGTTATAAGTTCGCAAAACGGAAAATCCGTTGGGGCTTGGTTTTTGTTGCCTTGATTAAGTTCTGTAAGGTTATTATAGACGAACTTTTTTCGTTAGTCAATACCATCAACGAATTTTCTTCATTGATGGTATGCACAAAAATAACCGCCTTTAATTGGCGGTTTTGAAAAAATATTTAGGCTATGGGAGTTTTAGATTATTTTTTAGGTCGCTTTGGTCTTTCTTGGAGTGGAAACTATGAAGAATATTATGCGGAAGAACCAGAGCCACGCGATTCGCCTGCTGCATATGTTGACCCAAAAGGAGTTCAATCCGCGCCTCCTTCAAAAATAGCAATTTTAGTAAATTCTCGTTGTGAGAAAGATGTGCTATCTAAAAACGATTGGCTAAAAATGAGCCAAGTCATTGAAGAGGAAATGACTTATTTCCCCTTTTTGCCATATCAAATTTGTAACTGCTCGTATATTGGCGAGAACAAGGCGTGGGCAGCGTACAACTTAAACAACAAAAGGACATTAAGCCTTGCGATAAATGAAATAAATTATCATCTTAGCACGTTGCATGATTTAGAACAAGATAACGAAGTTGAAAAAATAATTCCATCTGATTATCAAATAAATTTTAAGTCAATCTGTTTTGATTTCGGCTCTGTTCTTCATGCCGATGATTTACCAAGAAGTTATTTAATTTATGCCCCACGAACAAAAACCAAAAAACGTCCCCAATATCCTCTAATTGCATTTTTCAGTACCGTAAGAGATAGCATTAAGTCATTCGATGAAGAAAACTATATTGGGGAACTTTATTATTCTGTTAACGGTGAACTTTCCAAAGCGTGCATTCATTGTTGGAAACATGGAAAATTTGCAGAATTCAATTTTTCTGTTGTTGGTCGCTCATTTTTAATATCAACAATAAAGGCTATCGGAACAGATGGAAAACTTTTCACGCTTTATGACTGCATGTGGAAGTTTACCGACTATGTTGATTTTTTGAATTAAACTTTTAGAGGTAACTGCTGTGGCAAAAAGGGACGTTGTTTTCATTAACTATGAAAAAGTAGTATTTTTGATTAAAAAAATATATAGAAACAACACGATATTTTGCGAAGAACTAAATAAAAAGATGGGAACAACCAGGACAACAAAATGGGTTAGCGAATGGAAGCGAAATAGCAATCTCCCCTCTCCGAAAGAAGCCGCCGTTATTTGTATTCTGCTTAAAACCACGCCAGATGACATTCTCGTGCACGAGGGGGAAACCCCTGAAGAAACCGCAAAGTGCTTAAAAGATATTGAGACGGTGCGGAAGCTGGTCGAGGCCGAGGGCGTAAAAGAAGCCCGCGATCCGAAGGCCGAGGGTGAGGATACGCAGCTTGCGCAGCTTATTGCCGGGTTTAGCCGGTTGTCTCCGCAGCAGAAGAGTGCGGTGCTTGCTGTGATAGAAGGTTATCAACCATCGCAAGAATAATATTTTTCTGCTCTGGCGTCAGGTTGGCAAAAAGTTCTGCCGCTTTTTTCGTTTGTTCGTCCATAATTATGTCCCTCCAAATATTTCTGCAACGGGGCTATATGTCGATTATTGCACATAGCGGTGCAAGCATCAATATCTCGAAGTAAAGGCCCCGCCGCCCTCTGCAACAAACGGCGGGGCCTTTTTGCAGCCAGCGGGAAGCGGTCGCCGCTGCTTGTTTTGACCATATTCCGCTTTACCTTACCACTTCAATAACAAAACCTTGCAATAAGACAGCGCTCGACGTGGTTCGACAAGCCCTCATCTTGCGACTTCGCGGCGCGAAAATCGGAAAAATTAAGGTGGCATAAATGAACATCCAAGAAGTGTGTAAATCCCGTAAAGAAGAACTGAAACTGACTTACCAGGACATTTCCGACGCTTCCGGCGTGCCGCTGTCCACCGTGCAGAACTTCTTTTCCAAAATGTCGAAAGCCCCGTCCATTTACACCGTCGCGCCGATCTGCAAGGTGCTCGGTATATCCCTTGACGAAATATTCGGGATTTCCGAACACTTGACGCCGACCGAAGAAACCTTGCAAGCACGCAACGATGAGTTAGAACGCCACGTGGATGCAAAAGCGGACACGATCGAGATCATGAGACGCGGAGTGCGTATCCGAAACGGCGTGGTTGCTATAATGTTCCTCATCATCGTTTTTCTCACTGTGTGGTGCGCGTACATTGATTTTCATTGTATAGATTACGGATTTTGGAGGGGCTGACATGGCGAATTGCATCAAATGTAAAGCAGCGCTGCCGGAAGGCGCGCTGTTTTGTCCTATGTGCGGCAAAAAGCAAGTGCCGGAAAAGCGCAAGGCGCTCAAGCGCGCCAACGGAACCGGAACGGTATATAAGCTGCAAGGCCGCAGAACGCGTCCATGGGTCGCCGCAAAGAATCGTGTTATCATCGGATACTACCCCCGCAAGACCGACGCCGTAGATGCCTTAGAACGGCTTACAGGCCGTCCGCTGGACGAGCGATACAATATGACCTTTTCCGAAGTGTACGAAGATTGGAAGGACGAGCATTTCCGTGAGATCGGGCCCTCCGGCGTAGAATCCTATGAAAACGCCTATAAGGTGTTCAAGCCGCTCTACGACAAGAAATTCCGCGACCTGCGCGCTTCCGACTTTCAATCCGTTGTAGATATTTACATGGGTAAATCCCACTCCACCGTGTCGAAGTACAAGCAGCTCATCACGCAAATGTCGAATTGGGCGATTCGCGAGGAAATCTGCTCCACCAACTTTGCGAAATTTGTCAAGCTCCCCGAGAACGTCAAGAAAGAAAAGGAAGTATTCACGGCGGAAGAGATCAAGAAGATTGAGGAAGACGGAAGCGACGTCGCGAAGATTGTCCTCATGCTCCTTGCCACCGGTATGCGCATCGGTGAGCTATTCTCCCTGCCGCTCGCGGATTATCACGAAACCTATGTAGTCGGTGGTGAAAAAACAAAAGCCGGACGAGATCGCGTCATTCCGATCCGTCCGGAGGGAAAACCATATTTTGCCTACTTCGCCGCAAAGGCAACCGGGAAACTGCTGCTCTCCGGATACGAGGGGCAGAAGATCCCCGCCAACTTCCGCCGCCGCGACTACTATCCCATGCTGGATCGCCTCGGAATAAAAAGAAAGACCCCCCATGCCACGCGCCATACTTACGCCACGCGCGCGGTCAAGGAAGGCCTGCCCCCGGAATTTCTTCAAAAAATCATCGGTCACGCGGATTATTCCACCACTGCGAACATCTACACGCACCTCGATCCCGATACGCTTGTTGCCGCCGTTACTAACACGCTACAAACAGCGTCAGAAAAGGGCAAAAAGAAAAAGCCCTGAAACCGTTGAGTTTCAAGGCTTTTTTCTGGTGCGCGGTACAGGACTCGAACCTGTGACCCCATGCACGTCAAATAGCTGCAAACGTGCATTTCGCGTAATTATATTGCAATAGCACGGAACAATGAGGAATAAATGCAATAATGTTTGATTAAACAACTCGCTATTCCGCTTCATTCTTTCGCAGTTGCTAACAAATTACTATCATGTCATCAGTTTCCGCATGACGCTATTATAGACGCGCTCGTTCACGATTTTCAAACTGTCCATCAGCTCGTCCATGATCCCCCATGCCTTGTCCGGCGGGACATCTGCCACTGCGCGCAGAAAATCGCTGTCGCCGTATGTTTCGACGCTAACCGGCGCGGGTGCTGCGGAGTATGCCATCGGCAAAGCCCTCTCCCTGATGCCGCTTTGCTGGTCACGGATGGCATACAGCACGGCAAGGCGCTCATAGTTTGTCCAGCTTGATTCCTCCGTTTCAAGGCGAGCTATCCAGCGATTGACCTCATTCTCGTCGACCATAGGGGCGCACCCCCTTTAGCCCTCAATCGTGTCCATGCAGCGCTGGATGGCTCTGCGGATGCTGTCATCGTCGGCGTTGTCCAGCATTTCCTGCAACTGGCGTTTCATGTTGTCGATGCCGCCGTCACGGGAATAGTGGCCGCGCACATAATGCGTGCCGCGTCTCGCATTGGACATATCGCGGTCATAAGCGCCGCGCATACCCGACTGCCAGTCTCCGTCGCGGGAATAGCGGCGAGAATAGTCTTCATTGCGGGAATAGCCGTCGTCCTCCAACATCTCAATTTTATCGATGTTCTTGATGGTGTCCGTCAGCTTGTGCGCAATTTCGAGATCGCCCGCGCCAAGCTCGCCCTTGCGTGCCAGCTCGTCGAGTTCGTCGCACAGCATATTGCGCAAATCATACATTGATTTCTTGCTCATGTCCATTCTCCTTTCACGCAATTCTCTCAACCGTCAGGTTCGAGTTGGCGAAGTTGACGGCCTGAGTGCTGGTGTTTTCCATTGCGACCGTCAGGCAGCAGCCTTTCGGAACGCAGACCTGTGCGGAAACATAAATGTTAAAGTAGTTCCCTACCGCCGCGGGCGTGACGGTCGCCGTTGCACTGGTCAGCGGCTCTCCGTTAATGGCAAGCGCCGCCGTGATGTCCTCAACCGTGCCTCCGGTGGGAATAGCGATGTTGCCGCCAAAGGAGACCCTAAACAGAGCGCGGTTTTGATTGGTGAGGCCGCGCAGCGTGACAATGCCCGCACCCTGACGATGCACGATACAAGGCTTGCTATTGACCGCCGTTTCGGTCAGGGGAACGTTCTGGCCTGCGGCTACGCTCACAATATTCGCGTTTGTGTACTCTGCCAAAATAATCAGTCCTTTCTAAAGGGGTCGATTTCGACCCGGTTAAAATACAGCGGCGGAGCTATTGCCCCGCCGCGTTGTCGTAGTATCGGCACGGGGCCGACCATTTCCCCCGTGTGGGGGAAAAGCTATGCTATGCAGTTGTCAGCAGCCGCAACCCTGATTGCAGCCGCAGCCGCAACCACCGTACTGATAAGGTGCAGGAACCTCAAAAGAAGGAACGGGGCGCGGGTTGTAATACGCGAACTGTGCGCTAACATAGTTGCGCATATCAAGCGTCTGAGCAGCCTGAGAGGCCGCGAGGTCAGCAGCAAAAAGACGCTGGTTCTGTTCAGCAATCTTCGCGTCCTTCGCAGCGATCTCCTGCGCGGTTAGACGCTGGTCGATGCCGCGGAACCCGCTGTTCATCGCGTCAATGATGTCGCGTGTGGAGTTCTGCACGGTGTTACGCGTGTCGCACGCCTGCGTCGCCATGTCGTAGCGCACCTGCGCGATAGCCGCGCGGTTTTCGCAGCAACAATTAGCGGCCTGCATCTGCATGGCGTTGAGCTGCTGCATCAGCGCCGCCTGCTGGTTGCTACGGGACAGCTCGGCCTGTGCAAAGCCGTTTGCCATCGCCATGTTGGTGCCGTTGACAAGCTGCGCCTGCTGGTAAAATCCGTCGCAAAGGCCCTGATTTACGCTGTCGATCTTGCGCTCGACATTAGCAAAATCAGAGGTCAGCACATAGCCGTCGACCACGCCGCCGGAATTGCCGGCATTGTTTCCCCAGCCGTTGCCGCCCCAGCCGCAGAACACAAACAGGAAAAGAATGATGATCCACCACGCGCCATCGCCGCCGAAGCCGCCAAAGCCGCTGTTCATCATGCCGGTTGGCGCAACAGGCATAGTGGCCTGAACGCCGCCGTCAGAAAGAGACATAGTATCACTCCTTTGAAAAATTTTTATTCATCAAATCGTGGCCACGATGTTGATTTATGTTGATGCTTACTGCATCAGGCTTTGAAACTGCTTTGCCATCTGCTGTAGCTGGTTGAGCTGTTGCTGGTTCAGCCTACCGCTCTGCAAGAGCTTTTCGACCTCCGCTTTGGGGTCGCCCTTGAAATTCGCTTTGAACTGGTTGAACTGCTGCATCATCTGGGCAAAGTTGCCCATAGGGACATGCCCGCCGCCCAGCGCCGCCATAAACGGATTACTCATCGTCCTCGTCCTCCTCAACCTTTCGCTTCTTCTTGCCCTTTATTTCGCCCACAAGAGTCGCCAGCGCGTCAAACTCTTTGCGTGTGACAAATTCCACGCCCTTTTCCTGCGGCGCTGCGTGGGGCGTTTCTGCGCGCTCTACAAGGTCGTAAATCTTGAGCGTCGGCTTGCCGCTTGCATCCGCCTGCTTGAGATACACAGTCGGCGCGGTAGAATCCCACAGCGCCACAGCGGAGTTCGGCGCGATGAGATAGCCTCTCGCCTCCTGCTCGCCGCTTACCCACTGCACGCCGCCCTGTGCGATGGGGTTCTGTTGCACTGGCTGCGACATAGGCTGCTGCATGGGCTGCATCTGTGGCTGCTGCATCTGCCGCATCTGCATGAGGTTGTCCGGCATTGGCTGCGGATAATAGGGGTTGAAATAGGGATATGCCATGTTCATTCCTCCGTTTCTTTTACCCAGTAATAAAGCGGAATTTCGTTCTCGCTGTTCCAGCTGTCATAGATTGTCCCATCCTGAACGCACACGACATGGCCGGAGAGGGCGAGGATATACGTCCCGCGCGGGTGCTCATCGGCAAACTTACCGACCGTGTAACAGTCCGGGCAGGTGTCCGGTATGATGTAACGCCGATAGCCAAGCGACCGCAGATACGCGCCCCAACAGGCGTTTGCATTGGGGAGATCGCCGTCTAAGTACCCCTGTATACACAGAGCCAAATAAACCTCGCCCCAGTCCTTTCTCGTCGCCTTGCAGATCGCGCGCACGGTGCAGTCGCTGACGTTGCGTCCGTTTGGATTCGGGTTGAAATAGCTATACATGGAAAAGCTCCGCGAAATAGACGTAAGTGCGCAGCTCATCAGGATCAGGAAACAGCGTCAAAATGTCCATTGCCATCTGCTCAGTAAAGCCCAAAGCTAAAAGTCGGTCGTACATTTCGCGCACCTCCTTTTGTTGCCTCCATGATAACGAAAAAGAGGCCCCGCAAAGAACCTGAAAAAGGTCTTTGTAGGGTCTCTTCTTTATGCGTTTTTAATACCGTCCGCGATTTTGCTGTATGCCCGGCGTCGCCGCGTCTTCACGTACTCCGGTGAGACGTGCAGTGTCTCCGCGACTTCGACGCGGCTCTTCCCGCGCACATCGCATTCAATAAGGCAGTACGCCTCATCCTGCGGCAGCTCAAACGATAAGATATACGCCACGGCCCGCTTCGGGGCCATAGAGGATAATTGCGCGCGGATACGCTTGTGCTGACTGTCCATGCTCGTGTAGGGCTTGCAGAGGCGCTTGCGCGTGGGCTTTCGCCGCCCGCTCCTTCCTGTGCCCGATTAGGACATGTTATTTTGTCGCTCTCTGGATCATCGTCACGGCTTCCTGCCGCGTGATAAGCCCCTGCGGCGCGCTGCCGTCCGTGATGCCCGCAGCCTTTGCCGCCGCCCAGTCCTTCGCCGCCCACGTGGAGACGGGCTTTGTGCGCAGCTGCGCCAAATAGCTGTCCATCATCTTGTTAAACGTTGCCTGATCCATGTACTCCTCCATTTCCGGCGGGTACTTCCCCGCCAAGATCATGCTCCCTGTGTATCGCATATGGTCGTCCCATTGAAAATGCGGCTTGTCCGGGAATTTCTTCCAGTCGCCCCCCCACGAAAAGCCGACCTGCTTGCCGATCTGCCCGCAGCGGGCAAAGAACGTCGGATCGTCGTACTCATGCCCCTTGACGTTTTTGCAGATGTCGAACGCCAGCCCAGCCTTGACGCCGTGAAACGTCGGGCGCGTCGCGGTCTTTGCCGCGTAGCCGTTCGCGGCAAGATAGCGCTGATACTCGTCATCTCGTACTGTCTCGGTCACGAGCACCGGAAGCCCAGCCTCCTTGCAGAGGTTGAGAAAGATGACACAGTTTGCGCGCACGTCCGCCCGCAGGTCGGCGATGTCCCTACTGTGATACATTGCCGTCACCCTTGCCGTCGATCACGTCCTGCGTCTTCTGGCTCTGCGTGCCGAAGTAGAACGCGATGATGACCGCGTAGATCGTCATAAAGTCCTGCGAGATGTTTCCCGTGACGGCCATGTACGCAAATACTCCCGTCAACACCAGCGTTACGATGCTTTTGACGCTCATGAGGTTTGCGATACGCTTGAGGATTTTTTCATTCATGGTTCATTCGTCCTTTCCCTTGATTTTGATTCCCGCCAAAAGTGCCAGCTCCGCCGTCCACGCCGCGAACCATGCGACCGTCAGGCTGTCCGGCACTACCTTGTCATGCGCGGTCAATACGAGCACCGCAATGCAGTACCAGCAGAGGTTGAGCACTGCTGCGATGACGTACTTGTCCCGCTTTCTCAGCTTCTTCATAGGGCCACCCCCGACAGCAGCCACGCGATGAACGCGCCCGCCAGCGCTGCAAGGATTTTGTCGACCAGCCCGTCCCAGCGCTTCCCCGCCTTGCCCGTGATGGCTTTCACGTCCTCTTTGATCTCTTTGACGTCTCCCTCAACGGTCTCCTGCTTGGTCGCCAACACTTCGACCGAAGTCGCCAGCCTGTCAAGCGCCGTTTGGTGCTCTTGCAGCTCGTTAATTCGGTGCGTATTGCTCTTGCATCGGCTTTCGATCAGCGCGATCTCTGCGTCATCGTAGTGCTTTGAGTTATCCATATCCCGCTCCCTTTCTGCGGACTTAGACCGCGGTGAAATAGTTCCCTACCAGCTCATGCGGCAAATACTGCAAGACGATCTTCCCGCCCGCAGCCTCGCCGGTACGCTCACACTTGTACGTTTTGCCGTCCTCGCTGTCGAGGTAGTACTTGCCGTATTCGTATTCCATGCCGCGGCTCGCCGGGATGGGGTCTGCCTGCGTGCCCGCGTGCTCGGCGTCGATGACCGCCCACAGCGCGGGTGTCTTGTCCGGCGTCCGGTCGGTCTGCGAGGTGTGCGCCTGCCGGCACTTGTACACCTTGCCGCCGTAGCTCCTGCGGTCGCCCTCCGCGTAAGCAACAGGATACGCCCATGCCGTGATGAGCTCGGGCACAGTCGCCGCCTCGCCGTCGCTCAAGCTGACCGTTGCCTGCTCGATGATGGGCCGCAGCTCCACCGCACGGGCGTATGTGACCGGCGCGCCCGCAAGGGCGGTAACGGTCGCTTTGGCGTTCTCCGTCTCCGTGGGCTTGCCCATCTTGATAGATACGGTGCCGTCGCGGTGGTCAGTGATGTCACCAGCAAGGCTATAGGCACTGTTGTCGTACTCGTTGACGACCTCTTTGGTCTCGCCCGTGGGCTGGCCCTGCTCGTCCAGCACGTCCACCATGTCGCGCTGCACGATGCTCCACGGCGTATTGTCGGGCAGCAGTGCCGCGACCTGCGCGTAGGGCATGGTGAGCGTGACGGTCTTGGTGTCGCGCCCGTCCCACGTGCGGTCTTTGGGGTTGCCGTTGATCTCTGCGGGGTATTCGGTGTTGTTGACTTTGATGTAAATTGCCATAAAGTATCAGTCCTTTCTTTAGAAGCAGAAGGCGAAGGAAACGCCACTCGCGTTTCTCGCATAGTCGTAGTAGGCGTAGCCTTTGCTGTCGACAATGCAGAAATCCGAGGAGTAGCGGCCATTCGGAGAGCGCTCCCCCCAGTAGTACGCGCTGCCGTTTCGATTCTTCACCGTGCTGATGCCCGCCTTGTAGTAGTCATACTGCGTGCCCTCACCGCTCTTGGAATAGCTGACGCTGCCGAAAATCTCGATCTCGCTCAGCAGAAACAGCTTGTCCGCCGTGGTGTTGATGGTATTGCTCGTGTTGCCCGCCGAGGTCAGCTTATTCACCTCCCGGATGCCGTTCTGTACCTCCGTTGGCATCTTGGCAAGGATGGCAGGCAGGTGCGTTTGCCGCATGGCGCAGCTCGTCCGGCCGCCGCTGTTGGTGTTTGAGCTGTTCATCTGCTTTGCGTCCGCGTAGCAGTCATGCAGCTGGAACGTCAGCGGAGCCTTGCCCGAGCCGTCTGAATAGTCATCGTGGTTCTTGCCGATGATGTCGATCTGGTAGTCCACACCATTGATGGTCATGGGCTTATGGTCTGCCACCTTCCACGTGTCCGGCACTTCGTTATTGTGGCACGCCGCGATGATCTGCTCCCACGTGTTGTTGGCAAATACAGGGTCGTAGCTCGGCTTAAACGTGATATCATACCCCGTGCCGTCAATCAGCGTCCTTCCTTTGAGGATGTTGTACACCGTGCCGTTGACCATGCACTTGCCGCCCCGCACGGTGTAGGCCGTGCCGTTGACGAGGGTCTTGTGTGTAGCGGGCGGTGGGGGCGGCGTGACATTGCCCGAGCTGTCGACTTCCATGTCTTGCGGGAGCATCAAAGCGGGGCGAATGCCGCTCGAGTTGGATGCGTAGTCGTCGTTGTAGCCGCCGTCGGAGTTGACGACCAACACGTAGTTGGCGCTGTAGGTGCTCGGGGAGCGGAGCCACCAAGCAGTGGCCGTACCACTCAGATATGCAATGCGCTTGGAGTCTACTCCGGTGTTCGCGTTGAAGTAATCCAGCTTAGTGCCATCATTCGGTATATAGCTTGCGCCAGCCAAGCCGGCTTCAGGACCGGATAGCAGGAACACCTTGCAGGGCAGCCCGTTCGCGCCGCTCTGGTCGGTGCCGTCCGAACCGCCGTTCTTGCGATAGGGAATCTTCACCTGCTTAATGGCGTCCTTGATATTGCTGTCGAATAGGTTAAGAAACGTGCTGTTCAGGTAGGCGTGGATGTCGCTGCTTTCGTACTTGTTGATGTCTCCGTTCTGCCAGACACGATTCTCGTAGATATCCTTCATCAACAGCCAAGTGCCGTTGCAGGAGTCATCGTACATCGATCCGGGCTTGCCCTGATGGACGACAATGAACTCTTTGGCCGTACCGTTTACTTTTAGCTTGACGATACTGCCGACGGCTTTACTGCCGAGTTTTGCATTTGCCATCTCCGCGCCTCCTTAGCCGTACACCCAGTTGATCGCGTAGTTCTCGGTGGGCGTGCTCTCTGATGCCACGAGCGTCTGCTTGACGATGTTGCCGCTTGCGATGTAGTCGCTGCCGCGCGTCGCCGCCACCAGCCCGCCCGAGCCATTGCCCTTGATGAGAGAGGTGGTGGATGGGATATTGACGGGGCCTGCCGGGCCGGTGTCGCCTTTGTCGCCCTTCGGCCCCTGTGGGCCAATCGGACCTTGCAGACCGGTGTCGCCCTTCGGCCCCTGCAAGCCCTGCGGCCCCTGATCGCCGGTGTCTCCCTTGTCTCCCTTGGCTCCGTCCTTGCCGGGAGCGCCGTCCGCGCCCTTCTCGCCGGGGTCGCCCTTTGCACCGGGGGCACCGTCTTTCCCCGGATCCCCTTTAAGCGCACCACTGTCCAACTTCTGCTGAAACGTTGTGCCGTCAGAAAACTTTACATTGGCAGCGGGAACGTTAGAAAACGCATCATCGACGTATTTGTAGATGTCCGTCCGCTTGCCCTGCGGGTCGTACACGCTTGCAAGCATATCGCCAGCGCCTTGACCGTTCGCACCGTTATAGACTTCGAAGTCAAACGTTGTGCCGTCCGTCAAAGTGATGGTGTAGACGTCGCTCGTGCCGGGGGCGTGTGTGCCACTCTTGAGCGCGATGCCGGAAATGCCGTTGCCGGGTGCCCCCTTCGGGCCGGGAGCGCCAGTCTCGCCGCGCGGCAAGCCAAAGACCAGCTTGTAAACATTGTCCACGAGGGACTTGCTCACCGTGGCGGGCTTGCCTGTCTCAAGCGTCACCGCCTCGACGATCATGTTGACGATGGCGTCGCGTGCCGCCTGTGCATCGGTCTTCGCCGTTTCCGCCGCAGACTTGGCAGATGTTGCGTCCTCGGCGCTCTGAGCGGCCTGTGCCGCTTTCTTCCCCGCAGCGGTCGAACTACCCGCCGCCGCGTCCTTTGCGCTCTCAGCGGCTTCCTGTGCCGATTCCGCCGCCGTCTTAGCGGTCTGTGCGCCGGTCTGCGCACTCTCCGCCGCTTTCTGCGCGTTGGCCGCAGCAATTTGCGCGTCCTTTGCCGCCGTCTCAGACTTTGCCGCATTGGTTGCCGCCGTCTGCGCGGCCTGCGCCTTTTCGTCAACGCCGGTCGCAGATGCAGCAGCTGCAGCCGCAGAAGATGCCGCCGCCTTTGCGGAAGCGTCAGCTGCAGCAACCTTGTCGTCGATGCCCTGCGCAGCGGTCTCCGCTCTGGTTGCGTCCTTTGCCGCCGCATCAGCCGATGCCTTGGCACTGTCAGCATACTCCTTAACAGAATCCTTGGCATACTGCACGACCTGCGAGCCTTTCAGCTTCTTTGCCTCGCCGTTCTGCTCAAGCACAAAAAGGTCTTCGCCCGTAATCTGTGTCGCTTGCGTGAGGTCGGAAATTGCTTTATCAGCCATCAGTTACCTCGCTTTCCTTCTCGGGATTCGTCTTGCCCTCTTTGGCGGGCGGCTCGTCCGGCTTGTCCAACTCGGCAAAGGCATTTTCGAGGTTCTGCATCGCCATTGCCATACGCTTAGCCTCGCTGCCCTTAACATAGATGCCGGTAATCATGGCATATGCACTGTTGATCTGCTCCCGCAGTTTGTTCTTGTCCATTGTTATCACTCCTATCCTGATACGTTCCAACTGCCGGTATAGACGTATGCGTCATATGCGCCCCAACCGTTGGTGTAAATGTATGGGGTGTATGCTTGATTGTTGATGTATACGGCAGTGCTTGAGCTGTCGCTGTACGTCGTGGCTGTGCCCTCGTCGCTGTAATCGGAGACTGTCCAATCGCCATTCCAGTAGTAGAGGTTGCAGACCCACTCATATTCTGTGCCCGGAGAAAGCCCCGTGATATAGCCGGAAAATGTGCTCGTGCCGCCGCCCGTTTCCGCTGACGTAAACTCAAATGTTCCAACGCCGATGACGCGCACGTCAATAGAGCGCTTATAGCTGTAATCATCTGCGCCTCCCGTGAATTTGGCATAGACTTCGAGCTTCGTTCCGGCTCCATCCACCGGTGAGAGCGTGCAGTAAAATCGTGCCATGTGTCACCTCACTGCAAGAGGAAAAACAGTTGCCCGTACTGTGGATTGCTGGGGAGGCTTGAGCCGTACATCTTCGACCCGATCAGCAGCGGCCCGCCGCCCAGAGATACAACGTCGCTCAGCGTAACAAATGCGCCGTCATAGGCAGAAAGATAAATCTTGCCTCCAGAATTGAGCTGAATTCCGCCATACGTCGTGTTGATGGCAATTCCGTACCCGGTCGTCGTGTAGGCAAGCTCGATAGAGCCGATGGCTTGGTTGCTGCTTGCTAACAATTCGACTGTGCGTCCCCTGAGTTTTTCCGCCGTAATAGAGGTCTCGTCGATGTATGTATCAATTCGGCTGTCAACTTCGCTTTGGCTCAGACCCGCGTTGTTGTCGACGTAGGTCTTCGTCGCGTAGTTCGCCCCGTCCTTGAGATCGCCGACGCGGATGCTACCGGTCTGGATTTGGTCGGCCGTCAGCGTACCATTGATATTTGCCGCATCGACGTACAGATTGTCCGTCTTGATGCTGCTGCCATTGATCTTGGTCGTGCCGCTTTCGTCTGTCACCGTCAGGCCGTCCAGCGTGGTTTTGACCTCGGTATACTTGCCGTCGATGCCCTCGACCTTGAGCATGATCGCCTCGCTGGTCTTGGTGATAGTCGAGCGTGTTTCGGCAATCTTACGGTTGAATTCCTGTGTGATGTACCCCTCAGCCGGATATTCGTCTTCCATCTCCGCTTCTCCGGGGGAAGAAATGCCCGCATATCCGCGGCCATCATCAGAGAGTTTAGACAGCGGCGAATAAATGCCACCAACCGTCACGCCGTCGCCCAGCTCTGCCGCCGGATCGATGTTTGCCGCGCCTGCTTCGTACGCCTGATACTGGTAGCCTTTCATGGTTTGCAGCAAAGCATTTACCATTGGCTGCGTAGCGTGAGGACAACTTGCGACAATCTCCATTCCGGTATCATCGCCTGCCGTCAGGCTGTTTTCATCGTCCACAAGCAGCGTCACGCGGGAGATAGGCTTGTACTTGCCATTGTCAGAAAAACTCGTAATGTCGCCACCGACGTAATATTTATCAGACAAGAATCCTCACCCCTCCAAATGTGATAGCGTTGCCCGCTTCTGTAATGAGATAGTTCGTCTCGGTAGGCATGGACAACAACGGAATAAGCAACAGTTTCCCTGCATCGGTAATAATCCAGTTCCCGCCGTGCGCCGCTGCGATAAAACATAGCTCATTGCGGATGGTGTAATCATTTGCGGGATAGTCGATGGTATACGAGCTGTTGAGCACTGTGCGGCTGTCCAGTTCCACGCCCATCAACTGGCAAAAGATGTTTACAGCGTCAGGCATAGTCATCGGAAAGTTAAGCGACTGGTCTGGCTCCCACACAACGTCAGCCTTTCTCATAGCGTCGTATGCTTCAAGTTCCCAATAATCCCCATCGCAGGACCGGCGGTTGGTAAAAAACACGCCCTTTGGGATCCAGTCTGTCGCCTGACTGCCATTAACAAGCCTGAGATAGCGATTGATCGTCGCGGCGCGCGGGATATTGTCCGCGACGACTGCGAGTTTCAGCGTCGCGCAACAGGCATTGCCGATGCCAAATTCTTCAAACAGCTGAGATTCAACAGAGTGGGAAACCTCCGCGTCTTTCCCGTATTCCACACCATTGATGATAAATTTGTATTCGCGTTCCGTCCCGGGCTTGTGAAGCAGCTCGCGCCACAGCGCACTTGTCGTCTGCCCCATATCACACCTCGATCAAGTTAAACGTCGCGCCGCCCCACACCTCATTGTCGTCTGCTGCTTCTTCGAGCGTGCATTCCATCGACGAGCAATAAAACGTGCTGGTTCTGACGCCATGCAGATCGAGATACTTGGCCGTGACCGTTGTCTCATTAAGGTCATCATCGAGCTTTGCCAGCTTATCGCGAGGCATAGAGCGCGTTGTATAGTTCAGCTTCCGCTTGCTGGTAATCTTGTCACGGCGCATTTTCCCATCTTTTGTGCGGGTGGTCTTATCGCTGTCGAGGTCGTTGCGGCTCCACCCATAACCCTTTGTGGCGATAAAATCGGAGTAGTCCGTGCCGTTGATAATAAGGACTTCCATGTTACTCCTCCTTAGTACAACAGCACGGGCTTACCCGCCGCGCGTGTCATGTTGTTAATGTTCTTCACGGTGCTGCGTGCGATTTCCTTACCGTCAAGCTGGATAACGACCGTAGTTGTACCGCCGCCAGATTCCGCCATAGCCTGCTTAAATGCTTCGACCATCGTTGCAAGCGGCGTTTCGATGTTCGTCCCGCTCTTCTGGTCGCCCAGCACGGCGAGAAATTCTTTGTTGGGCGGAATGACTGCGCCGGTTGCCAGACGCGGAAGATGTACTTCGGAAAGCGAGGAAAGATGCCCCCCGATGCTTTTACCGCCAAGACCCGGAACCCAGCTCGGGACGGTAAACTTAATCGTGTTGATCTTGCTGATAAGCCAATTCAATCCCTTGATAATGGCGTTCACCGCGCTTTCAGCAATAATGACGATGCTGTTCCAAATGCCTTTAAACACCTTTTTGACACCATTCCATGCAGAATTCCAGTCACCAGTGAACACGCCCTTGATAAACTGGATAATGCCGCCAAGGATGTTATCTTTAAGGTTTCTCGCAAACTCGGTCAAATTGCCAGTCAGAGCAAGCACAGCGGTAACTACCGTAGCAATTCCCGCAATCACAAGTGGGATGACACTACCGGTCAGAAAGAAGAATCCCAACCCCGTTGCCACAATGCCAGCAATCAGTAACAGCGTGTTTTTGAGATTTGCACCGTTATCACAAATGTCCTTAAACGCTGTGATAATCATTGCTGCGCCAGCCACTACAAGGCCGATGCCAGCCCCAACTTTGCCGAATGCGATTGCAAGCCCCCCGGCAAGCGCCGCTGTGCCTGCAAGCATTTCAAGCAGATTCCCCCAGTTAACGCCGTTATTCCATGCGTCGGATAAGCCGTCCCACAGAAGAATCAATCCTCCAACCGCGATAAGGATGCCGCCGAGCTTTTGCAGAATAGTGCCAAGCACACCCGGCAAGCTGCTGCTGATTTTCCACAGCGCTAAGCCTGCCGCAATGAGCATGACTGCATCGGCGATTTTTTTTAAGCGGTCGCTGATGTCGTCCATGTAGCTAAAGTCCGGAGTGATTGCGTCAGCAGATGCGCCACCGCCCGCATCGTTTGCGGTATCGGTGGAAATCTGGTTGATCTCATCAAACGCCGCAAGCTGACTTGCCGCTTTCTTCGCGGCACTGCCCGTTCCCTTTAATGCACTGGTCTCTTTGTTCAGCGCCTTTGCCGAGTTAGCAGTTGCCTTGACGCTCTTGCCGGAGATAAGCGCCACAAGACGCGTGATCTGCGAGACTACTGCCGTAATAACTTTTACAAGCAGTGTAAAGGCGGGGACAATTACACTTACAAGAGGCTGCGCCAGCGTCAAAAGCGCTCCTTTAAGCTGCGCAATGGATTCTCTTGCATCAGAGTTTACCATTACGACATTTTTTACCCAGTCACGCACTTTTGTTAATGCTTGGGTAATAACCGTAAAAACAAGGGCACTGCGGACAACAGATTTTACGCGCTGTCCAAATACTTTCATGGAATCTGCCGCCGCTTCGGTTGCATTGCGCAGCCCTGCGCCTTTGGATCTTCCCTCGATCTGCTGTGTTAGCTCGACTGCCTGCGTTTTCGCGTCGGAAATCTTATCGCCGGTTTTGTTGAGCTTTTCGTTGAGTTTGTCAATGCTATTTGCAGTTTTGTTAAATTCGCTTTGCAGCATTCGCACGCGCTCGGCCTGCTCGGACACGTCGATTTTCTCATACGTGCCTTTCGGTGCTGTACGCATATCTGCAAGCTCCTGTTTTGCCGCATCCAGCTCTGCGCCGATGCTGCGCAGCCGGTCTTCCATTGGCGTTTTCTGGTCGCCGAGCCGGTTGAACTCCTTTTGTAAGGATTCGATATTGCTTTTTACTTTGTTCAACTCCTGATGGAGTTTTTTGTCGCTAATAGTCGCTTCAAATACGACTTCGCCGTCAGCCATAACATCACCTTCTTGCTTTTTGGTTTTTTGCGTGATATCATCCAAGCAGCCATAAATAATGGCAAGGAGGAATGAAAAATGGATAAGATGACTACTTGCAAGGTATGCGGGGCATCTATCGCAAAATCCGCTACCACTTGCCCGCAGTGTGGAGCCAAGCAGAAAAAGCGCCACCCGGTGTTGGGGATTATCATTGCTATTTTCGGCATTTGCATGATTGCCGCCGCATTAAACGGCATGGGCGATGATTCTGTTGCAGAGAAACAAACGTTTGGCGTTGGAGAAACTGCCGAGCTAAACGGGGTCAGTGTAAAGTTTGATTCCTGCACCGAAAGCAATGGATCGCAGTTCAACACCCCTGATGATGGCAATGTGTTTTTGCTTTGCGAATTCTCCATTGATAACCAGTCGGATAAAGATATTGCCGTTAGCTCTATCGCATCGTTCAACTCCTATGTTGATGACTACTCGACAAATCTGAGCATTTCGGCCACTATCGCAACCGATAAACCTCAGTTAGACGGGGCCGTTGCTGCCGGTAAGAAAATGACCGGTGTTGTCGGATACGAAGTCCCCAAAGGCTGGGAAAAGATTGAAATCCGCTTTACTCCCGACTTTTGGTCTGGAAACGAAATTGAATTCATTGCAAATAAGTAACCATCTTCGCCCGATGCTATTTTGCGTCGGGCGTTTTTTTGCCCAACCACGCATTGATCGTGTCGTTTTCTTCTTCCGTCATCGGCTTCTTTAGATCGACAAGCCGCCTGTTTTCTCGGTAAAATTCTCGATCCGACTTGTCGAGCGTTTTTCCTTTTGCTTTCAGGTTGCGAATTCGAACGATGTTTGCAAACAAGCAATCCCCGATTTCGTAGTACGCCGAGACGAATGACCACCAATGGAAATAAGGCATTGCGCGGACCTCTTGCCCCACAACACGATTGATGGGGGCCACGATGTATTGAAAGTCTTGCTCCCAGTCCATCAACTTAGGCCGCTTGCGATTATCGCCCTCATCCCCGCAGTCGAGAAACCACGTCATTTGTTTCACGGCTTCTGGAATGTGCTCATCCGGCATTTTTAAGAAGTCCGGATAAAAGATATCCAGAGCCGCAAGCGCTTTCTGCTCGTTGGTCAGATCGGCCGCAGCAAATACCGCCAGCACGTCCAGTGCCGCGCGATAGTCTGAGCGGATTTCATAGTCAACGCCGCAGACGTTCAGCGACGTTGGAAGATCGTACATCATTTACGGTATTTCTGCGTATACTTGCGGATTTTCTCATTGGCAAGCGCCTGTTCGCGCTTTACTGCCTCATCAAACTGCTCGATAATGGCGGTCATAAAGTTCTGCCAAACCGGCGCACCGTTGGCCGCGGAATAGGCGTTGACGCTGCCAAAAAGCGTATCGGCAATGTCCTGCCCGAACAGGTCATTGATGATGCTGCGCATTTCCTTGTCAAGAGAATCAACCATGTCGAAAAGCTCATCATCGGGGATATCCTTTTCAAGTGTCTTTGCGCGGGTCTCCTGCTTCTTGCGTAGGTCATCAAAGGTTTTATATGCTTTCTTTGCAAAGTTAACATCCGCAGGGTTGAAGTACACCGTTACAATGCCGTTCACGCCGCGAATGGTATATTCCTTTACACCAGAATCAAAACTGAGTTCCATATATTCCTCCAAAATGAGGGCTGACAGATGCCAGCCCTCTATAAGTTGTTAATCCGCAGTAAACGTAACAGTGTCTCCATCAATAGCGGCAGAGCCAATCGTGCGTGTACCGCCGAACGTCACGTCGATAGGCATACCGATAAAGCCTCCGCCCTCGCCGCCGAGGGACGACGGCTTGACCATGCAGGACGAATAGCGCTCCGCAAATACTGCGGTCTTTGCCGTGCCTGCATAAGCGTGGACAATCAGCACGTCCTGATTCGCCAGCGCCGCCGCGTTCTGCTCCTTGACAGCGAGATTCCAAACTTTAACGATGGCGGGGTCGCCAGCGTCCAGATCAGACGGGTCAAAGGTCTGCGTGATGATGGGTTTCTTCATGGTCGTGCGCGTCGTGCCAAGAATATCCTTCGAGGAATCCTCCTGCCAGTCGTATTCCATGCTGGAATCTGTGACGCGTGTACCGAGGGGAGACCACGTGGGGGTTCCGGTTTCGCCCGTGTTGAGATACGCGATCAGAAGTTCGCGGTCTACGGTCTGCCCAGCCGTGGTGTTAAAGGTCGTATCAGCCATTTTTAATCACCTCGTAGTTCATTTTCATAAGGATTTGGTGATCCTCATCACCGTTTTCATACACGGCAAAAAGAGAGGATCGCGTTGTCGGCTCAATACGGATGACACTCCGACCATCTCCAATGTCAGGTGGCGTTTCGCTTGTTGCCCAATCGCCCAAGGCGTTAAGCAGCTCGTCAGCTTTGAGCCGTTTGTCGTTGCTGTTCCCCGGTTTCATGCGGTAGATGACCTTGAATTGGTATTCCGCCTGATATCCACCGAGAATATATTTTTGCACGATGTACGCCGCCTGAATCGTAGACAGCGCCATCGCCGCAGTATCGGCGGGAAGAAATTCGAACCGAATCAAATCAACCGGCTTGTCAGGGAATGTGTTTAACCACGTAAGCAACTTTCGGGAGACTTGATCCTCTTCCGCTGCCGAGACCGTCTTTTTAACCTGTTCCGTACTTCTTCACCGCCTTTTCTGCTACACGCAACCACTTATCGAGGTTCTGCGCTTTTGATGCTTCACACCAATGGTCTTGTGCCTGTGGATGCGCCGTGTGGTTGAATACCAAATTGCGGTCAGTCACGACCTTCGTTCCGCCTTTCGGCGCGTATGTGCTGCCGGTATTTGGGTCAACCATGACTTTCCCGTAGTACAAAAATCTTGCGTAAGGGCCGGGGTAGATGATGTCGTTGCCAACTACCCTTGTGCGCTGCGTTAACGAACCTGTGAGCATCGGCACAAAAGGCTGAGTGTCTTTCTCCATCTGCTCGGCTAAAGCGTGCTCAGCGCGCGTACAAGCCTTTGCAACGGCAGTCCTTACAGAGCCCATTCCATCGGTATGCACGGAAAACTTGATGCCCATTACGCACCTCCAACGGAAAAATGCTGCATATCGGGGCTACCGTAGTCCATAGCGTCAACCTTGGTCACGTTGTAGCAATCGTCATGGCTCAGCACGACGGTCATGTCGTCCGATACAAATTCGCCCTTCACAAAGCACGTCATGCCACCGTTGCCCTTGTATGAGAGCGTCCACAGGCCGGACTTGTTTGCCGATTTGAAAAACGATTGCGGCCCGATATATGTTTTCGGCTTCCCTGTTACCCCGTCCACCGCTTCCACGGCGAACGGGATGTACAGATTTACCGCGTCCGCGCTCTCAAGGCCGCTTTCGCGCACGTTCACGCCCTTCGACGCTTGCAACATCACGCCACGCAGGATTGTGGTATAAACCTTCTCGACCTCATCAAACGTTGTTGGGTCAATCTCCTGCACGATGTTGTAAATCGTTACAGTGTTGGGAGCGTACATCTGCAACCACCTCCGCGATACAGTAGCCCAGTATGGGCAAGGTATTCCATGCACGTTTCCGCAAGCAGTTTCTTTGCCCCGTCCGTCGCACTGAGTGCAGACAGGGCGGATTCCCCGCCTGTTGCAAGCGTTCTGGAATAACTACCTACCGTTTCGCTTTTGACTTCCGCGTCATTTGCCGCAGCGTTTGCAAGGTTTTTCACGGCAAGCGCCTGCGCTGATTCAATGACTGCATACTTGTCGACGAGCGCGCAGCAGCACATCTTTACCGCATCCAGATTAGCGTTGTCTTGCGCTCTGTTGCGCGTGTAGTAATCGAGGAAGGAGCTGGCGCGGACAACAAGACGCGGGAAGTCATTTTCACTCACAGCGCCCATATAGGTGCCGGAGTAGTATTCAAAGTCTGCGTAAGTCATCAGTGCCCTCCTTCCAAAACTGCGAGAATTTCAGCCTTTTTCATCGAACTGCTGACCCCTTCCACCCCGTTTTCATCGGCATACGCAAGCATTTCAGCTTTTGTCATGTCGGAGAAAGCCGGGGTGTCAGGGTCAGGCTCGTTCAGCAGTTCAGTTAGCCCCCCACCGCCGGAGTGATAGAGCCGACCACCACGCCGTCGATACGCTCAGCGAAAAGAACCATGCCGTTGATAACGGTGTCAGATGCGGTCATGTTGGTGTAATCGGGCTCCTCATGGATACCGATATAGCCGGTGGCGTCGGTGGTGAAATCGAACACCTCGCCAAGATCAGCGCCGTTCACAGGAATGTAGTACAGGACAATGTTGTCCTTGGCGGTGGCGTAAATCGTGCCCTTGGGAACGCTGGAATTGAGAATCACGGTGCCAAGGCCGAGGAAGTTCTCAACGTAAGTCATGCCGAACGCGGTCTGCAAGGTAATGTTTGCGCTTGCGAGGTAGTCAGCAACGTCCAGCGGGTTCAGAAAATACACCGCACCGATCTCGTCATCTTCAAACAGCACCTGCAGCTGGCCCCATGCCTGAGCCAAGGTCGCCTGGAAGGTCGTGCCGGACGCCTTGCCCTCGCCGGTTGCGAGGAAGTTGAAAAAGTCTTTGCGGATGCCTTTCTGCACATCCTTGAGCATTTCGTCGGTGGTCATCTCCACCGCCTGATCGTAGCCGCGATCGGTGATTGCTTCGGCAGAGGTGGCCTTGCGCCACTTCTTGAGCGTAATCTCCTTGTAGTCCACGGCTCCGGTCTTGTACTTGCTGAGGGGAATGGTCTCACCCTCGGCAACAGCGCCGCTTTCCAGCGTGCCAGTGGCCTTGTAGCTCTTGAGCACAGTACCCGCCTGCTTGGAAATCTTTCGGGTAACGCCCAGAGCCTCCATCAGCTTCTTGATGGAATAGCCGAACATTTCGGTAAATTCAATTTCGCGCACACGCGCGAGGTCAGCTTTCTTAATGAGCTTAGGATCAGCAGCCATTTTTATTCTTCCTTTCTAAACAAATCCATATTTGCGGCGATTGCAGCGCGCCGCTCCGCTCTGTCAGTGATTTGCATAATCTCGTCCTTTGTCATCGGTTTCCCGCCACCGTTAAAGCGCGCGCCAGTGTCGACGCGAACGGTCTGCTTGGAGACAAGCCCCTTGTAAGTGCCGTCTACGAGCGCATCAAGAGACTTGGTGTCCTTGATCTTTTCGCCGTCCAGCTCCAATGCGGCCATTTCTTCGCCGCAGCCGCGCATAGCAAGGTCGAGATTCGCTCCGGTGATGTTTTTGCTCTCAAAGTAAGCACGCACGGCCTTTTCCTTTGCCGCCTTGCTTTCCTTTGCCGTGATGTCGGTCTTAAAGGCTTCAAAGGCCGAGTGTTCCTTCTCGTACTTCTCCTTATAACCGCCGTCACCCGCTGCCTTGAGGTCATCCAACTGCTTCTGAACGCTGGGCAGCTTCTCCGCGTCCGCCTTGTACTTCGTGAGATCGTCCTTGAGGGGGTCAACCACGCCCAGATGCAGCGCAACCAAGCGATTTTCAATCTCTTCGGTGCAAGCGTCGCCGAGAATATTTCTGATTTCCGCTCTCGTAAATTTCGCCATGTTATTCGTTCTCCTTTTCCTTGGCCCCAATTCTTCGGGGGCGAACGTTGTATAAAAACCGCTATGCCTCGCGGGTTTTACCGAAAATAAAAGAGCCAACCACCGAGAAACTCTCAGTAGTTGGCTCCTATTGCCCTTTCCCGCGCCCAATTACGCAGAAGCTGTGTATTTGATTGTTTTCTTAACCTCTAAAACGATGTACCCGTCGCCTTTTCGGCGTATTTCAGCATCGTTTCCGCGCTTCAAAATTGCATCGATTGCCTTTTTGACTTCTTCCCAGTTCAATACAGCACCTTCATTCTCTCCCGCTGCTCCGGCAACCCTGCCGCCGCGCTGAACGCCTTGTATTTCGCGTTTAACCGCCGCAGCCTTATGTTTACCGCAGTCTCATCTTCATGCAATCCTGCGGCCTTGTAAGCAGCTTTTTCGCGCTTTAGTTTGCGTGCCTCGCGTTCAACGCGCCGTTGCATCTGTGTCGCTTCGTATGCGGTGTATTTCTTTCCGTCAAACTCGCAGACAAGATCATCATCAATATGGGCAAGCTGTTCGTCTGTGTAGGTGCGTTCGCTTACGCCCTCAACCCAAACGTTGCGGCGGTGGCGGCAGTTGGCTCCTTCCAGCCCATCCACGGCCCCCAGACCGCACACCTCGTAGATGCTCGGGTAAATGTCATTTGCGCGAATACTATAAACCTTGCCTTGCCAGTCCTTATGGCTTGACCACGGTGACGGCCCCGGCTTATCTCTCGCGCCAGCATGGGCGGAAACCTCGAAATAGGG
>CEAR01030165.1_pt1 | contig 40223 bp, 36 predicted proteins | sample 557461 | NCBI WGS metagenome assembly CEAR01 (sample SAMEA3182075, study PRJEB8094) | gut metagenome | biome: human; feature: gut; material: Stool; isolation source: human stools | place: Canada | collected 2012-03-14 | reverse complement strand
CCATCGTGTTCCTGGATGACCGCGCCGCGGGCCGGTGCATCGGCTTCCCCATTGCGGGGCCGCTGGACCGGGCGGAGGCGCTGCGGGATGGGGAAACGGACTTTGTCATCGCCCTGGGCGATAACCGCCTGCGCCGCCGGGTGGCCATGGGGCACGATCTGCCCTGGGCCCGGATCGTTCACCCCTCCGCCCAAATCAGTCCCTTTGCGGAGCTGGGGGCGGGTACGGTGGTCCTGGCCGGGGCGGCGGTGAATGTCTGCGCCCGGGTGGGCCGGCACTGCATCGTCAACACCGGGGCCGTGGTGGAGCACGACAATGTGCTGGAGGACTTTGCGCAGGTGGCGCCTCGGGCGGCCCTGGGCGGCTCGGTCCGGGTGGGGGCTTTGGCGCAGATCGGCATTGGCGCGGTGGTAAAGAACAATGTCGCCGTGGGGATGGACTGCGTCATCGGCGCCGGAGCCGTGGTGGTGAAGTCCACGGAGCCCGGGGGCGTATATGTAGGTGTTCCGGCCTGGAGACGAGAGAAGGGAGCCGCCGTATGAACATTTTCCCGCCGGACAGGCTGCCCCGGAAGTTTTTCTGCTCAACTATTTAATTCTTACCAAGCCACGCATCTAACGGGTGGTTTTGGTAGACAAAGAAGCCCGGCACCGCGCCATATAGCGTGATGCCGGGCTTTAAGCCGTATACTTACTTTGCGGTCATTCCCAAGTGCCGCAGGCCTCTTTAATTGCCCCAGCCGTCAGTGGATTTGTTTCCCGCGATAAGAGGGCCACCGTCTCCACATGGGCCGTACCCGGGAACAGGTCCACAGCGGTGGCGCGGATGAGCCGATAGCCCTTTTGCGCCAGCAGCTTTACATCCCGACCCAGGGTGGCTGGGTCGCAGGAGACATAGACGATGCGTTGCGGCCCCATCCGGGCCATGGCGTCGATGACCTCCGGGGCCAAGCCCTTTCGGGGCGGGTCCACGCAGATCACATCCGGGTGCAGCTTCTCCGCCGCCAGCTTGGAGGCGATGTCTCCGGCGTCGCCGCAGAAAAACTCCGCATTCTCTATGCCGTTGGCCGCCGCATTCTCCCGGGCGTTTTCCACCGCCGCAGAGACGATCTCCGCGCCGATGACCTTTTTTGCCTTGTCCGCCATGGTCAGGGTGATGGTCCCGGCGCCGCAGTAAAGATCCAGCACCAGCTCCGTGCCCGTAAGGCCGGCGTAGTCCACCGCCCGGCGGTACAGCACCTGCGCCTGGTCCCGATTCACCTGGTAAAAAGAGGGAATAGACAGCCGGAAGGTATGCCCGCAGAGGGTGTCCGTGAGGGTGTCCCGGCCCCAAAGCGTCCGGTATCGGTCTCCTAAGATCACATTATCCCGCCGGGTGTTGACCCCCAGCACCACCCCCACTGCATCCGGCACCGCCCGGCGCAGGGCAGAAACCAGGGCGTCCTCATGGGGGAGGGCTTCCCCGTTCACCACCACGCAGAGGAGGGACTGCCCGCTGGCATTGGTGCGCACATACAGGTGGCGCACCAAGCCCGTGCCGGTTTGCTCATCGTAGCCCGGCACCCGATACTCCGCCAGGTAGGTCCGCAGGGCCCCGGCGGCGGCATCCGCCTGGGGCTTTTGGATGAGGCAGGCGGTCAGGTCCGTTACGCAGTGGGTCCGGGCCCGGTAAAAGCCCACTTTTCCGTCCGGGGAGACGGGGTACTGGCTCTTATTGCGGTAGTGCAGGGGCTGCGATGCGCCCAGAATTTCCTCCACCTGCACATGGCTTCCGCCCAAGCGGGTCAGGGCGTCCTGCACCCGCTGACCCTTGGCCCACAGCTCCTCGGCGTAGTCCATGTGCCGGTAGGCGCAGCCGCCGCAGCGGCGGTAGTAGGGGCAGTCCGGCTCCCGGCGGTGGGGAGAGATGGTGTGCCAGGCCACCGCCTTGCCGAAGGCGGCGCTCTTACCCACCTTCATAATGAGAATGTCGCAAACCTCGCCGCGAATGGCATCATGGACGAACACCACCTGCCCATGGATACGGGCAATGCCCAGGCCCTCGCTGGAGTAGCCCAGAATTTCAGCGGTGTAAACTTGATTTTTCACCGGGGATGTCATAAAAGCGTTCCTTTCGGCAGCAAAGCCACGGAGAGACCGTGGCTCGCTGTTTCTATCAGAAGTTGAATTTTTCCAAAATCTTCCGCAGGCTCTCGGCAAAATCGGCCAAGGTCTTGTTGTCCCGGCCCCGGCTGCGGCGGATAAGGGCCGCCAGTGCATCGCCCAGCTCCACCAGGCGCTTGTAGCCGGAGGAGGCACGGGGCGCGCCCTCGAAGGCCTTCTTCTTGGGCTCGGGCAGGTAGCCCTGCTCCACGGTGCGGTTTTCCAGCAGATCATAGATCTCGGTATACTGGGGCGCGTGGGCGGAAAAGCCCCGGGCGGCAATATCCTGCGCAAAGGCGGGGGCCACCTCCCGGTCGCCGTGGACCACAAACACATGGGTGGGCTTGGCGGGGGTAAACTGGTCGATCCAGTTCAGCAGATGATCCCGGTCGGCGTGGGAGCTGAGGCCCTGGAAGTTCACGATCTTAGCCCGCACGGCGATCTCCTCGCCGAACATTTTCACCGACTCGGCTCCGTCCAGCAGGTGGCGGCCCAAAGTCCCCGGGGACTGGAAGCCCACAAACACCACGGCGCTCTCCGGCCGCCACAGATTGTGCTTCAGGTGGTGGCGGATGCGGCCCGCATCGCACATACCCGAGGCGGAGATGATAACCTTGGGGGAGGGGTCCAGATTCAGGTTCTTAGACTCATCCACCGTCTCCGTCAGGTGCAGGCCCGGGAAGCTGAACATATGGGTGCCGTCCTTCACCAGAGCCAGAGCCTCCTCGTCCAGATAACCCCGCAGGTCGCCGCAGAAAATAGTGGTGGCGGCCTTAGACAGGGGGCTATCCACATACACATTGAAATTGGGCACGGACTTCACCAGGTTCTCGTCCTTAATTTGCCGGATGAAATACAGCAGCTCCTGGGTGCGGCCCACAGCGAAGGAGGGGATGACCACATTGCCTCCCTTGCCCAGGGTCTCGTCGATGATCTGGGCCAGCTCGTCGGTATAGCTCCACACCTCCGTGTGGTTGCGGTTTCCGTAGGTGCTTTCCATGACCACAAAGTCGGCCTGGTGGAAAAACTGGGGGTCCCGGATAATAGGCTGGTCCACATTGCCGATGTCGCCGGAGAAAACGATGGTGCGGGTTTCGCCGTTTTCCGTAACGGTCAGCTTCATGCTGGCCGAGCCCAGCAGGTGGCCCGCGTCGATGCACTCCACCTGCACCCCCTCGCACAGATCCACCTTCTCGCCGTATTCGCAGGTGGTGATGAATTCCTTCACCCGCAGGGCATCCTCCACGGTGTAAAGCGGCTCCACCACCGGTCGGCCGGCCCGGAGGTTCTTGCGGTTTTTATACTCCGCATCGGACTCCTGGATATGGGCCGAGTCCTGGAGCATGATGTCCATAAGCTGGGCGGTGAGGCGGGTGGTGAGAATGCGGCCCTGGAAGCCCTGCTTTACCAGCAGGGGAATGCGGCCGGAGTGGTCGATGTGGGCGTGGGTCACCAGGACATAGTCAATATTGCCTGCATGGAAGGGCAGGCTGCTGTTATCCACTTCGTCCCGGCCCTGCTGCAGGCCGCAGTCGATGAGGATCTTCTTGCCGTTTACCTCCAAGCAATGGCAGCTACCGGTAACGCACTGGTCAGCGCCGAAAAAATGCAGTTTCATAGTGGGCGATCCTTTCTTGTGGTTTGATACAAATGGATTTACCGTGATTATACCATTTTCATTCCCAAAGGGCAACAACAATTGCATTTTCTCCATCGCAGGACTATAATAAAGAAAAACTTCCCGGGAGGACGAAAACATGGAACTGCGCTATACGGTCATCGACCCCACGAAAAATATCACGCTCCTGGTCACCACTCCCGTGCCCAGGGATGTACAGCCCCGGGTGGCGGCAGAGCTTCTGCGGCGGGAAAAGGACGCTGAGCAGGTGGGCTTTGTCGAGGGCCTGGCCGCCGGAGATCCGCGGCTGCAGATGATGGGCGGCGAATTCTGCGGCAACGCCACCATGTCCATGGCCGCCTGGCTGCACCGGGACCTGCCCATAGGGGAGAGCCGCGCCCTGACTCTGCCCGTCTCCGGGGCCTCGGCGCCGGTTGCCTGCCGGGTGACACGCCTGGATGGCTGCTTCATCGGCACCGTGGCCATGCCCCTGCCGGAGCGCATTGAGACCCTGTCTCTCCCGGTATGCGGGGTGATGCAGAGCCTGCCCACGGTGTTTCTCCCGGGCATCAGCCATGTGATCGTCCCGGCGGATATGATCGGCCGGGACCGGGCGGAGGAGACCCTGCGCTCCTGGAGCCACCTGCTTCCGGGGGAGGCCATGGGGCTTTTGCTGCTGGCGGAGGACCAGACCTCCTTTGCCCCCCTGGTGTATGTGAAGCCCACGGACTCCTGCGTGTGGGAGCGGGGCTGCGGCAGCGGCTCGGCGGCCATCGGCGCCTGGCTCACATCCGTGCGGGGGGCGGATCAGTGCGTGTCCCTGGGCCAGCCCGGCGGGGTCATTCAGGTGGTTACCCGGACGGAGGACGGCGCAAGCCTCACCGGCCTGACTATCACCGGCACCGTGGTCATCGGCCAAACCAAAACCGACAACATCCCCCTCTAACGCTCCAACCGCAGACCGATTTTCCCCCATCGGTCTGCTGAGGCTGTCGATAAAGTGGTAAGATTTGCGATAACGGTAAGGAAGGGCGTGTGAGGGAAACCCAAGAAGGATGTCCCTCACCATTGAAATCAATAGTTTTTGAAACTTTTTCGAAGTTTCAAAAACTTAGGCAGCGGGGCGAAAAGACTTTTTCGACACGCTGTGCTTTTTTTGCACCCAAAACCGCACCATACCCTGTGAAACCGAAGATTTTTCTTTACCTTTTCGCCGCAATTTGCTATAATATTCTTCTATTATAATGTCAGCACTATGCGCGCAGCAGACTGCGAGCCTTTTGTCGGAAAAATCCGCAGGATTTTTCGGCAGCTTACAAGGAGGTGAGCCGGGCATGAAATTTGAAAAGTGGAATCTTCCCGCCGCCGCCCCTGCGGTCGCGGAGCTGGAGCAGGCCGGCTACCCGGCTCTGCTGTCGGCGGTGCTGGCCGCCCACGGCATTACCGATGATGCCGCCGCCCGGGCTTTCCTGCAGATCGACGACACCCTCACCCTCTCCCCCTTCCTGATGAAGGACATGGATCGGGCCGTCCGGCGCATCCGGCAGGCTATGGAGAAGGGCCAGCACATCGCCGTTTTCGGCGACTATGATGTGGACGGCATCACCGCCACTGCCATACTGGTGGACTATCTGCGCCGCTGCGGCGCCGAGGTCAGCCACTATATCCCCCGGCGCATCGAGGACGGCTACGGTCTCTCCGCAGACGCCTTAGGCGCCCTCCGCAGTCGGGGCGTGGACCTGGTGGTCAGCGTGGACTGCGGCATCACCGGGGTGGAGGAGGTAGACTATGCCGCCTCCCTGGGCATGGATGTGGTGGTGACGGACCACCACGAGTGCAAGGAAGAGCTGCCCCGGGCCGCGGCGGTGGTAGACCCCCACCGGCCCGACTGCCCCTATCCCTTCAAGCACCTGGCCGGCTGCGGCGTGGCCCTGAAGCTGGTGCTGGCCCTGGGCGGCGAGGAAAACCGGGAGGCTCTGCTCACCCGATACTGCCCCCTGGCCGCCGTGGGCACCGTGGCGGATGTGATGCTCATGACCGGGGAAAACCGCACCATTGTGGCCCGAGGTCTTTCCCATATTGCAGATAGCGACTTCATCGGCCTCCGGGCCCTCCTACAGGAGACGGGCCTGCTGAAAAAGGAGATCACCTCCGTGCAGATCGGCTTTGTCCTGGCCCCCCGTATCAACGCCGCCGGGCGCATGGGTGAGGCGGACCGGGCAGCGGACCTGATGCTGTGCAAGGACCCCATCCGGGCCCAGGCTCTGGCCCGAGAGCTGTGCGACCTGAATCGCCAGCGCCAGGCCGTGGAGCAGGAGATTTATGCCCAGGCCATCGACATGATCGAAGCCATGCCCGCCCAGGAGCGCCACGCCTTGGTCCTGGCGGACCGCCGGTGGCATCAGGGGGTGGTGGGCATCGTGGCCTCCCGTCTCAGCGAGAAATACGCCTGTCCCAGCTTTATGATCCACATTTCCGGCCACACCGGCAAGGGCTCCTGCCGCAGCTGGGGGGGCTTTAACCTCTTTGCCGCCCTGGAGGAGTGCAGCGACCTGCTCCTGGGCTTCGGCGGCCACGAGCTGGCCGCAGGCTTTACCATTGAAGAAGAAAATATCCCCGCCTTCCGGGCCCGGATGAACCAATGCGTTCTGCGCTTTATGGATGGCCGTCCCGCCACCTCCGCCCTGGATGTGGATGTGGTGCTGCGCCGCCCGGAGCTGGTGACACTGTGGGAGGTGGAGCAGCTCCGCCGCCTGGAGCCCTACGGAAACGGCAACGGCCGTCCCCTCTTCTGCCTGCCGGGCGTGACCCTGGAGCGGGTGCAGGGCGTAGGGCAGAACCGTCACCTGAAGCTGCTCTTTTCCAAGGGGGCGTCGCAGCTGGAGGGCATATTCTTTTCCGTTACCCCCCAGCAGTGTCCGGTTCGGCCCGGAGAGCGGGTGGATGTGGCCTTTTATTTGCAGATAAATGAGTTTCGCGGCAGCCGCACGGTGCAGCTCCAGGTGGTAGACCTGCGCCCCTCCCTGCAATGCTCGGCCCGGGAGGAGGAGTCGCTGCTGCTTGTGCGCAGGCTCAAACAGGGCCAGGCTCCGGCGTATAAAGACGCCCTTCGTATGCTACCCTCCCGGCAGCAGTGTGTGGCCGCCTGGCGGTATTTGCAGCAGGCGGCAGGCGGCGGCCCGGTACAGCTGTTCACCCTGCCGTTTCTGCGCAGGCTCTCCGCCGCCATCCCCGGCACAGACTCGTTTCTGCGGGGCTGCTTCTGCATGGAGCTGTTTTGCGAGCGGGGTCTTTTGCAGCGCAGGACAGACAGCGAGCACATGACCCTGTGCCTGTCCCCCGGGCAGGAAAAAGTGGACCTGGAGCGCTCTGTTTACTGGCAGGCGCTTGTGGATAATATCAAAGGAAAGTGAGGTAAGGCGGCATGAATGTACAGGAAAAATACCAGCGTCTGGAGGACACCGTCCGCAGCTACAATCCCGGCGCCAATTTTGACTTGATCCGCTCGGCGTTTCTCTATGCCGAGGAGCATCATCGCGGCCAAAACCGCAAGGACGGCTCACCCTTTGTCACCCACCCCCTGGCTGTGGCGCAGATCGTGGCGGAGGAGCTGCACCTGGACTCCGAGTCCATTGCCGCCGCCCTGCTCCACGACACCATCGAGGACACCGACGCCACCCACGAGGACATCGCCCGCACCTTCTCTCCCACCATTGCCGACATTGTGGAGGGCGTCAGCAAGCTCACCCGCGTCCAGGCCGCCTCCAAGGCCGAGGAGCAGATGGAGAACCTGCGCAAGATGCTCCTGGCCATGAGCAAGGACATCCGGGTCATCCTCATTAAAATGGCCGATAGGCTGCACAATATGCGCACCATGGAATACCAGACCCCGGAGAAGCAAAAGCAGAAATCCCTGGAGACCATGGAGATCTACGCCCCCATCGCCCACCGTCTGGGAATGCAGAAAATGAAGTGGGAGCTGGAGGATCTGAGCCTGAAATACCTGGACCCCATCGGCTACCAGGAGATCATCGACGCCCTGGAGGAAAAGGCCTCGGAGTACGACGGCTTCATGGCCTCCATCCACGACCAGATCACAAAGCGTCTGCAGGAGGCGGGCATCCAGGGCACTGTCTACGGCCGCATGAAGCACCCCTACAGCATCTACCGCAAGATGTATACCCAGAATAAGTCCCTGGACGATGTATTCGACCTCTTTGCCTTCCGGGTCATTGTGGACACCGTATCCGAGTGCTACCATGTGCTGGGCATCATCCACGACCTGTATAAGCCCGTTCTGGGCCGGTTCAAGGACTATATCGGCACCCCCAAGCCCAATATGTACCAGTCTCTGCACACCACCGTGGTGGGCGAAAACGGCATCCCCTTTGAGGTGCAGATCCGCACCCAGAAAATGCACGAGATCGCCGAATACGGTATCGCCGCCCACTGGAAATATAAGCAGAACGGCCAGGGCGAGGGGGACGAGCATAACTACGAGTGGGTGCGCCGCCTCCTTGAAAACCAGGAGGGCGCCGACGCCGAGGACTTCATCCACTCCCTAAAGGTGGATATGTTCGCCGATGAGGTGTTCGTGTTCACCCCCCAGGGGGATGTGATCAATCTGCCCGCCGGGGCCACACCCATCGACTTTGCTTACAGCATTCACTCCGCCATAGGCAACCACATGGTGGCCGCCAAGGTCAACGGCCACATCGCCCAGTTTGATTCCAAGCTGCAAAACGGTGACATTGTGGAGATCGTCACCTCCAAATCCGCCCATGGCCCCAGCCGCGACTGGATGAAGATCGCCCGGTCCAGCGAGGCCCGCAGCAAGATCCGCCAGTGGTTCAAGCGGGAGTGCCGGGATGAGAACATCGTCCGGGGCCGCGCCTCCTTTGAGGCGGAGGTGAAGCGCACCGGCGTAAGCCTCAAGGAGCTGACGGCGGAGGAGAACCTCCCGGGCATCCTCAAGCGCCTGGCCTACAAGAGTCTGGACGATATGTACGCGGCCATCGGCTACGGCGGCGTCACCTCCCTGAAGCTGGTGGGCCGTCTGCGGGAGGACATCCAGCGCATTCTCAAAATGCACCAGGAGGACCGGGCCGCGGAGGTGCCCCTGAAGGATGAGCCGGAAAAGACCCGTCCCGCCGTGCCCAGGCGTACCAAGAGTGAGCAGGGCATTGTGGTGGAGGGACTGAGCAACTGCCTGGTAAAATTCGCCAAGTGCTGCACCCCCGTTCCCGGCGACGACATTGTGGGCTTCATCACCCGGGGCTACGGCGTGTCCGTTCACCGGACCGACTGCCCCAATGCCGATCCCGCCCGGCGCAAGCCCGAGGAGGAGGGCCGCTGGATCAAGGTCTCCTGGGACGACAGCACCCGGGAGAATTACTGCACCACCCTGGAGGTGGTGGCCAAGGACCGGCTGAACCTGATTATGGACATTTCCACCGTCCTCTCCTCCACCAAGACCCGGGTCACCAATATGTCCGCCCGGACCACCAACGACGGCTTCGCCCTCATCACCATCGAGGTGGGCGTGTCCGACAGCACCCAGCTGGCCACTGTTCGCCGCCGTCTGGAGCAGGTCTCCGGCGTCCTGCGCGTCACAAGACCCGCCGGAAAGTAAAAAAAGCTCCTCTTTGTGCCTCTCCGTAGGGGCGGACGCCTACATTGGCCCGCTTATCGCACTTCTTGCAACCCCTCCGTAGGGCGGCGTGCCCTCACGCCGCCGTGAAGATGCAGAGGGTTATCGGGCGGCGGGCTGGGGGCAGCCCGCCCTACGCACCCATTGTAACCCATCCGTAGGGGCCGATGCCCACATCGGCCCGCCCCCTGTACTACTTGTAACCCTCCGTAGGGGCGACCCTTGCGGTCGCCCGCCCATTGCACCCCATGTAACCCTTCGTAGGGGCGGGGTTCTACCCCGCCCGCCGGTTTTGTGCCGCACCCCCGGCAGGGCACATGGGCCCTGCCCTACAAAAATTCCTGTAGGGTGGCACCCGCGTGTGCCACCGCTCCCATACAACCCCCTGTCATTGCGAGGGCGCAAAGCGCCCGCGGCAATCCGTCCTCCCCAACGAGGACATTCCCTAATTTCTATAAAAAAAGGAGAAATTTACCATGCGTGCTGTATTGACCCGCGTAAAAAGTGCCTCCGTCACCGTAGACGGTTCTGTTATCGGCCAAATCGGCCAGGGCTTCCTGATTCTTCTGGGCGTCACCCATGAGGACACCGAGGCCCAGGCCGTGAAGCTGGCGGATAAGCTCATGGGCCTGCGTATCTTCGAGGACGAAAACGGCAAGATGAATCGCAGCCTGGAGGATGTAGGCGGCCAGGTGCTGGTGGTGTCCCAGTTCACCCTGTATGGCAACTGCAAAAAGGGCCGCCGGCCGGAGTTCCTGGCCGCCGCCCGACCCGAAATCGCCATCCCCCTCTATGAAAAGTTCATCGCCCTCTGCCGGGACAAGGGCTTCTCTGTGGAAACCGGCGAATTCGGCGCGGAGATGCTGGTGGAGTCTGTCAACGACGGCCCCGTGACCCTCATCGTAGACACCGATCAGCTGTAAGGAGAGAGTACCATGAAAATTGATTCCCTGGCCGTAGGCTCCATCGGCACCAACTGCTATATTCTGCAGGACGAGGCGGCAAAGCTCTGCGCCGTTATCGATCCCGGCGACGAGCCGGAGCGGATCCTTTCTGCCGTGGAGCAGACCGGCTGCACCCCCACCATGATCCTGCTGACCCACGGGCATTTTGACCACTACACCGCCGTTAAGGGCCTGCTGGAGAAGTGGCCGGAGCTGCCCGTTTACATCCACGAAAGCGATGTCACCGACAAGCCCGTAGGCAGCTTCGGTCTGCTGTTTCCCCGGCTGCCGGAGAAAAACCAGCGGTATTACAAGGAGGGCGACCGCCTGACTCTGGGCGGCCTGACCATCACCGTCCTGGAGACCCCGGGCCACTCCCGGGGCTCTGTGTGCCTGGTGGTGGACGATGTCATTTTCTCCGGCGACACCCTGTTTCACGGCAGCTGCGGCCGCACGGACTTCGCCGGGGGCAGCTATGAGGACATTCTCCGCTCCCTTAAAAAGCTGGCCCAGCTTCCCGGGCAGTATCAGGTCTATCCCGGCCACGACCGCTCCACCAACCTGGACTTTGAGCGCCGGGTCAATCCCTATGTAAAGCAGGGTCTGCGGAAATGAAGCTGCTGTTTAAGGGCCACGACGCCCGTTACGCCGTGGAGCAGAGCCTGCTGGCCTTTTTTCCCCAGGAGCGCCCGGTATATGACCCGGCGGCCCGGGAGGAAAACCAAGCCACCGTCACCCTCTCCCAGGGGAAAAAATACATCACCGCCGTAACCACCCTATGCTATGACGGGTGTACCAAGCGGGGCATTTCCCGGGTACTCTGGGACCCCTCGGCGGATGCCTATGCCGCCGAGCGCCTGCGCCAGCGGGCGGTGAAGCTGAGCTTCTTCAAGGCCGCCCGGCAGGTGACGGGGGTGACCCCCTCCTGGGGCGCCCTTACGGGTATCCGCCCGGCCAAGCTGGCGGCGGGCTACCTGGAGCAGGGCATGACGCCCCGGCAGGTGGACCGCCTGCTTCGGGACACCTATTGCGTCTCCCAGACCCGCCGGGAGCTGTGCATCGAGGCGGCCCAGGCGGGGCTGAAGGCCAAGTCGGAGCTGCACCCCGAGGACATCTCCCTCTATATCGGCATTCCCTTCTGCCCCACCCGCTGCGCCTATTGCAGCTTTGTGTCCCAGGCGGTGGAAAAGAGCTTCGGCCTTATGGAGCCGTACCTGGAGGTGCTGCTGGGGGAAATCACCCGAGCGGCGCAGATGGTGGAGGACCTGGGCCTGCACATTAAGAGCTTTTACATGGGCGGCGGCACCCCCACCACCCTCTCCGCCGGGCAAATGGACCGGCTGCTGACCCATCTGAACCATAGCTTTGATCTCTCCCACTGCGCAGAATACTGCATCGAGGCCGGACGGCCCGACACCATTGACCGGGAAAAGCTCCAGGTGCTTTTAGACCACGGCTGCGACCGCATCAGCGTAAATCCCCAGTCTCTGGAGGACAGTGTTTTGCAGGCCATCGGACGGCGGCACACGGCGGCGGACATTGAGCAGACCATGGGCCTGGCCACCTCCATGGGCTTTAAGCATGTGAATATGGACCTTATCGCGGGCCTTCCCGCCGACACCCCCGAGGGCTTCCGGCGGACTCTGGATAAGTGTCTTTCCTTTGGGGCAGACAACATCACCGTCCATACCCTGGCCCTGAAAAAGGGCAGCCGCATCCTCCTGGAGGGGCAGAAGATCCCCTCGGCAGAGGCGGTGGGGCAGATGCTGGACTACTCCGTTTCCGCCCTGCGCGGGGCCGACTTCCACCCCTACTACCTCTACCGGCAGAAGTATATGTCCGGCAGCTTTGAAAACATCGGCTGGTGCATAAGCGGCGCGGAGGGGCTGTATAATATCTATATCATGGAGGAGCTGCACAGCATCCTCTCTCTGGGGGCCGGGGGCTCCACCAAGATGGTAGACCCGGCGGCGGGCCGCATTGAGCGGGTGTTCCACGCCAAGTACCCCAATGAATACATCACCCGACCGGAGAAGATCCAAAAGAATCTGGAGGACTTCGCCGACTTTTACCGCAGCATGAAAAAATAAACCGAAGGGGCCGGGAGGAGGGATGGCTTTGCCCCAGCGCAAGCAAAACTTCATGGAGGGCGCCGCCGTTCTGACCCTGGCCGTGGCCGTAACCAAGATTTTGGGGGCGGTATATAAGATCCCCCTGGGAAACCTGCTGGATAAGGATGGCATGGCCCATTTTTATGTGGCCTACAATATTTATAGCCTGCTGCTCATTGTGTCCACGGCGGGCCTGCCCCTGGCCCTGTCGCGCCTGGTGTCTCAGGCGGAGGCCCGGGGCCGGGTGAACCAGCGCAAACGCATCTTCCGGGTAACCCTGGGGCTTTTCTGTCTGCTGGGCGTGGTGTGCAGCGCCGTGATGCTCCTGTTTGCCGAGCCGCTGTCCCGGGCCCTGCGGGACTCCCAGGCGGCCCCGGCCATCCGGGTGCTGGCCCCGGCGGTGTTTTGCGTGTGTATTCTCTCGGCCATCCGGGGCTATACCCAGGGCCGGGGCAATATGCTCCCCACGGCGGTGAGCCAGATCATCGAGTCCGCCTGCAAGCTGACGGTGGGCCTCACGGTGGCCTGGCTGCTGGTGCGGCAAGGGTCCGAGCCGGGCCGGTGCGCAGCGGGGGCCATCTCCGGCGTGACGGTGGGTGCGGCCACAGGCCTTGCCGTGCTGACCGTTTGGCTCCTGCGCAGCCGCAGCGGCCAGCGGGGGACGGATGTGCCCCAGAGCCGCCGGGAAATCCTGCGCCGGGTGCTGCAAATCGGCGTGCCCGTTACCCTGGGCTCCGTGGGCATGAGCCTTATTACCCTCCTGGACCAGGCCCTGGTGCTGGGCACCCTGCAAAGCTCTCTGGGCCTCTCAGAGGCGAATGCCGCCGCCCTCTACGGAGAATACACCTTCGGCATGACCCTGTTTGCCCTGCCTGCGTCCTTTATGTATCCGCTGACCATCAGCCTGGTGCCCTCCATCAGTGCCGCCACCGCCGCCGGGCGGGGGGAGGCCGCCGCCCAAAACGCCGCCTCGGCCCTGAAGCTGGCCATGGTGGTGGCTCTGCCGGTTGGGGTGGGGATGTCGGTGCTGGCGGGCCCCATTTTACACCTGCTGTACCCGGCGGTGCCCCAGACGGCGGAGGCCGCCGCCTATCACCTGCGCATTTTGGGCATCGCCTCGGTGTTTGTGTGCCTGATGATCGCCACGGCAGGCATCCTGCAGGCCTATGGCAAGGAGCGCATCCCGGTCATCACCCTGCTCGTGGGCGGGGGGATGAAGATTGCCGCCAACTACCTGCTGGTGACGGACCCGGCCATTTCCATCCACGGCGCGCCCATAGGGACGCTGCTGTGCTACGCCGTCATTGCGGGGCTGAATCTGCTGGCCATCGTCCGGGTGGTGCCCCATCGCCTGGGCCTGGGCGGCGCGGCGGGAAAGCTCCTGCTCTCCACAGCGGCCATGGCGGCAGCGGCCCGGGGCGGCTACGGCCTCCTCTCCCGGCATATGGGCTCCGGGGGTGCCACGCTCCTGTCCATTTTGGCGGCGGGATTGGTATATGTCCTGCTTGTGCTGTGTCTGGAGGTGCTGCGCCGGGAGGAGATTTTGCAGCTTCCCAAGGGCGAAAAATTGGCAAAATTTCTATTTAAGTCATGAAAAATACGAATTCCTATTGCAATAGAGGGGAAACTATGGTAAATTTTACGAGGAAGCCACGCTACGACTATGCGGATCTGCTGGAGATCATCCGGCTGCTTCGCTCCCCGGAGGGCTGCCCCTGGGACAAGGCGCAGACCCACGCCTCCATTCGCCGGGGCCTGCTGGAGGAGAGCTACGAGGCCGCCGAGGCCATCGACCTGGACGATGCGGCGCTGCTGCAGGAGGAGCTGGGCGATGTGCTGATGCAGGTAGTCTTTCACGCCGACATCGAGAAGGATCGGGGCCGCTTCACCATGGAGGATGTGGTAGACGGCGTGGTGAAAAAGCTCCTGTACCGCCACCCCCATGTGTTCGGGAGCGGACAGGAGGATAGTCCCCAGTCCGTTTCGGTGAGCTGGGATAAGCTCAAGCGGGCGGAAAAGGGGCAAAAGACCACAGGCGATGCCATGGACTCCGTAGCCCGGAGCCTGCCGGGCCTGTGGCGGGCGGAAAAGCTGCAGAAGAAGGCAGCCGACGCCGGCTTCGACTTTAAGGACATCTCCGGAGCGCTCTGCAAGCTGGAGGAGGAGGTCCGAGAGCTGCGCCAGGCCGTGGAAACGGGCCGGGGCGTGGAGGAGGAGCTGGGCGATGTGCTGTTCGCCGCCGTGAAGGTGGGCCGCTTTGCCGGGGTGGACCCGGAGACGGCCATAGCCTCCACCTGCGAAAAATTCATCCACCGGTTCCGGGCCGTGGAGAACGGTGCCCAGGGCCGCCCCCTGGAGACGCTGACCCCGGAGGAAATGACGGAGCTGTGGAACCGGGCAAAGAGATTCTGAAACGAGTATTCGTTTGGAATAAATCGCATAATCACTAAGGATAAAAATATGGGAGGAAATGTATTATGAACAAAACCGAACTGATTGCTGCTGTTGCAGAGAAGAGCGGTCTGTCCAAGAAGGACAGCGAGGCCGCCGTAGTCGCCACCATTGCTGCCATCACCGACGCTCTGAAGGCGGACGACAAGGTGCAGATCGTTGGCTTCGGCTCCTTTGAGGTGAAGAAGAAGGCCGCCCACATGGGCCGCAACCCCCGCACCGGCGAGGCCATGAAGATCGCTGCCAGCAAGAACCCCACCTTCAAGGCCGGCAAGGCTCTGAAGGACGCTGTGGCTGAGTAATTATCTGTCCTATCCCGGTGCCGGTGCGCTCTGCATCGGCACCGATTTTTTTCCAAGGAGAAAGCCATGCGACTGGATAAATATCTAAAGGTGTCCCGGCTTATAAAGCGCCGCACCGTGGCCAACGAAGCCTGCGATAATGAGCGGGTGAGCGTAAACGGCCGTGTGCAGCGGGCCAGCTACGATGTAAAGGTGGGCGACCGCATCAGCATCCGCTTCGGCCCCAAGGAGCTGCAGGTGGAGGTGCTCAGCGTCCAGGACAATGTAGGAAAGGCCGATGCCTCCGCCATGTACCGGGAGGTTTCGGCGGACAAACCGACATAAAAACCAAGACCTCACATACACTGGTAAAAACGGTGTATGGGAGGTCCTTTTTTATGGCATACGAACTGAAGCAGGCGGCGGAGCTGAGCCAGCGCATTGACCTGACAGGGCGGGAGAGGCTGACGGTGACGGGCGTAGAGGATGTGGAGCGGTTTGACGAGCTGAGCGTGGTCATGCGCACGGCGGCAGGGGTGCTGGTGGTGACCGGGGAGGATCTGCACATCGGAAAGCTCTCCCTGGACGGCGGCGAGCTGCTGGTGGAGGGGCACATCGACGGGCTGAACTACGAGGATGCGCCGGTGCGGAAGGGGTCCTTCTTTTCCAGACTGCTGGGGTAAGGGATGGAGCTTTATATCCGCCTCCAGGTCCAAACCATCGCCGCGGCCCTGGCCCTGGGAGCGGCGGCTGTGCTGGTGTATGAGCTGCTGCGCACTGTGCGCCTGAACCGGCGCCGCCGCTGGGTGACCCACCTGACCGACGGGGTGTATGTGCTGGCGGCTTTCTGGGCGCTGCTGCGTTTCACCCTGTCCATCGGGCAGGGGGAGCTGCGGCTCTATGTGCTGCCCTGCGCAGCCCTGGGCGCCCTCCTCTCCCGGCAGCTCCTGGCCCCGTTTTTTCGGGGCGTGTGGCAGTTTTGGTGGGGCGCGGCGGCGCAGACGGGCCGCTGGCTGTGCCGCCCGGTGATACTTTTTTTGCATTTTTGTAAAAAAGTATTGGTTTTAACGCAAAAAAATATTGCCTTTTTGAAAAAAATCGGTAAAATAAAACTGTACAGGAAGAAAAATGCGGCGAAGGAGGCGAAGGACGCTTGAAGCAGGCAAGGAAGAAAAAGCGCAGCGCACCCATTACCCTGGTTGTGCTGGTGGTGCTGCTGGCCGTGGTGGCTGTGCAGCTCATCCGTGTGTACGGGCAGCTGGGCGAGGCAAAGACCCAGCGGGAGACCGTGAGCCAGCAGCTGCAGGAGCAGAAAAAAGAAAACAGCGACCTGGAGTCCGACCTGAGCAAGGCCGATGACAAGGAGTTTATCAAGGGCCTGGCCAAGGATCAGTTGGGCCTGGCCGAGGACGGCGAGCGCATTTTTTATGATGTAAACCACTGAGTGGAGAGACTGGGCTAAAGGAGAAAAAACACACATTTATGGATTTGGCGGTTGGGAATATCGTCACCGGAAAGGTGACCACCATCACAAAGTTCGGGGCGTTCATCGCCCTGCCGGAGGGAAAAAGCGGCTTGGTGCATATTTCGGAGGTGGCCCCCACCTTTGTCAGTGATGTGCATGATTTTCTGGCGGAGGGCCAGGAGGTCACCGTGAAGATACTGGCCATCACGCCGGAGGGGAAGATCAACCTCTCCATCAAGCAGGCCATGCCCCGTCCCCAGCGTCCCGGGCGTCGGGAAGCCCCTGCCCGCCGGACCGCGCCTACCCCCGCCGCGCCCCCGGAGCCGGCGGAGCAGACCTTCGAGGACAAGCTCAAGCAGTTCATGTCCGTGTCCGACAGCAAGCAGTCTGAGCTCAACCGCTACATAGCCGGTAAACGCGGCGGCCGCCGCAGAAAGTAAAGCAAGCTCCCCGCACGATAAGGGCGGGGAGCTTTTTCTGTGTCTATACGGGCCTACCATCGGTTGACAAGGGCAGACATGGTTTTGACGGGCAGAAATACGCCCATACCGCGTCAAGCCCCTTGGAAATACGACAAGTATTCCCTGCGGGTCTTTCCTTGCCTGGACACATTTCTGCGCAGCAAAACTGCTTCGCACCTGCCAGCGATGGATTTCCGAGCGATTTTTGGCTTTTGAGCCGCAGGCGGGCTGGCGCCCGCCAAGGTGAGAAGGGCAAAAAGCGCCGCAAAGGCGCACTGGCAGGCGTGTTTGCCCTTGTCAACCGATGGTATCGCTTACTCTGCGTACTCTGCCGCTTCCCGGCAGTAAAATTCGGCAGCGGCGCGGTTGGAGCGCACCTCTTCCTCCGTCAGAGCCCGGCGGACCTTGGCCGGGGAGCCGAATGCCAGGCTGCCGTCGGGAATCTCCATTCCCTGGGGCACCAGGGCCCCGGCACCGATGATGCAGTCCCGGCCGATTTTCGCACCGTTGAGCACGATGGCACCCATGCCCACCAGGGTATTATCGCCGATGGTGCAGCCGTGGAGAATGGCCCCGTGACCGATGGTGCAGCCCCGTCCGATGCGGATGGGGAAGCCCGCATCGGTGTGGAGGACGCAGTTGTCCTGAATATTGGTGTCGGGGCCGATAAGCGTCTCCTCCGACTCCGAGCGGATCACCGCGCCAAAATAGATGCTGCTGCCCGGCCCGGCGGTAACATGGCCCCGGACGGTGGCATTCTCCGCCACGAAGGCGGCCTGGGGCAGCTTGGTTTTCTCAATCATAAAGGAACCTCCTTTTTTCCTCCGGAATGCGTCTTCCCGGATATAAAAGCTGTAAATACAGGGCGCATGGCACGCCGCCCCGCTATCCCTGTTTCATTTCCTCAGCCCCCCGCTTTGCCAGCCAGGGAAGGGCCTTTTCAAACTCCACGCCGTACCAGCTTGCCTCCGGGTCCGCCCGGGTGCAGCGAATGCACTCCAGGGTAAAGTCCACCGCCAGGGCCACCGCCTGCTCCAGGCTGCGCCCCTGCATCATGCCGCCCAGCACCGTAGCGGTGAAAATGTCGCCGGTGCCGTGAAAGCTGGCGGGGACCTTCTCGTTGAAATAGGAAAAATAACGGTCCGTCTCCCGGTTATAGGACATGGCACCCAGACGCTTTTCATCAAAGCTGACCCCGGTAAGCACCACCCGGGGTGCCAGGGCCGAGAGCTTTTTCAGCAGCTGCCGTATAAACGCCTCGTCCGCCTCCTCCCGGTAGGGGGTGTCCGTCAGGAGGCAGGCCTCGGTGAGGTTGGGCAGCAGCACATCCGCCCGGGCGCAGACCTTTTTCATGTACTGCGGAAAATCCGGTGCAAAGGGCTTGTAGAGCCGGCCGTGGTCTGCCATAGCCGGGTCCACCACCACCAGGGTGTCCCGGGCGTGAAGCAGGTCAAACACCTGGCACACCGCCTCCGTCTGCCGGGGCGAGGCCAGATAACCGCTGCAGAGGGCGTCCAGATGCACCTGCTGGCTCTGCCAGTGGCGGGCAATGGGCAGCAGCTCGTCGGTGAGGTCCCGGCAGGTGAAATCCGGGAAGATGGTGTGGGTGCTCAGCACCGCCGTGGGGATCACCGCACACTCCACCCCCAGCACCGAAAGCACCGGCAGCGCCACCGTCAGGGAGCATCGTCCCAGGCAGGAGATGTCCTGTATGCTTGCCACTCGCTTCATTGTCATTCCTCCGTTTAGCGGTCAGTTAGGAATAGTATACCATGATTCCGGATATAAAAACAGGACCAGTTTTGCGCTGACGGATAATACCAGATGAGGCCCGCGGCAAGAGACACCCTTCCTTACCGCTATTGCAATCTTATCTCTTTATCCCGAAATAAATCTTGTGTCCGGAAAAAGAATGTGCTATAATTTCGGAGAAAACGCGGGCATGATGGAATTGGTAGACATGCGAGATTTAGGTGATGTCACCTCAGTGAAGATTTTTGCAAATAGATGAATTTGCAGGAGGATATGCCGATGGAAAAGCTGAGAAAACAAAATAGCAACTTACCCGCATTCCCCAGAATAACACCTGAAAAGACCGAAACTTTTGCTGGCAAGTGGACTGCCCGTGTTACTAAGATATTCAATCAGCCTGATGGCTCTATTATTAAAGCGACCAGAAAAATCAACAAAGATGGGAGCATAACCGATAAAATCGAGCATAGGCACAAATAACATATCTGTGCTTCATCTTGGTCCCTTGCGGTACCAAACAATAAAAAATAGCGGCAGTTTCTCCTGCCGCTCATATATGCGGGTATGGTGGAATTGGTTGACACGCAGGATTTAGGTGATGTCACCTCAGTGAAGATTTTTGCAAATAGATGAATTTGCAGGAGGATATGCCGATGGAAAAGCTGAGAAAACAAAATAGCAACTTACCCGCATTCCCCAGAATAACACCTGAAAAGACCGAAACTTTTGCTGGCAAGTGGACTGCCCGTGTTACTAAGATATTCAATCAGCCTGATGGCTCTATTATTAAAGCGACCAGAAAAATCAACAAAGATGGGAGCATAACCGATAAAATCGAGCATAGGCACAAATAACATATCTGTGCTTCATCTTGGTCCCTTGCGGTACCAAACAATAAAAAATAGCGGCAGTTTCTCCTGCCGCTCATATATGCGGGTATGGTGGAATTGGTTGACACGCAGGATTTAGGTTCCTGTGCCGCGAGGCGTGTGGGTTCGAGTCCCACTACCCGTACCAATGTTAAAGAATCCGAACCAGTTCTTTTTTGAATAGAACCGGTTCGGATTCTTTAATTTCCTTCGATAGATGTTACGGTGTTATGCCGCGCAAACGACCGCGAATATTTCTACATAAAAGAATAGATTTCTCGAATTGTGCCTCAGAATATACTTTCGTAGAATTCAGGGTAGTCAACTTTATTTCAAATATAAGTTTTCGAAGACAATACGGTTAAGATCATCTTTTATAAGTTAAACATAAAGTGTGGCGCTACTTTTCTTTTTCATTATGGTCTATAAGTACTTATTTCTGTTATGATACCTTTTATTGTATCCGGTTGCCGTTCGAAAAATGTTTGTTTTGCAAGTTCTGTTAAAATTGGTTCTGTATCCAACCCAAACATGTCAATGGTATATTTCGCCTTTTGTTTCTTCACAGCATCAGCATCTCTTTTGGGTAGTGAAAGAACATTCTCATTCTCATCAAATTCAAAATATTCAGTTGGATCATCCAAATATGGATGAACAATCTTAAAAGACCACCGCCTATAATTTGTCGTCCCATTTTTTGATTCAACCGTATCATTTTGCCCTTTGCAACCTGATGAATTACAATGATGGCACGCATACACGAGATTGATTGGTAAAAATGTGCATTCCGTGTGGTAAGGTCTTTTAGGTCCGCCCTTTGGCGCAATATGGTCGATTTCAGGATTGCGACTGGATAGCGGGAGTCCACAATATGCACATTTCCCATTCTGGTTTGCAATTAATTTCCCTTTAATTTCATCTTTGAAAGATGAAACACATGGTTCATCTCTTGTCCAGCCTCCAGGAATATTGTATCGATTAACTGCTTGCTGAATGGTTTCCGTAATTACTATCTCATTAAGTTTGTGGTTAATCACTTAATTCTCTCCTCGGCCTTTCTAAGTATAATATATAGCGGATCATTCGTGTTGAAGACATATTTCTGCAATTTGTTTATCTGTGCTTGAATGCTATCTCTTTTTTCTTCGCTACCGTCAAACAATTCCAAACTATTAAGCAAGTAACTTAAGTCACCTTCAAAGTAAAAATTACGAGAGGTTCTAATCCCGAATACATTATAGATGATGTTTTCTGCCGACCACGAATACGTGTCAAAAGGAATGATCTCAGCTATTGGGGCACTGCTGTCCAAATCTTTTTTCAAAACAACAATGGTGGAGGAATCTCCTTTCAATTCGGAAACAAAATAGTGAGAATGGCTTGCCAAAATGAAACAACAGTTTTTATATTTATCAAACAGCTTTGAAATCGTAGAAACATATCTTAGCTGCCATTCCGGGTGAAGGCTTATCTCTGGTTCATCAATGAGTATCAAGGTGTTGTTACTTATTCTACTTAAGATTCCAATGTAAGCGAACAAGATATGCTTTTCACCAGAACTACAGGATTCAAATGGAATTTTCTTACCATTCTTATAAAAAAAGATCGTAGGGTACACCCATTTATTAAGTTGATATTTGTTAGTTAGTTGCAAGCTATTCACTCTAAGATCAATGACTTCTTTATCAATCTTATTGTCAATTTTCCATTGAAACTCAAGCGTCGAATCGAATTGAAGAATAGAGAATATCTCCATTACTTGACTTGTCAATCCTTTTTCGATGCAATGAATTAAGTCAAAGATTATATTGCGGGTGATTGAACTGGTATATGTTGAGTTTGTTGAGGAGCGCACACCATGATAAGTGTAAATTCCATCATCCTCATCTTTGCTGAATTGAAATTTATCGTTTACCATGAACGATATGGCAAGCACCTTTTGAGGCAAAACAATTTCTTTATAATCGATATCTGTGCCATTTTTATAAGCTATAATTTGAGAGCCGGATATTCTGTGGACAATATATGTATCATCACCCAACTGGTACTCGATGTAAAAAGATTCATATTGATACCTTGGCTTTCTTTTTCTATTACTGTCTTGTGCGCTTTCCAGAAAGCAAAAAATGTCAATGATAGACTTCAGAAGAAAGCTTTTGCCTACACCATTTTCGCCCAATATCAGTGTTGTGTAGTTGCAACTTGATAGCTTTTTTAGATTTGTATCTGAAAGACATATATTTAAAACTTTGTGCTGTTTATCTGAGATTTCAACTTTTCTAATAGCAAACATCGATATTCCTCCTTTTGCTATCGAGTATTTGTTAAGTGTTCGTTGGCGCAAACCCGCTGAGAATATATGTATAGCACGATCATCAAGTTCTTTGTGCACGCGGTATCTACATAATCAACAATCTTCGGCTTTAATACTTCTTTAAACTACTGACAGGAAGATACATCAATTATATACCAAAGGTTGACATCTTTCAACAGAGTGCCGTATCCATCAATGATTATATCGTATTTTTGCCATTGCAATCTCATCTATCTCCCGCTCCAGCTCCTGAATTCTTTTCTGTAACGACAAAATGTGGGCGTCGAGGATTGGTTTCCTCAACGCCCACATTTTTTGCATCTGCACCAGTTTCTTTAGTTCCTCAGCGCACTGCTTCCTCACAGTTTCGGCATACTCCTGCACCGCTGCATCCAGCACCTCCTCATGAATGCGGTGGGAGGAGCAGTAGGTTTTTCCATTCCGATGATACCCACGGCACACATATTCCACACGGCTCTTGCCGTTCCAGCAGCGAATCGCAGGAATGAACGCATTCCCACATTCTCGGCAGGTCAGCACCCCCGCGTAACGGTGCTTGGCCTGATTGCCGTTTGCAGGGCGAGCCTGCTGTTTGAGCAAGCGCTGTACCTGCTCCCATTCCTGTTTTCCTATGATCACAGGAAAGAATCCCTCATGACGATACCAGTCGGGTTTGTCTATATGCTTGGTCTTACCGTTGTTGTATTCTCTGCGGTGGTTGTTCAGCACGCCGGTGTACGCTTCTTCCATCAGAATGTTTTTCACGCTGGCATATGTCCATAGGAACTGACCGTCACGGGTTTTGTGCGTATGCCGGACCTCTCTGCCGCACCGTTCAGCCCGGAGCTGCGCCGGTGTCTTTCGCCCCGCAGCGTTGAGCCGCCGGGCAATTTCTTTCTGCCCACACCCCTGCAAGTACAGAGAATAGATGAGCTGCACCGTGACCGCTGCCTCTGTATCAACCTTGATCTGCCATGTGTTTCTGTCTTTCCAGTAGCCGAAGGGCGGCGTAATCACGATGCCGTCTTTCTGCTTCTGGCGGTATCCTGCCCGGATCTTTTTGCCAATATCCTTTGCATAGTAATCATTCATTAGGCCACGGACACCGATGATTAAGTCGTCTTCGTCGCGGAAGGTATCGACCCCTTCCGTTGCGGAGATCACCCGCACCTGATGTTCCCGCAGATAGTCAATAAATAATGCGGTCTGGGTCCTGTGGCGGCCAAGACGGGACAAGTCCTTTACGATGACAGCGTCGATCATATCAGCGTCTACAGCCGCCGTGAGCTCGTCCAGCCCACGGCGGTCAAAACTCATGCCGCTTATGTTGTCATCGAAGGACTGTCCTACGATGATGTACCCGTGCTGCTCGGCAAACGCCTGGCAGATTTCCCGCTGATTTAGCAGGGAGTTCATCTCACGGTCATCATCGTTAGAAAGCCGCGCATAGAGCCATACCCGCACCTGTTATCACCTACCCCGCATAATAATCGCCGTAGATCGCCGCACCCAGCCTATCATAGTCAAAATCTGCGGTGGGGAAGCAATCTGTCTGCGCTCCGTTTTCGAAGATGTCCAGATGGTCACGGAAGGGCGCTTTCAGCCGGATCTCCAAATCCAGCCTGCCATCCTCCTCATGAACGAGTATCTTCTCCACCAGCATCCTCAGATGTGCTTCTGACATTTTACTCTCTCGCAGGATGTCGTCGATTAGGCTGATGTCCCGCTTCAGCTTGGCCTGTCGGCTGCGGAGCATTTCTGAAGTATTCTGCAATTCTTCGATTTGCTTTTTGACCTCCGCGATCTGCTCCTCGCGCTTGACGATCATGCGGTCGTAGCGTTCCGCGTTGGCCTTATCCCGAATGCGTTCCATCAGGATCACCTCCACTTCCTCCTCCAGTAAGAGAATGTGCTCTTGCAGTTTACTTATTTTGGCACTGGCCGTGGAAGCTTTCGGCGTCCATCTCTCAATGAGCCATTCCATCCGCGACCAGTTTTCCTCATACATTTTCTTTGTTCGCAGGATCTCCGCGCCGATCAAGCTGTCCAATGTTTCCTCGTCCACCATGTGAGAGGAGCAGTGTTCTTTGCCATACCGATGGTAGGTGTCGCAGACATAGGCGACCCGTTCTCCGCTTTTCAGCTTGATACGTTTCCCGATAAAGGTTCGGCCACAATCCTTGCAGCGGAGTAATCCACCGTACCGGAGGATGCCCCGGTTGGTGCCCGCACGGACATTTTTCTCTTTGCGCTCTGCAAGGAGCGCCTGAGCCTGTTCCCATATCTCACGAGTCACGATCATTGGCAGATAATTTTCATGCCGGAACTGCTCCTCCGTATCTGTGAACCGAAAGGTCTTATTGATCTTATTACGCTCGCTCTTGTGGCAGATCAGCGTGCCGATGTAGCTTTCATCTTTTAAGATTCGGGCCACCATCGTTGCATCCCACAGATATTTCTTGAGGATGCCATCCTGGGTGTTGGGAAGGCGCTTGCTCAGCAGTTCCACCTGCATGAGCGCGGGCGTTTTTCTTCTCTGCTCATTCAGTGTGCGGGCGATGGCCTTCATGCCGCTGCCGCCGACATAGGCGGAGAAGATCAGCCGGACCGTTTCGGCGGCTTCTTCTACGACAACGACCTTTTTTGTGTTCTTATCCTTGAAGTAGCCGAAAGGCGGGATGGTCACGATGCCTTCCCTTTGCTTTTGCCGGTAACCGGTTCGCACACGACGGCTGCCATCGCGGGCATAGAAGTCGTTGACCAGCCCCTTAAAGCCGATGATGAGATCATCGTTCTCATTGAAGGTGTCGATATTTTCCGTTGCGGATAGGACTCGCACATCATGTTCTCGGAGGTAGTCGATAAAGAGTGCGGTCTGCGTCCGGTGGCGGCCCAGGCGGGACAGGTCTTTAACGATGATCGCTTCGATCTTGCCCGCTCCGACCACCTCATAGATTTTTTCGATTCCCTCACGGTTGAAGTGCATACCGCTGACATTGTCATCGAAGGATTCGCCCACCACCTCGTGGCCGTTGCTGACGGCAAAGTTATATATGATTTTCCGCTGGTTATTCAGAGAATTCAATTCTTCATCCTCATCTCTGGACAGCCGATAATAGAGCCAGACTTTCATAATCGTTCCTTTCTGCTATGGTGTGCCGATCATGCACGACACACCATAGCACACAATTTTTTGAATAGCTATCAAAACAAGTCAGGCGACTTCTGTTTCTACTTTAGCAACAAAATCGGCGGTTCGATTTGTATATGGATGATCCACAGACAGATAGTCGTGGATCATCATTTTCAGAAAATCATCAAACTGATCGTCCGTACCCACATAGGAATACATGACGCTTGCGATATTGGATTCTTTTCTCTTTCTACCCATAGCGCTCCTTTCTCCCGAAATCAATTCAGGCAATAAAAATAGCAGACCTCACATGGTCTGCTGCCAGTCATAACTCACCTCGTCCTCGTGGTCATCAGCCTTGTGACCGAGGGCGATTTTCTTTTCCCGTTCTTTTTGCAGTACCTTTCTGTCGGTGTGGTGCTGTACGGGCATCACAGGGGCAGCAGGCTGGATCTGCTCCAGACGGTGCCCAAGCCCCACCAAAGCAGAAGCAGTGCTGCCGCCGCCATCAGCAGAGAGATCAATGCCGGAATACTGACGTGGGGCAGATGCAGTCTGGGAAGTCTGATTCTGTGCAGAGAAAAAGAATTCTCTTTCGGCTTCCCAGCCTGTTCGGTCATCTGCTCCAGATGCCGCACCGCCTTCAGCAGATCGTCCAGCTGCGTCCGCGTGGGAAGCTGCGACATCTGCCTGCTGACGCTCTCCAACATATCTGTCTGCCGATCCGCATGGCACCACAGTGCATCCATGTATTTCATCATTCGCTCCCAGTCCGCTTTCGAGGGACACGCTTCGTGAGGTGGTGCCTGCATCGGCAGCGCTGTCTGCTGGTGGTTGCGCTGCTTGAGTTCTTGCAGAGACAATCTCTGCTCTGATTCTGAATTCATTCTCCATGACCTCCTTGCAATACTTTTCCTCGTGTAGTTTGCTGTCGCGGCATCTCATGCCGTCCGGCGTGGTGTAGGTGATGTACTTGCGGCCACTTTCCCAGCGGACGGCGTAGCCCTCGGATGCCATCAGGGAAACGAAGGCGTCCCTGTCGGCGGCGTATTTCATGCACTCGTCGATGGTGTTCATGAGCCGCAGTTTCCAGCTTTGGCCTTTCAGCGCCGTGTGGTATTCCGCACCGCTCATGCCGCGGGCCTGCTGCGTTGGTGCGTCAAAGACCGGCAGGCCCATCTCCTGACAGATCGCATCGTTGCGCCGCATCAACTCTTGCAGTTGCTCCTTCGCCATGTGCAGCTTTTTGCCGGTATCGAAGTTGACGGAGTTGATGACGCAGTGGGAGTGGATGTGCTCCCGGTCTACGTGGGTACAGACCAGCACCTCACAGCCGTCAAAGTACTCCGCCAGCCGCCGCGCGGCTTCGTGGGCCTGTCGGGGATCGACCGCCGCGCCTTTCGGAAAGCTCTGCACCATGTGGTAGAACATCACGCCGCCGTCCTTGTGGTAGAGCAGCTTGGTGTTCAGGAAATCGTCGTAGACGCTCTGCGGCTGGCAATTGACGCCGCTGACGAGCGGTCCGCCCTCCCATGCGGTTTTCTTTTCCTGCATGACGTAGAGCATCACGCCGCGCATGGCGGAGCGGGACTGTGTGCCCCGCTTGTAGTTCACAAAATGTACGATGGCCATACGGCTCATCGACCTTCCATGACAGCCCGCAGCGCGGCGCTGACCTCGGACAGCTCACCGGCAGCTTTTTCCAGACCGATGACCTGCACCTTGCCCATGTTGGCGAGGACGGTGAGCCGGTTGATGTTGCCGCCGATGCCCTTGAGCTGGCGGAGCAATTCCTTCTGTTCGTCGATGACCACGATCCGCTTGCCGAGACAGCAGGCGGTGACGTAGTCGCTCATGGACATGTGGGCCTTCGCCGCCAGCGCCCTGATCTTCTCACGGTCGGCGGACGCCATGCGCGTGCTGAATTTGATATCTTTTTTCATGTTTTTCTCCAATCGTAGCTAAAAGTGGGTGTGGGCTTCTGCCCGCAGCTTGGGGGTGTGGGGCCATGCCCCGCCCAGTGCATTTGGCAGGGCAGCGGCTTCGCCGCAGACCAGACAAATGCGATGCTGGCCACCTCCAACGGAGGTGATAAAAGCTCCCGTAACAGAAACTCTCTGCGCCTATCGGGAATAACGGTTTACGCAGAGGAATTTTCCATCTGCGGCAGAGAAATGAACTGTTTCCTCATCCGGCTTTCAAGGGATTATTTCCCCTGCACACAGCGCTTTTTCGGCGTTCCTGTATGGGGGTGGTATCACTACCCTCGGCGTGCGCTTCATGCTGCTGAAACGCTGGACGCGCAGGGGGCTTGGCGGCGTATTCGCCGTTTTTATGCCGTCTCGGAATTTGCCCCGTGCGGGCAGAATATCCCCTCGGTGGGTACACACGCCACCCCAACCCCAAACCGCGCACACAGCGGCTCACACGCCGAAACACGAGGCGTTTTCACCGCCTGAGACACCGGCAGGGTCGATAGGGTCGACAGCTTGGGTACCCTGTGCATCGTCACTTTCGGCACGGCGCAGCTCAATGAGGCGCTTGCCGTTGCTGCGGCGTACCACGGCGGAAATGCCAATTTTGCTTAGTGCGGCAACGCTTTGCAGGATCAGGCGAGACACCTTCTTCGGTGTGACGCCCTCGCTGCCCGCAGGGTCGATCTGCGCAGACAGCTCCGTAGGAGTGCCTATAAATTCCGTGCGATCACGCATCAGTTCAGAGAGAAGAATGACGATCCGACCGCCCAGCAGCTCCGGCTGCGTCCGGCTGTCTGACACCAGCTCCCACACATTTTCCGCGTTGCGCTCCAGCGTCAGCTCCCGGTACTCAATGTCGCGCCCGATGCAGGAGAGCGTTGCCTTGCCGCTGCCGCGCCTGTCCTCCACCAGCGTGAAGCTGGAATCCACCGCGCCGCTGATGGCCGTCGTGCCAGAGATGCGGCTGAACACATCGTCGGCAAGTTCCTTTCGCAGATGGTGGATCAACAGAATGGCGATGCCATGAGTGTCCGCAATGTGCTTCAGCACGGAGAGGTCACGGTAGTCATTTGCGTAGGTGTTGTCATAACCGGCGCCGCGGATCATTTGCAGCGTATCGATGATAACCAGCACCGTGTCGGGGTGCTCAACGAGGAATGAACAGAGCTGTTCCTCCAGACCCTTACCAAGGGTATCGCTGTTGGTGGAGAAGTGGACGTTGGCGGGGGCGTCCTCCGTGATCTCGAACAGGCGGTTCTGGATGCGGAGGGTGGAATCCTCCAGGCAGAGGTAGAGCGTGGTGCCCTGCTTCACGCCCATGCCCCAGACGGCTTCGCTCTTTGCCACCGTGACGGCCAGCCAAAGCGCCAGCCATGACTTTCCCACCTTGGGTGAGCCTGCGAGGATGTGCAGACCTTGAGAGATCAGCGTATCCACCACGAAGTTCAGCGGCGTGAGCGGCTGACTCATTAACGTTTCTCCGTCGATGGTCAGCAATCGGTTTTCTTTTTTCAATTTCGAATCCTCCTTAAAAATATTGCTCCCATCGGAACGACGAGAGCGAAAAAAGCAGAGGGGCGTTACCACGGGACGGCGCGTGGTTTCTTCCCTCTGCTTGTATTGTGGAGGAATTTATGCTATGCTGAGAAAAAGCATGGACAGATTAAAAGTCAGGTAGGACAGATTTTGGCAGGAGGGGTACACATGGAGGGCAGCATCATTTTCTACACCTATGGCAGTACGCTGGAGCTATACGGTCAGCAGTTCACTGCCGGTATGCTGACAGCCGATCTGTTGAATCTGTCACCGGACGAATATCGACCCATGAGCAAACGCATGAAGCAGGTCACCAGCCTTGCGGAAGAATATGAGCAGAGCGGGAGCATAGAGCTTTGGTGGAAGCTGAACGAGGAGCTGGACGCGCTCTGCCAGAAACTGCGCCGGTATCAGGTGTTCCGCCTGCTGCTGGACGAGAGCGAGGACGCTTTCTTCTCTGTCATACGGGAGGTCACGGGGCAGTTCGATTTGTTTCCGAAAGAGGAGCATGAGCCGTCAGAGGAGATGCAACGGGAACGACTTGAACGCGTGGCAAATGAGATCTCCGAGCGCAGTGAAACGGTCAAAGATGCTCCGCTCGACCTGTTCCATCCGAGCGAGGCAGCTTTAGAAAAAGGCGATGCCTTTTATTACGAAATGCTTCGTGCCATCGGTCCTACCAAGGACGCATGGCGTGATTACAAAAAGTACATCCGCCGTTATGAAACATATCTTCACGACATTCGCGCTTTCAACGGTACTATTCGGAATTTCATCAGCTTTAGTCTGTCCAAGCTGAAGCATAACAGCCCAGAGGACTATGCCGCAGGACTCTACGGCTTCTACAATGATGAACGCATTGCGGAAAGGCTCATCGTCAATCCCATCCGCAACAACGGCGATTGCTATACGACCCACGACGCCTACGAGCTTTCCTATTTGCCGCGGCCGCTGCCGGACGGCTCTGTCGCTATCTGTCAGGAGCATGTGACCGACAGCTTACAGGCGCTGATGAAAGCCGATTATATGCTGGCGCTGAACAGTGGGCACAACATCCGCCGCTGCATCATCTGCGGACGGTATTTTCTGCTCAAGAGCGGTGTCCATGCTTTGTACTGCGAAGGGGCGTGTCCCCATGCGCCCGGCTACACCTGCCGGCAGTTCGGCACGGTGGAGGTGCAGAAGGAGCTGGCGAAGGACATTCCCAAGGTCAAAGTCAAGGTGACCGCCTTTGCCCGCATCACAAAGGATATGCAGCGGGGCGCGATCTCACAGGAGGACACAAGAAAAGCCAAGGACTATGTGCGGGATCTGCTCTATGACGCTCTACGTGACGCGAATATCTCCGTAGAGGCTTTCGAGCAGCGTATTTCCTCTGAGCGCGTTTACCAGCACTGTGGGATCACCAGAACGGTCAATCCGAGGGGCCGTCCGCCGAAGGAAAAGGCGGGTGAGCAATCATGACCAACGAGCAACTGGTTCGCCAATATTATGACGGCGATGATGCTGCGCTGGAAAAGCTGTACCATAAAAATATCGGTCTAATCCGCGGCATCGCCAAGGAAGCTGCGGCGGAGTTCAACTGCCTGATAATGGAGCAGCATCATCCGAATCAGTGTTCCGCGTATACTAAAACGATTCTGGACGATCTCTGCGGCGAGGGCGCCGTGGAGCTTCTGACACGGATTCAGAGCAGAGAATATGACGAGAGCCGCGCCGCGCTCACCACCTACCTCTACCCGCATTTGAAGGGGTGCATGACCCGCTGGCTGGAGCAGAATATTGGCTGCATGGCGTTGAGCAAGGACGAGATGGGTGCCGTCCGGCAGGCACAGAGGCTGTATCATGTTGCATGGAAGGATACCGGCGAAATTGCGGAGGAGTTGGGCATCTCCGAGGCTCGTGTCAGCCGATATATTCGCTACAACACCCATTTCCTCGGTGTGCATGATCTTGTTCCGGAGGGATATGACGGCGATCCCTACGAGCGGCTGATGCCGGGGATGCTCTCCGTTTCGGCGGAGCAGGCCGTGTACCGCAAGGTCTGCATCGAACTCCTCCGGGAGCTGTTCGACACCCTGCAGAAGAAGGATAGAGATATTCTCGGCAAGACCTGCGGCGTGTTCGGATACCCGGAAGCAACTTTGAAAGAGATCGGGATGTATCACATGATGAAGGAGTCCGCCGTGGAGAAGGCGAAGAACCGCGCGGTCGAGAAGCTGAGAAAATCCTATCCCGGCAGCAGGCTCCAAGTGTGGAGGGCTGTTCATCGTATGATGCAGAGACCGATTCCGCTGCCCGAGAATAATGTTGGACTGGCAAGACACAATAGCACAGAAAAAGAGGAACAGCTACTGTTCATTCGGAGAAATTTCCCGATAAGACCAAAATATAAAAACGAAAATTTGACTTGGTTAATGTCCAGAAAAGAGTTACAATAGGATAAAAGAAAAAATACATATAATACAAGGAGCTTATAAAGAGTGCTTGAATATGTTTTTGACAAAACAATATGTTTTCTTGAGAATATGCCAAAAAGTGTAAGAAAGAAAAAAGGCCAATTCTTCACTTCGGTAGAAACAGCAACATATATGGCAGAGATGTTTGATTTAAATGGTTTGCCAGCTTCTGTTGACATCCTGGATCCTGGATGTGGAACAGGCATTCTCTCTGCTGCTCTAATCGATCGTCTACAGCGGGAGACCAATATTAAAAAGATCTTTTTAACATGTTACGAAACTGATCCTGATGTTATTCCGGTTCTTCGCTCCAATCTGATTTATATCAAGAAAAATGCCAGCATCAGTTTTGATTTCGAGATAAAAAAGGATGACTATATTCTCTCACAAGGAGATTCTTTTTCGGGAACCTTGCATGCAGAACCATATCCCCCAAAATATGATTTGGTAATTGCTAACCCTCCTTATTTAAGGATCATGCGAGATGATCCAGCAGCGATAGCTATGCCGGAAGTTGTACATGGCGCTCCAAATCTTTATTTTCTATTTGCGGCGATGTCTCTATTCAATCTGAAAAAAGGACGCGAGATGGTATACATTATCCCACGCAGTTGGACTTCTGGAGCATATTTCAGAGCATTCCGAAACTACTTTTTACATGAGGGGAAAATTCAGCAAATTCATCTCTTTATAAGTAGGGATAAAGTGTTTACTGAGGAGCAAGTACTCCAAGAAACAATTATCATCAAAATGAAAAAAACCAAAACTGCTCCAGATAATGTGATTATTACCTCCAGTCAATCAAACCGAGACTTTAATGATGTTTCTGTGTTAAAGGTACCATATGATTCTGTAGTAGCCGGCGAAGAGTTATATGTATTCTTGCCATTATCTTCCGAAGAAGTTGCAGCCGTAAATAAAATCAATACATTTTCCTCAACTTTTCCGGACATTGGCTTGAGAATGAAGACTGGCATTGTTGTTGATTTTCGGCAATGGGAATACTTACGTTCAGAACCGGGAGACCACACTGTTCCTCTCTTTTATAGCCAACATATTCGTAACGGAAGAGTAGGTCATCAACCCTCTGGCAAAAATTGTGATTGGATTGTCGATACTAAGCCAGGATTGATTCAAAGAAACAAAAGCTATGTGTTTTGCAAAAGGTTTACTGCCAAAGAGGAACGAAGAAGACTTCAATGCGGGATTTATCTTGCTGAAGATTTCCCTCAATACCACTCAATAAGCACGCAGAATAAAATAAATTATGTGGACAGCACCATCGGAGAGGATTTATCCAAAGAAGTGGTATATGGTGTTTATGCGTTGTTAAACTCTACGCTCTTTGATACATACTATCGTGTTCTCGATGGCAGCACGCAAGTAAACTCCACAGAAATAAATAACATTCCTGTTCCTCCACTGTGTGTAATTGCTGATATCGGAAAACGCTTAATGCAAAAAAGGAGTCTTTCTACTGCAACGTGCGATGAACTATTAAACGAAGTATACACATAATTGGAAGCCCCAGAATCCGACGACGATTCTGGGGCCTTTGGTTAGCATACCTTGAAATGTTTATTAGGGCACTCTCTAATCCAGATGTATGTTCCTGGTGCTAAATTATTTTCACTCTGCTGCCGAGACGCAAGACATTTCCAGGTTTCATATGTAGTAGTTGTTCCTCCATAGATTTTTCCGGAGTTATTACATATTGTTTGTAAACCCTCTACTTTGTGGAGATCCGCTTCACCATCTGATGTTACGGCTTCAATGAACCACAGTTTTTCTTCTGCTGGGTTATAGAGTATCGCATCCGGCCACATATCATCTATTGTACCAAATACAATCCCATATTGATCAAGTGCAGCTCGCTCTTCTTCAGTCACCCGGTCTCCATCGGCAAAATCTGTAAACAACGGAATATATCCGGGCAAGAATGTTTGGGCATATACATTGATGGAATCTTGAATGAGTCGCTTATGACCGGATATACCAATGTTCTCTCTTGATGCTCTTTCGAGTTCAGCAAATACCGCTAACCTCTGATCAACATTTCTAATGTATTCTTCCAAGCTTTCAGCAAAATGATCTGTCTCCACACTGACTAAGAGTCGTTTGAACGCATCTGTGAGCCTATATGCGGAGTTTGGTGACTTTGCCTTTAAATGACCAGATACAAATACACCATCCGAAAAGGTCACTCGCTCAATTGCTGCAATTTCATCAATAAGTGGTTTTACCCAATAGTCACGTCCCTCACGATCAAGCTTGCCACCATGTCGCATCAGTATACCTACATAGCACCCGATCTGAGCGATTGATGCGCCATCTGCGATAGAATAGCCTGTTGCATTAGCGAAGGGAGAAGGAAAATCCGAATTAAGCAAGCACCAAATAACATCGCGCTTATCATTGGAAAATTGGTTGAGTCTACGGAGCACTCTTTCGATATCCGCAAGCGTTATGTTCTGGTAAGAAGCATCAAATTCAAACCCCTCCGCAACTAATCGGGAAAAGTAGTCTTCTAATTTTTCTCCTGTATGCTTTTGAATTTCCATGGATTATCCTCCTTTGTATATTCTGAGTACGAAAAAGAGATAATAGCCTGTATGCCCTTTGATTTATAAATGGAACAGTTAAAACTAAATTACAAAAATCTTACGTGTAGAGATCTGATACAAGTCTCTTTAGCACAGCCCACATGGTAATCACATTTTCGTGATTTACCTCTTCCGACATCCGGATTTCCTTGGCTGGATGAACTACATTTCGGTAATCACGAATATAGTGTCCCAAGTGGTATCCATTTTTGTCAAGTATGTTCTCGATATCTGCAATATAAAGTAATTCATTCAGACTCATTTCAGAAACTGGATGATTCGTTTTCCCCTTACTTACTGCACTAACATCATATTTAGAAATGCCGCGCTCCTTTATTTTCAGCATGAGAAGTGCTTCGATGATGCTGCCACACATAATGGTTGCTGCCTTATCTTGCCCGGCCACCACTGCTATGGCGCATTCCCGCAGATCCCGTTGGAGAATATCTCTCATTTCGTTATCATGAATTAAAAAGAGCTTCCGACAAAACTCGTCGGTATACCCGATGTTCTCCAACGATTCTACAGATATGGCGTCACTAATGGCACAAACTTCTTCTTCCGTTTTCTCATAAATTAAATTCTTTATACGCGTCAAATTATTTTGATGGATTTTTTCATTAGGGGCAAGAGTTACTGCCCTTTCATAACAATCCAGGGCTTTGTACAGATCTCCTGCGTGTTCATAGCGCACACCTAAATTGTTTATCGCAGAGGAATTATTAGGTTCTCTCTTTACAATCGCTTCATAGATATCCGTCGCTCGCGGTTCCTCTTTTTCAGCATAAGCATATGCACATTCAAATGCATGTCCACTTTTAAGAATGTCGGCAAGAGGTAAATATTCAGCAAGCCCCCTATTTAGATCGTATTGTTTGATATCGTGCAATCGTTCAACAATAGTACCAAAAACAGAAGGGACAAATTGCTTCGGAGCCCATTCGTCATTTTCCAAGTACTCAATTGTTTTTCTTGCAATTCGGCATACTTCATCATCGGACATATTTTCTAATGTCTCGGAGAAATAGATTTCACTCTCTTCAGGATCTTGGTGCCGTACTAAGAACTCCCAAAGAATGTCGTATGCATCTTCGAATTGTTTGAAATGGCATCGCATGCGATAAACCGCTACTGCAATTTTTTTATTAAAATCCGTTTTCAGGTAGCGTGTTAATGTAGCAACATCAGATTTTTTGTAGCGATGGATATCATATGATTCAGAGGGCGAGTACAAATAAAGGCAATATAGAACATTTGCCTTTACCTTTCTGGAGCTATCTTGCGCAAATGTAGATAAGATGCTTTTGAAAATAATGGGATATAGTGTTTCAAAGGATATGGAAATCCAAAGCGGTTGTGCCCACTCATCAAGATCAGTAACAGCGTTACTGACAGGTATTCTATCAAAAAACTCGGTTGCCTCGAGTACTCTCCCCAATTTCAGATTAGCATAGATTATTCCCAAGTAATGTGAATAAGCAAGGTTGTTGTCTGTATCAGTCCTTATAACCTTTTCCAACAGGCGTTGTGCCTCGCTGTAGTCAGGGGAATCCGAAAACAAACCAGCATAAGCCTTAATTAAATCCAGATAGTTTTGCTCCGATTCACAAAGATTATTCCCATTTTCAAGCTGAACCGCAAAGTGACAAACATCATTCCATTGATTAACAGATACAAGGTAATCAATCACTGCACTCAACAACCGAGCATCGTTAACATTGCGTTCCTTTACAATTTGAATAACGGCATTTTTATTAGGCGCCAACCGAAAATATTCTAATAGTATTCTGGCATCTTGAGGGAAACGAGCAACTCCCTTTTCCAAATAATTGAGCGCAACGTTAGAATCTTCTTCAACTTGAGAATACAGTACATACCCATATGGATGGGGATAATTGCTGTTTAAGTTAAATCGCAGATGTCTCTTGGCTTGGTAGTCACTCTTTTCAGTGTAATCATGGCGAGTGTTAATGTAACCTAATATGTGGTGTGCCTTGGCGACTATTTTTTCATCTTCATTCTTTAAGAGAGGGGTTAGGGCATCTACGGCAAGCTGATATTCCTTTTCTTCTACATATTTAATAATGTCGGCAATCATCATCTACAGCCCCTCTCTCCAATAGTCTTCTTGCTTTTACAATAACATATAACCCTCTTTTTTACAAGAAACGCTTAAAGTTTCTTATCTGGACGCGCCGAAAGATGCCATTCTCACTTTAATTGGCGCATAGCTGTTGTTTATTATGTTTTTCAGACCGAGCAGAATTTAAGCAGTGTCTGCTTCCGAGCGAAAAAAGTGCTAAAATACAAGCAATTTCGGCCTGCTTGTAAGATAATTAGTGCAGAAAAAGTTGCGATTCATCGCAAAACTTTGTACTTGAGTTGAAGGTCGGACATGTACAAGCGCCACAGTGGTCAGATTTCGTTATTTGATGAGCCGGAATTCTTCGGAACAATTCCTCTGAATCCAAAGAATGAATTGATGCGCTTAATTATGAGATTGTTCCATTCCTCCGGAGATTCAACAATGAGAGTTTTGTTCATTGCTGCCCGATCACGTTCGGGATAATTCAAAAAATAAGCAGCGGCAAAAAACGACTCGACTGAGGACTCGGAGATCAGGGTGAGAGATCCCGACTTTTTTCAATCCATTTTGACAACTGATTAATTTGAGAATCCCTGCAGAGCAAAAATAGTCTTTCGTAATAAAGATGAAAACTTCTCCAACGCCAGACTGATCCGCAAAGTTTTTGAGCGCACTCGTATGAAACAGGCCCTGCGAACAAACGATAATATGATCAGCGCAGAAGATATCCAGGCAGTTTTCACAGAAAGCGATATGCGCGCGCTCCTTGGCCCTGCTCGAGTACAAAAGCGAATTGGATTTGCAGGATAATAAAACAACCACTTGCACTGAGAAATGTCCCCTCGTTAGGAAATAAAAACACTTATATTACCGCCTGTGTCATGAGGAGACCGCTAAAAACTTTTTCCAGCAAAGTACTTGATTACGCTATACTTTTCCGGCAGAGTGTGCTATGATTTAGCAGATGTTCGGCCGGTCACGACCGAATATCTTTTGAAGCGTTGGAAAGATGTCCTTCCCTTACGATATGGAGGGCTCTGAAAATCTTTCACTAAGGTGACATACCCCTTAGGTTCTCGTGCAGTGATGCGTTGGGGTTCGAGTCCCCATGCCCGCACCAGGCCGCCGCAAGAGAACTTGCGGCGGCTGAATTTTTATCGCTAGCGCAGATCCTGCCCCTTTATCGGCCCTCTCCAAAAAAGCCGCCCGCAGGCGGCTTTTTCCGTTGATTCACATTGTTGTACCGCAGCCCTCACGCCTCTACCTGCACAGCGCTGGCCAGGAAGCTGTCAAACAGGTCGGCCAGCCGGTCCACGCTGGTATCGATGTCGTTTTCCATACGGTTCCAGAAAAACTGCATCACAAACCCGATGTAGGCATAGCGGCAAAAGGACGCCACGCTGCGCACCCGCTCCTCGGGCAGCTCCCGTCCCTGGGCCGCCTGCCGAGCCAGGCGGTAAAACACATCGTCCGTCAAGGAAAAGATATATCGCTCCAGCCGGTCCCGGGACAGGCCGTCGAAAATGTGATATATAACCTTCGGATGGTCCTTGCACCGGTGCAGCACAGCCTTAGTGGCGCTTTTCCACTCCAAAAAAGAGTCTGCCGGGGCATAGAACTCCACCACCTGCCGAAACCAGGCGTCCAGCAGGGCGTAAATATCCTCATAGTGGTAGTAAAAGGTATTGGGGCTGACCCCGGCGCGCTTGACCAGAGCGGCCACGGTGATCTTGTCAAAGGGCAGCTCCTCCAGCATCTCCGCAAAGGCGGTCATAATGAGCTTTTTCGTGTACAGCGCCACAGCGGCACCTCCTGCGCAGTCAGTGTCTCTGTCTGTATTGTATCGGAAATGCCCTGAAAATGCAAGGGCTTTCGCCCCTCAGCTCAGGTGCTTCTCGAAGTTGCCGCCCACGCGAACTCCCTCCTGCACGATGAAGAAGGCATTGGGGTCCACCTTGCGCACCTCCTGCTGCAGGGTCTGGATCTCGTACTTGCTCAGGCACACGCACAGCACCTGCAGGGGCTGATCCGTGTAGGCGCCGTAGCCCTGCCAGTAGGTCACGCCCCGCTCCAGCCGCTCCATGATAAACTTGGGCAGCTCCGTGTGCTTCTCCCTGGTGAAGATCAGCACCTGGACGGTGATGCTCTGCTGGTGGGTCCGGTCCAGAAACAGGCTGTTAAAGACCGTGTAAATGGTGGAATAGATGGCGGTGGCGGCATCAAAGAGCACCAGGCAGAGGGCGTAGAGCACGGCGTTACAGGAGATGCTGAACTTGCCCACGGTGAAGCCCTTACCCTTCTTGCTCATGTATAGGCCCAGGATGTCAAATCCGCCGCTGCTGCACCCGCAGGTCAGCACGATGCCCCCGGCAAAGCCGTTGACCATGCCCCCCAGGAGGCAGCTGGTGAGGGTGTCCTCCACGATGGGGTGGGCCGGCACCGGTATCATGGTCAGAAACAGGGAGCAGCACACCGTGCAGGTCATCGTCCGCACCACAAAGCCCCGGCCCATGGTTTTCCACGCCAGTATAAGCAGCGGTATATTCAGCAGCAGGTACAGAACGCCGGAGATGTCGAAGCCCGGCTCCACGCCCAGCCTTTGGGTCAAAACGGAGCGAAACAGCTGGCAGAAGCCCAGCAGACCGCCGGTGTATAGATTGTGCGGCACCACAAACAGGTTTATGGATATAGCCATCAGCAGCACACCCAGAATTCCTATCCCCAGGCGCGCCCAGCGGTTATGCAGCGCTTTGCTGAACATGATATGCTCCTCCTTCTATCTGTCCTTTTTCTCATTATTCCCATTTCCCGGGCAAATGTCAATAGAAAAAAATCCGACTGCCGGAAAAACCGTCCGGGTTTTTCCGGCAGATGCGCTGCGCAGCCGGCAGGGGAGGGACCCCCTGCGCCGTAGGGGTTATAGGCTGTAGCGCAGGGACTTATAAAGCCGCTCCATGCTCCGGGCTAAGGACCGGGACACGGTGGACTTGTTCAGCCCCAGCTTTTCGGCGATGGCGGTGACGCTCATGCCGCCGGTGAAGCGCAGCCGCAGAATTTCCCTCTGCCTAGGCGTCAGCTCCTGCTGCACCGCCAGAGGGAGGTTGCTGAGCAGACGGCGGATGCGCTCCCGATTGTCGCCGGACTCCTCCTGCCGCCACAGGCACAGGCTGGCGATGTCGATGGGGTCGAAGGCCTCAGAGGGTGTAGTACGCATTTTTGTGATACCCCCTGTCGTAATAGCGGGCGGTGAGCTCCGCCAGCTGGCGGGACTCCCGGTGCAGCGGCTCCAGGTCCCGGATGCGCTGGCGCAGATGCTCCTCGCTCTCCCGACTCTCGCATTGGGCCTGGGCCCGGCGCAGATCCACGATCCGCTGGTGCAGCACCCGGGCCTGCTCCTGATACTGGTACGATAGCTGCTGTAGTGTCATAGTCTCCGTTCTCCTTTTCCATATGTAAAAATTTTGCGGGCCAAATGCACTTTTTTGTTGACAAAGCTCGCGGTTTGTGGTAGCATAATGTTCGCTGGTTGTTGTGCTGGTGTAGCTCAGCTGGTAGAGCAGCTGATTTGTAATCAGCAGGTCGGGGGTTCGAATCCGTCCACCAGCTCCAATTTCATAGATAATATGGGGGATTTCCCGAGTGGCCAAAGGGGACAGACTGTAAATCTGCTGGCGATGCCTTCGGTGGTTCGAATCCACCATCCCCCACCAAAAAGCCGATTGCAAAAGCGATCGGCTTTTTACTTTTGCGCTTTTCGCTATTCTCCTCCACGCAAACCCCTCGTCGTACCGTATTCCTTGTACCCCTCCGTAGGGGCGGGGTTCTACCCCGCCCGCTCTTCCGTGCCCCTTGTAACGGACGCGGGGCGTCGAGGACGCCGCCCCCTACGATAATCTATCGGTAAACGGTGCGTAGGGGTCGGCCTCCCGGACGACCCGCCCGGCCTTGTACCGCACCCCATGTAAAACTCCCTGTCATTGCGAGGGCGCAAGGCGCCCGTGGCAATCCCTTCCCCCGTCTCCATGGCCCCCTTGCCTAAAGGGGGCTGGCACGGCGAAGCCGTGACTGGGGGATTCCTCACCTCACCGCACCTCTTGTAACCCTCCGTAGGGGCGACCCTTGCGGTCGCCCGCGGGCGGGGAAATCGGCGAAGCGCCGCCAGTGGCGGATGAAGCAAGCCGGTTTCGAGGACGTGCCCCGATTGGCGGGCACGACAGTGCCCGTCAGTCGGTCGGCACAACGGTGGGCAAGAGAGCCCCTCCCCTACGCACCATCAAGAACCCACTGCACCGGGCGGACAGGGTCGTCCGCCCGGCCTTGTACCGCACCCCATGTAAAACCCCCTGTCATTGCGAAGCCAGTGCGCACACTGG
>CEAR01014396.1_pt1 | contig 40767 bp, 46 predicted proteins | sample 557461 | NCBI WGS metagenome assembly CEAR01 (sample SAMEA3182075, study PRJEB8094) | gut metagenome | biome: human; feature: gut; material: Stool; isolation source: human stools | place: Canada | collected 2012-03-14 | reverse complement strand
ATGCTGCGGGCCGCCTCTTGCTGCCTTATCAGTCCGCGCAGCAAAAATCGTTCGATACGCCTTACCACCGACGTCACGCTGGCACGGGAGGCATATTCGGAAGCAAGTTTGAGGATGTTGACCGACCACGATATTATCATGGCCTGAAGAATCGAGATGAGACATTTTTTCAGCGAAAGGTTCATTCCGCTCAGACAAACCGGTCTCAGAATTGTTAATAGAGTATCCATAAGGCGTGAGATTTCCTGGATTTTTATACACTCTATTAACAAGGAGGTCCGCGCCTTTCCTATATCCTTTTGATTTATTGACAGTTGAAAAAGCAATCCGTTCAATAAAATTTAACGTGACATTGTCTCTGAATTTACGTATATGCCTATGTATGCGCACATTGGGCTGAATGACCAAAATTGTCATGTGCTATGGTGCCAGCCCTAATTTTTCAATCCCTCAAAAAAAGTTTAGCGGACAGTAATAAAAAAAGATATGACACGCAGAGAAGAAATAGAAGCCGCCGCCAAAGATATATTCAAGGACAGTGAATATCCAGTCCCAAATATATGCTGCTTCATAAGAGGTGCTGAGTGGGCTGACAGGAATCCCTCTCCAGAATGGCATAAATTCACGGATTCCGACTGCAAGCCGGAAAAAGGACAGGTAATAATCCTTGCAATAATCAACATGGAGTTCAAGATTGTCTCTTATGAATTAGTCCACTACGACCCGATGATACATTATTCTGGCAATGATAATGTCCGTTGGCTGGCTGTGCCGGAGTTATAAATCAAGCATTATATGGTATGGCGGTGTGCATACTGCCATGCCTTTTTTGTTTTTATGCCGCTTACCTCTTATAGTGTCCATGCCCCAGTGCTCTTTATATCATTTTAAGTACCTTTTTACAGTTTCGCCCCGCCCCGGCATACACGCGGATTACTTTGGACGAGAGTCTTTCACGGCAATGCTGTATTGCCAAGAAAGACACTCGCCTGACACAGCGGACGGCTGAAGAATGTCGCTCAGACTCGCTTGCAGGAAAGCATAGGTTACGCTACTCTCCACTTATGCTTATCCTTACAAGTTCCCTTGACCGACACTCTTCCTGACAGCCATCCTATAATCCGCACTGATATGCCTTCCCTCCCTTCTTTACTTTTTTATTCATAGTCAGCCTATTCTATACTGTGTCAGGTTTTCCATTATAATAACAGAGTCTTTTTTAGTTCGGTGTTTTATCAAGTACCATCCGAAAGGGAGCCGTCGATTTTTATGTCGGCGAAGTTAAGGCCGCTTGTGGATATGCCAAGGCCAGGCGGCACGTGCCACGGCATCACATGTGGTGCTGTGGCAGCCTTGTCTCAATCCACCGTTTCACGACCTTTATGAAATGCCGAAAAAATTGATTCGGTCCCTTACGGAAACGGACTTTGAAGAAAGGGGAAGAAATCAATCGCTTCACAGAAAACATGACATTAATCTTTTAGCATCAACGAAAATGGAAGCTAACAACGCCAACAATGGCAAGAAGAACATCATCAACTCAACCGTAGTCAGCGGCTTCGTAGCCACCGAACCGAAAATCACCACCTGCACCGAGGCAAGCGTTATCCGCTTCGCTCTCGCAGTCAGCAACCGAGTTACCAACAAGGCGACAGGAGAGGTTACACGCCAGTCCTCACTCATCACAGTCGAAAAGTGGGCGAAGAATACAAACCTCTCATCATTCGACGCTATCAGAAAGGGCATCCTCGTTGAAGTCAAAGGATACCTCAAACCTAACGAATGGAAAAACGCCGAGGGCGAAAGCCGACACCGTATTGTTCTCGCTGCAAGAAGCGTGAAGCACATTGCGAAACCGGCATCAATGATGGAACCGCAACATGAAGCAATCGCTTCCTAATCCGAAGTCTCACAATGCCCGAGGCTCACCCTCCGAGCCTCGGGTAAACATTAAAGCGATATTATGCTCAATGTGAAATCGTGTGGAAAAAGGACGATGATTATTATGCTTATCCCAAACCGGCGACCATAAAACTATCTTCCGACATTGACGATGCCACCGATGAAAAAATATTCTTCTATTGCAACAGCATTGAAGCACTCAAATCACTCGCTGAATTTGGCACAGAGGATTTTGTCATTTCAGACTGCATCAACTTAACAAGAGAACTGAATTAATAACATTAAACATCAAAATCATGCACTCAACAATTTTTCAAATAACGACCGAAAAGATTGAAGAAGGAGGATTACTTGACGAAGACACCTTATACCAGGGAGACTATTCTGAGCTTGACTATTGTTTGAATATTGACGATGATGAACGCAAGAGGCGTATAGAAACCCTTGTTAACGAGGTACTGCCTAAAGGTATGTTCACGCTCATTGATGAAAATACAATCCGTTACAACGGCGGTGTGGAAATCTGGCAGGAGGAATGGGTCAAGCGGATAAAAGAAAAATGCTCGCTTGTAACCGCAAGCACTATCCACAAATGGAGCACCTTGTATGAGCTGGAAAAAGCAATAGACGACCCGCTATGTTCAGGAATCAGATTCTATGATGACAACTGCGGAGGTTCTTCCTATTCGGAAAAATCGGGAGAGTTTATGAAAAGTCTGAATGATCTTGAGGCAGGAACGCTGCTTTATGTAGGCGGTGTCATTGCTTATAGAATTTAAGCGAATAATTATATAGCTTATCCAATATGACGGACAGGCGGGGTTTTGCCCTGCCTCCCCCTTCAGTGACTTTGGTACAAATATCTGCGACCATATCCTTTTTTTATCATTGAGTTCTCCTTTAGGCGATGTCGCTTTCCTCTTATATTTTCTCGTTCTTGCTCTTTTTTACATTCCTGCGCATGACCCATAACAGGACTAACATTTATATTCATAATTACTTGTCCCCTTATAGTTTTTATCAACATCGGCAAGCCGCTACTCTTATAATTCTCCTTTTATAAAGCCACACTCCATTTTTAGGAAAATCCTTTTTTGTCCGGAGCCGTCACTGCCGGTGGTTATCGGCGCGAAGTTCAGCATCCGGGCTTATCAGCCAAGGTTGCACGGAGTTTCTGCGAGATTTTACAGTCATATTGTAAAATCATCTTGAAAACCTTGTCCCCAAAGCCTCTCGGATGCTCCTATGTTGCGCAGATAATCACCTCGCGGACGGCTCCTGAAGGAGCAGGAATGTGAGGGAAAGAAAAATCAGATATATGGCATACAACAAACACAAATCATTTGAGGATAATGTCAAGGCGATAGAAACCGCACTGACCGTCCTCTCGCAGAAGCGAAAGGCTACCGAGCCGGAGAAAGAAACAATGTCGCTCTATTCGGGCTTCGGAGGTATCAAAGAGGTTCTGAACATCGGCACTGAAAAGCCAATTTCTCAAAACATGGAGGAAACGGCAAACCGACTGCTGACCGTCCTCGGCAGTTTCCCAACCGACAAATCCCAGTGGTGCGACACAACCATTGACAGCATCAAGACATCGGTACTGACCGCATTTTACACCCCTGCATTTATAATAAACGCAGTGGCACGGCAGATACAGTCCACGTTCAAGACGCACGGACTTAAGATGCGCACGTTCCTTGAACCGAGCGCAGGCATCGGCGGCTTCCTGCCCGTCGCCATGAACGGCACCAAGTCTTACGCTTTTGAAAAGGACACGCTCACAGGCATAATCCTCTCCCTGCTCAACGACGATACCGAGACCTATACGGCAGGTTTTGAGAGTATCGGGGAACAACGGCTTGAGCATACATATTTTGATGTAATAGCCTCAAACATACCATTCGGCAATTTCCGTGTGTTCGATGCAGACCTGTGGAAGAAAGGCGGCATACATGAACAGTCCACCAAGACCATACACAACTACTTTTTCGTAAAGGCAATGGAACTGCTCAACGAGGGCGGACTGCTTGCTTTCGTTACATCGAGGGGCATAGCCGACACTCCCGGCAACAAGTTCGTGCGTGAATACCTTGTGAACAACGCCAACCTCATAAGCGCAGTCCGTCTCCCCGACAACATCTTCATGCAGACAGGCGGCATTGAGGTCGGGAGCGACTTGCTCATATTCCAAAAGGACACAGCCAAATCCGGCCCCACATCAAGGGAGGCGATGTTTCTCCAGACCTCAAAGGAAAAGCACGGCGAGGAAAATACGGAACCCTCAAACCGTCTTTTCACCATACCGAAAACAACACTGTCAACCGACAGCCGCATTGTGAAGAACCAATACGGCAAGCTGACACGCAGGTATTCATGGTCGGGCGGCGAGGCTTCAATGGCTGACTATCTCGCAGCCATACTGAAATACGATTTTGAACGCAATTACAGGCCGGGGCTTTTCTCCAATCCGGGAATTGGCAGACAGACGCAGATGTCGCTTTTCGGAGATTTGGACATCGCGTCGGCAAAAGGACGGCGTGGCTATACCGGGGAAATGCCCGAATGGTTCAAAGAGGGCGCACTGGTAGTTTTCGAGGGTCAGGTGGGAACGCTTGAATACCGCAAGTCAACCCATTATGAAGATATTGCCGTCGATTTCGTGCCTGTTGACAACGGGAGCGTGAACATCGAGAGGGCAAACGACTATATGCCGTTAAGGGGTGTCTATTTTGAACTTTCCAACAAGGAGAGGGAGGAAAAGACCGAGCAACCCGAATTAAGGGAGCGACTGAACAGCCTTTATGACGTTTTCACCGCCAAATGGGGCTTCTTCCACGATAACGACAACAAGGAATTTATCTCTCTTGACAGCCTCGGAAACGAGGTGCTGACACTTGAAATGGCTGTCGGAAGGGAGATTTACAAATCCGACATTATGCGTGAGCCGGTGGCTTTCAAAAAGACTGACACATCGGTAAGGCTTCTCCCCATGGAAGCACTCGCAAGTTCGCTGAACTATCACGGTCAGGTCAACATCGACTATATTTGCAAGACCGCAGCAATGACCGAGGACGAAATCACCGAAGCACTCAAGAACGAGATTTTCTACAACCCCGTTACAGACCGTTGGGAGCATAAAGGCCGTTTCATCGGCGGCGACATCGTTACCAAACTGCGTGATGTTTCCGAACTGATTCCGTTCCTTGACGAGCGCAAGAGGTCTTTTGCCGAAATTTCCGCAAAGGCACTTTCCGATGCGTTGCCCGAACCTGTGCCGTATGAGGAACTTGACATAAACATGGGCGAAAGGTGGATAGACCCGAAAATATACGCCTCTTTTGCGTCATATCTTTTCGGGGTGGATGCCGAGCTGATGTACTTTGACATAAACGACACCTACCTGCTCCGGCTCACGGGGTATTCAGCCGTCGCCTACAACACCTATTCAGTAAGGAACTGCAACGGCGAGGATATGTTTGTCTATGCGCTTCAGGACACCGTACCCGAATTTACAAAAGAGGTGTATATCAACGGCGAAAAGACCCGTGTCTCCGATGAAGATGCCATACAGGAGGCAGCCGCCAAGATACAGGAGATACGTTCCACGTTCCGTGACTGGCTCGACCGCCAGCCCCTGCCTGTCCGTGACCGGCTTGTAGCCGAATACAACAGCCGCTTCAACTGCTATGTTCGCCCGTCCTACGACGGATCGGCGCAGACTTTCCCCGGCCTCACTCTCGAGCATTTTCCATACGACAGCCTATATCCATCCCAAAAGGACGCCGTATGGATGATAAAGCAGAACGACGGAGGCATCTGCTGGCATGAGGTCGGTGCAGGAAAAACAATGATAATGTGTATCGCCGCATACGAGATGAAGCGTCTCGGTATTGTCAACAAGCCTATGATTATCGGGCTCAAGTCCAACGTGCATGAGATAGCCGACACTTTCCGCAAGGCATATCCCATGGCAAAGATACTCTATCCCGGACGCGAGGATTTCACGCCCGCCAACCGTAAAGAGATTTTCTCGCAGATAAAGAACAACAACTGGGATTGCGTGATATTGACCCATGACCAGTTCGCAAAGATACCGCAGTCGCAGGAAACAATGGCAGCAATCTTCCGGGAAGAACTTGCCGATGTCGAGCGTTGCCTTGAGGTGCTAGAACAATCGACCATGCGCTACCGCAGTTCAAGAATGATGTCAGGACTTGAGAAACGGCAGGAGAATCTTAAGGCGAAACTCGCAGAGCTACGCCATGAGATAGGCCAACGGAAAGATGACACGCTGGATTTCAACACTATGGGGATAGACCATATCTTCGTGGACGAGTGCCATGCTTTCAAAAATCTCATGTTGCAGACACGCCATATAAGAGTAGCCGGTATCGGAAACACAAAAGGCTCCCAAAGGGCGATGAACCTGCTCTTTGCAATCCGTGACATTCAGAGACGCACAGGCCGTGACCTCGGAGCCACATTCCTGTCAGGCACGGTTGTTGTCAACGCTCTTACCGAGCTGTATGTGATGTTCAAGTATATGCGTCCGCATGAACTCAAGAAACAGCGGATAAGCTGCTTCGATGCGTGGGCGGCAATATACACGGAGAAAAAGGCGGATTACGAGCTTGATGTCACCGGCAATATCAAGCGCAAAGAGCGTTTCCGTTCATATATAAAGGTGCCGGAACTTGCCTCATTCCTCCGTGAGATAACGGATTACCGCACAACGGACATGATTAACCTCGATGTTCCCGAAAAGAACGTGCGCTTCCTCTCCAATCCCCCGACAATCGAGCAGGAAGAAATGGCAGGGAGGCTTGTATCATTCGCCAAATCCGGAGAATGGTCTGACCTCGGACTTGATATGCCCGAACCCGACAATCTCGACAAGGCGAAAATGCTTATAGCTACAAATGTAGCGAGAAAAATGGCTCTTGACATGAGGCTTCTCGGCGACAAGTTCAGCGACGACCCCGGCAACAAGGCTTCGATATGCGCAAGGACAGTCTATGACTACTATGTGCGCTCAAACGCCAACCGTGGCACACAGTTCATTTTCAGCGACCTTTCCACCTATAAACCCGGCGAGTGGAATATCTATCAGGACATCAAGGACAAACTTGTGGCTCTCGGAATACCCTCGGAAGAAATACAGTTTATCCAGTGCGCCAAGACCGAAAGGGCGAGGAAGAAACTGTTCGCCGACATGAACAGCGGCAGGGTGCGGGTGCTTTTCGGCTCCACAACCATGTTAGGCACAGGCGTTAACGCCCAGGAACGTGCCGTGGCGATGCATCATCTTGAGATACCTTGGCGGCCGGCCGACATGGAGCAGCGTAACGGCAGGGCTGTCCGCAAGGGAAACACCGTGAAACTATGGGGTGGAAATACCGTTGACATCGTTATTTACGGAACGGAGAAAACTCTTGATGCCTACAAGTTTAACCTATTGAAGAACAAGCAGATGTTCATAAATCAGATTAACAACGGCACCATTGCCGTGCGACGCATCGACGAGGACGGCATGGACGAGGAAAACGGCATGAACTTTGCCGAGTTCGTGGCAATCCTTTCCGGCAACACCGACCTTTTGAAAAAGGCGAAGCTCGACAACAGGATTATGCAGCTTGAAAAGGAACAGGCCATATTCAAGAAAGAGAGAGGCCGTGCGGAGCGCAAGATGTCGGAAAATCAGACAGCCATTGCAGCAGCAGAGGAACTGATTGCCAAAATGAATATGGACTACCGCTGTTTTGTTGCACGGAAAGATGATGCAGAAGTAACCCTCGTATCCGGCACTTTTGCCACACCGCAGGAAATCGGGCGAGAACTTCACCGCATATCAAAGTCTTACCGGGGAACGGAACACAAAGCCGTCGGTTCTTATATGGGTTTGCCCATGACGGTAAGGAGCGAGTTTAATATTGCCGATATGTTCGAGCGCAACATCTTCTTCATCGAGGGAGCAAGCGGACTCAAGTACCGATGCTCCCAATCGGGAGCGTTGCCACTCTCATTCGTGGAAGCCGCCGCATATCCCTACACTGTCATGGAACGTATGCCTGCCCGAATAGCTGAAAAAGAAAAGGATATAACGAGACTGCGGGAAGAAATTCCAGTGTTGGAGGAAATCATAGGCCGCAGATGGCCTAAAGCCCCGGAGCTTGAAACTCTCAAGGCTCAATGCCGGGAGTTGCAGCAGAAGATCGAGGAAGACCTCAAAAATGCCGAAAAAGGCATATCGCTGTCAGACGGTATCTCGCCTGACAAGCCGACAATTACCGAGGAAGCGGCCTGACATCACCATATATCTGACTTTTATTCCCTGTCCGGTTGTGAAACCAGACAGGGATTTATTTATATTTATACGGTATCGGACTGCTTTCTATATCATAAGAATATGATAATTCTACACTGAACCCAGTATAAATTTCCACACAGGTATAATTTCTATCTTAACTCCATCCTTTTCTATCACGTCCTCATCACTATAGGTTACAACTATATTCATGCGGCATGACAGGCGGGATTGTACTTTTATAAGAGCCTTAGTCTCTCGCTCAAAGGTTCCTTCAGCGTCATTCATTGTGTAGCATACCTGTATGGCAGTTTCCGCTTGCGGCACATAAAAATCCACCTCAATGCCATGATTATAGAAAAAGACAGCATCCTCCGTTGTACCGTAGGTCGAAAGGAGCTTCAACGCCACTATATTTTCAAGCAAGGAGGTGCGGATGTCGAGGGCAAGTAGGGAAATTATTCCGTTATCGATAAAATAGTATTTTGGATTGGATACTTTATCCACCAGATTGTCTGCGATATTTGTCACAGGCAAAATCAGATATGCTTCAGTTGCGTATGACAGATAATTAATGACGGTGCTTTTACCTATTTTAGTACCGGTGGAAGCGACAATGTTTGCTGCGCGGGTAAATGAAAGCGGCTGTTTGATACTTTCAGCCAGTTTGCGGATAAGTACCCTCAGGGCAAAAATATTATCAATCTTATTGCGTGCAGCTATATCGCCGAGAAATATTTTCTGATACAGGCTCATGAGATAATCACGCTTCACCGGCATAGTGGCACATTCAGGAAAACCGCCGAACTGGAAATACTCTTCAAAGAGCTTCATAAGCTCTCCTCGCGAAGCGGTTGTAGCCGTCAATAATTTATTTGTCGGATCCACTCCGTTGATGGCAATAAATTCATTGAACTGCATCGGGAATATCTCGCGTGTCAAATATCTGCCACCGAGAACCGCGCTCACATCTTTGGAGAGCATCTTTGCGTTGCTGCCTGTAATGAATACCGTGAATTTGTTATCTGCAATACGTCTGGCAAAATGCTCCCACCCTTCGATATTTTGAATCTCATCAAGGAACAACATCGGTCGTTTATCACTTAATCCGGCGTGGACTTCCAGAATCATGTTCAAATCAGACAGTTCGATGCCTGCAAGTCGCTCATCCTCAAAATTCAGATATACAATTTCATCCCATGAGTGCCCCTCAGTAATCAATTCTTGGATTTTCCCATATAACAGATACGATTTACCGGCGCGACGCGCACCCACCAGCACTTGACGGTCAAATCCGTCAAGTGATATATTTCGTTTTATAACTTTATGATGCATAACCTCTTCCCGGTTTTCCAGCATCACTTCTCGGAGAATTTCAGGTTTTATCATAACTGATTTTGTCTTGTTGATAGGACAAAATTAGGCATTTTTTGTCTTATAGACAAGACAAAATAATAAAATATAGTCATTACTTGTTGGTCTCGTATTCTTTATGAGCATTATCCCCGTTATAGACTTTTTGTTCTCTTTTATACCGCTGCGCCCCGACCCGGCATCCGCGTGGCTGACTTTGAGCGAGAGACGGACTCGGCAATATTTCATGTTGCCCTGCCCGTCACTCGCTTTCAAAGCGGTAATCCGAAAAATGCCTATCGGCCTCGAAGTCAGTACAGGCATAGGTTCCGTTTCCCTCCACTTACGCCCGTACTTCCATATCTTCGTTGACCGGCAATTTCCCTGATGGCTTACCTCTCATCCACACATGGATGCCTCCCGCCCTTCTTCCCCTTCTATTTTCTATTGACAGGCTCCTTTTATATCGTGGATCAACTCCCTGAGCACCTGTTTCAGATATGCCGGGACATGCCGGGACACTAATATCCATGTCCGAGAACAGTTATATCCTGTACGGCTTTACAGATACCGTCCGTGACGGTTGCCGTGATTTTTGAATCGGCGAAGTTAAGGCCGCTCGTGGATATGCCAAGGCCCGGCGGCAGCGTGACGGGGCTTCGCCCTGTCAGCCTTGTCGTAATCCACCTGTGCAGCGACCTTCCTGACTTGCCGAAAAAATCAGTCCGACAACCCTCCCGGAAGGAACTGATAAAAGTAAGGGAGAAAAAACAATATTTATCAACATCTTAAAAGTCAAGATTATGGAGACCAAAGCAGTCAGAAAAGAAAACGTATCACTCGCCCTCATTCAGCCGAGCACATTCAACCCTCGCAAGACCTTTGACGAGGCAGCCCTCAAGGAACTCTCCGACAGCATCGCCTCGCAGGGTGTCCTTCAGCAAATCGGCCTACGCCCCGTTGCGGACACCGACCGCTACGAGATTATCTTCGGGGAGCGAAGATACCGTGCGTCCGTCATGGCAGGACTTGAGACTATCCCTGCCGACATATACGATGTTACCGATGATGAAGCGGTTGAAATCGCCGTCACCGAGAACCTTCAGCGTGAGGATGTCTCACCGATTGAGGAAGCAAACGCATACCAGAGCCTCATGGACAGCGGAAGATACGATGTGCAGTCATTGGCTGTGCAGTTCGGCAAGTCCGAGGCATACATACGCACACGACTGAAATTCACATCACTTATCCCCGAAATAGCGCAACTGCTGGAGGCTGACGCTATTACAATGAGCGTGGCTTCCGAGATATGCAGATACGGAACTGACATACAGAAAGAGGTTTACGAAAAACACCTCTGCGAAAATTCTTATGGCTACGGCTCATGGCGTGGGCTGAAAGCCTCCGAGGTTGCAAGGCGCATAGAGCAGAATTTCACAACCGACCTTGAGCGTTACTCATTTGACAAGGGAATGTGTGCCTCATGCCCCCATAACACCAAGAACCTACTGCTTTTCTGCGAGGGAACTTGTGGAAAATGCACCAACCGCAAATGCCTTGAGGATATGAACACATCGTATCTCGTTGACAAGGCGGTGGATATGATAGCCCTATATCCTGCCTACCCTTTACGACAAGGGCGATTTGGCACAAACGAGGCGGCGGTTGAGCGTCTTTCGGCTATGGGACATGAGATTGAAACTCCGAGCACATACATTCAGCCGTACCCTGCAATGCCGCAGGAACCGACTGCGGAGGAATACGAAACTGCCGAAGACTTCGCCGAGGCTCATTCGGAGTATGAACAAGCCCTTTCCGAGTATAACGATGCCGTGGAGGAAGTCAATGCAAGGGCAGAGAACGGAGAAATCATTGTCTATATTGTCATTGAAAAAAATGACATAAGCATAGGATATGCGGTGAAGCCGTCCGATGCTTCCGAGGACGGCACTGCCGACAACAAGGCGGACGACCCCATAGTGAAACTCGAGAAACAGGACATGCGCAACAAGGAAATCGCCGTGGAGAAAACCGTGGCAGACACCAAGAAGCAAATCCTTGAGGCGGACATGACCGAGACCAAGTTCGGGCAGGACGAGGAAAGAATGGTGTATTATTTCATGCTTTCATCGCTCCGAAAGGAACATTTCTCGGCTGTGGGGCTTACCGAGAAGCAGGCATGCTGTCTTTCCGATGATGAAAAAATGGAGATAGTCAGCAATCTCAACGCCAAGACAAAGGCTGTAATCCGCAGGGATTATCTTATAGCCAATTTCAAGGAGGCATTCGGGAGCAACACGGTTGCAAAACTGCTGCTCGGCTTCGCAAAGAAGCACATGCCCGAACAGCTTGCCGAGATTGAGAAAGGCTACAACGAGGTCTATGAGAAACGGCATCAGCGCATAGAGGAAAGAAAGGCGGCTCTCATGCCGAAAAACGAAGAGCCGACTACGGAGGCAAACGAAACCTCCGAAGATGAAACCAACGAGGAAGCGGCTTAATATCCATAATCATAAGACGATTGCAGGGGCTGTCATACGGCCTCTGCTTTCTTTATTCTGACCACATCGGTATATCCATTTATGACGGCGCCTCCATTCCGGGCCGCTCAAGCCTCTTATACTGTTTATGCCATTTCAATTACTCTTTTAATCAACGGGGTCACTGTTGATGAATCCTGATTTAACGTCTGTCAGCCTTTTATAAATTGCGGTTATTCCACTTTTAATCCTATGCCTGTGATCCGGGAGATGCCGTCCGTCGATTGTCACGGCAAAGTTGGAGGCCGGGCCAAATGTCAAATCATAGCCGGAGGTCACGGCTGTCACCGTGAATTTACCTTATTGTCCGCTTTCGCCTCCCCTGAAATGCCTGAAATCGGTCAGACAGCCCTCCGACGGACCAAAAGGTCTGAAAAAGAGGGATAAAAATGTAAATTTATGGCGAAAACGATAGACATTGAGCTTCAAAAGCAGTTGGATAAACCGCAGACATGGTTCTGCAAATATTATCCTGCACGCATACGCAACGTAGGAGAACGGGAGATAGCCGACCGTAAGTTGGTTTTTGACTTCAAGGACGGACGGGCATACGAGGAAGTCGCACGGCGCACGGCGACCGCCATGACTGAGCGTTACGGAGCAACGTGCGCCGACATTGTGTTTTCTCCCGTTCCGGCATCTACAAGAGAGAAGAACGAGATACGCTACAAGGCATTCTGCCAAATGGTGTGTGAACTCACCGGTGCAATCAACGGTTACGACCATGTGTCGGTTTGTGGCGATAGAATGACCGTTCACGAGAACCGTAAGGCAGAGACGGATGTCCGCCAGGCTGACGTCATTGAGTTTGACCCGACTTTTTTCAGCGGTAAAATGGTTGTGGTATTTGATGATGTGATAACGAAAGGTTTGAGTTATGCCATATATGCCAACCGTCTTGAAAGCCTCGGAGCCAATGTACTCGGAGGTGTATTCCTCGCAAGAACCCATTACAAAGTGAGATAATATGGTTCAATCAAAATATGATAAGTCTGTATCCGCTTGCTTCAGCGGACACCGCATCGTCCCATACTTTCATTTGAGACGACTTGAACGGCAATTAAGGACAGCGATAATATCGGCATACGCAGACGGCTTTCGTAATTTCTTCTGCGGCATGGCTATGGGCTATGATTTGCTGGCAGCGGAAACCGTCCTTTCTCTACAGTCTGAATTGCCGGATTTACGGCTCATTGCCGTTATCCCGTATCGCGGACAGACCGAGAGGTGGAGCGATGCCATGAAATCCCGGCATGATGACATTCTGCGTAATGCAAATGATACTGTGATTTTGAGCGAGCACTACTATCAAGGCTGTCTGCTACGGCGCAATGACTATATGGTAGTCCACTGTTCACGACTTATTGCATGGTATAACGGAAAACCTAAAGGCGGTACGTTTTACACCTGCCGTTTGGCTGAGGCTAATGGATTAACGGTTATAAACCTTCATGACAGCCGTAATTGACCGGCTGTTGTAATTAGCATCAATATCTCATTTTTACTTTGATTAGGTAAAGATGCAATTTTGTGGTAAAATGGTGTCTCTTATAATTCGTTATAAATCCTGTCGAAAATCCGGCGTAACCGGGGTGCGTCCTTTATAATCTCACGGAGAGAATTGAGCCTTTCTACATTCGGAGACTCCGGGAACCACAGTTTCAGATAGCCACCTTCGGCATATTTCTCATGCAGATGATCAAGCGTGCGCTGCCAGTGCCCCTCTTTGTCCAGTTCAGGATAATGGTCGAGTCCATACTGTACCGTCCTTTCGATTATCTTCTCCGGTTCGATGTAGCGGTCTCCTTCGGCGACAATCTTGCCGTATATGCTTCGAGGTTCATGGTCGGACGATGCCCGGTGGTCTTCTACCGCCTGTGCCATAGTCTCGATTTCCTCTTGTGTGAACCACTCATGCAATCGTGGATCTTTCCGTACTATCCGCCCGGATTCAAGATGATGTGTCTTCCTGTCAATGGCAAGCCCAAAATCATGAAACGCGGCAATGGCATACACCATTTCCATATTGACGGCGTAGTACCGTGCAATCTCAAGGCTTTGCTTGATAACCATGCGGGCATGATCCTCCCGGTGTGCCTTGTCGAATCTGTTGTACCTGGGCAGTATCTCCCTTTCTATATATAATGTCAGTCCGGTGTTCATTAACTTTTCTATTTGTTGTACTACAACATTTCAACCCAAAATCAGAATAATTTGGTTAAGATGTTGGGGTTGACAGGCTATAATTCTATGACGGCATCCCGACGGAATGACTGGTGTTCGTCCTGGAATACATAACCGAGCTGATTGCTGACACACCGGGTATTCCCGATCGTCCTGTCTATGTTGCGGTGCGAATGACCGTAAATCCAATAGTTGATACGGCTTTCGGCCATGTAATCACCAAGTTCGACAGTGAACGCACCGTTAATGGAGCTATTCTTGAACTCATCAGCCATAAGACTGAATGAGGGGACATGATGAGTGGCTACGATGATATTTTTCGCTTTGCTCCCGGACACCGCCTTTTCTATGAAATCGCGACACTGGTCGTGTTCTTCATTGAACCGTTGTGAGGTCAGTCGGTGTTCACCATTTCTAATGCGTCTGAAGTCACTGACGTAATGCTCTGTCATGTATTCTTCCGACGGAGGAATCTTTGCCCACAAGGTTGAGACTATCAGGTCAGTTTCTTCATCAAGAGATATGACACTGTTGTAATACGCTTTGACATTATGCCTTATTTCGAGTTCCCAGCCCTCATGCAGATCATTAATGTCAAAGAATTTATATAGTTCATGATTGCCGGGAACGACAATCACCTGCTTATAATTCTGTGAAGCCCAGTCCCAGAAAGGATGCGTCTTGTAGTTGGCATCGCCGAGATACCCAATGTCTCCGGCAAGCACAAGAATGTCAGCCGAAGGGATAAGCGGATTATCCTTCAGCCATTTGGAGTTCTCTCCAAATTCAAGATGAAGGTCGGAAGCATATTGGATTTTCATATACTTTCAAAGAAATTTCGTAAGATTTCGAGATATGCCTCAATTGATTCATTGTCAGTTCTAAGAGAATCCTGCAATGACTGGTTTGGGAGCGATGACTGAATCTTTCCTATAAATTCCTCTATTGTCGATATAATCTCCGCATCAACACGAGCCGGCACATCAATTATCGTGGTTGCGGCAAGTTTCATCACATCATTACGATGTTTGAGGATGTCTTTCGTATTTACACGGTGTCCTTCCTCCCTCTCTTTAAGAAGATTCAGATATGCTCTTGCCTTCAATGCCATCAATGCGGTCGGCCCCGCATAACGCAGTCCGTTGGATACAAATGAGTTCTGAACCGTCATCCTGTAATAAGGTTCATCAAGAATTATGACAGATAGACTGGACACATCCCCGTCAATCGGCAACGGTTCTATATGGGAGGGTCTGGAACTTGAGAACACCTCATTATGATGCGACAGCAGTTCAATCTGTATCGGATAACCCGGTTTACCGTCGGTAAAACTATACAGGACATATTTCAACGAGCCATCGGCATTTTTCCGTATCCCCGGCCGATAAGCTCCGTCAGATATGAATTGCCAGAAACGTCTGGCAAACTGAGGCGTCATGTTGTCAGCTATGACGATAAGGTCAATGTCAAGCGTTGCTCTTGGTTTTTGGTCGGTTCCCTGAAGGACTTCTTCACAGGCAGTGCCGCCGATAATGACGAAGCTGTCGGAGTATTCTCTGAAAGCACCACGGAATGTATCTAATCCTCCTACCATTTTATTTGATCTATCATGTATTCTACTTCTTTTTCAACTCTCGGGTCATGGTCATCAACCAATGATAACGCCAATGACAGGCGGTCGGCGTAGCGATCCTCGGTCAAAGGTTCGTATTTCCAAATCTCTATCGGCTGTAAATCTTCGGACTCACTAATGAATATCTCATTATCCCTTTCGTAGCGGTTCCACTCTGACAACGTGAAGACTCGAGTGGCAACCTCGTCTGCATTGAGGCGCGTATAATGTGACAACGCATTTATTGACCCTATTATGCCGGTCGTCAATATTCTGTCTGCGTAGATGATCCGTTTCACTGGATTAATCAGGAAGTCTCTGATATTTTGCCATAGTTCTTTGCCGGAGACCGGAAAGTGGACGGTTTTGATACCCGAATCACCAGCACCGGTCTGTACGATGCCAAGTTGTTCAAGCTGTCCTACAGACCTTGCTACCGAGGCATATTTATAGCCGACTGCATCGCTTATCTGGGCATAGTTTTTCCCGTCCAGCGATTCTTTTTGCAAATGAAACAGAACAATCCTCTGGGCCATGGGAGTAAATTTGCCGGAATAATGAACTTTAGGGATTTTTCGATTCATCAGTAACGTCGGCAGGAAACAATACTGGGAATTTACTATGAAATATACGCCCTGCTTTATAAGCCGATCTCTCTCAAAAGTCTTTCCATTCTCAAAATAGAATATGCAGGGCTTTCCACAGACTTGCTCAATTCTTGAGGCAATATTAGCCAAAACAGTAGGTGATGACTTGCTGTTCCTTTTGGGTTGCAACAATAGCATTTCCTCTTCGTGAAATGAAAAGGAATAAACATTGTAATTCACAATCACTGCTGCCCAGAGGCCACGAAGCTCTTCACCGATGAGCAACCTGACCGGGATACGTTGGCTTGCTATGCTTACATAAGTCATCTTATCCATAAGTTTGCATCATTTTCCGTCCATTGGATAATGATGCAAAGTAAATCAAAAATCCTCATTTACACAAATATCAAGGCTGTTTTTATCTCTCGTTATCTCTTTTATACAAATTGATTCTCCCGGAACCACTCTGGTCGGGTTTATAGGCGCGAAGTTTGGCATCGGGGAGCATAGCCAAGGTCGTGCCGAAGTTTCCGCGCCATTTTGCCGGTATCCGGAAAAATCGTCTTGAAAACCTTGTCATTTGCTCCCTTGAAAGATGCCCCTGTGATGCGCAGATAAACCCCAGCGGACGGCTCCGAAAGGAGCAACAAACGTGAGGGGAAGAATAAACATTCAAACAATAGAGATATGCAGACAAAGAAAATGACAGTCGAACAAGGAAAGCGTTGCAACATAAGCCGTTTCCCGAACTTTCACCGTTCCGGCTCTATCAAGGGCATGAAAAAATTGTACTACGGCAAAGATGCTTTGCTTGTACGTTGCGGACAATACATCTACAACGTGACTTCAGAACCAAGCATATACAATCAGGCAACAATCTAACACGATATGACTATGAAGAAACTGATAATCTGGACAAGCGAGACCTATCTTGACGATGATGCAAGAGAGGAATATCAACAGTATCAGCGAGAAATCCTTGAAAACGAGGAATATTGCGTCACAGACCGCGAGTGGGCAGAAGTCGTTGACGGCTATCTCGCTGACGAGCGCATAAACCTTGACAAAGAGGTTAAAGGCGTGATAATCGCTTTTGCCGATGTCGGCAGGTGGAACGGCAGACGGCAGGGCTACAGGATACTCGGCAGCACTATCAATGACATTTTCAATATTTCGGAAGATAACAACGAATGGTACTCCGACGGCAACAATATCCGTGGCATACTGACCCACCATGACGCATCGCACTATGTGCTCTATCGTGTGGCAAAAGACCAGGAGACTGCGGAACGTATCGCAGAACAGATATACAACCGTGAGATAGACGAGGCAGGCTTCCGCAAACGCTCCCGCTCCCGGCACCCCTATGTCGCAGAGATTTACGGCTGGAAAGCAGGTCGTTTCAATAAAGCCCGGAAAGTGGTATGAAAAGATATAAATACATCAGACGTATTGTTGACAGGTTGACCAGTTCGGACAGCAACAATGAGGAATTTACTCTCTACAACCATCTTGTAGGAAAACAAAGCGGCATGGGCGGTTTCTTCGCCGCCACCATATATTCAGGTAATGACCGATATTCGGGAGAGGTCGCCGACTTCAGTTATGACTATTGGACACACAGCCTTTATATCGAGGATGCAGAGAGCAGACAGGCGGCCGATGCGATAATCCAAGCTTTCAAGGCAATCTATCCTTGCTGTCTGAAAATTATAGATGACACTCAAAAAGAAGATATATATGATGATGTTTCCCGATTTCAATGACCATGCCTGTTCGGAGCAGGGTCATTACACCGACTTTCCCGAATATGGAAAGCAGTGCGACCTTATTAAGCCGTGGCGCGGCTATCGCCGTGGGACCATAGTGGCACAGACACCTAAAGGCTTTGTCGTACAGTTAAGTTCCGGAGCCGAGATAGATGTCTATCCCGATGAAATAGAGATTGACTAACCCAATAGACCGCTGATTATAGGCATGGTTTTACCATGGCTATTGCGGCGGCTGCGCCAATGTCCTCTTATATATTTATTGTTTCCCTTCTTTAAGCTGATTACCTCTTATAAGTCTGAACTGCACTACTCTCCAGGGAGCAGCCTCCGGGGTTTACAGCGCGAAGTTTGGCATCCGGGAGCGACGGCCAAGGTCAGACGTTGTTTCGGCGAGATTTTGCAGTTCCCTGAAAAATCATCTTGAAAACCTTGTCTTTCGCCCCTTGTCGATGCCCTTGTAATGCGCAAATAAACCCCTCACGACAACTCCATCGGAGCAAGAATGATAGGGAGAAAAAATCATTCACACCAAATATCGTAACAGATGAACGAAAAAGAACTCGCACAAGCGATTGAGACCGCAGTCAACAACTACTCTTTCGACCCGAAGAAAGTAGCCTCGCAAGTACCCAGGATGCACCGTACTCTCCAGCAGAGCGTCTATCGGCTCTGCAAGGCAATCATAGAGGTTATCGGAGCCGATGACTATGCCACCGACCCACGGAACCAGGCATCGCACGACGAAGCAAAAGCAATGCTCGACTACCTCAAGGAGCATGGACGCTCTATCCCCATGATTTGACAACCCATTAAACCATACGACTATGAATAAGAAATTCTATCTTGTAACGACGCTGATTGAATACTCCGCAGAAGGTATAGCTGACGCACACGCCCTCTATGTGGATTATGAAAAGGCTAAGGCTGCTATGGCTATTGAAATTGAAGGCGCAGCCGAGAACTTTGACGGACGGAAAGGCGAAACACTTGTCGATGTCGAGACCTGCCGCGAATGGCGCACCGAAGATGGCTACGGTTATACCGTGGGCATCGAAGAACTTACCCCCATTGAATGACGGCTATGGAAACCGGTGTCGAGAAAGTTCCAACATACGCCCTGTGCTATCTGGTAAATGGTGACGCCACCGGCCTCACAGAGCAGGAAGTCAACGAGATTGACAACCTGCTCCGTGAGCAAGCGGTGGAACTTGTCTGCCCTCCGTCAGATGATGAATGGCAGCCTTACTTCAGCAGTTTTCCTTGGTTTGGGAAACCGTGCGAGGTGATTGACTGCGACATAGTATATCGTGTAACCTGATTATTCTTGCAATATGAAGAAATTGTTATTGATACTCTTCCTCTATCTCTTGGTGGAGGGAGATAACGTGATAGGTGACGGACTGTATGTCTATCACCGTGGCAAACACGCCGTTGATGAACTGAAGACCAAAGTCGATGAATACTATCCGAGGATTGAAGCCGTGGATTCGGTTCTGATGAAAACCTTATCGGCGGAGAGCCTGCCTGCAACTGACGGTGAAATCGACACCATACCTCTAGAACGTGAGACTGTCAGAAGAAGCAGAAAGGTCATTTACCGATAGGGAGGGTCTTGCCGAGCCTATCTGTATGTATGCCATGCTTACGCAATACACGGAACAGCGTGGTCTTGCTGATGTTGTTGAGCCTTAATATGTCCCCGATATTAAGGCCGGCGAGGTACATGCTTATGACACGGCTGTCGCGTTGTGTCCTCTGTTCCTTGGCCGACGTTTGAACCGGGGACTGCGTTTGTAGCGGCTTTTCGCCGTTTCCTTTTTTAATGTCGGCCACATTTGATGCCAGTGTCTTGAACGCCGACACTATATTCCTGTCCGATTCGCCGTCATAGAGTATGCCGGCGGTGTCAATTCTGTCCCCGATTGAAATCAGTCTGATATTGCGGGCTTCACAATATTCCAGCAGCACAGCCAGATTGGAGCATCCGTTGACAATGTGACATAGCCTGGGAACAATTATCTCATCATTATTCCCGATCTGCCTGAGAAGGGTTCTCCTCTCCGGTCTTGTCTGAGTGTCGTATCTGCTTTCCCTGAATATCCGGCAACATCCCGATTCTTCAATATTCCTGACTGTTGCATCGTCTGCCGAATGTAATATGTATCCGTATCTTGCCATCTGTATTGTACCATTATCTTTCTTTCATGCAAAGATAACACACATAGATAATAATATCATCTGGAATACAGCTTTTTAACTATATAAATATAATCTCCATTTGTAAATAATGTTAGCAAAAGGAGCCGATATTTATATACGTTTCCGTGCATCTTTCTTAGTATCTGCGACATAACCCGATTATAAATTATCGCCACATTCATAAAGAAGATTAAAGCCTTGAACACAGGCTTTTACAGAATGTTTTACGGACTTATCTTTGCACCCGGATTAACCAATCATGCTATTTTTAATGACAAACGGAACCATAGAAAGATTTTTAGAGTCGGGCGCGTTGAAGCTCCCGGCCATCATCAAACCGAGACTTGAAAACAGGACAGCCCGTGAGGTATATGATGATTACGCACTGCTTGACTTCCCTCTTCCTGAAGCTCTGACTTTCGAGGATTTCTGCAATGAACTGGGCGAGTCTTACGGCACCACCGAGCTTTACCGCCACTGGCGCTCGGAAGACACCGATTACGGCCAGTCGGTGTGCGCCTTTCAGGAACCCGGCACCGGCGTGATGTTTCAGCTTTGCGCCACGACAAATTCCTGCGGGAAAATCACGAAGGTTGATGTGAAGCTGTACTTCTCTCTCGAAAGGATGCTTGCAGAGCTGCGTGAGACGCTCCGCAGAGCCGCAGTGCAATCCGGCAAGTTCGCATACCGCATATCGGAAGAGGAACTGCTGAGTTATTTCCTCTGATGACGGATGCCCTTGCCAACCACCTGATAGAAGTCATCGACTGGCACAGGACATGGATAAAGGCTGTTGATTTCGGTTCATTCCGTAACGGAGTGTCCGTAAATGATGCGTCGATAGTGAAAGTCACTTCAATGGTCTTTCGGCTCGAAGTCAGAATCGGACTATACGGATACCGGCGAGGTACAATCATTTCAATTCCGGAAGAACAACTTGACAGAGCCGTATCCGATTGCGTCAGGCAGGACAGCTCGATGACCGCACGGGTCAATTCTCTTTCCCTTACATTCAATGATGTCAATATGATTTTCTCCAAAGCCTCATGGGGAACACTCGAATTAGAACTTGAAGTCTAACCAATCAATCACTCCCTAATATGCAAATGTTCCTTCATTTCTATCCGGCAATAGTGACGATGCTGTCGCTGTTCTTCTATCGCCGGGACACGCTGAGGATGCAGAAATTCTATCGACGCATGACATTCAGTCTCTCGGCCCGTAAACTTTTCGTATCGCTGTTGATGTTGCTGATGCTGGTATTCAACTTCTGCTATCTGCAAAGCCACGGCGTAGACTGGGCTCTCGGTCTCGGTACCGTCCTCTGCCTTTCGATGTTCTCTTTCTGCATAACTGAACGCAGCCTGTTCTGGCTTCAGGCGAGACTTGGTCTCGGACTTGGATTCATAGCCATGCTGACCTGCGTCATCGAACCGGCGATATGGCCCCTTTCGATGAATCTTTACATATTCTCCATCGGCTCCGTCTTCTATCCGTCGGAAAATCTGATGCGGCAACTGAAGTCGCCGGAGAATTTTTCCCGATATACCGCTTGTGCGGACAGCACTCTTATATCAGGATACTATTCGCGTTGACTCCGGGAGGGTTGTCGTTCTGCAAAGTTAATCGCCGCATCCGGTTACTCTCCAAAACGGGCCGCCGGTCTCGCTGAGATTTTGGTTCGTAAGATACGGCAACTTGTATGGCAGAAAACAACCCGTTTCCCGAAGCCAATGAGAATGGTTCTCGAAGGTGAGGGAAACAATAAATTCCAGCACTATGGATAAAGAATATGTAATGCAGATTGCGGACACTATCCGCCAACAGTTGCTCGCCACCACACCCATGAACGTAATCTGTTCGTGGGGCGCACTCCACGGCTTCTTCGCCACCGTACACAAGGGTATGGCAACTCTTTTGTTCAAAGTGAACGGCAGGCTTTTCAAGGGAAACGTGCTAATCTCCTACAACGAGATGGACTATTACGAAATCTATCTCAAGGACGCAAACGGCATCCGGCTTGCTCACCCGGAGGTGTATTTCGACCAGCTCGGAGACATCATAGACGAGACAATCGAGCGCGGAACCGATGCCGCAGAATACAACGCTTTCTGCGAGGCTGAGAAAGTAAAGCTGATGCGCGGAGAGATTGGCTGAACTCGATGCGGAGACACAGGATGCCACCGACCGGCTACGGCAGGGGGCATCCAGGCTCTCTGCTTCTGACAGCGGCTGTCCATTTTTATCCCTTCCATTAAGACAGCTACCTCTTATAATTTGATAATAAACTTCTATTCAATTACCACATCACTCAATGACCAAAACTAAGTATAACCGCCAGACGCCCCACAGCCGCTTATGGAACGTGAGGCTCACACCGGAGATTCTGGACTACCTCGCCACACCTACCAAGTTCGGTGCTTCGAGGCTCAGTGCCTATCTCTGCCTTCTGCACAATGTCGCGGAAACAAAGACTCCTTATAAGCCTGCCTATGGACAGACATTCAATCTGGAAACCGGCCATCTTGTAATCTCGATTACAGACCTTGCCGACCGTTGGAACTGGGCACGCGAGACTGTGCGCAAGTTCTTCGAGCAGCTTGAGGTTTTCGGGCTTCTGTCGAAGACACCTCTTGACCGCTGTTCTCTCGTTACCATGACGATGGACTGGTCGGATGCCGCATACGCCCCGGCCTTTATAATGCCGCCGTTACCGTTCAAGGTGCCGGAACCGCTTGCTGACAAGATGGACGAATGGCTTGACGGTGACATAACTGATTCCGAACTTGTCGAGACAATCGGAGAAACGCTCGGATCCTTTGACAAGGAAGACGATGGTGCCTATTCGCACAGAATATCTTCCTTACAGTATTCACTGATTCGGTAGATGATTGGGAAATGGCACAATCTTCCGGCAGAGTTTCCCGAGATGGCAGACCCTTATAGCATCGAGTGCATTGGACGCATCTTCTCGGTGTGTCTATCTGGCAACTGGATTGATTGGCTCCGTCTCCTTAAAGGATACAGCCCCAGTCTCGGCCATGAGTCTCACGCTGTCAGTAACAGCAAAGAGCCAACCTCAATTACAAATGCCCGGTCTGCGCTCGACGGACTTTTCAACCATTTGAAAGTCGATTTCATCAAGAACAGCCTCTAAAACGTGCCTTAGCTTGCTTCCGGTAATAGCGGGTACCCGAAGGTTGCAGGAGGCCATTCCGAGCCTCTTTGACGTGCGCTGTGCGCCTCTCCGGGTATAGGCCTCACCGATTCCCATAGTCATCGTCCAGGTTGACTTATAGACAACGCGCTTGCGCGAAGTTGCGGATTGTGAACCACCCGGGTAGCCTAATACCCATTATATAGAAAACAAGAGAAACGATGGGAGGGTAAGTGTAATTAAATATCTTAATATTAGTTTATTATAATTTAAAGCAAATTCCGATGATTTCCGAGAATTGCGCTTTAAAGTGTCATTTTTGTTTCCCAAAGTGAGATAGATTTGGGATTTATTTTGTAACTTTGCCGTACTGACAAATACCGTGTTAAGAATAAGAAAACATCGGAAACGTGTCACGAATTTATATTGAATTTTTCTAATACACAAACCTCTCTCCAATATGGGAAGAAACAGGAAACAAATAGCCGGGAACGTGCCGATAAACCTGCGGTTCCAGAAACGGGCAGGTGACCGCAAGGCAATACTTATCGACCATTTCTATGACGGTAAGCATCACTATGAGAACACGGGGCTGTTCCTCATAGCCGAGACAAACGAGAAAGCCCGAAGGGAGAACGCCCGCACCATGCGCAAGGCGAATGACCTCTTGCATCAGCGAATCGACGAATATTTTTCATCGAAGACAGCTCCTGTTGCAGAAGAGCATCCGGTTACAATGCTGGAGTGGTTTGACTATTTTATCGACGAGCAGGAGCGGCGCGGCATCAAAGCAATTCCCCGCATCAGGTGCTACCGTAAAATTCTCGCAAAGTTTGACGATACGACAAAACTCAAGGATGTTGACAAGGATTTCTGTCTGAGATTTATAACATATCTTCGCAATGAGTACCTTACCAAACAAGGGAGGCAGCTCAGTCCGAAATCAATTTTCAATTTCTGCGGCTATCTCTCATGTTCGCTCAATATGGCTGTGCAAGCTGACCGAATCGGCTCTAATCCGTGGAACTGCCTATCTCGAAATGAGAAGCCAAAGAATGATGTGAGCAAACGCGAATACCTGACGATTGACGAGGTCAAAGCTCTTATAGCCACTCCCTGCAGAAACGAGACTGTCAAGCGTGCCTACCTGTTTTCATGTTTCTGCGGACTGCGCTTGGGCGATGTAATCAGCCTCAAATGGGAAAACATCACCAATGACGGCGAGCGGTGGAAAATCGGAATCGTGGCAAGCAAGAACCAACGTGTCCTTCATATACCGTTGAGCTCACAGGCGATGAAATGGATGCCGGAAAAGACTGGCGAATTTGTTTTCCCTTCTCTTAAAAGACCGTCCATTTCCCATCATCTGAAGAGGTGGGTGAAAGCCGCAGGGATAACCAAGACCGTCACTTTTCATACTTCGAGGCATACCTTCGCAACAATGCTACTGACTTTGGGAACCGACATTTATACGGTGTCGAAAATGCTCGGACATTCAAGCGTGAAACCGACACAGATTTACGCCAGGATTATCGACGAGGCAAAGGACAACGCCGTATGTCTCGCCGACGGCATCGAATGGTAGCTGACGCAATGAATTTTTCAATCAGTCCGATAAATCATCCATATAATTATTAAATTTTTACCTCTTATAATACAACTCTTAATACAACTCTCCAATGGCAAGACCAAGAACTACCAAATTAAAAGAGCCGGTAAGGATGCGATTCAAGAAGCTCGCAAACGGCTCAAAGTCGATATACCTTGACATATATGTTGACGGCAAGCGAAACTACGAATACCTAAAGCTCTACATTCTCCCCGAACTGAACGCCAATATCAAGGAACAGAACCGTACCACGATGGCGGCAGCCGAGAAGATAAAGTCACAGCGTATAATCCAGCTTACCGAAGACAGGGCTTCGTTGCGCCATGTTTCCAAACGTGCCGGCATCCTCGTTTCCGACTGGCTCGACACCTATAAGGAAGACAGAGAGAAGAACGGCGCACGGGGCATGAAGATTGTCAAGAAAGTCAAACGGTTACTTGAGCAATATCGCAAAGGCACGAGGATGAAGGATGTCAACAAGGAGTTTCTTCTCGGCTTCATAGACTTCCTTCGCAACGATTATCGCACGCCGCAAGGAAAACCGATTGCCCCATATACCCAGCGTAGCTATTTCGTTATTTTCAATTCCGCACTCAACGCCGCTGTGCAGGCTGATGTGATTCCCGACAATCCCGTCAACCGACTGACGCCACAGGAACGCATCAAGGCGCCGGAGAGCAAGAGGGAATACCTGTCAATCGACGAAATCAGGACTCTTATAGCCACTGAGTGTTCGCATGAGATAGTCAAGCGCGCCTTCATGTTCTCATGCTACTGCGGTCTGCGACTGAGCGATGTGTATGCGCTCAAATGGAAAGACCTCGTGCGTGACGGTGACATCTGGCGTGTCGGAATCGTTATGAAGAAGACAGCCGCACCTATCTACCTGCCACTTTCAAAACAGGCGACGGCATGGATGCCGGAGCGAGGCGATGCCGCCGACAGCGACAATGTTTTTGCACGGCTGCCTAAAGGACAGTATCTGAACGATTTTATAAAAGCATGGGCGAAGGAAGCCGGACTGTCTAAACATGTCACGTTCCATACATCGAGGCATACCTTCGCAACCATGCTGCTGACCCTCGGCGCAGACCTTTATACAGTATCGAAACTTCTTGGTCACGCCAATGTTAAAACTACTCAGATTTACGGAAAAATTGTTGACCAGGAGAAAGATGATGCCGTGAGCCGGATTGACAAGGCTTTTGAATAATACCACCTATCTCCTTTTATAAAGTTCCGTTCCCTGTTTATGGAACTACCGACATAAAATGAAATACCGTCCCTGTGCCTTGTTCGGCATGGGGATTTTTCTTGCCCTGCCATTTCATCTGTAAATCTCTGTCAGCATGTGAACGAGTGCCGGAAATCTGTGCCGATTTTACGATTTTCATAGATAACCTTAAAAGACAAGGGCTTATACAGCCAACTTCGTTTGATTTCCATTCCTGTATTATAGCTTTGCAGTCCGAACAAGAAAACCAATCGCAAATAATATAATAACCAACAGGAATTTTAATGACAAAACCAAGTATGTTGACGCCGACCGAGGCGGCCGAATACCTCGGAATCAAGCTCAGCTATCTCTACAAGCTGATGATGCGCCGTGTCATCCCGTACTACAAGCCGGGAGGCAAGCTCTGCTATTTCGACCCCGAAGACCTCGACAGGTGGCAGCGCAGTGTCCGTATCGCAACGGACGAGGAAATCGAAAGTCAGGCACAGGCCTACATCCTTAAAAACAGTATCAGGCCATAACCAAAACTCTTATAAATCATGACAGAAACAACCAAACCTACTATTCAGAATGTGGAACAGACCATCGAAGCGATGGATGCTCCGGCACTTTCCCGTAAGGAGAGAAAGAGCAAAACGATTGAAGAATCGCAGATAATTCAGATTGAGCGTAAGCTGTTATCCTCGCTAGGCATACATGAAGCGGATGCTCTTGCGGCGTGTATCGCAATCGGTGCGGGCCATCAGGAAGCGTCGGCTGTGAAAGGTTCCGACCGTCACCGTCTCAATCTCTTTCTCAACTCCGGAACGAACAGGAAGGAGATGTCCGTGCAGGAACTTTCGGAACACCGTCAGGCACGGGCCCGTCAGCTTGTCAAATCGGCTATCCGATACCTTGACAAAGAGGAGATGACGGCGGCGATGTTCACCGTCAGTGAAATCGCACGATGCAAGACCGACATTGACGAGGGTGTGAGGATGATACAGTTCTACAACTCATCAATGTCAGGGAAGTAACAGTTTTAACCGTGAACCGGAGTGTTGTGCGGATGGCGAGAACACACATGGAATAATTTCAGATTAATTTCATCAGATATTTGCTCTTCTATCCGACAACACTTTGGTCGCACTTACGATGCAAACAAGGACACATGAACAAACAATCCAAGGAAACATACAAATTTCAAATACCGTCGCGCATTGAAATCATTACTTTCAGAATGACTGCCGAGGTGATGAATCTACTTAGCGGCACCACCGAGAACAAACGCGGCGACAAGGTAAGCAACACAGTCCTCTTTTATGACCTGCTGTCAAGAATGGCTGTAAATGCGAAAGTATCAAACGACTTCCGCCGCCCTCTGGCATTGCGACCGGGACAGGCTCAATATTCGGAGCTTCGCCTCGCGGAGCAATGGCAGATGAACCGGACCCGATTGCGCAATCTCCTTGACAGGATGGAACAGGCCGGGCTTATCTGCACGAACCGTTCACTTGTAGGGTCGGTGATGACATTCCCCTCCGTACTGGGCTGGAGCCGCCCTGACAAGCCTTATATCCGCAACCCTGTCTTTTTCAATGCGGATTGAACTACCGGCAGACTATACGGTGAATCTTCCGAGTTGCGGGTTGCCCCATAGTCAGCCGCACGGTTAGCCGTATGTCTTAAGCCGCCGGAAAGCAGGAAACGTGGATTTCGTTGCAAGATATGCCGCTGTATTACATTCCCTGTCGGTCTTTCCATACCCGGCTCTCTTGCGTTGCCACTTCCGGCAACGGGACGCCGCTCGCAGGCTCGCACCGGTTTCATTTATAGCATTTTATACTTTTATACACATTCAATGAACAATAATAACGAGAATCACAGAGAAAGACGCACTTCATCCCTTTCTTTCCGCGTCAGCAAGTCGCAGAGGGAAAAGATAGAGAGACTTGCCGGGCAGTGCGGTATGAACCGCAGCGAGTATCTGCTTTCACGGGCGTGCGGATATGAGCCGAAATCACGTCTGACACCGGTGCAGACGGCAGTCCGCGACCAGCTTATAATCGCCCGCAGCGACTATGCTAAATACACCTCGATGCTGAACGCCATGCCGCAGCACGAGCGCATGGCGATGTTCCGCAACCAGCCGTGGATGATCGAGGCGTTGGTACGCCTCCGCAGGACTGCGGAACTCATCACCGAAATAATCAACAGATATTTCTCCCCGAACCGTGTACCGGGAGTATCATCTGAAACGGACAAGGAACAGGAATCATTATGATAGGAAAAGCGGCATCCATAAGTCACGGTATCAATGACATCAGGTATATTACCGGAGAGTCGAGATACAAGGAACACCCTGAGCTTATATATCATGTCAAGGATAATCTTCTGCCTTGTGAACTTGATGCGCAAGGCATCTGGGATCTGATGAAAGCCGGTGCGCAGATGAAGAAGAATGTTATCCGTATGGAAATCAGTCCCGGCAGAGAGTACACCGAAAACTTCACCATGCAGGACTGGCAGAAGCTGTGGGACGATTTTGTAAGGGAGTTCGACAGGATCGAACTGACAAATGAAAGCGACCAGGTGTATTCGCATAAGACCAACATTGCGAACAGTATCTACACTGTCTGGCTTCATTATGAGTCCGACAGCGGCATACCGCATCTTCACGCCGCAGTGTGCCGGAAAGACCGCTACGGCAAGACAAACAACGACCACAACATACATATCCGCGCACAGGAGGCGGCTCAGGCTGTAGCAATTCGGCGGGGATGGATAACAGCCGCCGAAATCCACAGGATTAACGCCGACAAGATCGCCGATGACCTTACGGAAATCCTTCGTGCCATGCCGTCATGGTCGTGGGAGGATTATTCAGCAAGGATCCGGGCAAAAGGTTACTCCATTATGATTCGCTCCGGCAAGAAAGGCCCTTACGGTTATTCCATTGGAATGGGTAAAGCTAGATTCAAGGCATCCGAACTTGGCACAGGCCGAAAGCTGACAGCTTTGAGAATCGAAGACACATGGAACAAACTTCACAGTCAGTCCACGGAGAAAGCGAAGCTGCCGGTCAAGAAAGCCGGAGTAAAGCCTGTTGCACCTGTTGTATCAAAGCCGATAGCTCAGTCCGACAAACAAGTAGCGGATTATACTTCGTGGCGCGAAGAAACATCGAGATACGAACTTTCACATGAAGGCAAAACTTCCCGGTTCTACATTCCAAACGATGTCATGCAGGTATTCGACGATGAGTTTGACTATCGTGAGATTGTAAACTGGCAGGAGCTTACAGACATGGCGGTAGCCCTGTTCGTTGGTCTCACTGCTCTCGACACCGTTTCAACCGGCAGCGGCGGAGGCGGTTCGTCCAACAACAATGACAACTGGCGTGACCGCAAGGACGATGACGAGATTGAACGTGCCCGCAGATGCGCCCGAGTCGCGGCAGTCCGTCTTGGTAAGACCACTAAATTAGGTCGCAAAAGATAAAACAATCTTTATGGCAACAATTTATTACTTACCATAGATGTATAGGCTATTAAAATATAAAAGCATTTCCAATATTTGCAAGTCTACTTGAAGCGGATGTCGGCGAAGCTGGTGCGTTGTATAGCCATCAAGTTAGGTGCAAAGTTGCTAGGCGGTTGTGACTTTAGCTGTGACTAATGTCTCAACCATTAATTTTTCTCATAAATATCCCTAATGGATGAGACAGACAATACTTATTATTAGCCCGTATCGCCGTCTATTTCCAGCATATATCCCCAAGGCTTTAATTCAAAGACAGACAACCCCGACATCCATGCCGAGGTTGCCTGTCTTATTATCTCATAATGCTGTTCAATAGTCGGTTTCGATGAAATCAACTGTTTCACGAGGTACGAAAAGCCTGTCGCCTACATCCTCTCCGTTTTCATTCTTTACTCTACCGATTGATATACCTTGTCCGGCAAACTGGGCATTTATTGAGCCTATGGGGTTATCATTGAAACTTCTCTGTGCTTTAAGGAATTTAATGCGATCAGTTTTTTCATATTCGTTTGCAAGATATACCGGCGTGATTAGCTTGTCTGTCTGTTGGATGCCATCAGCAACGAATCTATATTGACCACCCTCTGCTATCGCTTCAAGAATCAGTCCCGGCACACCTGAAAGTTTCCACGGTCCTGCAATCATTGGAATCTCGGGAGTAAACCATACAGTCCATTTGCGTCCATGAAAATCAGTTGTGGCATCAAAGCACTCGTAACCAAGAATTGTTTTGGTAGAGTCGCCGACCATCCATTCTATTTTAGGAATTTCCTCCTCATAATAATATTTCTCAGTACCTACCTTGTCGTAATATGTGAGCGCATTTCTTTGCCCGGATTTTACGACATAAAAGCTCCCATCGGCACGGGGAATATCCTTCATCTTTCCACCGAGATAGGAGTTGCGCGTAATTTCTTGATACTTGGACTGACCATCCGGCGTAGAGTTGAGCGAATCTATATACTCTGTTCTCGGAGAAAAGAACTTTGAGTCATCACCTCCGGCAAGCAGTATATATTGATTTGTCACATCATCCTTGCCGTTGCGAAGATTGGGATGATGTGCTGTGTAGCTGACCTCAATATCAGCTTTCTGTTGCGCGATTGTAGCCATCGCAACAATAAACATGAATAAAATTGTGATTGTTTGTCTCATATCGTTCATTTTCTTAATGTTATCGAGAATAGAAGCTGACGGCCACGAAGATGACGCTGCGACTCGAAGGATGAGAGTTGCGAGTAGGTGGTGTAGTTGTAGCTTCGTTTGTTGAGAATGTTGGTGAGCGATGCGGCAAACTCTATCTTCTTGTTAAGCAGGAAGGTCAGTTTGGTGTCAAGCATCACTATGTTTTTATAATTATGTTCGGTCAGTTCATTTCGGTAATGTTCGCCGCTGACAGTCCATTGCCATTTCCTGTGCGGAATGAAAGTCAGACTCAGCTCGTTTTCTAATGTCGAGAGCCATGACTCACTCATGCCGTTAATCGTCAGGCGACTGTCGGAATAGTCTATACGATAATCGAAACTGAACCATCGGCAAGGGTTGCCGTTGATTTTGCCTCCGACACTCCAGCCGGTGCTGACTGAATTGACCGATTGCCGCTGCGAGAGCAGATGCGACTCGTTGCGGCTGAACGAACCGTTGACATTACAGCTTCCGCACATGAAGTCGAGGGTCTTGCCGATGTTGCCCATTGCCATTAGCGTTTTGCCGTCGTTTTTGGCGTCGGCATAGCTGTAAACCACATAATCGCCATAAAGCTGCTGCGCCATAGTATATGGGATGTGACTCCACGAGTGCATCACCATGCCGTTGGCAAACAGACCGTGGCGGGTGTGCTTATAGCTGACGCTTGCAGATACGTTCTGCGACGATGAGTTATAGAAATCATCCACGCCGGATTTCAGAGTGCGGTAGTTGGTCATTATAAGTCCTGGATGGATAAGGTTGAGATTCATCGGCGAGCGTCCGAGTCCACCGCGCAAGGTGCCCGAAAAGCGGTTGTTCGGTTTCCAGTTAAAACTCAGTGACGGAGAGAAATACATTTCGTCATGGTTGGCAATTGCCTTGTTAAAGTTATAATGGGCGTAACTTACGGGCAAGTTGAGCGATAGATTTACCCGTCGCACCCAGTATTCAAACTTAGGTGTTGCATATACTGTGAGATAGTTGGTGTTTACCACGTTTTCAGTCAATCCCGGAAGTTCCTCCGGCAATTCGGGCAGTTGCGAATCCATAGAACGGATATAACCTTTTATTCCACCTTCAAGGCTCAGTGTCAACCCCTTTATGTTGAAGGCGTATGCCGCGCTCTCATGCGTATAGAAGGCATGGTCGGAGATATGCTGACGAAACTGCTGACTATTCATGTCGAGATCCAGCGTCTGCGGCAGCGATTCCCATTCGTTCATGCTCTGGAATGTCACCAGATGTTTACCCTTGAAGCGCTGTATCATCTTGAACTTGTTGCTGACATAATAATCCGGCAGCTTTGCAGACTGGCCGTTGGGTAGAGACCCGGTTGTGGCGAGGCTTACGTCATCCCAGTCTATATTTGTCTGGAGCGTGTTGTTGATGAACGCCGTTTTTTGGTTAAGCTCATAGATGAACTTTCCGCTCAGGGAGTGGCTGTGTTCCGTGCCGCTTCGGTTTTCGGTAATTATGCGGTTACCATCGTCAAGAAAGTACGTGGTGATATTAGAGGCATTGGCTGTGATGCGATTGAATGAATAGTCGATACTAGCCTTAAACTCTCCTCGGCCGAACTTCCACAGGCTGTTGGTCGATACGAGGAAGGAGCGGTTGAACAGTGTCCGTTTGTCGCTTAGTGACGGCACTCCGGGTAGTCCGATTCCGACGTATTGGCTGAGTCCTGTCTGCCGACGGTCGGCGAAGAAATCTGTACTTGACGATGAAAGGTTCTCGCCGGTATTGTTGGTACGCAGTGTGGTTATGTTCTGGAATCCGGGCATTACTGCCATTGCAAACAGCTCACCGTCCCATATCGCACCTTCGGGCTGCCACGACCATCCACCTCCGGCGTCGCCGTGGAAAGTCCATGTCGCTTTCGCCTTGTTTTTCAGTTTGAGGTTTATTGCAGCCTTGTCGGAGAAGGATATGCCCGACAGTACCTGCATAGGCTGATGGTTTTCCATTACCTCTACTGCACCCACATCCTCATGGCTTATTCCGCTGGTGGCAATCCCATATTTGCCTCCGAGCAGGTCGGAGCCTTCAATATAGAATTTGTTTATATCTTCTCCCTGATATTGTATCTTGCCATTGTTGGCTACATCAATGCCGGGCATACGTTTCAATACATCACCGATGGAGCGGTCCTGCTGCTGGGCAAAACTGCCGACATTGTAGGTGATGGTGTCGCCTTGTTCCCGTATGCGGTCAGCCTTGACAGTTACTTCTTTGAGTAAGGTGGTTCCCGGCTCCATGTAGACGGTTAATGGAAAACTCACGCTGTCAAGAGGAATGGACCGCTTGGCGAAGCTCATCATGGTAACTTCAAGACGGCACCCATTTACCGAAGGCATAGTCATATAGAATCGGCCATCTTTTTGAGTGGTAGCATATTTTTTGATTTTACCGTCGCTTCTGACGATGATAGACGCACCCGTCAAAGGTTCGTCATTATCCTCATCTATGACGATTCCTGTCACATCGACTTGTGCCGTAGCCATCAGGGATACGAGTGCAAACAATACTATTGAAACTCTGATGCGGTTCATCTTTTTAGTCTATATTCACATTGCAAAATTACAGCCGCTGAAAATTCCTTACCATACCCAAAAGTAGACAAATGCGGCGTGAAGTGAAAACATACCCTTTTGGGTATGGCACTCATGAATTGATGCTTCATTTTAATTAATCCATGTCGATGTCTATTTGTCCGGCACATCGTCCAACCGGACTTTAATTCAAAGATAGATAACCACGACATCACTGCCGAGGTTGCCTGTCTTTGTCTATATATATATTCTTGCATGAATTAAACTGTTTACAATCCAGTCTTTTATTTGTCAATACTTTATTGGCAAACTTTGAATTTTGTTTTCTTTCCGTTAATCCTAAGATTTACTTTCGGATTTGAGAATTGGGTGATGTGGGGAAAGATAAGTATTACCCTTGCGGTACCATCTTTGACGTTTGTCGTTACAGATGTGGCGGAGTATTCCTTGCCGTATGTTATGAGTTTTACATCAGTGACCTCGTATTGGCTATCGACCTTATCATCTGTAAAAACGACAGTGACTTTGTTATCATAGTTGTTGAATCCCTGACAGTGTGGTTTTGCGTAGGCTATTACGCAGATCAAAGACAGTATGAATGTAATAATAAACGATTTCATTTTATTGGGCTATATTAGAATCGGTTCATCTCATTTGTTCCGGCACCTTGTCCTCTGTATCGGTCACGAGAAGAATTAAATGTATATTGCAGTGTCAGCATGAATGTGCGGTTATTTGTTGTATTGAACCGATGTATTGTTACATCCTTGTTCAACAACGTGGCATTACGGTTACTCTTATTAAAGATGTCGTTGGCTTCCAAAGTCACACTAAACCGATTGTTGAAGAATGCTTTATAGAGCTTGGCATTGAGATATGATGAGGAGGATTGCTTTGTGTTGTCATCGTTACCGGCGCTCATCCACTGCATATCCACGTTCAACCAGATATCATAAGGAAGATGTATGGCGTTTTGGAATTGAACGAGTCCCATAGGATTGTTCAGGTTCTTACGACCATCGGTATAATCTATGGAAAGCCACTGTTTCATAATACCGACATTTACTTTCGGCTGCCATACACCAACCTTGAACTGTGCGCCAACAAATGCCTGAAGATTCTGTATCTTGGGAAAATTTGCCATCGTTATAAGTTTGACCTCGGCATCATCCGCATAGGGATATGTAGTGTTCATTATCGGGTCTTTCTTATAAGTGTATGTAATCTGTCCGAAGAACTGGCGCCATGCTCCCATAAGCTCGACGGAATGTATCTTTTCCGGCTTTAGGAACGGATTACCACCTTCAAGGGTAAAACGGTTGATATAATCCACTGTACCGTCAAGGTCTGCATAGCTTGGCCGCTGGGTCTTATGGGTATAACTCATTGACAGTTGCACGTTTTTTATCATGGTTGACAGCGAAAGCGAGGGAAACAGATTATTATAGGTCTTGCTCTGATCTTCCTTTTTCTGTCCGTTTTCGAGATATTCAAATTTTACATGCTCATATCGCAATCCAACGCCTAAATTGAATTGTCCGAAAGTCTGTCCGATTTCCACAAATCCGGCAATATTGTTTTCGTCAACCTTTGAATCAGCGTCGCCAACCAAAGAGGCATCGGTGTTATAATCAGATGAGAAACGCGATGAAGTATATTCCTCTCCAAACTCAATGCCACCTTTCCAAAAAGGATAGCTGAATACAAGTTTTTCAGCCAACATGCGGCTTCTGGTTACTCCGATTGAATTTACAAGCGAATTGTCCTGCGCGTCGCTTGTTTCATCGTTAAACATGGAGTTGCGATTTTTTCGCCACATGTAATCCATATTGAAGTCAATACCGAACTTTCCGACTTCGCCATTATAGTATAGATTGGCGTGATGTTTTGGAAGCGTATTGTTGTTACCGCGACCATACATTGAGATATTGTCGTATGGTTGTCCGTCAGTCAACACACGGCTTATTCCTGTATGCTCAGATTTTTGCTTTGTGAATCCATTAGAGTAATAAGCGCCTATTGAGTGGCTGTCATTGAATAAATACGAAAAACCTGCCTTCGCGAAAAATTCGTTTGTTCTCATGAAGCCATCTTGTGTCAGAAATTGATTCCATACAGTTGATGATTGAGTCAGCATATCAACCCTGTTGCTGCTTTGGAATTTTCCACCTATATATCCGAAATTACCAAATAATTCCAGTCCCCCTGTTCGGTACTTGAAATTAGCCTGATCAACAGTACGAAAATACTTTTGCATAACGCCTTGTGCGCGGAGTGTTCCACTAAAGCCATCTCCCTGCGGGCGTTTTGTACGGATACGTATTACCGATTTGACAGAGGCATCGTATTTGGCTCCGGGATTGGTTATGACTTCAACATTCTTAATGTCGGCTGAGTTTAACTGCGAAAGCTGTGTAAGGTCTTGCACCTCACGGCCATTGATATAAATGGCCGGAGATCCTTTGCCGAAAACTTCGAAATTGCCGTCGCGCCCAAGTACCATAGGCACTTGTGTAAGCACATCATTGGCAGTGCCGGCATGCTCAAGTTGCGATCCTGCCACATTGGTAACAAGGGCATCCCCTTTGATAGCGGTAAGAGGCCGGTTGGATTTTACCACCACCTCTCCGAGCATTACGCTTTCAGGATTAAGAGTTATTATACCAATATTTCCTGTTGGAGGAATATTGAGGGTCTGATTAGTGTAACCAATAGATGACACCTTTATGAATTTGGGATTATCCTGTTTCTCATTGAACAGGAAAACTCCATTTTCGTCAGTTACCGTACCTGCTATATAGGTAGAGTCGGCTTTCAGTAGAACCACATTCACAAAATCAAGTGGAGAATTATTTTCATCCACGATTTTGCCGGTTATACTCTGAGCCATTGTTGTTGCTGTGGTTATTACAGCAAGAATTAAGAAGAGTATATTTTTCATATTAGTGTTGTTTTTGAATTCTGACGCAAAGTTACAGCCGCTGAAAGTTCCTTGCCATACCCAAATGGGTATGATTGCGCCTCAGGGTGAAAACGTACCCATTTGGGTATGGTATAGCGATTGGGATAACCTTAATTTTGCAGAGGAAAAACCAATGAATATGACAAGCGAGGAAAAAAGCCTTATCGCAGACTGCCGGGTTATGATTATCGGCGCATCGGATTTTATCGACAATGTCGAGGCCGAACTTTACAGGTTCGGCTTCAAGTCTATAAATATTGTGTCGGGGAACGATGTCCACACGGAAATTGGACCCGTCGATATGGTAGCCGAGTATGCGGGCGAAGCCTGTACCCATGTAAAGGGTAATGCCGCCATACCTATAATATATCCTTTTGATTTTGTTGACGGAGCCGGTGCAATAGTAGTGATGCCGGGCGATGACAACGAATTGCACTGCAAGGCAAATGCGCGCCTATGGGCTGCCGAGTATATGGCCGGGTACTGCGCCTTTTGGAATATGGAGGGTTGTGACTGGTTACACTCAGCTTTGCCGAAGATAAGAGAAGGCAAGACGAGCGAGGCCGCACAACGGACAGCGGCGCATATCTGCGCAAGGATAGCCGCCAATATAGCCGTCGGCCGCGAGGTGAAGCATTTTCCGAGATTCTATCTCTGCAATAATTTAGAGTAGCTTGTTGTTGGTCGCCGCCACTATCGCCTCCGAGATATTGCGCACATCAAGTTTCTCGAATATGCGCTTACGGTATTTCTTGATGGTGTCGGGCGAGAGGCATATTTTGTCGGCAATCTCCGACATAGTATAGCCCTGAATGGATAGGGTCAGCACCGATTTCTCCCCGTCGGTGAGAGTGGGCATCTTCTTCTTAACCCAACGATGAGTGGATTCGTTGTATTCAAAATATTCAGAAAATCCTACCTGGTGCATTTCTATATGTCCCGCTTCCGTGTGCGTAGATGCTGAAACGATACATAATGATAACCAGATTCGCCCGTCAGAAGTAAGGGCAAGCGGTGTCATTTTATGGTTTATAAGGATTTTCTTTCCCTCGTTTAGAATATGAAAGTCGTAGGAGATATACCAGTCCTTGCGCTCATGGACAGGAATATCGTTATAAAAGGCGAACCCGGCTTTGTTGAGAGTAAGCAGTAACGGCTGTTCATCCTCCGAAACAAAGTCAAGATAGAAGCGGTATCCCAATTCCTTCACTCGCTCCGGCGACAGCCCGCACAGGAACATCGGATTTGGCGATACATAGAGAAAGTTCTGCCTGAAATAGTCGATGATATAGACGCTCTGATACGATGAGTGAGAAAACGCCTCCGCCGAGCGGATATATTCATCTACACGACTGTAATCAAGCTCCTCCGGAAGCCTGACCTCATTGTCTGGTATGAAGAATTCACTTGGCGTTTCCATATGCTTTCTCTTTTGCTATGCAAAATTATTAAAAATCAACTGAAATCCATCCATATCCCGATAAATCTCAAAATGCAGATAATGCAGGAGGATGCCAGATAGCTACTTTATTGATTGTAACTATTGATTTGAATTATTATTAAAAACTATATGTTTTCTTTCAAATAATGTGCCACTTTATCAATTTCAGGGAAACAAAATTTTTCATTTATTCCCAATTGGTCTAACTGCTTTAATACTTCAGCTTTTTTTGCAGAAGGTATTCGCATTTTAATCGTAGCAACGTCTAATATTGCCATATCCTCTTTCACTCCCCCATTTATACCAAATAAGAAAAAAGCTCCATGTTGACGAATAATCCTAGGGTTGTCAAGTTTAGGTAAGACACAGAGTACTTTTGATAAATCATCTGCATTATTCAAATATGGTATTGGTTCTTGAAGATTGCGCAGATTGTTTATTAAGGCTTTCCATTTGTTGCGATCTGCTTCAACATTTACAATTTCGCCTGGCATAAAGCTTAAACGAGATAATATATTCACCCAGTCATCGTCAAAATTGCTTAAATCCTCATTTTTAATTAGAAAAATCAGTAACTCTCCGTCCTTATCCTTTTCTCCAGCAGCAGCAAAATATAGCGCAACCAAAGGATTCATAGATATATCCAACAGTCTAGTTGGCAACTCATAATGTTGCATTTTTACCAATTTTTCAAAAGATGATTCACAATTTTGAAAATCAATTGGACAATGTCTAATCAGATTATGTACTAGATAGTCTTCTTTTTTGATTGCAGCCTTAGTTCGATATATTCCCGGAGTTAAACTCCAGTCCTTATTGGCATGCCCTCTAAAAAACAAAGACACTCCATCCAACTTATCTTTTAATTGTTCTTGAACATTACGCAAATTATTTATAAGAGTGTTAACGGTTCCAACATTTGTTATTTTGGTTGGATCAAACGTGGAAATATCAACTTTGTACATATAATCAATTATTTATATTACTATTTAGTTCTTCTTCTACTAAGCGTACTCGAGCTTGTAGTTCTTCTGCCGACGGAAGCAGATTTGAAGGAGCGATTTGGACATTATCGTAAGAAGCGACACCCATAGGAGTCTGTATGCCCTTGAACGCCCAACGCACTTCAGTCTCGTCCTTGTCGCTGCATATCAAAAGTCCTATTGTAGGGTTATCATCCGGCCCTTTCAGCAGTTCATCAACCGCATTTACATAGTAATTGAGCTTTCCGGCATACTCCGGATCAAATGGCTTGACTTTCAATTCTACAACGATATACGCTTTCAATCGGATATGGTAGAACAACATATCAATCCTGCGGGCACGGTTACCCACAATAAGTTCTTTTTGGCGACCTACAAACGCAAAACCAGTGCCGAGTTCAAGAAGGAACCGGGTGATATTCTGTTCGAGAGCCGCCTCAAGCTGTTCCTCCTTATAATTGACTGGAACGGTTATAAATCCAAAGTCATAGTTGTCTTTTGTGATTTCCTGTGCCATGCGGCTCTGAGCCTCCGGAAGATATTCAGGAAAGTTACTGATTGCTCTCCCATGGGATTTATATAGGTTGGACTTAAACGAATTATCCAATGTCTGACGGCTCCAGCCACCTAATATACATTCCCGCAAATAGAATATGGCCTCATCGACAGACTTACATTTGGAAACGATATCAGTTTGATGTCCCCATGGAATCATTCCAAGTATTATCGGGAAACACGACTCATCATTTAAAACTGCCACAACCTGTGGCACATTTATAAAATATGGAGATTCAGCCTTTTGCAATTCTGCCACAAGTTGTGACAGTTTTTCATTAGCCTCTGTTGTAGAGAAAAACAGATACCACTGCTTCATTCGCCACATATTTCTGCTACTGAATCCTTTCTCTTGTGGGAAGGCCTCTTTCAAGTCGAGACTAAGTTGCTCTACAACTCCACTTCCCCATCGTTCTTCAGCCTTACGCATCACAAGGTCACGACCTACACTCCAGTTAAAACGTAGTTTTTCTATGTTGACCTTGATGGAAGCCTTGATTTGGGCAGAAATATAGCGTCGCTTGATTTCTGAGAGCCAAGCGGCATAGTCAGCGTCAATTCTAAAATCTTTGACACTGACAATATGGGGTTCCTTGTTGGCGGTAATATCATCCATAGTATTGCAAAGTTAACACAAAATCCTGACATACACAAGCTTTAATTGTACCTGCAGAGTCAACTGGCAAGTGCAAAATTAGTGTAATCTTCGGAAGAATTCAACTTTTGGATTTGAAAAGCCTAATTTTTTGCGAGGTCTTTCATTTATCATGTACTGCACCTTGTCAAGTTCCTCTTGCGTAACCATCCTAAAGTCAGTGCCCTTGGGGAAATATTCGCGGAAAATCTTGTTTGCGTTCTCCACAGCGCCCTTTTGGCCGGAGCAGTACGGGTCGGCGAAGTACACCCGGCATCCCAGCGCCTGCGCTATGACCCTGTGGTCTCTGAACTCGACGCCGTTGTCGGTGGTGATTGTGAGGACATGTTCCCTGTAGGGGAACAGCAGGCGATTGACGGTCCGGGCGACCACCTCGGGCTTCTTGGACGGCAGCTTGGCCTGCATGAACATGTTGACGCTGCGTTCTACCAGGGTGAGGACGGCGCTCTT
>CEAR01053942.1_pt1 | contig 40831 bp, 35 predicted proteins | sample 557461 | NCBI WGS metagenome assembly CEAR01 (sample SAMEA3182075, study PRJEB8094) | gut metagenome | biome: human; feature: gut; material: Stool; isolation source: human stools | place: Canada | collected 2012-03-14 | reverse complement strand
GCAAAACAATGGGTGGAAGCCATTCAGGAATACGCCAATATCACAGAGCTGGACGCAGCCACCCTCAACCGCTTAATCAAAGAAATCGTCGTGCATGAGCGCATTGACGAAGATAAAACAAGACACATTTCTATCGAAATTCATTTTAATCTCAAACCCATCCCAGAGGTGGAACAGGTCACTGCCTGACCTGTCCCGCCGGGACGGTTCTCTTAAAAACACCATATAGATTTTTTGTACGCCGCCGCCCGCCATCGAGCAGAGTTTTACACCTAATTGGGGATAAAACAGCTCGTCGCGGGCGGCGGCGTGGCGCTCATCGGCATTACGCTGATTCCGCTTCTGTCCGGTCTGCTCGGCTGAGCGGCCGTAACGACACGGGGACGCTCCATGATGGAGCGTCCCTGAAAGGAGGATTCGCCGGCAAATGGATGTAATCAAACAGGCAATCGTTGACTGGCTTCGGGAGATTCTGGTCGGCGGCATTATCAGCAACCTGTCCGGTCTGTATGACAGCACCAATACGCGCGTGGCAGAGATCGCCGGGCAGGTCGGTACGACACCGGCTGCATGGAACAGCAGCATTTATAACATGATCCGCGCTTTGTCAGATAACGTCATCCTGCCCATCGCGGTCGTGGTGCTGGCGTTCGTGATGACGCTGGAGCTGATCCAGCTCATTGTGGACCGCAATAATATGCACGACGTGGATACCTGGATGTTCTTCAAGTGGATTTTCAAGACCGCCTGCGCGGTGCTGATCGTCACGAACACATGGAACATCGTCATGGGCGTTTTTGATCTGGCACAGAGCGTAGTCAACAGCGCCGCAGGCGTTACCGTCACGCAGGCTTCACTGGACATCAGCTCCATCGTAACAGATTTGGAATCCAGGCTGATGGATATGGAGCTGGGACCACTGTTCGGGCTGTGGTTCCAGACGCTCTTTGTGGGCGTGTGTATGTGGGCGCTTTCCATCTGCATTTTCATTGTCGTTTACGGCAGAATGGTGGAAATTTACCTCGTCACATCCGTCGCGCCGGTCCCTATGGCAACGATGATGAACCGAGAATGGGGGCAGACCGGGCAGAATTACCTGCGCAGTCTGCTTGCGCTCGGCTTTCAGGCGTTTATGATTCTCGTCTGCGTGGCGATCTACGCCGCCCTGATCGGCAATATCACGGTCAGCGACGATATCAGCTATGCCATCTGGACGTGCATGGGCTACACGGTGCTGCTCTGCTTTACGCTGTTCAAAACCGGTAGTCTTGCAAAGAGCGTGTTCCACGCGCATTAAGGAGGCACCGACATGGCTTACGTTTCCATTCCAAAAGACCTGAATACGGTCAAAACCAAGGTATTATTCAACCTCACGAAAAGACAATTGGTCTGCTTCGGCTGCGGCGCTGCCATCGGCGTGCCGCTCTTTTTTCTGACAAAGGCGCATACCGGCGTCAGCACAGCCGCAATCTGCATGATCCTCGTGATGCTGCCGTTCTTCCTGCTCGCCATGTACGAGCGGAACGGGCAGCCGCTGGAGAAAATTCTCCGCAATATCATCAGGGTCTGCTTCCTGCGTCCCAAGCAGCGGCCCTATGAAACGAACAATTTCTATGCCGTGCTGGAACGGCAGGACCGGCTGGACAAGGAGGTATATCAGATTGTCAACCACAAGAAGCCTGACAAGAGCCGAACGCAAAAAGATCGACGCCGCCATCGCAGGCGCGAAGCGGCAGGACCCGAAGCATAAATCCGCGCAGGAGTCCATTCCCTTCGAGCGGATGTTCCCGGACGGTATCTGCCGGGTAACGGAAAACTACTACACAAAAACCATTCAGTTTCAGGACATCAACTATCAGCTCAGTCAGAATGAAGACAAAACCGCCATCTTTGACGGCTGGTGTGATTTCCTCAACTACTTCGACGCATCCATCCACTTTCAGCTGTCATTCCTCAACATGGCGGCAAACAAGGACACCTACGGCACGCAAATCACCATTCCGCTGCGCGGCGATGCCGACGACGCCATCCGCGCCGAGTACACGCAGATGCTCCGCGACCAGCTGGCAAAGGGCAACAACGGCCTGATTAAGTCTAAGTACCTTACATTTGGCATTGAAGCAGACGGACTGAAAACGGCAAAGCCCCGTCTGGAGCGCATCGAAATGGACATTCTCAACAATTTCAAGCGCCTGGGCGTTGCCGCCGAGCCGCTGAACGGCGCTGCCCGGCTTCAGCTGCTGCACGATATGCTCCATATCGACGAGCCTGCGCCGTTCCGCTTTTCGTGGGATTGGCTGGCTTCTTCCGGTTTGTCCGTCAAAGATTTCATCGCGCCCAGCTCCTTTGAATTTGCCAAGGGCAATTCCTTCGGTATCGGACAGAAGCGCGGCACGGTTTCGTTCCTGCAAATCCTCGCCCCGGAGCTGAACGACCGGATGCTGGCAGAATTTCTGGATATGGAAAGCTCCATCATTGTCACGATGCACGTCCAGCCGGTCGATCAGGTGAAAGCCATCAAGACCGTCAAGCGCAAAATTACGGACTTGCAAAAAATGACGATTGAAGAACAGAAAAAAGCCGTCCGCGCGGGCTATGACATGGACATCATCCCGTCCGACCTCGCCACCTATGGGGTAGAGGCGAAGAAGCTGCTGCAAGAGCTGCAAAGCCGAAATGAGCGTATGTTTTTGCTGACGTTCCTCATTCTGAACGTCGCGGATTCCGTGCCGAAGCTCCGCGTCAACCGTTTGCAGGCGTCCGGTATCGCGCAGAAGTACAACTGCCAGCTGGTGAACCTCGATTTCAGGCAGGAGGAAGGCATGATGAGCAGCCTGCCGCTGGGACTCAATCAGATCGAGGTACAGCGCGGCCTCACGACATCCTCTGTCGCTATCTTCGTGCCGTTTACCACGCAGGAGCTTTACCAGAACGGCAGTGAAGCGCTCTACTGCGGTCTGAACGCACTGTCTAACAACCTCATCATGGTAGACCGGAAGTTCCTCAAAAACCCGAACGGTCTGATTCTCGGCACACCCGGTTCCGGTAAATCCTTTGCCGCCAAGCGTGAGATCGCCAATGTGTATCTCGTCACCAACGACGATATTATCATCTGCGACCCCGAAGCGGAGTACGGTCCGCTGGTCGAGCGGCTGCACGGGCAGGTCATCAAAATCTCTCCCACCAGTCCGCATTACATCAATCCGATGGACCTGAACCTCAATTACTCGGACGATGAAAACCCGCTGAGCTTGAAGTCAGACTTCATCCTCAGCTTGTGTGAGCTGATCGTCGGCGGCAAGGACGGCTTGCAGCCGGTTGAGAAAACCATCATTGACCGCTGCGTGCGGCTGATCTATCGGAATTACCTGAATGACCCGCGCCCGGAGAATATGCCGGTGCTGGAAGACCTTTATCACGAGCTGCGCCGACAGGAGGAAAAGGAGGCGCAGTATGTGGCGACGGCGCTGGAAATCTACGTCACCGGTTCTCTGAATGTGTTCAATCACCGGACGAACGTGGACATTCAGAACCGTATCGTCGCGTTTGACATCAAAGAGCTTGGCAAGCAGCTCAAGAAGATCGGGATGCTTGTCGTCCAGGATCAGGTGTGGAACAGGGTCACGATCAACCGCGAGGCGCACAAAGCCACGCGGTATTATATTGACGAGTTCCATCTGCTCCTGAAAGAGGAACAGACGGCAGCGTACAGTGTTGAAATCTGGAAAAGATTCCGCAAATGGGGCGGTATCCCGACCGGCATCACGCAGAACGTCAAAGACCTGCTTTCCTCCCGTGAGGTCGAGAACATTTTTGAAAACAGCGACTACATTTATATGCTCAATCAGGCCAGTGGCGACCGGCAGATTCTTGCCAAACAGCTCAATATCTCCCCGCATCAGCTCTCGTATGTCACCCACTCGGGTGAAGGCGAAGGGCTGCTTTTTTATGGCAGTACAATCTTGCCCTTTGTGGATCGGTTCCCGAAGGATACGGAGCTGTATAAGACCATGACAACCAAACCGTCGGAAATGAAAGGAGACGCAACATGAATATCCATATGAAAATTTTTCGCAGTCAGAGATTTGACCCGCTGCGCGTCGTGATGCTGGACGATGAACCGTGGTACATCGTAGCGGACATTTGCCGCACGCTCGGCTACGGCAACGCAACCAAGGCTGCCCGTCTGGTGCGGCAGGAGGATAAGACCATCATCAACGTTCCGAACATCTCTGTCGGCAGCAACCCGGCAAACGCTGTCAATTTAAGCGGTCTGGAGACGCTGATCCTGCGCTCCCGCAGACGGGAAGATGCCGCCGCGTTCAGCCGCTGGCTTGCCGATACGGTTTTTCCCATCGTCTACGACGATGACCCCGAACCGAAGCCGCAGGACCCGCCGAAGGAGACTGCGGACAACGATCTGTTTCTCGTCCATCGGTCGGACTACCTCCAGCATTTGAAGGAGCTGGAAAAGCTCTACACAATGCTGCGGGATGTAAACGCGCTGGTCGCGTCGATTCCCGGCAGAGGTATGGTGCCGGTTGTACGGGCATTTTCTCAGTATTGCAAGGAAACCGGCGATGAGATTCTGGCAGGGCTGGGGCTTTCGGAAAGAATGTCGCAGGAAGAAACCGATGCCGCGCTCCATGCGCTGATGGAAAACGAGCTGCTTTCGCTGCGCGACGCCGGTGCGTCCCTCGAATTGGAGCAGTCTGCAAAACTCTGCGGAAATCTTCTGGTGGGAGTTCTGTATGGAAACTGATCGCATCCTCTGCGGCGACGCGCTGGAGATGCTGCGAACCCTTCCGGACAACTCCGTACATTGCTGCATCACTTCGCCGCCCTATTACGCGCTGCGGGATTACGGTGCGGAGGGGCAGATCGGACGTGAGGACACACCGGCGCAGTATGTGGCGCGGCTGACGGATGTGTTCTCCGAGGTTCGGCGCGTCCTCAGACCGGGCGGTACTCTATGGCTCAACATTGCAGATACCTATGCAGCGAAAGGAAAGCCGTGCGATTCCGTTGATCCAAAGTATCCCAAAGGCAGGAACGGGCAGATGGCTGAAATCAACCGAAAGGTGGAAGGCTGCAAGGCAAAGGACATGATCGGGATTCCGTGGATGCTGGCGTTTGCCCTCCGCGATAGCGGCTGGTATCTGCGCTCGGATATCATCTGGATGAAAGCAAACCCCATGCCCGAAAGCTGCAAGGACCGCCCCAGCCGATGCTACGAACACGTTTTCCTGCTGACAAAATCGCACTGCTATTACTATGACGCTGCGGCAATCGCAGAACCGATGGCTCCTTCCTCCGTCGCACGATACAAACGCGGGCGCATCGGCGGCAAATATGCCGAAGAAGTCCCCGGACAGGGCAACATTCAAGGCCTGAACAAAGCACGCAGCGGCGGCTATTACGAAGACGGCGCGGTGCCGACCGTTCGGAACAAGCGCGATGTGTGGCAGATCAACCCGTTTCCCTACAAGGGTGGACATTTTGCCGCGTTCCCGCCGAAGCTGGTGGAAACGTGCCTGCTTGCCGGCTGCCCGCAGGACGGCATCGTCCTTGATCCGTTTCTCGGCTCCGGTACGACCGCTGCCGTTGCAAAGCAGATGGGGCGGCATTACATCGGCATTGAGCTGAATCCAGACTACTGCACGCTTGCCGAACAGCGAATCGGAGGTGTGACGGAATGAGCGTCTATACCCGGCAGGATTTGAGCGTCATGCAGGCGTGGTCGCTGGAACGCAAAATCCGTGTCACGCAGGCAAAAATCTTGGAATGGTATCACCATTACGGTGGCAAGGTAGCCATTTCATTTTCGGGCGGCAAGGATTCCACTGTTCTTCTTGATCTGGCACGGCGCGCGTTCCCGGATATGCCCGCCGTGTATGTGGATACCGGACTGGAATACCCGGAAATTCGTGAATTTGTCCGCACAATTCCAAACGTGACGTGGCTGCGGCCGGAAATGCCGTTTTCAAAGGTTCTAACAACCTATGGATACCCCATCATTTCGAAAGACGTTGCAAAGCGTATCCGCTATGCGCGGCAAGGCAGTCCGTGGGCGCTGCGGCATCTGAACGGCTTAAATGCAGATGGTACGCCATCAAAATTTAATGAGCGATATATGAAATGGCGCGTCCTGTTGGATGCGCCATTTCTCATTTCGGACAAGTGCTGCGAGGTAATGAAAGAACGCCCGTTGCATAAATACGCCAAAGCAAACGGTTTGCACATGATCGTCGGCACAATGGCCTGCGAGAGTGTGCGCCGTCAGAGCGCGTATCTGAAAAACGGCTGCAATGCTTACAGCAAGCGCGACCCGACCTCACAGCCGATGTCGTTCTGGACAGAGCAGGACGTTCTGGCGTACCTCAAAATGACGGGCATCCCGTATGCGTCTGTTTACGGCGAGATCGTCGAAAAAAGCGGCAAGCTGGCAACGACCGGCGCAAAGCGTACCGGCTGTATGTTCTGTATGTTCGGCGTGCATTTGGAAAAGCATCCGAACCGGTTTCAGCGCATGGCGCTGACGCACCCGAAGCAATATGAATTTTGTATCCATAAGCTCGGCTGTGGTGCTGTGCTGGATTTTCTCGGCGTACCATACTGCCCCGGAGGTGACAGCACATGAGTAAACGCGCCCCAAGGCTGCAATTCACCGACGAAGAACTCGCTGCCCCGGAGGTTTCCAAGGCAGCGAAGAAAGCAGCAAAACGTATCGAGAAGCTGGAACGGCTTGAGGAAAAGATTCCAATGAAAAACGGCACAGAAAAGCCGCGCCCGGCATCCAAGCTGCAGCACGCTGTTCGGGATGCACCCGGTAAAGCGGTCCGTTCGGCGGTACATCGAGAGGTTTCGCAGCATGAGGATGATAACGTCGGCGTGGAGAGCGTACATAAGCTGGAAGAAGCTGCCGAGCAGACCGTCCGCGCCGTGGAAACTGCACACCGCTCCCACCAGCTCAAGCCGTACCGCAGCGCCGACCGCGCAGAAGCTCGCGCCGACAGCGCCAACCTTGACGCGCTGCAAAAGCAGGCACAGCAGCAAAATTCGGAGCTTCAAAGCAATCCGTATTCCCGCTGGCAGCAGAAACGCGCCATCAAAAAGGAATATGCCGCGGCAAAGGCAGGCGGCACGGTGCGTGCGTCCGAAGTCACTGCCAAAGCCGCCAAGCGTGCCGCAGAGGACACGAAAAAAGCGTCTGAGTGGATCGCGGAACACAAGAAAGGCTTTTTGATCGCGCTGGCGATTCTGCTCGTCGCGGTGTTTCTTCTGAACATCGCTTCGTCCTGCTCGGTGCTGGTCGAGGGCGGCGTAACGGCGCTCGGCGTATCGACCTATCCCAGCGAGGACAGCGATATGCTTGCTGCCGAAGCGCAATACTGCGCAATGGAGGCAGAGCTGCAAAGCAAGCTCGACAATTACGAAGCGACGCATGATTACGACGAGTATCACTTTGATCTTGATGAGATCGGGCATGACCCGTATGTGCTGATCTCCGCGCTCACAGCGCTCAAGGGCGGCGCGTGGACGCTTGACGAGGTACAAAGCGAGCTGCAAATGCTTTTTGATAAGCAGTATATTCTCACGGAAACCGTGGAAACCGAAATCCGCTATCGACTGGAAACAAGGTATGACGAGGACGGTAATCCGTACACCGTCCAAGTGCCGTATGAATACACGATCTGCACGGTCACGCTTGAAAATTTTGACCTCTCCCATGTGCCGGTCTATGTGATGAGCGAGGACCAGCTTGCACTCTACGCCTCCTATATGGCGACGCTTGGAAACCGCCCGGACCTGTTCGGTGATTCGGATTATGTAAACAGATATTACGGCAACGGGAGCGGTGGTAGCTATGATATTCCACCGGAGGCGCTGGAGGATGAAGCCTTTGCCGCCATCATCAAAGAAGCGGAAAAAAATCTCGGTTTCCCGTATGTCTGGGGCGGCAGCTCCCCGGCGACCTCGTTTGACTGCTCCGGTTTTGTCAGCTACGTTTACAACAACTGCGGCGTTGGCTGGAGCTTCGGCAGACTCAGCGCCGAGGGCATCCGACAGATCTGCTCGTATGTATCTCCGGCAGACGCAAAACCCGGCGATCTGATCTTCTTTGAGAAAACGTACAACACCACCGGCGCGTCGCACATCGGCATTTATGTAGGAAATCATACCATGCTGCACTGCGGCGACCCCATTCAATACACCAGCATTTCGTCCGATTACTGGCAAAGTCACTTCCTGCAATTCGGACGGCTGGCACCACCTTAAAGGAGGGACAATATGAATCCGAAGATTAACAAACTCAAAGCAGAGCGTGCAAAGAATGACGGCAGAATTGCCGATTTGCAGACCCGCAACCGCGAAATTGATGCGGACATTATCAAGCTGGAAAATGAGGACATCGTGGGGCTTGCCCGCGCGACCGGCATGACGATGGAGCAGCTGGCGCAGTACCTCATGCACATCAAAAAGGGCGGTTCGCCCTTTATCGCGCAGGAAAAGGAGGAGGAAACAGATGTACCCGAAGAAGCGTAACCGGCTGCGTGTTTTCGCGCTGTTGCTCAGTTTTGTGTTGGCGCTCTGCGTCCTGACGGGCGCTGCCATCGCAGAAGAACCGTTCCCCGGTACCCCGGAAGACCCCACGACAGAAACAGCCGAACAGCCGCCCGCGGAGGAAACTCCGGAGCAGGAACCCGGCGACGAAGATACCCCGCCATCTGAACCGGAGGAACCGGAAGAACCGGAATTGCCCGAAGAACCGCCGATGGTAGGCGCGTATGTGCTGGATGCCGATGTGCCGGGCGGCTGGCAAAACCGTCCCGCGACGATTTTGGTGCGCGTGATCGACCTGAACGGCACCGGCTGGGAGAAAGTCGAGGTAGTCCTTCCCGGTATGAGTCCGTTTGATGTGACGCAGGAGCTTTTGGAATACGGCTGTGTGGAGCGCACGATGCTGGAAAACGGCACCGTGTTTATCTTTGTCACAGACCGGGCTGGCACGGTGCATGAATTGTCTCTGGACGTGTACTGCATGGATGTTACCGCGCCGGTCCTTCGTGCGGGCATCAACGGCACGCTCCTGCGCGTAGAAGCCTATGACGACCTTTCCGGTATCGCGGCGATCTACATCAACGACGAGCTTTACACCACGCTGGACGGCGGCGAGCTGAATGTGCGCATCGACCGCCTGACGGATGATGCTTACCTCTACATTGACGCGCTGGACAACGCCGGGAACTGGACGGATTCCGTTGTCCTCTCCAATCCGTTCTATGAAGAAGCCGAACCGGAGCCGACGCCCACACCCAGCACAGATACGGATAAAGACCAGCACGACGAGCATTGCCCGTCCGACTGTGATTGCCGCAAGGAGCAGGCATCGACTGCGCAGCCGTCCAATAATACCGGCAGCGGCGGCAACACCGGAAATAGCAACAATACTGCTGCATCTGGCAGTAGTAAAAACGCAGCCGCTCCCTCGCAGCCTGCATCGTCTGCCGCAGAGCCGGTAACGAAGGAGGATGGCACGGGCTTTACGCAGAACGGAAATTCCGTCACGCGCGATCTGCTGTACGACAAATACAGCAACAAGCAGTTCGTCACGATTGAAACGCGCGGCAGCGAGACGTTCTATCTGGTGATCGATTATGACAAGCCACTGGACGAGGACGGCGAACAGTATGAGACGTATTTTCTGAATCTGGTCGATGAAGCCGACCTTCTGGCGCTGATCGAGGAGGAAGAACCGGCAGAGGAGACGTGCGTCTGCACCGTCCATTGCGAGGTCGGCGCGATCAACACCGCCTGCCCCGTCTGCAAGGCAAGCATGGTGGACTGCATGGGAAAAACGCCGGTCGCGGAAAAAGAACCGGAACCGGCAGCGCCTGCGGAGACAGAGCCGGAACCCGAGGTAAAGCAGGAGGATACGAAGAAAAACAGCGCCCTTCTGCTTCTTATTCTGCTGGTGCTGCTCGGCGGCGGCTTCGCGCTCTACTGGTTCAAATTCCGCAAGCCCAAGGCAAACACCAAAGGTCCCGTTGACCTCGATGATTATGATTTCGGGGAGGAAAACGAGGATGAGGAGGCGGAATATGAAACCGAGGAGGATACCTCCGGGGAATAACCTCGTCCAGCCGCATTGACGGTTCGCCCAAGGCACAGTATAATCTGGATGAAAGGACGGCAGTGATGGTGCTGTCAAAATCTTTGCCGATGAAGATGGAGATGCTTATGAGTCCACAAGGGAAATTTGCGGTTTTCTGCGCGGAGCAGTATAAGCTGCGCAAGAATCTGACTGGGCGGCAGCTTACAAGCCTTTTCCAGCGATACGACGTGTGGGACTATCTGTTTTCCTGCTACGAAGCGTTGCATACGACCGGAACAAATTATATCATCGCGGACATTGAGCAGTATATTCAGGAACGGCAAGCCGAACCGGTAATCAACTGAACACAATAATATAGACACACAAAAAACGCAGTCCATACGGGGGCTGCGTTTTGCTTATGCGCTTGCGGACGGTCAATCCGTCTGATCTTCACTTGTTTCGGTCAGCAGCTCTATGAACTCTGCCGGGGCGTACACGGGGATCGGTGCTTTGCTGTAATCCTTCGTGTTTCGCGTCACGATGCAGTCCGCACCGGAGCGCACCGCCGTTTCGACCATCACGGCATCCTCAAAATCGGAAATCTCCGCTGAGATCGCCTTGCGGATGTCCAGCGCCGTGGTGTCCAGCAGACCGAACAGAGCGCAGAGCTTTGTCAGAACGTCGCGGGTCGCTTTGTCGCTGTGCGTTTGCCGGTGTGTCAGATAGTAAATATCCGTAATGGCTTTCGCCGTCAGGAAGCCCTCAAACTGCCGGTTGGCGCAGAGCAGGAAAATCGACTGCGCATCCTTGCAGAACGGTTCGCGGCTTTGCAGCGCGTCCACGATGACACAGGTATCTATGACAGCTCTCATATCCGGTTCAGCCTTTCTTCCTTCGCTTCCTCCAACGTCACATCAGCCGGAAGAATCCCGAACAGGGACTTGGCAATGTCCACTCTGTCCTGATGGGGATTTGAGAGCTTTGCGACAACCTTGCCGTTTTTCGTGATATAAATGTCCTCCGTCGCTGCAAGCAGAAGATACTTTCCAAGATTGCTTTTCAGTTCCGTCGCAGTAATCGACATGATCTGGTTCCTCCCTTCGTGATTTGGTTCATCTATATTATATCTGAATCAGACGAAATATGCAACAGATTCGTGCGAAATATTCTGTGAACCGTCCAATAACTCTTGCGACCGAAATGGGCGGCTGTAATGCTTATTGCAGCAGCTCTTTCATCATGGTATCCGCATCAGGATAGGTTTTGCAGAGCGTGGGATCGGCTTTCATTCGTTGAACTTCTAAAATCGCTTCTTTTGTTTCAGCATTTACCGATTCTGTGTGAATTGCGGATGCGGTCTGCGCTTCATGCGCTGTATCTATGCTGTCATTACCGTTTTTGCTTGTTGCTCCCACACTTTCGTTCCTCCTGCACCATATCTACAACGTCCTGCTCATCCGCAATGCCAAGCTCATCTGCAACACCCTGAAACGCCTTCTGTGCCTCCATGAGCGCATTGACCGAAGCATTGAGCATAACGACCTTATTGCCTTCCTGCACGAACAGAACCTTATCGCCGTCCTTGACGCCGAGCATCCTGCGAATGGCGACCGGAATCGTGATCTGACCCTTCGACGTGATCTTTGCAAGCTCCATCGTAATACCTCCTTTCAACCTCACGGGATTCCGTGTATTCCTTACATTTGCATGATATGCGATTTGTAGAAAAAACACAACCGAAAACAGAAATTTAAGAATTACATAGGAGAACATCTATGACAAAGTATAAGTTAGTAATTGCAGAAAAACCGTCTGTGGGCATGGCGTATGCCGTAGTGCTGGGCGCGAAGAAGCGGATGGACGGTTACATGGAGGGCGGCGGTTGGCTCGTTTCGTGGTGCTTCGGGCATCTGGTGGAGCTTGCCGGTGCGGAAACCTACGACGAACGCTACGCAAAATGGAACCGCGCCGACCTTCCCATCGTCCCCGACCCGTGGCGCATGAAGGTTGCGCACACAAAGAAAAAACAGTTTTCCGTCCTGAAAGCGCTCATGGAGCGCGAGGACGTGACCGAGGTCGTCAACGGCTGCGACGCCGGGCGCGAGGGCGAAGCCATCTTCCGGTACGTCTACGAACAGGTTGGATGCAAAAAGCCAATGAAGCGATTGTGGCTTTCTTCCATGGAGGACGACGCAATTCTGGATGCTTTCGCGCACCTGCACGACGGCGCGGACTTTGACCGGCTTTACGACGCGGCGCTCTGCCGCGCCAAGGCAGACTGGCTGGTGGGCATCAACGCCACGCGGCTGTTTTCGGTCCTGTATCATCGCACGCTGAATGTTGGGCGCGTGGTGTCTCCGACGCTGGCGCTCATCGTCCATCGGGACGCGGAAATCCGCGCGTTTCAGCCAGAACGGTACTATACCGTATCGCTGACGTTCCCGGATTTTACGGCGTTCAGCGAGAAATTCAAATTCAAAGCCGACGCGGACGCGGCGCTTGCCGCCTGCGAAGGTCAGAGCGCCGTCGTCTCAAAGCTCGACCGGAAGGAAAAGCACGAGAAAGCCCCTGCGCTCTACGATCTGACCACGCTCCAGCGCGACGCGAACCGGCTGCTCGGCTACACGGCGCAGCAGACGCTGGATTATCTGCAAGCGCTTTACGAAAAGAAGCTCTGTACCTATCCCCGAACCGACAGCCGCTTTCTGACCGACGATATGCTCCCTTCGGTGCCTGCCATCGTGAGCTGTGCGGGCGGCATCTGCGGCGCGGATCTGCCTGTGTCCATGCACCCGGCGCAGGTGTGTAATAGCAAAAAGGTCAGCGACCACCATGCGCTCCTTCCCACCATCCGCGCGGGCGAAGCGGACCTTGACGCGCTGCCCATCGGAGAGCATGAGGTCTTGCAGCTGCTTTGCCGTCAGGTGCTGATCGCCGTCAGCGGCGAATCTGTCTGCGCGGACACGATTGCCGAGATCACCTGCGGCGGGTGTGTCTTCACCGCGAAGGGAAAGTCCGTTCTGGATGCAGGCTGGAAAGCCTATCTCAAAGAGCAGGTGGACAAACCGCTGCCCGATCTCGTCGAGGGTGCAGCGCTGCCCGCGCCGGCCGGCGAGGTCACAGAGGGCAAAACAAAGCCGCCTGCGGCATACAGTGAGGACACGCTGCTTCATGCAATGGAGACGGCGGGCGGTCAGGATATGCCCGAGGACGCGGAGCGCAAGGGCATCGGCACGCCCGCGACACGCGCCGCCATGATCGAGAAGCTCGTGGCGGGCGGCTTTGTGGAGCGGAAAAAGGGCAGAAAAACCGTCAGCCTTGTGCCGGTGCAGGCGGGCGTATCGCTCGTCACGATCCTTCCCGAACAGCTGCAATCGCCGCTTCTGACGGCAGAATGGGAACACAAGCTGGGACGCATCGAGCGCGGCGAGCTTTCGCCCGACGCATTTCTCGCGGAAATTACGCAGATGGTGCAGACGCTGGTTGCGGAGTATCAGCCGGTTCCCGGCGTGGAGGTGCTGTTCCCGTCAGGGCGTGAGATCGTCGGAAAATGCCCGCGCTGCGGCAGCGATGTCACGGAAAGCAAGAAGGGCTTTTTCTGCGAGAAAAGCGACTGCAAGTTTGGGCTTTGGCGCGACAACAAGTTCTTGACCGCCAAGCGCATCAGCCTGACGAAGCGGGATGTGACGGCGCTCCTGAAAACCGGGCGCGTGCATATCGCAAATATTTACTCCGAAAGAACCGGCAAGACCTTTGATGCTGACCTTCTCCTGGATGACAACGGCGAGCGCACCGTCTACCGCTTCGATTTCGGCAGGGAGCGGACGACATGAAGCTGACCGGATACGAAATGGAGACGATCATCCTCTACAATCAGGCTGAGCCGAACGCGCAGGTTTACACGCATGATGCGAAGCTGATTGCCAAGCTGCGGCGGCTGCACGAAGCGGCACCGGAGAAAGTGTACGCGGACTTTGACGAGCCAAACGGCGCGGCACGGTATATCGTCCCCAAGAACTGCGTGACCGTCCGACCGCCGTACAGCGACGCCAGACGCAAGGCAGACAGCGAACGCGCCCGAAAAGCCGGTCTGACCCCACCGCAGCGGAAATTCAAATAAGGAAACAGCCTCCGCAGGAACGAAGCATCGTGCGGAGGCTGCTTTTTGTCTGGAAAGGAGAGCCTATGGCAGAAAAAACACCGATCAAAGAACAGATCAAGGTACTGACAGAGCAAATTGAGACTGGAATACAGGCACTGTTTCAGTCTGGTGATCTGGAAAAATATCAGGCGTATCTTCGCACCGCGAGCCGGTTCCACCGGTATTCCGTCAATAACCAGATGCTCATTTTCTCGCAATGCCCGCACGCGACGCTCGTCGCCGGGTATCAGAAATGGCAGAATCAATTCAGCCGTCATGTGCTGCGCGGCGAAAAGGGCATCACGATCATCGCACCGACGCCGTACAAAATCAAGGTCGAGCAGGATAAACTCGACCCCGACACAAAGCAGCCGCTGCTGGATGCGGACGGCAAGACGATCACAGAAGAAAAAGAGGTTCAAATCCCCATGTTTCGCCCCGTCAAGGTTTTTGACGTGAGCCAGACGGACGGTAAGCCGCTCCCGGAGCAGGTAAAATCGCCCATTGCGGAGCTGACCGGCAACGTGGAGCATTACGAAGCGTTCATGGACGCTCTGAAGCGGGTATCGCCGGTGCCGATTGAAATGAAGCCCCTGACGAACGACCTCGACGGCTTTTTCTCGCCATCCAAACAGAGCATTACGCTGCGTGAAGGAATGAGCGAGGTGCAGACTGTGTGCGCAGCCGTCCATGAGATCGCGCACTCGAAGCTCCACAATTACGCGATGCAGCCTGACAGCCAGCCGAAGGATTCCAGCACGGAGGAAATTGAAGCAGAAAGCATTGCCTACACCGTCTGTGCCTATTTCGGTATTGAAACGAGCGCAAACAGCTTCGGCTATGTGGCAACGTGGTCGAAGGATAAGGACGTGAAGGCGTTCCGGGCATGTCTGGACACCATCCGAAAAACGTCCAGTGAACTCATCTCCGGTGTCGAGCAGCATTTCAAGGAGATTTGCAAGGAGCGCGGAATTTCGCTGGAGCCGGAGCAGCCCGCGCAGGAGCAGGATGCAGAAAAGCTCTACATGGTGGACAATGAAAAGTACATTCATGTGCAGCGCACAGACGGCGGCATTGATTACACGATCTATGACGCAGGCTCTGCCAAAGCGCTCGATGGCGGCGTGCTGGAAGACAGCGGGCAGCCGCTGTCTGCTGCGGCGCTTACGGTTTGCAAACTCCATAATATCGGGGATGCCGCCCCGATTCGGCTGGCACCGCTGGTGATTCTCGAAAACCTGCAGGAGGCAAACGAGATCACGCCGTGTGCCGCCGAAGAAGCACCGCCCGATACGCCGCTGCCCGAAACACCGGAGATCGTGCATGATGCGCAGGAAACCGCACCGGCGCTTGCCGTGCCGCCCGACCCCAGTGTGTCCATTGCCGCGATGCACGCTTTTGGGTACATAGACGCAGATATGCTGCCGCTCTCGAAAGAGCGTGCGCTGGAGCTGATGGAGCATGACGCGACGGTGTATATGCTCTTTGCGGAAAACAGCGAGGCAATGGCGTTTGAACCGGAGGATATTGCCATGCACACCGGTCTGTTCGGCATTACCCGCGAGGATTGGGATGCGATCAAGGCATCTGTTCCGGTCATGGACAGCGGCATCGTCCAGAAAAAGCTGGAGCAGGCGTTTCTGGAAAGCCCCACGGACAGCTTTGCAATCTTCCAGCTCAAGCACGGCGAAGAACAGGCGGCGCTTCGCTTTTTGGATATGGCATCGCTGAAAAAAAGCGGCTTGACGGCAGAAAAAGCAAACTACGACCTCATTTACACCGGCACGCTGCCGCAGGCGAAGCCTGTGCCGTCCACGCTGGAAGATCTGTATGTTATCTTCAATCAGAACTGCCCAGAGGATTTTTGCGGTCACAGCCTGTCCGTCAGCGACATTGTTGCCATCAAGCACTACGGCATGGTATCCTGTCACTACCTCGACAGCGTTGGCTATCAGGCGCTGCCCGCGTTCTGGACACCGGAGAATTACCTGAAAAACGCGGAAATGCAGCTGGAGGACGACTACGGCATGATTGACGGCATCATCAACAACGGACCCAAAGAGCAGGCCAAGACGCAGGAACCGGAACGCGGGACGGACGATTTGCAGAAGCGCCCGTCCGTTCTCGCCCGGCTTCGTGCGCCGCAGCCCTGTCAGGAAAAGAATGTGCGGAAACACGCGGAAAGGGATTTGGAATGAATAACTTCACAAACGACGAAATGAACCTGATGTGCATTTACAACACCGGCTCGCGCGAGGGTTTGATGCGGGAGCTACGAGAGATGCGCGGCTGCATCGGCGCGGATCAGCTGGAACTGCTGACCATGACGGATTCCACGCTGCAAAAGCTGGAGAAGATCAGCAATGCGGAATTTGCAGAGCTGGAGCTGTACCCGGATTTCTAATCGTTTTCTGGTTGTGCAGAAAAATCGGTTGAAAAGGTCAATTTTAAAGGGTATAATAGAATATATCTTTATGTTCTTTTGAAGAATGCAGAAAGGGTTATTACTATGCCGCTGACAAAGATTGAGTTGAATAATATAACGGTCTTTCACGAGTTGTCCGTAGAATTTAATAATGGGATCAATGTTTTCCTTGGCGAGAACGGTGTGGGAAAGACGCACATTATGAAACTTCTTTATGCGGCGTGTCAGGCTAAAAAATCAGAAGTGACGTTCCCATATAAGACGGTTATGGTATTTCGCCCGGACAATTCCAGCATTGGACGACTTGTAAATCGTGACGTCAATAGTGAAAACCGAGCTTCTGTGAAAGTCAGTTCGAATGATGCGAACATCGCAATGAAGTTCTCCCATAAGAGTCAGAAGTATGACGCAGAGGTCACTGGAAAAGCCGCATGGGAAAAACAGATGGTTGACCTAAGCAGTGTGTTCATTCCAGCAAAAGAAATTCTCTCTAACGCTTGGAATCTGTCTAATGCTGTGCGGCAAGGAAACATTATCTTTGATGACACTTATCTTGATATTATTGCCGCTGCCGAGGTTAACGTAGCCTCTGGTAACGACAGCAGCAGGAAAAAGAAATATTTGGATGAGCTGAAAAAGATCAGTAAGGGCACAGTAACCGTTCAACAAGAGCATTTTTATTTGAAGCCGGGGAATCAGGCCAGATTGGAGTTTAACTTAGTTGCAGAGGGGCTGCGCAAAATAGCGCTGCTTTGGCAGTTGATTAAAAATGGAACTCTTGAAAAAGGGGCGGTTTTGTTTTGGGATGAACCAGAAGCTAACATCAACCCTAAATTCATTCCAGAAATCGTTAAAATTCTCCTGATGCTCCAAGAGGATGGCGTTCAAGTGTTCATTTCAACACACGACTATTTTCTCGCAAAGTATTTCGACGTGCTGAAAAACAATAAAGATGCCGTGCATTACTATTCATTTTACAAAGCAGCAGAGGAAACCGGCAAAGAACAGATTTGCGTGGAACAAGCATCCAGCTTTAAGCTTTTGGAGCATAATACCATTATGGAAACGTTTAGAAAATTGTACGAAGATGAAATTGGGGTAAGCTTCAAATGAAAGATATTGGTGAGTCGGGTGTGAACTTCGGACCATACGAAGAAAGTGACCTGTTTTACATTGAAAAGTCTGATTTGTATAGGTCTTTAGGCGCTGGCATAAAGACCACAGAATTTGTTTTACGAGCAAATGAATCGGGAATGGCTATTCTGTTCGTTGAAGCAAAGACAAATGCGCCGAACCCGGATCACAAAGATGACTCCGATGAGAAGCAAAGAAAATTCGAAGAATTTTATACCGAAGTTCCAGAGAAGTTTGTTGATTCCTTGGGGATTTACACAGCGGCTTTGTTAAACCGATACTCTGATTGCTCCGAAATTGGGAAAAATTTAAAAATGCCTGATTTAGCAGATAAAAAGATAACTTTTGTGTTGGTTGTTACAAATCCGGCCGCTCAGATTGAGTGGTTGGCTCCGATCAAAGCAGTTTTGGAAAATCGGCTCCGGCGCTGGATGAAAATATGGAGTATTGACGTTGTCGTTTTCAATCAAGAACTGGCAAGGCAGTATAAGTTAATAAGTTAACGCACAAAGTACATATTTCAGCAAACGAGGCGGAATACTAGCATGAGCGAACCGAAAAGACCGGCTTCCGACGCGGAGTGGTATTGCCGCAAAGACCCGGAAGCAGACCGGTTTTATGAAATTTTCTTCAAGATGTGCCGAAAGTATCATGTCAGTTGGTGCAGCGCCAGCGAGAAAGAACGGCAGTTCATTGAAGAAGTGTCCAGAGTCACCTACGAGCGCGATAGAGCCACTCGTTTGGGCCTGCCGGTAGACAGCGTGCGACCGATGTTCGCGTTGGAAATAGCTTCAAAACTGTATAATGGAAACACATAGCCAGTCAGTTTTTACTGACTGGCTATTCTTTCAGAAAAATGTGCAACGCAACTGAAAATCAGCAGAAAAAATTCTGCTTAATTCCTGTTGTAGTTTCCTGCTGCTTCGCCCACGTCACCCGTGTTACTTCTTCGACAAAAGCCTTTTCCTTGGCAGAAGCCGAATAGTATCGGATACCAAACTGCTGGCAAACATCAAAAAGCAAGTCCGTGTACGCAATATCTTCCTGCGTAGGCATGGAAAAATAGCCGCCTGCCTGCGATGCTAATTCGTCGATCACATAGTGTTCCAGAATACTGGCGTCACGGTCAAGCCTCATACAGCAGTACCTCGTCTTTCTGAATACTGGACAGAAACCGCCCACTCAGGCTGCTCGTCGGGATCAGATCGACCGGTACGCCCAGCGCGTCTTCCAGATCAAGAAGTAACCCGCCCATTTCAACGCCGCGGATACGACCTTTGTCGATGCGAAGATCAATGTCACTTGTCGGCGTCATATCTCCGCGAGCGTAAGAGCCAAACAGCCAGATTCGCTGCGCACCGTATTCCCGTCCAAGTCTGGAAACAACCGATTTAATTTCCGGGATACCCATACAAAAGCAACTCATCTTTCGCAATTAGATTCAGAAATTCATGGTCGGAGGAATCGTTGGTGACAAGATCGACCGGCACTTTCAGCGCGTCCTCCATCTCCAGCCGCAAGCTGCTGAGTTGGAATAAGGACATGACGCCGCCTTTTTCGATTTTCAAATCTACGTCGCTGTCACGGCGCGCCGTGCCTTTGGAATACGACCCAAACAGGCTGACGCTGCGCAGTCCATGCGCTTGCGCGATCGGTGTGATAATTCTGCGCAGTTCCTCAATCGTGTATGGCATTTACGTCACCTCTCAGTGTCTTTCTGATTCTAGTATAACAGCCTCTTTCAAAAAATACAACCGAACTTTCCAAGTAGGAATTTTGACTTATGTCAACCAAACTACGCTGGTCACAGGCTGGCTAATTTTTAGAAAAACGTGTTAAGCGCCACCTAAATATTTCAGAAAAATGTGCAACACGCAGCCGAAAATCATCAGAAAAATGTGTTGTAAGCGAAAACCTAAATTTGATTCTATTTCCCAAAATCAAATTTTTTTCGTTTTTTGGGAAATAGAACGCCCATCCATCTTTTACATCTGCATACGAAAACAATTTCAAAGCATCACATCGCCAGTCAGTTTTTGCTGACTGGCTAATTTTTTACGAAAAGGAGGTTGGAATATGCCGAGTAAACTACAATTCTATTCAGCATTTGCCGAGCGCACCGCGCGACAGATCACCGGCAGCTACCGAAGCTGGACAGCCTTTCTCGCTACGGCAGCGCGGCTTTATAAGTATCCCTATAACGAGCAGCTTATGATCTACGCCCAGCGCCCGAACGCAACGGCGTGCGCGGAGTATGATTTCTGGAAAGACCGCATGGGGCGCTATGTGCAGCGCGGCAGCACCGGCATTGCGCTCATCGACACCAGCGGCTATCAGCCACGACTACGATACGTTTTTGACGTGGCAGACACCGCGCCGCGCGATGCCGCCCGCAGCTTTACGCTGTGGGAAATGCGTGCCGAGCATGAAGCGGCAGTCAGCGCCATGCTGACTGAACAGTATGACATTCCCCAAGACGGTGGAATCATCGCGCAGTTTGAGCGCATCGCGGATAAACTCGCACTGGAATACTGGACGGAGCAGAAACGTGACATCTGCGACATCGTTGCAGATTCGTTTCTGAACGGGTATGATGAAGATAACATACGGATGGCGTTCAAAACGGCGGCATCCACCAGCATCACCTACGCGCTTATGGCACGCTGCGGCTTCTCTCCGGACGGATATTTTGAGCCTGAGGATTTCATGCCGGTCTTTGACTTCAACACCCCGGCAGCGATCAGCGCCCTCGGAACAGCCGTCAGCGAGATCAGCCAGCGCGTTTTAAGGCAAATCGAGATCACCGTAAAAAGACAAGAGCGCGAACGCCGCGCAGAAAGGACGGAAGAACATGGAGAACAACCTGACTTACAAGACCAGCGGAGAATTTCAGATTCCCGACCTGAGCCTGCGCGAGAACCCGCAGAGCCAGCTGCTTGGCAAATACGGACGGATGCGGCAGACGTACCTCCGGGAGCATCGCCCGATTCTCTGGAATCAGATGATCCTGTCGGAAACGCTGTTTCCGCACCTGCGGGAGATCGACGAGACAGCGTGGCAGAGACTGGAGCAGATGATGCCGGAGCTGATGCAGTCGGCAGGCGCGACGGAGGCGCTGAAAGCAGCCGATCCGATGAAGTGGACAGGCTTGATGAACAATCTGAAAGCGCAAGCCGAGGAAGTGATTCTCGCGGAGCTGATCTACGCATAACCGAGCCAGCCCAGGGCGAACAAATATCGTTTATGATTGATGCGGAGAACGTGCAAACGTCCTCCGCTTTTTCTGTGTCCATGCCGCAGGAGCTGATCGACCATGTGCTGCGGCTGGGCGGCAATTCCGATGATACGCGCATGGTTCTTGCGGCAGCATTTCAAAAAGAGAAAACCCCGGAGGAAATCACCGAAATTCTGCGGCAGGAATTTCATGGCGGCAACGGCTTCAAGTTGGACGGCGCGGACTATTCCGCATGGTACGCGGACGATGGGATTCATCTGGCAGCCGGTCGTGAAGCGGAGCGCGTTGAGGCGGCGCAGATTATCTCATGGCAGGACGCCGCCGCGCGGGTTGCGCAGCTGGTGGAAAGCGGCGAATATGCCACCAATGTAGAGATTGCCGAAGCATATAAGCATGAGCGCGATCTGCTTGCCGAAGCGTTGCTCCATCTGCGCGGCGATCTCAGTGACGATGCGCGGAAACAGGGTGATCTGAGCTGCTTGCAGGAATACGGCGGCAGCTTTCCCAAAGCGCTCGAAAAATTATCTGAGGCATTGAAAGACCCGGTGTTCCAGCAGAACCTTTCCGACGAATATGCCGCGTTCTGGACAGCATATGAGCTGGATAAGAATCTTCTTCGTTTTCACTATCATAAGCTGCGGGAAATCTGGCACAGGCTGAAGGATCTGCGCCTGCCGCGCTATGAATTGTCCGATGGCATGGCAGAAGTGCCAAGCGCGGCACAGTTCATCACCGAGGACGAGATCAGCCACACTTTGATGCGCGGCAGCGGCTTTGCAGAAGGGAAAAGCAGAATCTACGCCTATTTCACCGATACGCACACGGAGAAAGAACAGGCAGATTTTCTGAAAAAAGAATACGGCGTCGGCGGGCGTACCCATGCTGTGTCCGGAGCCAGTAGCAGCTACGAGGGCAGCGAGCCGAAGGGCATCACGCTGAGAAAGGCAGACTGCGCAGATGTCGAAATGCGCTGGAACCGGGTTGCCGCGCGGATATCGGACCTCATTCGGCAGAACCGTTATCTGACACCGGAGGAACGGGCGGCTTATGACGAAGCGCTGGCGCAGGATACGGTGCGGAACACAGCCTATGACGGCTATAACGCCGTCAAAGAAGCCCATCCGGACGATATTGTACTGTATCAGGTCGGGGATTTCTTCGAACTCTATGGCGAGGATGCACGGGCAGTTGCAGATGATCTCAGCCTTGAGCTGACGCGCCGCAATTTGGAGGGAGTAGGCCGTGTTACCATGTGCGGCTTCCCCGCAAATGCGTTGGAAAAATACGTTGAAAAGCTGCGGGAAAAGCACGATGTAACAATTTCGCGTATTGGCGATTCCAGTCATGAACACACGGCATATACGCTCCCGTCCATTGACCATGAAGCAGAACAGGCCATCAATGCCTATGAAGCAGAGTTTGGCGCGGATGGCACAAGAGTATTCCACGATCTTGCTGCCGAGCAGCCACCCCAAGCCACCGTAGAGGATCATCTTGAGCGGTACAGACCGATTGTAATTGCCGCAGTCTCAGAGGATATTGCCTATCGCAACGCTTGCGGTCACTCTGACCGGGAAAATGCGGAGATCGAGTGCAATGCCGCTGTGCGCCGTGCTATCCTCGATTCAAAGGATATGGAGCTGATCCGGTTGTTCTCGGATGTACCGGAGTTCCGCAACCGTCTGCATCAGGAGGTTTTTGATGGAACCTATGAGCGGCTTCATGATCTGCTGCGACCGCTCTCGCAGGACGATATAGACGATGCGCTCCGCGCATGGAACGGAAATATCGGGAGCAAACACGCCGTGGTGCGGTATATGGAGCAGCACGGACGTGAAAAAGAAACTGCTGCATGGCTTGCTCATGAGTACGGCGGCAATGCGAATAATAATAATCTCTTTATCGTCCGTGCTGGAAGTCCGGAAACCGCCGAATTGACGTGGTCGAAGGTGCAGCGGCGGTTGGCACAGCTCATCCGGGAGGATCAATTCTTCACAGAGCAGGAAAAGCCTGCGTTGGAGCAGAATCTGGACTACCGGCTTTTAGACCGGCTGCGGGCAGACTGTGAATACTTCCTTGGCGCAGGCGGTCGTGCGGAAAAGCACCTATGGGCAGGCAGCGTCTACGAGCAGATCGTCAAAATGCGGGAGCTGTATGACGCACTCCCTCAAAAACCGGAATGGCTGACCGAAGAAATGATTGATGATTATGCCGACCGGATGGCACCGCAGTATCAGGTCATTGCGTATCATCACATTGTAAACGGATTTGACGAGAAACGGGACTATCAGACGCTGGAAGAAGCGGAAAAAGCTGCGCAGAGCTATGCGGACGGCACGATGGAAAGCGGCGGCTTTGCGTATGACGGCGCTGCCGTTTACGATTTGCGAGAGGATCGGTATTGTTCCATCTTCGGTGATTACCCGGATGAACGGGCGCAGGCACAGGTGAGCGCCCCCAAAGCAGCTACGAAGGAACCGCCAGAACAGCCAACACCGGAGCTGCCGCAAGCAGTCCAGAACCTTGTGGGGCAGCGCGTGGAAATTGATGGTACGCTCTATCATGTTGATTCCGCAGATGAAACTGTCGCACATCTCAGCGCTGTTCCATTCTCCAGTGATGGAAATCACGAACTGGAACACAGAACTGAGCCGGTTTCCGCTGTCCTCACACGAATCGCAGATCAGGGGCGTGAGCTTGCGCCGAATGTTTTGGCATATCAGGCGCTTCGTGCAGAGCATCCCGAAAAGCTCATCGGTGTCCGCGTCGGAGAACGGCTGCTTTTTTATGGTGCAGACGCAGAGCGTGCCGCCAGCGCCTTGAATCGCCGTCTGCTGCAACGCGATATTTCCAGTATGGGTGAAACCGCTGTGACCGGCTACGATTTTGGCCAGTGGGCAAGCGCAGCGAAACGGCTGCTGGAGCATGGACACAGCTTCGTGTTTGCGCGGTCAGATGAAACCGGGAATTATGAGATTTTCAACGAGGGGGATGCCAGGGATTACATTCCCATCGGTATGGAACTGGAGATCAACGGTCGGAGATTCGTCATTGACAGCGTGAATTTCGGCGCGGATGAAGTATCTCTGCGCGATGTGACGTTTCAAAACCGGCAGGGCTTTCCCATCTTCCGCACAGAACACGTTGCGTTTGTGCGCTCATTTGTAGAAGAACAGCAGAAGCCACTCTCCTACACGATTCAGCCGGTCGAGGTCATTCCCGCAGAGCAGAACCATTTGCCATACGATGTTGTGATTCAGACGCTCCGCACGCAGCCGCTGGAACCGGTTGTTTCGGACCCGGAACCGGAACAAATGCCCCAAGCGGACGCACAAACTGCGCCCTCGCAGGCAGATACTCCTCCTGCACAAAACTTCCGAATTACGGATGATTTGCTCGGCGTCGGCGGCGCAAAGGCGAAATTCCGCAGGAACATGGACGCGATCAATCTGCTGAAAGAGCTGGAGTTCGACAACAGGCAGGCCACGCCCGAAGAACAGGACGTTCTCTCCAAATACGTCGGCTGGGGAGGTTTGGCAGATGCCTTTGATGAAAGCAAGGATAACTGGAAAGACGAGTTTGCCGAGCTTTACGCCACACTTACCCCGGAGGAATACGCCGCTGCGCGTGCCTCCACGCTGAACGCGCACTACACCAGCCCCACCGTAATCAAGGCGATCTATGAAACTGTCGGCAATATGGGTTTCCGAACCGGCAACATTCTGGAGCCGTCAATGGGCGTCGGCAATTTCTTCGGCTGCTTACCGGAAACGATGCAGGGCAGCAAGCTCTATGGTGTGGAGCTGGATTCCATCACCGGCAGGATTGCCAAGCAGCTGTACCCGAACGCCAATATCACTGTCGCTGGCTTTGAAACAACGGACCGGCGCGATTTCTATGACCTCGCCATCGGCAATGTGCCGTTCGGACAATATCAGGTAAACGACCGAGCTTACAACAAGCTCGGTTTTTCCATTCACAATTACTTTTTCGCCAAGGCGCTCGATCAGGTGCGCCCAGGCGGTATCGTCGCGTTTGTGACCTCGCGCTATACGATGGACAGCAAGGACGACCGCGCCAGACGGTACATTGCCGAACGTGCCGAGCTGCTGGGTGCCATTCGTCTGCCGAACAATGCGTTCAAAGCAAACGCTGGGACGGACGTGGTTTCGGACATTCTGTTCCTACAAAAGCGCGACAGACCGCTTGATCTTGAACCGGCGTGGGCAAAGGTCGGCGAAAACGCAGACGGCTTTGCCATCAATCGTTATTTCATCGACCACCCGGAAATGATTCTCGGCAGACAATCCTCGGAAAGTGCGCAATACGGAAAACAGGATTTCACTGTAGAACCCATTGAGGGTCTGGAACTTGCAGATCAGCTCCATGACGCTGTGAAATACATTCGCGGCACTTATCAAGTGGCGGCGCTGCCAGCGCTGGGCGAGGAGGCATCCATTCAGGAAACCATCCCCGCAGACCCCAATGTAAAAAACTTTTCCTATGCCGTCGTTCGCGGCGAGGTGTACTACCGCGAAAACAGCGTCATGGTCAAACCGAACCTGAACGCAACGGCAAAAGAGCGCGTCAAGGGCATGGTTGAGCTGCGCGATTGCGTGCAGAAGCTCATTGCGCAGCAGATGGACAGCTTTGTTTCCGACGAAACGATCTGGCAGACGCAGCGGGAATTAAACGGTCTTTATGATGCTTTCACCGGCAAATACGGTCTGATCAATTCCCGCGCAAACAGCCTCGCGTTCTCCGACGATAGCTCTTATTATCTGCTCTGCTCGCTGGAAATTCTGAATGAGAACCGGGAGCTAGAGCGAAAAGCGGATATTTTCACCAAGCGCACCATCAAGCCGCATGAGGTCGTGACCTCCGTGGACACGGCTTCGGAGGCGCTGGCGCTGTCCATCTCGGAAAAAGCCTGCGTGGATATGGACTATATGGCGCAGCTTTCCGGGAAAAGTCAGGAGGAACTGATCGACGAGCTGAACAGCGTCATTTTCTTTGACCCCGTGGAACGAGAATGGCAGACGGCAGACGAATACCTCTCCGGAAACGTCCGCGAGAAGCTGCGCATTGCCCGCAGCTACGCCGCGCCTGGATTCCCCAAAGACGGTCCTGCGGATTACAGTGTCAATGTCGCGGCGCTGGAACAGGCACAGCCGAAGGATCTGGATGCGTCGGAAATTGAAGTGCGCCTCGGCGCGACGTGGATCAGTCAGGATTATATCCAGGAGTTCATGGAGCAGACCTTTAAGCCTCCGTACAACAGGAGGAACCCAATTCAGGTCAGCTATTCGCCCAGCACCGCTGAATGGAACATCAGCGGCAAATCCACCCCATCCAAACAGGATGTCAACGCCTATATGACCTACGGCACAGAGCGCGCTAACGCCTATCGGATTCTGGAGGATACGCTGAATCTGCGCGATGTGCGCATCTATGACACGGTTTATGATGCAGACGGCACGGAGCGGCGTGTTCTCAATTCCAGGGAAACGACGCTTGCGCAGCAGAAGCAGCAGGCCATCAAGGACGCCTTTCAAGAGTGGATCTGGCGCGACCCGAATCGGCGGCAAACGCTGGTGCAGCAATACAACGAACGCTTCAATTCGATCCGCCCGCGCGAGTATGACGGCAGCCACATCCGCTTTTCCGGCATGAGCCCGGAGATCACGCTGCGCGACCACCAGAAAAACGCGATTGCACATATTCTTTATGGCGGCAATACGCTGTTGGCGCATGAGGTCGGCGCGGGCAAGACCTTTGAAATGGTCGCCGCCGTCATGGAATCCAAGCGGCTGGGGCTTTGCCAGAAAGCCATGTTCGTCGTGCCGAACCACCTGACGGAACAGTGGGCGTCTGAATTTCTGCGGCTCTATCCCTCCGCGAACATCCTCGTCACGACCAAAAAGGATTTTGAAACCCGAAACCGCAAAAAATTCTGTGCCCGCATTGCCACCGGCGATTATGATGCCGTCATCATCGGACACAGCCAGTTCGAGAAAATCCCGATCTCCAAGGAGCGGCAGGAGCATTTGCTCCAAGAACAGATTTATGAAATCGAGGACGGTATCCGGGAGCTGCGGGCAGCAAACGCCGAGCGTTTTACGATCAAGAGCTTAGAGCGGACAAAGAAAGGCTTGGAGCTGCGGCTTCAGAAATTGCAGGCGGCAGACCGCAAGGATGATGTTGTCACGTTTGAGCAGCTTGGCATTGACCGGCTCTATGTGGACGAGGCGCACAGCTACAAGAACCTGTTCCTTTACACCAAAATGCGCAACGTCGCAGGTCTTTCCACCTCCGATGCGCAGAAATCCTCGGATATGCTGTTAAAGTGCCGCTACATCGACGAGATCACAGACGGCAAGGGTGTTGTGTTTGCCACCGGCACACCGGTTTCCAACTCCATGACGGAGCTGTTTACCATGATGCGGTATTTGCAGCATGACCTCCTCCAGCAAAAAGGGTTGGCCCACTTTGACTGCTGGGCATCCACTTTTGGTGAAACAACGACCGCCATTGAGCTTGCGCCGGAGGGCACGGGTTACCGGGCAAGAACGCGCTTTGCAAAGTTCTATAATCTCCCGGAGCTGATGTCCATGTTCAAAATTGCGGCGGACATTAAGACGGCAGATCAGCTCCATCTCCCAAGACCGGAAGCGGTCTACCATACAGAGGTATCCCAGCCGACAGCAATTCAGAAAGAGATGGTGCAGATGCTCTCAGAACGGGCGGCAAAGGTACACTCCGGCACAGTGGACCCCTCCAACGACAATATGCTGAAAATCACATCGGACGGGCGCAAGCTCGGTCTGGATCAGCGTATCATTAATCCCGATCTGCCGGACGATCCGAGCAGCAAGGTCAATCGGTGTGTGGATAATATTTTCCGTATCTGGCAGGACGGACAGGCAGGCAAGCTCACGCAGCTTGTCTTTTGTGATTTATCCACGCCCAAGATCGCAGCCGCCAAGCGCGCAGAAAAACCGTCTGGCGGCGCGCTCGATAACCCGGAGCTTCACGCGCTGGAAACGCAGCTTGCCAGCGACGGCATAACGTCGGACGCGCCTTTTTCCGTCTATGACGATATTCGCAGCAAGCTGGTTGCGCTGGGGATTCCACGCGAACAGATTGCGTACATCCATGAGGCAAACACCGAAGTCCGCAAAAAAGAGCTGTTTGCAAAGGTGCGCTCCGGGCAGGTGCGCGTCCTCATGGGCAGCACCTTCAAAATGGGCGCGGGCATGAACGTGCAGGACCGGCTCGTGGCGCTCCACGACCTCGACTGCCCGTGGCGGCCGGGCGATCTGGAGCAGCGCGGTGGCCGCATCATCCGTCAGGGCAACCGCAACAAGGAAGTCCATATTTACCGTTATGTCACGGAGGGAACGTTCGACGCCTACCTCTGGCAGACGATTGAAAACAAGCAGAAATTTATCAGCCAGATCATGACTTCAAAATCCCCGGTTCGCTCCTGTGAGGACATTGACGAAACGGCGCTGTCCTACGCAGAAATCAAGGCGCTCTGCGCCGGTGACGAGCGTATCAAGGAAAAGATGGATTTGGATGTGGACGTTGCGAGGCTGAAGCTGATGCGTGCAAATCATCAAAGCCAGCAATACCGGCTGGAAGACAACCTCCTGCGCAAATTCCCGGAGCAGATCGACGAGGCAAAGAACATGATCGCCGGTCTGGAATCGGATATGCAGACGCTGGCTGCGCACCCGCATCCGGAAGACGGCTTTGCCGGGATGGAGGTCAAGGGCGATAATCTTACGGATAAGGACAACGCCGGTGCGGCGCTATTGGAGGCGTGCAAGGAAGTCAAGGACTTGGAGCCGGTGTCGGTCGGCAGCTATCGCGGGTTTCAGATGGCGCTTACGCTGGAGAATTTCGGGCAGGATTACATTCTGACGCTCAAAGGGCAGATGTCACACCGCGTCGAGCTGGGCAAGGACGCCAGAGGCAACCTTGTCCGCATCGACAATGCACTGAACGCGATCTCTGAGCGCGTGACGTCGCAGAAGGCATATCTGGACAACCTGTACGCACAGGTCAAGGAGGCGAAAGCGGCGCTTGGCAAGCCTTTCCCGCAGGAAGAAGAACTTCGCAAAAAATCCGCGCGGCTTGCAGAACTCAATGCCGAGCTGAACATCGACGACAAGACCCCGATGGAGCGTCTGGCAGGAGACGATGACGCGGTTGCCAAATCTGCGCGTCCATCCATCCTGCAGAAGCTCCGTTCCGCATTACCGGAGCAGCCGAATCTGAAACCGAAACAGAAAGAAATGGAGGCAGCATTATGAACACCGAAACGATAAATACACAACTGTACGAGAAAATGTTTGCTGAGCAGGAACGATACCGCGGCTGGCTGCTCAGTCAGCCGCCCAAGGAGATACTGAATCATACCTACGAATATACCACCCGCGAGGATATTCTGATGACACTGGAAAATAACGATCTACGGCTCGATCAGGCGCAGGCGCTGTTATCTTCGCCGACACCGCTGGCAGATGTCTTCAAGGAATTTGAAAACCGTGAGACGGACTATATGGATGTGGTGCGTGATAGCATGGAGAGCTGCGCCAATACGCTCCTTCGTTGGTGGAAAACGCCGGTTTATCCGCATTCCGGTTCGTATGCACGGGAGCATGAGGAATTGGAGCAGTACCGGGCATCAAAGCGTGCAAATATTGACTGCCGTGACGCCATCGAGCGTGCAATCGCGGATCACTACCAGCACAATGTTCTGAGTCCGGAGGGAGCCAGAGAGGTCGTGCGTTCCTTCGGATTCGAGCGTACCATGTTCGTGCTGGCAAATACGATCAATGTCAAGAGCTGGGACGACCGCTTCGGTGGTGATAACCGGGAATGGGCAAAGACTATCCCGATAGAACCGGATGAAGGCGGCGGCAGCGACCGCCGTTTGGACTATGTAGTTGACCGCAGCCATTCTGTTCTGCTGGACGTTTTTGCACGGCAGGTGCGCCACGAATACCTTTTGACGCAGCCGCTCACGGCGGTAGATATTGATAACGAAGCGCTCCGCATTTGCAGGCAGATGTCGGCGCTGGCAGAGCCGAACAGCCCGAGCGGCACACACTTCATGGTGCCGCTTTCCCCGGATTTCTGTGCGCGGGCATCCAGCAAAGATACGGCGGCACTTCAGAAGCGTCTTCCGTATCCGTCGCTGGCGCTGACAGGCATGGACGGAAGGAAGGGCGTGTTCGCTGTGGTCGATCAGAAGGAAGACCGGTCGCGCCCACCGCGCAAGGTCAGGCAGCGTGCGCCCTCTGTCCGGGATAAGCTGCGCAAGGCTTCGCCCGAGAAAGAGACTGGCAAGCCGCCAAAGGAACCGGTGCAGGAGCGGTGATATGAGCAGAAAGCGAAATATCCAGATCATCTTTTGGGTTTCCGAAAAAGAGCACGAACTAATTGCACAGAAAATGGAACAGGTCGGCACAGACAATCTTAGCGCATATCTGCGGAAAATTGCCATTGACGGCTTCATTATCAAGCTCGACCTGCCAGAGCTGCGCGAAATGATCTCGCTGCTGCGCCGCTCCAGCAATAACCTCAATCAGATCGCGCGGCGGCTGAATGAAACGGGGCGGTTTTACGATGCCGACATGGAGGATTTGCTCCAGCGGCAGGAACAGTTATGGCAGGCGGCGAATACGATCCTCTCCCGGCTGGCGCTCGTCGCATAACGGAGCATTTGCCCCGTCCGCATCCTTGCAAACGGGAAGACTTTCTGGTACGCTGGAAAAAAAGAAAGAAGGGGGGCTTTCCCATGCGGCTGCTTTTGAAAATCCTGTTCGCGCCGGTTATGCTCGCGCTGATTCTGGTGGTGCATTTTGCGGCGTTCCTGCTCAGCGTATCTGCCGGTATTTTCGCATTGGCAGGAACCGTGTTTGCGATTCTGGCGGCAATCATCTTCTTTGCCGTCAACCACACGAACGGTATCATCGTCCTCATTTTTGCGTTCCTCATCAGCCCGTTCGGATTGCCGATGCTGGCGATGTGGCTGCTTGGGAAATTGCAGGACCTGCGATATGCCCTGCAGGACTGGCTTTACTAAAAACTGCGCTGGATGGTCGTTACGATCATCCAGCGCTTTTTCTTATTTCCATGCCTCCGCGTGCTTTTTCCGCTCCTCAAATTCCTGCCGTTCTTCCGCGCTTGCCGGTCGGACATTGGCTTTCCCGCAGTCCGGGCATTGCGTGCAAGGCGCTGCTGCCGCAAAAATATAGTGGCAGGCGTCGCAGGCGAAAACCTGTTCCTGTTGTTTCAATTTCGTAGTCCTCACTGTCTGATCTTTTTATCCTCTGATAACACATTCAGTATAACACAGAACCGGGCGGCGATACAACCGCCCAGTCAATCATTTACAAAATCATTTTGGAAGGGAGGGACGTTTCTGTGGCGACCACACGTATCATTCCCATGCACATCAACAAAAGTCAGACCATTGCGCAGATGCTGACGGACAGCACCGGCTATGGTCTGAACCCGGAGAAGACCGGACAGGGCGCGTTTGTCACAGCCTACGCCTGTGACCGGCATACTGCCGACGCAGAATTCTTACTTGCGCAGCGCGAGTATGCGCAGCTTACCGGACGGACGCAGGACGGCGGCGTGATCCTGTACCAGATTCGCCAGTCGTTCAAACCCGGCGAGATCACACCGGAGGAGGCAAACCGTGTCGGCTATGAGCTTGCGTCCCGGTTTCTCAAAGGCAAGCACGCTTTTTTCGTCTGCACGCACACCGACAAAAAGCATATTCACAATCACATCTACTGGAACGCCGTCACGCTGGATTATAAGCATAAATTTCGGGATTTTCTCGGTTCGTGGCGTGCCGTCTCGCGGCTCAGCGACCTGATCTGCCTGGAACATCAGCTGTCCGTTGTCCAAAACCCGAAGCGCTATACGCACAGCCATTACGGCAAGTGGCTGGGCAATCGCGCGAAGAGTTCCCATCGGGAGCTTGCGCGGATCGCCATCGACGACGCGCTCTCAAAGCACCCGCATACCTTCGACGCTTTTCTTGATCTTCTGCAGCAGTCCGGGTACACGGTCAAGCGCGGCAAGCACCTGACGCTCTGCAAACCCGGACAGAAAAATATTCGGTTCGATTCTCTCAAAAAAGAGTACACCGAGGACGCGATCCGCGCTGTCATCTCCGGCAAGAAGCAGCGGCAGACGCGCGAACAAAAGCCGATCCCGGCACAGCAGAATGTGCAGAAAATCCTCGACCTGGCAGCGATCCACGCCGCCAACAAAGGTTTTGCCTACGAGCGATGGGCTACAAATTTCAATACAAAAGCTGCGTCAAAATCGCTTTTGTATCTGCAAACGGTCTGCGGCGGGCGCTACGATGTGCTGACGCAGAAAGCGGACGAGGCATCCGCGCACTGCCGGGAACTTCTGGACCAGATGAACGCGGCGCAGAAACGGCTGACGCAGATCGACGTGCTGCGGCGACACGTTCTCAATTACGCCCGCACGCGGGATGTTTTCCAACAGTACAAAGCCTCCGGTTACTCGAAAAAGTTTCTGAACGAACATCAGCAGGAGATCGACCGGCACCGGGCGGCAAAGCGTGCGTTCAACGAGCTGGGACTGCAAAAGCTCCCGTCAAAAAAGTCTCTCGATATGGAATACAGTCAGCTGCTTGCGAAGAAAAAGGACGCCTATGCGGCGTACCGGGACGCGAAGGAACAGGCACGGGAATTGCTCACGCACCGGGAAAATCTGCGCCCGTATCTTGCCCCGCAGGAGGCTTCACAAAGAGCGAAGCGACCGGAGCAGATCGAGCGATGATCGTTCTGCGTGTAAGCACCGAAGGTGCGCTGCCATCCGGTTTTCCGGATGTGTTTTGGGGCTTGGGGAGGATACTCCCCAACAAGCGAAGCGAGGAAACGGCACGTGCCGTTTCCTCGCGTTTTGCAAGTGTGTATAAACACTTGCCCTGCTTGCCGGTTGTGCGTCCTTCGTTTTCCTCCGAAAAACGTCACTCCGCTAAGCCGTATTTCGTCTTAATTCTGTCGAGCTTTTCGAGCATTGGTTCCGCGCCGAGCCACAGGAAGATAAAGGTGGCGATGGCACGGACGAGGTCGATGGGAACGCCGGTGAGGTAGTAGCTCTTGAGGATGTTCCAGTTGATCGTGTGCGCCCACAGGAGCGCCGACGCAGGATTCATAATGCCGCCGTAAATGATCGTGGACGCGATCACGCCGAAAATACAAAGGCTGATGCGGCTGCGGCGCAGAACGCCCTTGCGGTACAGTACCCCGGCAAGCCAGCCAATAATACCCATCGAGAACATCTGCCACGGCGTCCACTGGCCTTGCGAGAACAGCATATTTGAGACGAGCATCGTCATCGCGCCGACTAAAAATCCTGTCTCGCCGCCGAAGGCCACGCCCGCCAAAATCGTCATAGCGACGACGGGTTTGAACTCGGGCAGCATGAAGAATACAGCACGGCCCGCGACGTTCAGCGCGACGAGGACGGCAATGAGAACAAGCTCCCGCGCCTGCGGCTTGCGCCCCTCGAAAATCAGGAAGAACGGCAGCATACATTCCAGCAGAATGAGCAGCGAAATGAAATAGTATTTCCGTCCGTCGAAGTAATACGCACCAATGAACAGCGTCAGGGGAATCAAAAGCAGGATGAGCAGCGTTGCAACCACAGTGCGCTTTTGCAGTTTCCGCTTTTCGACCGGGGTCTGAATCAGATAGTCCGGACGTTCTGCTTTGTGACTTACAGACAGCGCAAAGACGAGCATGGAGACAAGCATCACGCCATAGAGCTTCAGCTGGTCGCCAGCCAGCGCCGTCAAGCCCTCGGCGGTCACGAGCTTCGTCAGGTCGGTGACGTTGAGTGTCTGGATGATTAAGACCAGCGATACGATCCCCGACACGGCGGCAAGGAGCTTGCGCCAGACGGGCAGCTTCTTCGCAGCTGCTTTTTCGGCTTTCGGTTCGGGCAGCGTGCGCTCGTACTGCGGCAGCTCCGGTTCCGGTTCGACCGCGCCGCCGCAAGCGGAAATGACGTCCTCGGGCGTAACAGCTTCTGGCAGCACGTCGCGGGCAATGCGGTTCGCAGCGGTGGTATAGAAATTGTTTCCAGAGAAAAATACGCGCGGTGCGGCTTCAGTGACGATGTTTCCGTCGAAAAACAGCGCACACCGGTCTGCATACTTCGCGCAGAACTCGATGTCGTGGCTCACCATCAGAATTGCCACACCGGACGCTTGCAGCGCACGCAGGATTTGTCCGAAGACTTGCTTGAACTCCGCGTCCAACCCCTTCGTCGGCTCGTCGAGAAGCAGAATATCGGGGTTTAACAGGAGAATTTTTGCCAGCGCCGCACGCTGCTGCTCGCCGCCAGATAAATCGTAGGGATGGCGGTCAAGCAGTTCCGCCAGCTTGCAGAGGGAAACGACTTGTGCAAGGCGCTCGGTTTTGCGTTCGGATTTTGGTAAAATCTCCAATAAATCCGCGCGCACCGTGGATTTCACAAAAAGCGCCTGCGGATTCTGCGGCAGCATTCCGACGCTTCCAGTGATGGAAAGCTCGCCGCGATACGGCTTTTGCAGGCTTGCCAGCAGCTTGAGCGTGGTCGTCTTGCCCGTGCCGTTGCCGCCAAGCAGCGCCAGAAATTCGCCCTTGTGCAGCTCCAAGGACAGCCCCTTGACCACGTCGGGCGCGTCTTGCTCATACTTGAACCAGAGTTCCTGCGCTGAGACGACGGTTTCGCCGTTTGGCGCGGATTTTTGCGCTTCGGGGACAGGTTTCAGTTCCTGCGATTTTGCATAATCCAGCAGCCAGTTCCGTCCGTCGCAGACGGAGATGGGGCAAGTCGCTTTGGAATCCGTCGCGCTCCAGATGCGCATGGCGGCGGGCATCGCCAAAAACATCGCGCTGCCGCTGTCCTTCAGCTCCGCGCCCACGTCTGCCGGGGTTCCGGTACAAAGGAGTTTGCCGCCGTCCATGACCGCCACGCGCGACGCGAAGGAAAGCGCTTCTTCCAGACGATGCTCCGTCAGAATGATCGTCGTGCCAAGCTCCCGGTTGATCTTGCCGAGCGTGGCAAGAAAATCCGACGCGGCAATGGGGTCGAGCTGGCTCGTCGGCTCGTCGAGAATCAAGACTTTCGGTTGAAGCACCATGACCGACGCGAGGTTCAGGAGCTGCTTTTGCCCGCCTGAAAGCGCGGTGACGGGCTTATAAAACCACGTCTGGATGCCGAAGAACGATGCCATTTCCGCGACACGGCGGCGAATCGTCGGCGTGTCATAGCCGAGAGATTCCAGGCCGAACGCCAGCTCGTGCCAGACCTTGTCGGTGACGATCTGGTTTTCGGGACTCTGCTGCACAAAGCCGATCTTCTCGGCCTGCTCGCGCTGGTCAAGGGAATCCAGATTTCTTCCTTCAAAGAGGATTTCGCCGCTTCTGCGCCCGTGCGGCGCAAGAACGGTTTTCAGCTGCCGCAGAAGCGTCGATTTGCCGCAGCCCGAAGGGCCGCAGAGAACCAGAAACTCGCCCGGCTGGACGGACAGCGTAAGGTCGGAGATTGCGTTCTTCGCTTGTTCCGGGTAAGCGAAATTCAAGCCTTTGATTGTAAAGATTTCCACTGTCTGTCCTCCTTTCGGTCAAGAATCACGGGTGTCAGCACCAGTGCGAGGTAAACGAACATGAAGCTCACGGTCAATGGCGTCCATGCGGCGGTTTTGACGGTCGGATAATATCTAAAATAGGTGCCGCCCGCTATCCAACCGGAAATGAGGTACGCGCCGCAGAAGATCAGCCACGCGAGAGCGGTTTTGTCGCGGTCGTCGAAGCGATAGATGGAAAACGCCGTGCGTCCGGGCAGACCATAGCCGCGCGAACGCATGGAATCTGCTGTTTCGATTGCATTTTCAAGTGACCACGTTACCATGATCGAGAAGATCTTGACGGCGTTACCGACGCGGCGCAAGACGCTGCCGGTTTTCGTGTCGCGCCCGATGCACGCCTGCGCTTCGGAGACGACCTCCATCTGCGATTTGAATTTCGGGATGAAGCGCAAGGCCATAGACAACACCAGTGACAGCGCGGGAATCATGCGCCCGAACAGGTACACGAATTTATCTGAGGTCATCACGTCGTTGTAGCTCGAAAACCAGAGTACGACGCTTGCCAGCATGACCGCTGCGGCCACGCCGTACAGGATGGATTCCAGCGTCAACGGGTTTCCGGAGGGTAAGTACGTCAGCATCGTCTGCCCCTCGTGGTTAAAGGCCGGATTGACAAGCGCAGCGATCACCGCCATGGGAAGTAACCCCATGACGGCGAAGCGCACGGCTTTTTTGCCTTTGAGATAGACGTCATATGCCAATGCGCCGGTCAGCGAGATCGCCAGATAGACCGGGTGCATTAAGCACATGGATAGTAAGAGAACCAGCGCGTAGTACAGGAAATTGATAATGGGATGATACCCCGAAAAAGCGTCTTTGTTTTTCATCAGCCGCCTGTTGCGTAGCCGCCGCCTACATCATCTCCGAGGTCGCAGGTATAGACCCACTCGATCACGTCGCCGTCCTGGAGCAGATAGCGGCTGCATCCGTAATTCGGGAACCAGTCATTGACGCGATACATCCAACCGGAGAGATTGCCTACGTCAAACTCATAAAGATTGTTGATTCCTTCGATATAGGCAGAGTTGTAGATCGGTGTGTTGGAAAACTCCATGTGGATCTTCTGCTGTTTACACGTTCGCTGCAAGACATTGAAGACACTTTCGCCCTCGTAGAACGTGACGGTCATCGGCTTGAGGATCCAACCGTCCTCCGGAACCAGCTCCCGTTTTTCTTCTTTGCACAAATCCATGTTATCCAGAATGGTGGCGCAGGAGATGGAGAGGGTGCAGGTGTATTCCGCGTCGCCAATTTCCACGTTCTCCGGTTCGACCGGGATGGGTTTGCCCTCCGGCACGGGGTCAGTCTGGTACTTGTCTTTGCCCGTGCCAGTATCGATCATCATGCCGTTGACTTCTTCGTATTCACCGGACGCGCTTGCCTGAACCTCCTCCGGCGAAACATATTCCGGCTGTTCGGTATTAGCCTGCGCCGGTTCGTCCGTCTGCGGCTTGTCAGACGGCTCTGGTGCGCTTTCTGTGGGTGCTTCTGTCGGTTCCGTCTCAGCATCATCCGGCACATCTGCCGTCGCTGCGGGCTGTTCCGGCGTCTGCACTGGAGCGTCAGCAGTTGGCTGCTCGGGGGCTTCTGCCGGGGCAGCGACGGTTGTTTGCTCTGCTGGGTCTTTCTGCTTCGGCATATTCCGGTCGCCGAAGACGAACGTTGCCGCCAGCACCAGTACGATCAGAACCGGCGCGATGATTTTCCACTTATTCTTCTGCCAAAATGTCATATCAGATCAACTCCGAAGTAACCAACATATTGTAAAGCATCTGCGCGATCTCGCAGCGCAGGATCGCTTTTGTCGGTTCAATATTGAGATCACTCTGGTCGAGGATCCCCGCCGAGTAGCAGAACGCCAGCGGTTCCTTTGCCCAGCTTGCTACGCCCCGGTAATCTCCGAACTGCGCCAGCATATCCTTGATCGATGCCGCGTCCATCGCGGTATCCAGACCGCAGAGCTTTGCGGCTCTTGCGACCATAGCCGCAGCTTCCTGCCGGGTGATCGTGCCGTCCGGATTAAACTTGCCGCTGCCAACACCGTTGACGATGCCGCTGCTGTTGGCTGTGCCGATATAACCGGCATACCATTTGCTGCTGGGTACGTCGGTAAAGGCTTTCGTGTCCTTCGCGGGCAAGCCAAGCGCCCTTGTGACGATGGCGGCAAACTCCGCTCTTGTCATGGTCTTGTTCGGGGCGAACGTGCCTTTGCCCATGCCGTTGATAATGCCGCGGGACGCAAGCTCTTCGATAGCGGCTTTGTTGGCATGGTTCTTAATGTCCGAGAATGTCGTGCCGGGTGCGGTTACGCCGGGGACGTTGACCGACGGATCTGCTTTGCTCTTATTGATGTTGGTGTTGGGCTTGGATGTGTTCTTCGTCACATCGCCCATGCGGTACAGGCTGTTTTTACCGTTTTCCGCGCGGTCGATTGCGACGAGTGCGTAGAAGCCCTGTTCTGCGGACATTTGATTGTTGCCGTCCGAACCGTCCATGACGTGATAGAAGCCGCCATTGGACTGACGGAACGAGAGGAGATTTTCTACAAGACCGTGACCGTTCTTTACGAAGCGGCTGTCATTCAGGTCCATGCCCAGCTCGCAGAATGCGACCACGACCTGCGCGACGGACTCGACGTTCGTCGTTCCCCACGACGCAAAGCCGCCCTTGCTGTCCTGCACGTTGGAGAGATAAGTCAGTGCCTTGTCCGTTGCGGTTTTGACCGCCTTCTGATCCTGATATTTTGCCAGCGCCTGCAATGCCATTGCAGTAATATCTACATCGGAATCGCCGGTGCCGGTCAGGCTCCAGCCGCCGTCCTTCATCTGGTTATTCAGGATTTCATCGATGTAGAGCTGCCGGGTCGCCTGTGTCTTTGCGGCGGGATTTTTGGGAATCTCATAATTGCCGGAATCCAGCGCAATCAACGCCCAAATGGGGCCGTTCAGACCTTGCCAGATCGTTTTTTCAAAATCACCCAGCGGCGTGAGGAGATTGTAGCCCGCAACCTTGGACGGGTCGCGCCCGATGGCAGTCAGCGCGAGGATGACGCGGGAATACTCGGTGTATTTCCGCTCGTGCAGCACGCCGGCGCAGTCTTTGACGTACTTCTCGACGCGCGCGTAGTAATCGTCAAAGTAATTCGCGGGGACCGGATAGCCGGAACGGGCCAGGCCGATGACGGCCCATTCGCCGCCGATGGAGCCGACCTCCGGCGCTTTGACAGCGGACACCATATAGGCAGCGCTGCCTTGTACTTCATTCTGGACGCTGGACGCCGCCAACGCGGGAACCGTCAGCGTCAAAAGGATCGCGAGGGTCAGAATCCATGCGGAAATTCGTTTGATTCTTCTCATTTGTATTTCCCCCTATAAATGCGGCAAGCAGGGCTGCCCCCAAAAGGGGGCAGTCCTGTGCTGCAAAGTGTTATTTCGCGACGTTCGTGACGAATCTATGAAGAATCGCCGCTACTTGTGCGCGGGTCGCGTTGCCGGTCGGCAGGAGCTTGCCTTCGGAGCCGTTGACCAGCTTTTCGGCAACAGCCCATTCCAGCGAAGCCGCGGCATAGCCGGACACGCTTGCATGGTCTGTAAAACCGTTCAGGCTGGAGCTTGCGGCGGTATTGTACTTCTTGTACTGCGCGTAACGGTACAGAATTGCCGCCATCTGCTCACGGGTGACGTTTGCGTTCGGGCTGAACGTGGAAGCCGAAGTGCCGTTGACGATGCCGTTGTCGGCTGCCCACGTCACAGCGTCCTCATAGTAGCCGTTGTACTGGACATCCGAGAATCCGCTGCGTCCGTTGACTGCGGGCTGACCTTCCAGACGGTACAGAACCGTGACGAGCATCGCGCGGGTCATGGATGCGTTCGGAGAGAACGTTGTGTCGCTCGTGCCTGCGAACAGACCGTTTTCATACGCGAATGCAACATCCTCGTAGAACCAGTCGCTTTCACGCACATCCGTGAACGGAAGTTTACCATTGGTGAACTCAACTTCGATTCTGGTCGATACCGTGAGCTTGTCAATGGTATAGGTCTTGACCGCACCGACAGACTTGCCGTCGACCTTGACGTCCTTGACGTGGTAGCCCTTGTCGGGTTTGAAGGTGAAGGTGACGGATCTGCCGATGTGCGAGAGCGTCAGTTTCGGCTCGACGGAACCGTTCTTGCCGACCTTCAGGATCTTGCCGAGCAGCTGCTGCACATACTGCTCCGGGCTGATGTCCGCCGCGCGGAGCCAGCCGTTGTAGTAAGTGCCGTCGCCGAGGGCGGGATAATCCGGGTCGTCGAACCAGTCGGCCGCCTCGTGCGCGTAGTCATTGATGTAGTGCCAGACGACCACGTCGCCGTCCTTGAGCTTCCAGTTCTTCAGACCGCGGTCCGGATGCGTGCCGTTGACCGTGTACATCCAGCCGGAGCGCGCGCCGTTGGTGAACTCGCTCAGGGCGTAGCCGCCGAGGCAGGACGGGGCGTAGATCGTGCGGACATAGTCGTTCTCCTCGCCGATGGAGCGCAGACCAGCCTCGCCGATGGCCTTGGTGTAAAGATCATAGACCGTGGCATCCTCCTGCAGGTCGTAGGAGGTGGTGGGGATCCAGGTCACGTATTCGGGCAGGTAGCTGTCCTTCGTCAGGTTGACGTCCTGCGTGGCCTGCAGCGCGCCGATGAGGCGGAAGGTGACCGCGATATCCTTGCCGTTGAGCTTGTTGATCTTCTCCGCGGCTGCGTTGAAGCTGCTTTCGACCAGCTTGCAGTCGCCGGCGTTGTTGATGTTCCGGACGCCCTCTTCATAGGCCTCCTTGAGCTTCTGCAGGCCCCTGGTGGTGAAGTCCTTGGTGTCCTTCGCGTCGTAGATCTTCTTGAGATCGTCGAGCGCGGTCTGGCGCTTGTTGGTCAGGCGCTGCTGATACTCGGCTTCGGCCCGTTCGAGCGAGGTAAGGTTGGTGACCTCGCTCTTCTTGTCGCCGAGGGCTTCGTAGTAGCGGCGTGCCTGCTTGATGGCAGTGAGACTGTCGTCGGTGATCGGGAAGAGCGCGTCGATCATGTCCTCGACCTTGCTCACGTCGGTCTCGATGACCTCGCGGGCAAGGGCGG
>CEAR01010522.1_pt1 | contig 40941 bp, 48 predicted proteins | sample 557461 | NCBI WGS metagenome assembly CEAR01 (sample SAMEA3182075, study PRJEB8094) | gut metagenome | biome: human; feature: gut; material: Stool; isolation source: human stools | place: Canada | collected 2012-03-14 | reverse complement strand
ATGAGCTGTTTGAGATGGTCAGGTTTGAAAAGACTGACCAGTCATATGATATTTGGCTCGATGAGAAAAAGAAACTGTCCGACGAGGACTATCATAACCCCAACATAGTGGCCCGTGGATATACGGATTACGTGACAGTGCAGGACTATCCCATGCGTGGCAGACCTGTCTATCTGCACATGCGCAAGAACAAATGGTGGGACAAGAAAACCAATGAGATATTCTCCTACAATCTGGAACTTCCCAATGAGGATGGCACGCGACTCAGCTCCGAGTTCGTGGCTTTTTTAAAAGATGAAGGTGGAGACGACAGCCCTGTCGATTAAACACGTAGCGCAGATGTACTGCGTCAACGGCAAGTATTTCGCTGACTTATACCGCAATAAGCTTAGCGGTTACGCCGAATGGTGCGAGAGGGAGCTCGGATGCGGGTTTTACTTCAACGCCGCCAATATCGGCCCGTACATGAGCCTTGATGAGACCTGCCTGAGCAACGGCGAGGTATGGTCATTCCTCACCAACAAGGAGGGACACGGCGGCAGGGGCACCCTTGCCGCAGCAATCCCCGGCACGAAAAGCGACAAAATCATCGCCACGCTCATCGCTGCGATGGGCAAGTCCCTGAGACGGAAGGTAAAAGAGGTCACATGCGACCTGTCGCCGTCAATGATGCTCATCGCAGCCGAGGTTTTCTACAACGCCCATGTGGTGAACGACCGTTTCCACGTGCAGCAGGTCTACAACGAGGCCGTCGATGAAATCCGTGTCGACATCCGCAGGCAGCTCATAGCCGGGGACAATGCCCGAGACAAGTCCGAGCCCCCGGCGACATACTCAAACGGCGAGACCATGCGCCAGATACTTGCGCGCAGCAAGCACACTCTGATGGTGGCGCAGAACAAATGGACCGACATACAGCGGCATCGCGCAAACATTCGGTTCAGGCACTATCCGATACTGAAAGCCGCCTACCTCCTCGCAATGGAACTTCGCCGCATATTCAACTCGAAAATCTCACCGACAAAAGCCATGGAGAAAATGAACGGCTGGTATGAACGGGTAATGGCTCTGGGCAACAACAACTTCCGTTCCGTTGTCAAGACATTCAGGAACCACGCTCCGACGATACTCAATTACTTCCGGCGACGCTCCACCAACGCCTCTGCCGAAGCCTTCAACTCCAAGGTCAAAATCTTCCGCTCCCAGATGCGCGGTGTCCGTGACCGTGATTTCTTCATCTTCCGCCTCGTCAAGCTATACGCCTGAAATTTTAACACTTCATCCTCTCGGTTTTAACAAATGCACCGACATTTCGGCTTGACCCGAATTTTATTCAGTCAAATCACTGTATTGAATAAAATACGACTTTTTTATTCAATATCGAGGTGGGTATTATCAATTTTGAGCAACCAAAGCCATGAATACAATTATAAGACTATACTTTTGATCCACCCAAGCCACCCACATAGAAAATCCGCTGATTCCGGATCCATTGTTGACAACGCAGCTTCGTTGACAAAATGTTGACAATTTTGAGAAAAGAAATAAGCCAAACTGCTGTGGATTAGCAATTTGGCTTATTTTATTGGTGATCCGAGCGGGCTTTGTGAGAGTGGTTTTATCTTCTTGATTATCAATTTGTTGCTTGATGTAATTGAGAAGCAATGTACCACGTTTTGTACCACATTTTCCGCTCTATTTTGGGGGCAAAATTGCCCTGATTTTTGACTCTCGTTAATTGTACTGCAAATTTAACACTTATTATCCGAAAATTTGCCGAATAAACAATATTTAACTATTGAAAATCATGGTTCTCATACTTGAACGCCTGTTTTCAGGCAAAAGTTCGGTGCTGTGGACGGGTGTCCGGGAGCCTCAAAAAAGGTGGCGAAAAAGGTGGCGCACACTGACCAAAAAAGTGGCTGAAAAGGTGTCTGCAAAAGTGTCCCCAAAGTTGTCCCCATAAGTGTCCGAAAGAGTGTCCCCAAGAGTGTATGTAAATGTGTCTGTATCAGTGGCGGTAAATGTGTCGGAACGGGTGTCTGAAATGGTGGCGGCAGAAGTGGCGGATAAGGTGTCGGTCAAGGTGACGGCAAAGGTGGCGCACATCAGCCGAAATCCGTACTGTTTTTCCCTTGCTCCCCCGGCCTGAAAAATCCCACCGCAGGGAGAAGATTATGCCTGCCCTCCCATTTTCTTCCCTTAAAGAAAATTTCACGGAGCAGTCCTGTGTAGATACTGTCTCCACAACGACCGCAATCCCCTCCAGCCGAGCATAAGCAGCCAACAAATCATATGCCATGCCAAAGACACAATCCGGCAGGCAAGACGCATAATCATTACAAGCGACCATCGGATGAAGCGGAGCAACAATCCTGCGACTATCGCAACAGGCAATAGATATATCATCAATAGAAGTGCGAACATGGTGAGAGATATTATGATGTTCAGATAGTCCGATAATGCCATTTCAACATCATCAGACTATCACCCGAAGCAATGCTCCGAGTATGTAAATATACTAAATTTCAACGACTTATGCAAGTTTTCAAACCATTATTTTAGTGCGTATTTATCTGATTTTCATATTATTTCATGCGCTGACACAAGCCATATCACAGTATATGGTAATGTGATTGTCATAACTGCAACAGCAGTCGCTATCGGATAACAGCGGTATGTGATAATAAGAGTATATGAGACATAGGGCAAAGCATTATCCTTTGATTAAGTACCGGTGTTCCAAGCTGTCAGATAAAAAGATTATGTTCGGAATTTATGTTCGGTTAGCCGGAGTGAGCTAAATTCGCCGTGCGAAGCGAGGTCGGGAGTGCATCGGGGCACCCGTGCCAAAGGTGCAGAATTTGTTAAGCAAGTTGTACTTTTCCCCGGATAAAACGGAGTTTTGCCGATGAAAAGTAACTTGCCTCCCTGCCGGGCGGAGAAAATCAGCTCGCAACTCGCCGATTTTTAATCACTGGAAAATATGGAAAAGAGAACCAACAGAATAGAGATTCTATTTACCGATACCGAGCTTGAACTGCTCAAAGCTCGCTCAAAAGAGTTCAGGAGCATAAGCTCATATATCCGCGCCGCACTTGTGGAGTTTTCCGACAAGGACGCGAAAGGCCGTATGCAAGCCGTGGAAGAGATGGCCTCGCTCTGCCGGAGATTCAGGGACGAGCTTGGCTGGGCCGGTGGCAATCTCAACCAGGCGATGAAACGTGCCAACGAACTTTCCGTAGCCGGATTGTTGAGCGAGACATATTATAAAGAGGTACTGATACCTTCCATAGATGGCTTGAAGAAGACTATGGATAAAATCATAACCGAACACTCCGACGTCGTAAGCAAGATAATACGCGGTGTACTGAAGAGCGGATAATCTGAACATCCGATGCAACGACAACCTAATTATCATATACCCTCGGTTCCAAATACTCACATAATTCCACCCCGTGATCTATCTTAATCATATATTCACATGATAGCGACAATACTTTCTTCAAGCACCTGCTTCCACGCGGTCGGATATAATGAACGAAAGGTAGCCAAAGGCTCGGCACATCTGCTGGAAATGAAAAATTTTGATGTTATCGAAATGATGGGACACCATACTCCCGACGACCTTGTGGCCTATCTTGAAAATTACTCCTCCAAAAATCCGAGAATCAGGAAAGCACAGTTCCACATGGCGTTTTCATGCCGGGGACACGAAAAGACGGAACAGGAGCTTCTGGACTTCGCTCATGAATATCTCCGGGAGATGGGATATGGAGAGGAAGGACAGCCGCTGCTGGTTTACGGACACACCGATACCGACAACACACATATACATATAATAACATCGCGTGTGGCACCGGACGGCAGGAAGATAGACCATAACCATGAACGGGTAAGGTCGCAACGTGTGGTCGAGCGGCTGCTTGGAAACGACATGAACGAGAAAGCACGCCGGGATATGGAGGAAGCCCTGTCATATAAATTCACATCCATCACGCAGTTCAAGGCTCTTATGAACTCGCTCGGCTATGAGTGTTACGACAACGAGGGTGTGATATATGTAAAACGTGGCGGTGCCGTGTGTCTTAAAATACCGCTGGAGGAAATCAGTTCACATTACTGTTCAACGACATTCGACCGTCAGCGCAGGAGACAGCTCCGCGCCATCTTCTCCAAATACAGTGACCTGACCGCCAACAAGAAAGAACTCGCCGATGAACTGAAAAGGAAATTCGGTATCGAGCTTGTGTTTTTCGGAAAGAAAGATTCTCCATACGGTTATATGATAATCGACCATAACAAGAAAGCTGTCATCAACGGAGGCAAGATATATCCGATAAAGGAGCTGCTTGATTTTGCGACAGCCGATGAACGCTTCGCAAGGATTGACACGCATATAGACATACTTCTCGCCAACAATCCGAAAATCACCATAGGCGAACTGAACGACATATTGAGCCGCCAGTACAAAGCCTATGTGAAACAGGGTCAGATATGGCGAGGCAGAGACAGCCGTCCTCTACGGCCTCACATGTGGGAGGCTTTGAGACGCAACAACCGCATACACTGGGTTGAGTCTTTCGCACCGGCGACAGAGGCGGAGCGTGACTTCCTATGCTCAATCGGCAAAGTGTCTGTTCCGCAGATGGTGGAAATTGACGGCACCAGAAGCACCGGCTACAATAACCGGCTGTCAGATCTGAAAGAGATTTTCGACAACAGCACCGGCTATATACGCCGTCAGACACTACGCAACGCAGGATTTACAATCCGGGATATTGACGGAGATATGTATGCTTTCGACATGAAAGCCCGTGTGCTGATAAATCTTGAAAACGAGGGCTTCGATATAAGACGGCTCCGGTTCGTCAAAAATCCTGTTGAGGACAAAAAGCAGAACGCAGCCGTCAGACAAAAGCCCGGTTCCGGAATAAGGAAGCCGCATGACGTTGAGGCAGGTCAAGGACAGAACAGGGAATGGGAAGTAGGCTACAAAGGGGACTATGACAGGATAGATGATGAGTCCTCGATGAAACGATAGGTAATTCCGTGACTTCTATCCGGTGACACCGTGTGCGTGATAGCCACTATATTACACGCTCAGATAGCCATTTCAACACAATATCGCATTATCCGATGATGAAAACTGTTCGGAATTTCGGGTTTAGCAATCGGCCCATGATAATTTTGCTCAAAAACCAACCGACAGTTTCTATCAATGGAATCAACCTGTATAATCACATTCGCCAATCAGAAAGGCGGTGTAGGCAAGACAACGCTGTGCGCCCTTTTCGCAAGCTACCTTGTGTCAAGGGGACATACGGTGACGGTGTTCGACACTGACCCGCAACAGTCCATCGTCAAGAAACGCTCCTCGGATGCAGCCACTTATGCAGGGTCTCCACTGCCATATACGGTGTATCCGTTCAGCATGAGCAACGAACCTGCGCTGATAGCCCTGATAGAGAACCTGCGGAACTCCGCGCAGGTTGATTTCGCCCTGTTCGATTCAGCGGGCAGTCTCAACGACCAGGCGTTGCTGGCACTGTTCGCCAACACCGATTATCTCCTGACACCTTTCCACTATGACAATCTTACCGTCCCCTCGACGGCTGTGTTCATCGCCGTTGTGGTGGAGCTGAGGCGCAGCATGGGCAACGCCATGAAAACCGTGCATTATGTCATTCCTAATCTGGAGGAACAGGGTGTAGGCACAAAAGAGGAAAAGGAACTATGGCAGCTTGTCAACAAACGGTTCAGCGAGCATGTGCGGATAGCCCCGACGGTATATAAGCGTCAGACGCTACGCCGTTTCAGCACAATCTCCGGCATGGACGACCAAATGCTGATAGTGTCCCCGGCTTTCGACCACATATATAATGAAATATCCGGCATACCAAACACAGAAGAAAAATGAATCAGGAAACCGCATACCCCAAACTGAACGACCTGCTCGGTGGGCTGGGAAACCTTGTCCCCGGAACGGAAGAAGTGCCGCAGTCCTCCGGACAGGACACCGGGCCTGCCCCGTTGTCGGAAACAGCCCCGGACGATGACTGGGAACTTTTCAGGAAGAACCTCGCCCTTTATAATTTCAGGGAGAAAAAAGACGACCGCATGATATGCAAGCTCGACCGCGACCTTGCGGACTCCCTCGACGCCTGCGACATAGACCGCAAATGCCGCTCCGATATTGTGAACGCGATTGTCAGGACTTTTGTCAACCGCTATCTTGACAGACTGCGGCAGTTCAGGAAAAGCAACCGTTCATTGCTCGGCAACACATAAAATCCGATGAATATGAAAACAGTGAAATGGACTGACGACATGATCCGCATACTTCGGAACATGTATCCGCAAGACACCAACGCACGCATCGCCGGAGCTATCGGTGTCGGGACAAGGGCTGTGGCCGCGAAAGCCGCTGAATTGGGACTTGAAAAGGAACGGGACAGGAAGCGGCAGGAGGCCGAATGTATAATCATCAAGCGATACGGCAGCCACTCACAGGCCGAGCTGTCACGGCTGACAGGCTTATGCCTCCGCACCGTGAAACGCATCGCCGTCCGGCTTGGGCTGGAGCGCGATATGGAAGACGCCGCAAAATTCATATCCGCCAGACGCAGGGAGATAATACGGCGTGAGAGGCTTCGCCTGCGTATCGGGCTTGAACCCATCTCAAATGTCAAGGTCACGGGCAACCGCCGCAGGGTCATTCTACGCAACAGGCTAAGGCAATCCGGCTATATAGTGGCGCGTGGCAACTGTACCGTATTTTTCAATCCGGACATGAACCGTAACAAAAGACACGAGAGCAAAGGTGTGTCGCTCGGACTGACATTCCTGCCTCTGGCATCACAGCAACAATCATTCAACACCACAATAATATAACAATATGTTCGGAACAATATTTACCGCCCTCACAGCCATACTCATATTATATTATGCCGTGCTTGTCTGCATGGATCTGTTCATAAAACCTGCCGGAGTGTCAGAGGAAAGCGGAACTCCCGATGAAGCTGAGATTGACATTTCCGATGAAGCCAATTCGTTCAGGTCAATCCAGATCCGGAGAGACAATACCGCTCCCAAAAAGAAAGTCAACGCACCGGTGGAGAGACAGGTTCCATCCAGACCGCTGATGACAAACGGTCTCCCTGTTGAGCAACTGGTGAGGAAGGCCCGCAATATAACAGACTCCAAAGACGCGGCTTTTGCCGGACTTGGCGAGGTCATACTGAAATGCGAGACCGGAGCATAGATAGCTATACGCTTATCCAAAATAATCAACAATAGTGACAAACAATTAAAAATCTCTCCCCGAACCGATGCCTTTATTGAACTAAGTTGTCTTTACTGCCCGACACTGCCTTTAACGCCCTGCATTGCCTTTAACGCCCGACAACCTTTTCAAGAACTTATCAATCAGCGTATATGCAGAAAATCAAATCAAAGTGTCAGCGTGCTATCTCACGCCTCGGCAACTCAGCCTTCGCCCGTAAGGGTATGCTTGCTATGGGCGCGGTGATGCTCACCGTGTCCGACATGATGGCCGCCAGCAAGGGTGCGGCAGGCTTCACGAAAGCCACACAGGAGGTAAGCTCCTTCCAGACCCCTGTCTCCAATCTCATGAAGGCGATCGCCGCAGTGATTGTCCTCGTGGGTGCCTTCAACGTCTATTTCAAGATGCAGAACGGCGACCAGGATGTGAAGAAGACCATCATGCTCACCATCGGCGGCTGTATCGCCTTCATCGCTCTGAGCGAGGCTCTTCCGCTCTTCTTCAAGTAAGCAACCGCAGATCCATACAGTCATGGCGATATACAACGACGGCTATCCGGTTTACAAAGGGTTACAGAAACCACTGGAGTTCATGGGGATACGCGGACGTTTCCTGACATTGGCGGCTGCCGCCATAGGAGTGTCCTTCGTGGGGTTCATAGTGTTCTCCATCGCATTGGGAAAGCTCGCGGGGTTTATCGCCATGCTTGTAATGGCCGCCGCAGGGCTGGTGACAATATATGTCAAGCAGCGCGGCGGACTGCACAACAAGCGGAAAGACCGTGGAATCTTTATCTATCACAATTTATTCAGGCATTGAATGGCAAAGGAAAACAAAAAAGTCTTCGACGGGATATACGCCCAGTTGGAGGAAACGGACGGTAATGTCGTGCTGTTCGACGCAAAGGGGGCCCCCTCTGTCATATTTGAAATGACAAATCCTGTTCTCCGGCTGTGTACGGACTCGGAGCGGTACATGGTATTTCAGGACGTGCTGGCCAACATCGTCCAGACGCTCGGCGAGGGCTATGCCTTGCAGAAGCAGGACATATTCTGCCGCCAGCGTTACCACCGCGACGTGCCCGAAGACGCGGAGTTCCTGACCCGGAGCTATTTCAACTATTTCGAGGGCCGTGAGTTCACTGAAATCACCACCTATCTTATAGTGACACAGGAGGCTCAGAGAGGACAGTTCGTGCAGTACGATCCTAAGAAATGGCTCGACTTCCATTCAAAGGTCACCAAGGTTGACGACATTCTCACCGAGAAAGGGATCAGCCACCGCAAGCTGACGAAGCCTGAGGTCAACGAGTACCTGCACCGCTTCATGGCGTTCCATTTCCGGCACGGGCCGTTCTCCATGACAAATTTCAAGGCTTCAGACGAATACCTGCGGACAGGCAACCGCATAATCCGCTCATATCCCCTTGTGGATATTGACGAGATAAACCTCCCCTCGGTAGTGAAGCCATATACCGAGATGAGTGTCAACGGTTATCCAGTGGCTACCGATGTGTTCTCTTTCCTTGCCGAAGTGCCCCACGCCGACTGCGTGGTGTTCAATCAGGTGGTGCAGATACCGGGCCAGCGGAAGCTGCTCCGCAAACTGCAAGGAAAGGCGAAGCGTCACGGCTCCATGCCCGATCCGAGCAACAAGATAGCGAAAGCCGACATCGAGGAAGTTCTCAACATCCTCGCCGTTGACTCCGCCCTTCTTGTCAACACCAATTTCAACATCATAGTGAGCTGTCCTCCCGACAAGGTTACACCGGTCACATCATTTCTTGAGACCAAACTCTACGAGTGCGGCATAATGCCGTCACGCACAGCCTACAACCAGCTGGAGCTGTTCATCAACTCCTTTCCGGGCTGTGCCTACGGCTTCAATCCCGACTATGACCTGTTCCTCACGCTGTCCGACTCGGCACTGTGCCTTTTCTTCAAGGAACACCTCAAAGGGTGCGAGGACACGCCGCTCACCACATTCTACACCGACCGCCAGGGACTCCCGGTGTGCATCGACATAACCGGCAAGGAGGGTAAGGTTAAGATGACCGACAACGCCAACTTCTTCTGCATCGGACCCTCCGGCAGCGGCAAGTCGTTCCACATGAACAGTGTGGTAAGACAGTTGCTGGAGCAGAACACCGATGTCGTGATGGTCGATACCGGCGACTCCTACGAGGGCATTTGCGGCTATTTCGGTGGCACTTACATCTCATACTCAAAGGAGAAGCCTATCTCCATGAACCCCTTTAAGGTGACACGCGAGGAATACGAGCAGAATTTCGGTGAGAAAAAGAATTTTCTCAAATCGCTTATATTCCTGATTTTCAAAGGTAACGAGTCTCCCTCCAAAATCGAGGATATGCTTGTGAACCAGACCATCGTGGAATATTACGAGGCGTTTTTCAATCCGTTCACATCTTTCTCCGACACGGAGCGTGAGGGCCTGCGTCAGAAATTGCTTGTGGCAGCCAAGATGGAGGACGACTACGAGAAGTTCGCCACCGATATGCGCGACATCGAGGAGCAGATAAACTCCCCTGAGCCGGAAACTAAGACAACCGTCCGCGCCCTCATACTCCCTTCCGAGGAACGGCGCAACAAGATTATCCGCCAGTGCCGGGCGTTGCGGGCCATGATTGTTGACCGCGCCACTACCGAGGCGGAGAAAGAGAAAGCGGCCTCAAAGATTGAGGTGTATAAGAAAGAGCTGCACGAGACCTCGATGCTGATGAAGATTGACAGGCAGATAGACCACATGGAGGAGCAGAAACGCCGCCTCAAAGTGCCGTCGCTCTCCTTCAATACCTATTACGAGTTCGCCCTTGAACGGATACCGCAGATCACATCGCTGGAGAAGATACATTTCGACATACGCGACTTCGCCGCTATCCTCAAACAGTTCTACCGTGGCGGCGAGCTGGAGGTGACGCTCAACTCCGACCTCGACACCAATCTTTTCGACGAGCGTTTCATTGTCTTTGAAATCGACAAGATTAAAGATGACCCGGTGCTTTTCCCTATCGTTGTGCTGATAATCATGGACGTGTTTCTCCAGAAAATGCGTATCAAGAAAGGTCGCAAAGCCTTGATAATCGAGGAGGCATGGAAAGCGATAGCCTCGCCCACTATGGCGGAGTACATCAAGTTTTTATACAAGACCGTCCGCAAGTTCCACGGCATAGCCGGTGTGGTGACGCAGGAACTTAACGATGTGATAGACTCTCCCATCGTAAAGGAGGCGATAATCAACAACTCCGATGTGAAGATATTGCTCGACCAGTCGAAGTTCAAGGACAGATACAACGACATAGCGGCCATACTCGGACTGACCCCTATTCAAAAACAGCAGATATTCACAGTCAACGCCCTCAATAACAAGGAGGGACGCAACTACTTCAAGGAGGTGTGGATATGCCGTGGTCAGAACTCCGATGTCTATGGTGTCGAGGAGCCGCCGGAATGTTACTGGGCCTACACCACCGAGCGGGCCGAGAAAGAGGCTCTGAAAATATATCTCCGTCATTACGGCACCATGCAGGAGGCTATCACCAATATCGAGGCCGACCGCAAGAGAGCCGGAATATCCAAATATCTTGATTTTGCCCGTAAGGTCAACCAACAACAGAAAGTAATGTCGCTATGGCAAACATTATAATTCATAATTCTCAATGCTTGATGCGTAATATGTTGCTGATTATATGCCTGGCTTGCATATCCGGCTCTGCCTCGGCATGGAAAGTCGTTATCGACCCTTACTGCCTGAAAGCGGTGACAACCAATCTCGCATCGCAGAAAGCCATCGAGGATCAGCACAACAAAAGACTCGACTCCATATCCGCCAAGCAGAACAAGCTGGAGCAATACACCGTGAGCATGGCAACCATCACCGAACTCTACAAGGTGACTATGGAGAATATCTCAGGCTTCGGCACCGAGAGCAAATATTATGTGGAGATAGGACTGTGTGCCTTCGACATAGTGAAGAGCGTCCCGGAACTGGTAAAGACCGTGAGCAAGGCGAAATTCACAAACAAGGCACTCTGCCTTAACGAACTCGGCAACCTCACAGCCCAGACACAGCAGCTTGTGGCCGACTTCATCAATATCGTCAACAACGGCAAGGTTCAGAATCCCCTCAAAGGTCAGGCTACCGCCGAGACAAAAGGCGACGGGTACAATTTCCTTGACCGCTACGACCGCCTGACGGTGGCCAACAAAATCTACACCGACCTTCTCGAAATCCGCTACAAGGTTCAGGCTATTATGGCTATGGCTCAGTACGCCACGAAAGATGACCTGTTTTTCGCAATAGACCCGGAGGGTTGGGCCAACATGAAAGTCATGCAGAATCAGGTCGGTATGCTGATACTCAACTGGAACGGACTAAAATAATTCATAATGCTTAATGCTCAATTCGTAATGAAATCCAAGAAACGACTTTTAACGCTCCTTATCTGTGCATTGTGCATTATGAATTGTGCATTGCCTGTCAGGGCGTTTGACTTCCCGAAAGACCTGCCGACATTCGAGGCTCTGATGGCTCTGCACAAGGCTGTCAAGAAAGATGAAGACCAGGCGTTGGCACGAATAGCCACGAGCTTCGGGGAGCAATCGCTTGTCACCAAAGGGGCGGAGAAGTTCAATGATGTACGCTCGACGCTCGACACCAGGCTCAACAACGCATACTCATACGTTGTGCTCGCCGCCGCCATATCCTCGACCGCCAGCTCTCTGTATCTGTTGACAAAGGAATACAAGGACTTCACGGTAAACACCTACAAGTATGTGATAAAGAAGCCTTTTGTCGCGTGGTACTATGCCGACGCCAACCTTGCCATAGCACGCGAGATAAAGCACGCCCGGAAACTATACGCTACCGTGGCCGCCTCCGGCATAAACCTCATGAAAGCCTCGATGGACGAGAAGATGAACCTTGTCATGTCGCTGAAGGACACCATAGAGAACGCCCGGCGTATTATTGACAACGCCAACCTGTGGTGCTACCTCATGACAAACTGCGGCTGGAAGCCTGACTACATCTGGGAGATACTTACCTCCGATGTCAAGGACGAGATCGTGGGAGCTGTAATCAACAAGTGGAACCAATAAACATATACCGATCATGAAATTCAGAACCATCACCGCATTACCGCTCGCCCTGCTCATCGCGGCACTCCCGGCGGCAGTGTCGGCCAAGACTCCCAAAATCCATGACGACCAGAAGGAGAAGCAATGGCAGTCTATGGAGAACGGGCCGTGGGGCTTCGCTCCCGACTGGTACTATTATTTCCTGCACAAGAATTATTCCGGCGCGGAAATGTACTGGAAATGGGCCGGCTTCAAATCCGGCTACCGCGTCCGCTTCAAGGAGGAGAAATCAAATGTCAGACGTATCATGCCCGTGCGTGTCACGGCGGAAGAGACCCAGCGGCAGAAACTCTCTAAGGTGGAGAAAGAGCGTGCATACGTCGAATCTCTCTACAAGGAGGAAGTGGCACGCGAGGCTGACCGGGCTGTCGATGTCACCTATTCGATCTACAAGGACGAGTTCAGCCGTATGCAGGACTGTATCGCCGACGGGCTTCTCTATTGCCTTAACAAGAGCAAGGGGAAGATGAAGTATCAGGTTGACGAGTTGTCACGGCAGAACGAGATCATCTGCGCCAATATCGCCTATATCCATAAACAGGGTGTCGGCTACGGGCTGGAGAACGCAAAACGTCAACAGGCATACCAGGAGGCAAAGGCCGAGATGGGAAAACTGGTGTCGCGCACCGCCCGCCTCGCGGCAGTGGCCGCAACACATTATTAACACATTAAGCATCAAGAATCAAGAATTATGAATTTACTTACCATACTCTGCACGATGGGGCTTCCGGCTATCGACCAGAGCCTCGACAAGCTGCTTGTGGCGATGGAGGCGTTTCCGAATGTGGCGATTTTGGGCGACACCATCAGCTTCGCCCGTATGCTCGGACTGCTGCTCGCCCTGTGCGTAGGCTCATACGAGTGCTGGATGATGATGCTCGGACGGCGAGGCATGGACGTGATGAAGCTGCTCCGCATCATAGGCATATCAATGTGCATATCATCTTCCTCATGGATATGCTCGGCTCTCCAGATGCCCGGCAAGTCTTTGGAAGCCACCACAAAGTCAATGGCTATGGCGAAGAACAAGGAGGTCGCTGCACTGGAGCTGAAAGTGGCCCAGAAGCAGGGCGAGTACCTTGAACGCCTCCGGGCAGTGCAGGATTCAATATCCACTGCAAAACAGGTGGCCGCAATCGGCGAGGACGCGAACTGGTGGGACAAGCTCGTGTATAATGTGGAAAACCTCGGCGAGACCATCAACAACTACGCCCAGCGTGCGGCGGTGGCCGCTGAGACAAAGGTAAGCGAGTGGATAAACGACGTGATACGCTTTGTCGGTGAGCTGATTTTCCAGATGTCATACTACGGCATACTTGTGGCGCAGAGGATATTCATAGCGATAATGATTGTGTTCTGCCCCATAATGTTCGCCCTGTCACTCGCTCCGCCGTGGAACTCGGCATGGAGCCAGTGGATGTCAAAATTCCTCTCCCTCACGTTATGGGGCTTTGTGACCTATATGTGCCTGTACTACATAGACTTCATACTTATGTATAATCTTCAGGAGGACTTGGTGGCCTACAACCACCTGTTGCACGGTGCTGTCAACTCATGGGAGCAGATAGGCGCGCTCGGTTTGCAGGGTATAGGCTCCAACTGCATGTACGCTATGGGTATGCTTGTCGGGGCCTATATCATACGCTTCGTTCCCGAAGTCGCCTCATGGCTCATACCCGGCGGTGTCAGCAGCGGTGCCGCCTCCCCCTCAGGCAGTGTCGCTATGGGTGCGGCGATGATGGGCGGCTCGGCGGCTCTCAAAGCTACCAACGTGACCCGTAACGTGGCCGGTTCAATCGGTGCACAGGCAGGAAGAAATCTGAAACACACCCCTTAATCCGACAAACAAGATAATAATGTTAATAAAATCCCTTGAACAGAAAACACGGCTCGCAATGATGACGGTAATGGCAACCATAATAGGTTGTGCCGCCATCTGCGGGTTCACCGTGTGGCGTTGCGTGTCGCTCGTGACCGAGGAGCGCAAGCAGATCTATATTCTCGACGGCGACATACCGTTCCTTGCCGAGCGTGCCGGACTTGAAGCAAATTTCATCATGGAGGCGAAAGCGCATATCCAGCTCTTCCACCAGTATTTTTTCAATCTTCCTCCCGACAACGACTATATAAAATGGACTGTCGGCAAGGCGATGTATATGGCTGACGGGACCGCCCTGAAGCAGAAGCAGGCCCTTGACGAGAACGGTTTTTACTCCGACATCATATCATCTTCGGCCGTCTGCACCATAATCTGCGACTCTATCCAGTTCGACGAGCATACACGAAAGTTCAGCTACTACGGGACGCAGATTATCAAGAGGCGCACGCGCGATCTCAAACGCACCATGCTCACCACCGGCTATGTGGAGAATGTGCCACGGACGCAGAACAATCCCCACGGACTGATGATAACCAACTGGCGTACTCTTGAAAACAAAGACCTTGACTATTGATATAATGCTCAATTCTTAATGCACAATGCTCAATATGAAATCAATACGTAAGACTTTCAAAGATAACAGGCAGAAAGCACATGGCGCGGTACGCTCATGGCTCCGGCCTAAGATGGGTGCCATAGGCACACGCTACCGTCTGGCCGCCCGGATCAGAAAGGCCAATTCATGGGCCACGCGACACCCTCGCCGTACTTTCGGCTATGTCGTCGGCTCCCTGTTGATGATACTCGTGTGCGACATAATAGTGACCGGGGCGCGGATGGAATCACAGGAGCCGGAACTGCAATCCATCGCCAAAGTCGAGCCTATCTTCAGCGGTTTCCGCACCATTCAGGCCAACAAGGAGGCGCAACGCCGACGGCTCATGGAGATAACCGGCGACGGTCAGGCGGTCAAGCATGAACTTGACTCCCTTATCGCCATTCCACGCAAGAGCCATGACGACTCAATCGGCATAATACGCCGGTACAGGCATCTTGAACAGATTGTAAAATCCCTCAAACATAACGATAACAATGAAAAAAATTAATTTCAGACAACCGAAGTATATCTTCCCTGCGGTGATTTTCGTGCCGCTATGTGCGCTGATATATTTCGCAATGGAGACTTTTGGCGGCGGTGGCGACGACACTCAGACCGTTGCGACAGACCGTATCAACTCCACTCTGCCGGAGGCAAACGCTGAGGCTCCCGGTGACAAGATGTTCGAGATGTCGCGCCGCTTCGGTGACGAGGACGCCTTTACCGCAGTGGGCGCGCTCGGCGAGGAACAGGAGGAGCGCGAGGCTCTTGAACACGGCTACACCGAAGACGAGCTGAACCGTCTCGACGCGGCCGAGGCTGAGCGTATCCGTCAGCAGCAGGAGCTGGAGGAACTGGAGCGTTCTCTTGCAGAATCGCGCCGGCATATCAACTCATACGCTTACGGCGACGGCTATAATCCCGCCGACCATGAACCTGCCGTTGACCCCCGGAGCGAATATGCACGCGACCTTGAGGCTATACAGCAGCGCAGCTACGAGCGTCAGAAAGCTATCGAGGCCGGACTTGGCATAGGACAGCCCGACCAGGAGGAAGCCATGCGCAAGCACCGGGCCGACTCCATAGCAAGGGCGCGAGAGATAGAGCGTGAGAAGAACCGCCCATTGCTTGTACTCAAATCAAGGGAGACCAATGCCGACAAATTCAATACCGTGGGTAGTTCGGCCGATAATGTCGATGCTCCGCTTATCCGTGCCATGATTGACAAGACCACAAAGGCGCACGAAGGCACGAGGCTTCGTTTCAAGTTGCTCGACGATGTGACAATACATGATGTGAGGCTTGCCAAAGGCACATATCTGTACGGCACTGTCACAGGCTTCGGCCAACAGCGCGTCCGAGCCGCCATCACTTCCATTCTTGTAGGCGGAAAGTTCCTGAAAGTGAACCTGTCGGTGTTCGACAACGACGGCATGGAGGGCTTCTATGTCCCGGAGTCCGCTTTCCGCGACTTTATGAAAGAGGCGGGTGCCAGCACAGTGCAGCAGAATATCAGCTTTGAATCCGAGAGCGGTTACGGCTCCGGAATATCCGGCGAGGCCATCGCTTTGCAGGCTCTCCAGAATATGTATAACTCTGCGACTTCCGCTGTGTCGGCCAATATCCGCAAGAACAAGGCGAAAATCAAATACAACACCATCGTTTACCTTATCAATTCAGACGAAGCGAGATAATAATTCAAAATGCTCAATGCTTAATTCATAATTCCTCACTATATGAAATCAAAAATCTTTTTATCAGCAATCTGCGCGTTAGGCATTGCGAACTGCGCCTTTGCCAAACAGCAGATCCTTGTCAACTCGGAAGTGACAACCCATATCGTCATGCCTGAGAATATCAAGATGGTGGACTTATCCACCACAAAGATTATCGGCAACCAGTGTACCGACAACATCGTGCGTATCAAGCCGTTCATCGAGGCTGACTCCATACCCGCTCTCTACCGTGAGGGTGAGCTGATGGGTACTCTCACTCTCATCGGCGAGCGACATCTGGCACAGTACGATGTGGTATATACTGCCGCTCCATCACGTGCCGCCTCTATCCACCGTGTGCCATACGCCGGATTGGACTCATACATCAATCCGGAGGTATCCATGCCACAGTCGGAAATGGCACGTTACGCATGGGCCGTATATGGCAGCGGTCGGAAATACAATCAGGTGGTGTCGAAAGCCAACGGCATGAAGGCGATTGTCAACAATATCTATTCGATAGGTGACTATTTCTTCATCGACTATTCCCTCCAGAACAGCACGAAGATAGCATACGACATCGCCGAGGTGCGTGTGAAGCTCACCGACAAGAAGGAGGTCAAGGCCACCAACTCGCAGACTGTGGAACTGTCTCCGGTATATTCGCTGAACCTTGCCAAGAAGTTCAAGAAGAACTACCGCAACGTGCTTGTGCTCGACAAGCTGACTTTCCCGGACGAGAAGGTGCTCCGTATCGAAATATCGGAGAACCAGATAAGCGGACGTGTGATAACCCTTACCGTGGAGTATGACGACATTCTCAACGCCGACGGCTTCGACTCCGACATACTAAAAAATCTGCCGTTCAACTATTCACCCCATATCTACAAATAATCCGGCACTATGAAAAAGATACTGTTCGCAATCATCTGTGCGGTGGCTTCTCTCACGGCCACCGCGCAGGAAAACAAGATAGCCGTCAACGTCGGCTTCCTGTTCCCGTCAACTCTCAACGCCACCGTTGGCTACGAGAGGTCGTTCACCTACGGCAACGCTGTGGAGCTGTATGGTGAGATTGGCAATCACTGGAAATCGGGTGAGGGTCAGTTTTGGAAAGGATATTACTGGGACGGAGGTATAATCTACAAACACCGTCTGCACCGTTACAAGAACGGCAGCTTCCGTGTCCGCTTCGGCCCTCAGTTCGGAGCTGTGGAGAGAAAATTTTTCATCGGTATCGAGGGAGGCTTTGAATACAACTATGTGTTTCAGAACGGATGCGAGTTCTCGATCATACAGAAAAATAATGTGAATTTCCTGCATGGCGACACGTTCCGCAACGGCCTCATGCTCGGATTCAAGATACCTTTCTGAAATCAGCCGAACAATTCCGAATGGGAGCCGAGACGCACAAGATTGATCTCATCTGTGTCCGGATCAAACCATATCAAAAGAAAATCACCTTCTATATGGCACTCCATGTGACCGGCATAATTCCCCGTCAGAGGGTGAGGCCGGTTTTCTTCCGGTATCGGCTCCTCATTTTGTAGCAACTCCAGAATCCTGAACAGTTTTTCAACCTTTTTCGGATTATTGCGGAAACGCTTGTAGTCTTTCTTGTATTGACTGCCGGGTTTGAGCTTTTTCATAATCCCATGGATTTTTCCATCGCCTCAACCGAGGAGAGATTCAATGCCGGCTCGTTGCGGAGACGCCCGCTCGCCGCCTCCTCCATAGCCTCAAGTGTAACTGCATTAGGCTCGTGGTAGGCGGCATCGAGGAGAACAGTCTCGACATAATTGTTAAGGCTGCGGTTCTGCCGTTTTGCAAGCTGCTTCAATCTATCAATGAGTTCCACGGAAAGGCGGAAGCTCTGGTTCTTTTTCAGTGCTATTTCCATATCCATATTATTTTATACTGCAAAGTTAGTGTAAATGTATTACAAAAACAATAATTCTACCATATAAGTTCCCAGACTATGGCTTTTGAAGAAACAAAGGAACAGCAACAGATGTATAACTACTTCCGTAGCTGTATCTACATATTCCTGATTATCGAGATTGTGATGAACCTGCCTGTCACGGCTGACAACCGCGTGACGCAGTTCATACTCGACCTGCTCGGACGCTTCAAGGTGTTCAACTCCGTGGCCGGGTGCAAGGTTGCCGAGCTTGTCTGCATCTGCGTGGTATGTATCGGCACCAAAGCGAAAAAGGCGTTGAAGTTCAATCTGAAGACTATGGTGGTATATCCGGTGCTTGCAGGTCTCACTCTCGTAGGACTGTGCTTCATCTTCCATCACGGCTCATGGGGTATGTCGCTCTTCGGCTTCCCGGCAAGCCGTGTCCTGTATGCCTTCTGCTCGGTGGTCGGCACCATGCTCGTTCACCAGGGACTTGACGGTATCGCCAAGTATTACAACCACAAGGTCGGCGAGGACAGGTTCAATTTCGAGAATGAATCTTTTGAACAGTCACGGCAGGAGATCTGTACCCCTTATTCAGTGAATATCCCGATGATATTCTACTGGAAAAAGCGTATGCACAACGGCTACATCAACATTATCAATCCGTTCCGAGGCACGATTGTGTTGGGTACTCCCGGCTCCGGCAAGTCTTTCGGCATCATAGATCCGTTCATAAGGCAGCACTCTAAAAAGGGCTTCGCCATGATGGTATATGATTATAAGTTCCCGACGCTTGCCAAGACACTTTTCTATCAGTATTGCAAGAACTTACACTATGGCAACCTGCCGAATGGCTGTGGTTTCCGCATAGTCAATTTTACCGATGTGGAGTATTCCAACCGTATCAATCCAATCCAGCGTAAATACATTCCTGACCTCGCAGCGGCTTCGGAGACGGCGGCCACGCTTCTTGCCTCGCTCAACAAGGGCGGTGGTGAGAAAAAGGGCGGCTCAGAGGCTTTCTTCACCAACTCGGCAGAGAATTTCCTCGCGGCGATCATATATTTCTTTGTTAATTTCCACCCGACAGGTTTTCTGAAAGGGAAAAAACTGAAACGCTATATATCGCATGAGGGTAAGAAATTGGAGCTTGTGATACGCAACTGGGACGATTTCAACGCTCTGGACGAGAACGGCGAGGTCATGCTTGACTTCGTGAACGAGAACGGCCGCGACGTATCCACTGACGAGGACAAGATGTTCGTTGACCTTAACGGCTTCTCCTATATCGACCGTATGGGTAAGCTGATACTGATTGACCGCTGTTGGTATGAGGACGAGAACGGAAACGAGGTTGAGCCGGACACTATCACAGGTGAGTTTTCGGATATGCCCCATGTGCTGTCATTCCTCGGACGCAAGTATTCTGAGGTGTTCGACATTCTGATGATGGACGACAAGATAGCCTCGCTGATGGCTCCCTTCAAGTCTGCATACGAAAACAAAGCCAACGACCAGTTGGAAGGTATGGTGGGTACTCTCCGCGTTAATGCTGCACGGCTCGTATCTCCGGAAGCCTATTGGGTGTTCACCGGCGATGATTTTGACTTGAAGATTTCCGACCCGGCAAGTCCGAGCTATCTTGTGATTGCTAACGACCCCGAAAAGGAACAGGTCATTGGCTCCCTGAACGCTCTTGTGCTTAACCGTCTGATAACCCGTGTCAATTCCAAAGGCAACATCCCTGTCAGTATCATAGTTGACGAGCTTCCCACGCTGTACTTTCACAAGATTGACCGACTGATCGGCACGGCGCGAAGCAACAAGGTTGCCGTGACTCTCGGTTTTCAGGAGCTTCCGCAGTTGGAGGCTGACTACGGCAAAGTTGGTATGCAGAAGATTATCACGACCTGCGGCAACATATTCATGGGTGCGGCACGAAACAAGGAGACCCTTGAATGGGCGCAGAATGATGTGTTCGGAAAGGCAAAGCAGACATCGACCTCAATCACCATAAACGACCAGAAAATCTCAACCTCCATTTCCGAGAAGATGGACTATCTCGTTCCGGCGGCGAAAATCGCGGACATGGCTACGGGCTGGCTTGCTGGTCAGGCGGCACGTGACTTCACTGCCACCGATGAAAAGATGCTCTCGCATTTCGACATCGAGGACTCCGAGGAGTTCAAGACCACCAAATATTTCTGCAAGACGCACTTCGATATGGCTCGTATCAAGAAGGAGGAATCCAACTATGTGGAACTGCCTAAAATATATTCTTTTGACAGCGAGCGTGAGAAGGAGATTATGCTCAACCGCAATTTCAAGCGCGTGAACCAGGAGGTGGCTGATATGGTTAAGGAACTTCTCGGCACGGAGTGATAAATTCTCAATTCTTGATGCTTAATGCTTAATCAACCACCAATATGAATTTATGCAATACGCGAAATCATTGTGCATCAAGCATTATGAATTGTGCATTGCCTCTGTCCGGAAGCGCGTTGAAGATTATCGCCGTTCTCTCGATGGTGGCCGACCATTGCGCCTACTTCCTTATGGAGCCGGACACTCTCATGTATGACTTTCTGCGTTGCTTCGGCAGGATAGCGTTCCCGGTGTTCGCTTTTCTTGTTGCCGAAGGGTTCGCACATAGCCGCAACCGCATGAGATATTTTCTGATACTGTTGCTTGTCGGTGCAGTCAGTGAATTGCCGTGGTGTCTGCTCAACGGAGCGGACGGCACGCATAATGTCATGTTCACTCTTTCCCTCGGAGTTGTGGCACTCACCATATTCGACCGTATGTGCGAACATGGGCCGCTGTCGTTCATCGGTGTGGCAGGTATCGCTGTTCTGGCATGGTGGCTTGGAACGGATTATGACTGGCGCGGTGTTCTGATGATAGCGGTGTTCTACATACTCCGGCACCAAACTATATGTCCGTGGCTGGAGCGTTCCTCGACACATTTTCCCTCGCAGGCTATTCTTCAGATTATATTCACTTTCCCTCTGATGGCTCACTACGGCATAGCCGGAGCCTTGCTCGCCTCCGGAATAATCTTCCTGTATGACGGCCCCCGTGGCTTTATCCGTAGCAAACCGGCTAAATACTGCTTCTACGCCATTTACCCGGTACATCTGATGTTACTTGCAGCTTTCGTATAATTCAGGCGGTGGATTGTTCTTCCAAGAATATCCACCGCCTGAAAAAATTACGAGCCTGACCCGTGGAGCCAGACTCGATTTAATCTTGTTTATAGTGCAGTTGGCAGCATCGGGGCTATCCAAATACACTTTATCTTAAAAGGCGAGGCCAAGCATTTGCTTGACCTCTTAATCCTTTTATAGTGCGGGTACTGAGACTAAAATCAGTATCGGCACTTTTGTGAGAGCAAAGTTAGCTCTTTTTATTGGAACAACAAAATATTCCTCGTAAAAGTTTCAATATTTTTGATTCTTTAGGCTTTACAGGTCTATCTTCCGCCTGATACACCTCTTTAGGAAGACCGCTGCAACGGTTCAACACATCTGCTATTTCGGAATATGAATAATACTTGTCTATGATGGCCTGCAACTCCGTCATCATGTCTCGTTCACGGTTTTTAGACACTCTGCCAAGAAGATAACGTACCACCTTTATACTACCGTATAAATTCATGTACTCGGCAGAAGTTTCAAGTCCGGCAGGGCCTCTTTTGATACGGTTATACGGTTTGAAGTCAAACAGTACATTCCCATGAGCACAGGTATTTCTCAAAATGCGGACAAGCTCGATGTAATTCTCAAAGACTTCGATGTACCTCACTCCGAAGCTATTTGCTATGTTCTTCTGTAATGATTCATCAATCAGCGATTTATATAAGATTACATTCTCCCCGAATGTCATAAGTTCAATGGTTTTCCAAGCCGGGGCATAGGTGTCGTGTGGATACCTGCGGTGATGTCTCCTTATTGTGGGATTCTTCTTGAATGTGTTATTATATACAACTCTGTCAAAAGCCGATATAAAATCACTCGTGATATATGACGGATTTACAAACCATACGGGATCGGCCTTGTATTCCATCGACCCCATGTAGGTAAGGACAGTTCTGAAATTTATCTCAATTCTTGAAATGTATTTCAGAAGCAGATTTCTGAGTTCAAAGTCAAAGTAATATAACTTTACAGCATTACCGAATTTCGCACCATCAATATAGGTGTGTGTACGGTGATGAAGCTCCGGATATGTCTGTTCAAACGGAAAAAGATAAAAGCCGAGCCTGTAATAACCAATATCTCCAAGAACTTCCTTCGCTTTATACTCATCTACGACAGTAAGCCCCCTGCTTTTAAGGAGTGCCAACTGTTCGTCTATTGAAAGTGCTTGCTTAATCATACTACAAAGTTAATAATTTTAATCGAGCCATGCTATATTTTTATTGACGCTCAACGCTTTTAGCACATAATAGCACCATTATAGCATTTTCAATACCCTTATCACAGCGCGGATATACCCCGGATCTTCGGCATAGCCGATCTTTTTCAGCCACAGTAAATAATTTCCACCCTTATATCGGTATTGTACTTTCGAGTAATATGCCCGGACACTTTCGGTCCAGTGGTTGAACTCATAGTATTTACCTGTCCGGGGATTTGTAAGCCCGAATAGGTTGTGTTTGTTTCGGCAGACCGGAGATTTGAACCAGCCTGTTTCAAGTATTGCCTGTGCCAATACTATCTTCGGATATTTTATGCCGTTCTTTTCAATCTCGGCAATCAGATTTGGAATGGTCAGATCCGGGAGTCCGCAACTGACCGGTACTTGCCTGGAATGTGACTTTGATCCGGTGACACCGTGTGCGGATAGCTTATCCGGCATATTTTTTACGCTAACGAGCGTATTCTGGAGTAATGCTATTTCAGACAGCGTGCTATCACGCTTGTTGTCAGTGTTATATGCTTCTCTCTTGTGCATTTCAACCGTCACCGGAGAGTCTTTTGTGACGGTGTAAAACTGGGCTGCGGCATATTGTGAACAGAAAACCGCACAGGCCATCGCAACAAAAATGTTCGGAATTTCAAATTTAGCAATCATGTGGGGATAATTTTGAGGCCGACAAGCGGTTACGCCGCAAATTTATAACCTCTAATTCATTGACATGGAAATTCCGAACAAAAATCAGCAGGAAACGCTCCCTTATGAAAAACTTGCCCTTTTGGGTATCGACAGGGAGAAAGCTGATATGCTTCCGCAGGACGTGAAGCAAAAACTGATGCAGGGGGAGGTCACGCCTCTTTTGCAGGTGTCTATCGACACCGGGAATGGAAGCGTGATAACATTACCCCTCAAACTCCAGCTCGCCGCCGACAAGGAGGGCAACCCCACGCTGATTGCATATCCCGTGCAGCGTGAACTGTCGGTTGACAGGAACAACGAGCTTCGCTTGTCGCAACAGGAACTCGACGCACTGCGCCGTGGCGACGTGTTGCAGAAAGCCATCGACATCAACGGCGAGAAGACCCAGCAGTATCTCCAGCTCGACCCGGAAACGAAGTCAATCATCCACCGCCGCATAACCGAGGTGCAGATTGAGCAGAAACTCAAGGACATGGAAAAGGTCAACGACATCGAGCTTGGCTCACAGCAGAAGCAGCAGGCACGCGAGGGCAAGCCTGTGGAACTGTCCGTTGGTGGCGAAAAGGTATCGGTCGGCATAGACCTCAAGGAACCGCAGGGCTTCAAGGTCGTGAAAGGCGACCTCAAGGAGTGGGAGCGTCAGCAGAAACTCCGCTATGACGAGCAGCACCCCGAATATCTCGGACTGGTGATGACCGACAAGAACCGCTGGGAGTATCAGAAAGTTGTCGAGCATGATTCCAAGGAACGTGCCATCAGCCTCGACACCATGCAAAAAGAGGAACGCAAATCCGGACTCAAACGCTGACACTCATGGCAGCTTCAAGAAAAAAAGAGCCGGGCCAACTCTCCGTAATGGAGCAGTTCGACCGCATGAAAGAGAAACACCCCGACGCCTTGTTGCTTTTCCGCACCGGCAACACCTATGAGACCTACCGTCAAGACGCGAAAAAATCATCTGAAATACTCGGTATCCCGGTCACAAGCAGGACGCTTGACAGCGGCGGTGACATCAAGGTGGCCTCCTTCCCGCACGACGCACTCGACACTTATCTGCCACGGCTTGTAAGAGCCGGAATGAGAGTGGCTATATGCGAGCAGCTTGAAGAACCCAAGCAGAAGAAAAAGGAGCAGGAGGCGAAGCACGGGGAGACTACATCACAACAACCCATTAACAAAGAATCCGATATGCCAAGAAAAAAGAAAGAGAAGACTCCCCAGGAGGAGCCTGTAAAGACCACAAAGAGCGCGGTCGATGAAACGACCCCGAAAGAGAAGAAATCAGAATCCCAATCCGCCACCCAGGGCGAAGCCGCCGAGCGCAAGCCCCGTGAGCCTCAGATGGTGACGGTCAACGGCGACAAGGTGACACACGGCCATGCCTACCAGAGCAAGACCAACCCGGAGGACTGGTATTTCACAGCCAAAATCAACGGCGAACAACTGAAGCCTCAGAAGATGGATCCGGCCGACCTCGCCGCCTATCAGCAGAAAGAACTCACGGTGCCGCAGCTCATGGAACGCTACTATCCCACCAAACTCATGCCGAGGGTGCCCGATGTCTCCTATCAGGTGGCGAATGTGCTGCCCGGCCCCGAGGGCAACCTGACTATCGACAAGTTCAATGTCTATAAGGAGACCGACGAGACCCGCGCTGACTACGGCAAATATAAGTTCTACGCACAGGTTGGAGACAAGAAGATGTCAACAACCGCCTCACGCGAGGACCTGAACGCATACTTTGACCGTGTGGCAACTCCCGGACAGCTTGTGGAGCGCAACTTCGGCGACCGTCTTCACCTGCAATCCCACTACGAGCAGTTCAGGCTCCCGGAGGGCATCGACCCCAAGGGTATCCGTGTCGCAAAGGATAAGGAGGACAACAAGTGGAAAGTGTCGGTTGACCTCGGCGAAGGGCGCGGACGCTCTTCCCGTCAGGAAATCTCCTTCGATGATGGCTACTCGCTCTTCAAGACCAAGACCGCCACACGCGAGCAGATAGCCGCGAAATACCTTAACGATGAGATAGGCACAAAACTCGCCGCTCCGCTCTCTATGGAGAAATCAGCCTCCATGAAAATGTAAAACCGTTTCCCAACAACACTTAAAAGAATACCACTATGGCAAAATTAGAATATGACGAACTTGTGCAGCTCCTTCAGGACGGTACAATAGGCTTCCTCCGCTTCATGCTTGAAAGCGACAATGCGGAGTCTTATCTCGAATGGTGCGAGCTTCACGGCATCGAACCCTCGGAGGAATCCGCCGAGTTCTATTACGATGAGACCGAGATCGACATGCTGGAACGTCAGCTGATAGACGACGAGGATTATGGCATCTGGAACTAACGGCGCGTCCAACAGTTCAGGCCAGCAGGCTCTCGACCGCTTCGCCCAGATGATGATTGAGCGTATGGAGCGGATGAAGGGCTCGGACTGGGAGAAGGGCTGGATTGGCGGAGCCTCCTCCGCCGGCCTGCCCCAGAATATCATGGGGCGCAACTACTCCGGCTCAAACTCCTTCTTTCTCCAGTTGCACACTGCGGCGCAAGGCTACGAGCTACCTGTGTTCCTCACATTCAAGCAGGCTCACAATTTCAAGGCCCATGTCCTCAAAGGTGAGAAAGCCTTTCCGGTGATTTACTGGGACATGATGGTGCGAGACAAGGACGGCAAGAGAATATCCTCCGACGAGTACCGCGCCATGAGCCGTGACGAGCGTAAAAATCTTGACGTTATACCCTTTGTCAAGGCGTTCCCGGTTTACAACATCGACCAGACCAATTTCCGTGAGGCTCAGCCTGAGAGGGTGCAGAAACTACTTGACCGCTTCAAGGTGCCTGAAATGCGCGACACTCAGGGTATGTACGCCCACGGCGCACTCGACCGCATGGTTGCCGAGCAGACATGGCTCTGTCCCATACAGGCTGACCGTAAGGAGAAAGGCGCGTACTATTCCCCCTCGCGTGATATTGTGGTGCTTCCCATGAAGCAGCAGTTCAACAAAGGCGCGACTCCGGAGGATATATACCGCGACGGCATGGAGTTCTACTCGACCATGCTACACGAAATGACGCACTCCACCATGACTCCCGAAAGACTCAACCGAGAGGCGGGCGCGAAGTTCGGCGACCCGAAATATGCGAAAGAGGAACTGGTGGCGGAGCTTACTGCGGCCATGATAAGCCACTCCATGGGCTTCGACTCAAGAGTCACTGACAACTCGGCGGCCTACCTCGATTCATGGATAGGCGCGCTCCGACAGGAGCCGAAGTTCATCGTGTCGGTGATGGCCGATGTCAACAAGGCTTCGGAAATGATACTCGACCGGGTGGACGCTCAGCGCATATCGCTCGGCGAACAGCCTTATCTGGCTAAGAACGACCCTCTGATGGCTCCTTTGGAGGACGAGATATGCCCGTTCAAGAACGCCGCCATAATCAAGACCCGCTCCGGCGACTTTGCCCTGCGAGCCTCATACAACGGCGTAGATCTCGGAATGAAGCCTATCGAGCGTTCAACCGCGAGAATGTATTTCCAGCTCACCGACCAACGCGAGAAAGATATATTCCTCGGAAGCGCGATACGCAAAAATTATGAATCGGAGATAGCAGGCATCGACCGCCGCGCCTCCAAGTCACTCTCAATCGTCTGAAACTATGGCACCGGCTGATTATAAGGTCAAGTTCAAGGAACTTAAATCGCGTGTGGGTATTGATGATGTCGCCTATTCGCTCGGCTACCGCCTCGACCGCAAGGCCGGTGTGGGCCGGTACATCGAGCTTGTGCTGGGCGAGGGACGCGACAAGCGCGATACAATCATCGTCAGCAACCGCCGCGACAAGGCTTCGCAGACTTTCTTCCGGCGTGACGGCTCAAAGGGTGACGTGGTGTCGTTCATACGCGAGAATCTTTCATCATTCAATGTCATCGGGCTTACTGAATGGCAAAAGATAGCGAAAGTGATGGCGCAGTTCGCCAATATGCCGGAGCCGGATTATGACCGCGACCGGGATTATGTACGCTCGGCATCTGCCCCGCAGGTGTTCGACCCGTCGCGCTACCGTGTCAAGGAGCTGGACGCGGCCAATATCCCCCGGCTGTTCGCGCAGCGCGGACTGTCGGCAGATACGGTCAAGGCTCTCGCCCCGTTCATTTCCCTTGTGTCAGACAGGCGCAACGAGAATTTCAACGGCTACAACATCGGCTTCCCCTACACGGAAGCCGGGAGCGACAAGACGGTGGGTTATGAGATCCGTGGCATGGGCGGCTACAAGTCAAAGGCTGCCGGCACCAATTCCTCCACGGCGGCGTGGGTGGCCGACCTGTCGCACGGCAACAACGGCCTCGTGCGTCATGTGTTCTTCTGTGAATCCGCTTTTGACGCTATGGCTTTCTTCCAGATGAACCGTCCCCGGTTGGGCGAGGACATAGCCCTTGTCTCCCTCGGCGGCACGTTCTCCGACCGTCAGGTACTGGGTGTGATGGAGCGTTTTCCAAATGCCCGTGCCTACGACTGCTTCGACAACGACCTTGCCGGGCGCATCAACGGACTCCGCCTTATGGCTCTTGTCGAGGATATTCCGCTGAAAATCACCAAGACGCCGGAGGGCTTGATGGTGGAGGCAAAAGGCAAGAGTTTTCCGGTGTCGCCCGACCGCTCCGCCTACACCCAGTTTGAACCGCATATCTCCGTGCGCTACCGCATGGGGCAGTGGCAGCCCCCTAAGGACTTCAAGGACTGGAACGACTGCCTGTTAGGTAAACGCACCTCAATCAAGATATTCCCCCCCAAACATGACCGTGACGATAACCTCGCCGAGCAACGCGCCTCCGGCTTAAAAATATGACTGACCGATGAAGACTATCAAACCGAAAACAGCCCTGCTCGCTCTATCCCTCCTTGTCATTCCGGGAGCGGACATGATGGCGCAACAGACCGACCCGACGCTCACGGCGGCGGTGATAGCGCAGACTGTGGAGCTTAACAATATCCACAAGAAGCGTAAGTCAACTCAGGAGAAGATCATTGCGGCTGAAGCCGCCGTGACTGTCGCCCTCGACCGCGTTCACTCCGTGGAGAACAAGATGCTTGAGTATCTTTCCAACGCCCAGGGTGCCATGCAGAATCTCTACCAGATAAAGCGTGCCGGTGAACTGGTGCTTACGGAGATACCCAAGAACTGCGACCTGTTGCGTAAATCGGTGCCGGAACACCTTAAAGGTACGGCGATAGCGGTGCTGGTGTCCGATGAGCTGACTGACGCGGCCGCACAGATGGCGGCTCTCTATCCCTTCATGCAACAGCTTGTCACGTCTGGTAGCTACACTGTGACCGGTGCGGACGGTAACAAGGAAAAACACAAGGTCAACCTGCTTAACTCCGCCGAGCGGTACTATGTGGCAAACGAGGTGGTGACACGTCTGGAGACAATCAACACCGACCTGTGGCTGCTGGCATGGCAGATACGCACTCTCTCATGGAACGACCAGTGGTTCTCGCTCGACCCCGACGGCTGGGCCTCGGTGATGTCGGGAAAGGCTATCGCGGAGACCCTTGTGTGGGAGTGGAACACGATAAAATACAGATAAACGAACTATCAACAACATTTTTTACATGGATACAGAAACAAAGATTATCGGCCGTTGCCCTGTGTGCGGCGGCAATGTGGTGAAGACCTGCAAGGGCTACCGCTGTGAGAACAACACCGGGGAGGACGGCAAGTGCGGACTCTTCATCAACGGGGTTATCGGCAACCGCAAGATGGCGGATGCCGAGGTCGCGGAACTGCTGGAGAAACGGAGCATACTGCTCGACGGCTTCGCCACAAAGGAGTGGAAGACTTTTCCGACCGTGCTTGTCATGGCGGCTGACGGCTCTATCAATATGGAGTCGGTGGTGGCACGCTGCCCCCGTTGCGGCGGCGAGATCCGCGTGGGCGCAAAGGCTTTCAACTGCTCCAACTACCGGCAGGAGGGAAGTCCCTGCGACTTCGTGATATGGCGCAATATCGCCGGACACCTCATGACGCTCGATGAAGTGCGAGAGATATGCGCCGATGGTGTCACATCCCACGAGGTCGAGATGTTCGGCGAGAACGGCTCTGTCTATCGCCGAAAACTCGGCTTATCACCCGACAAATTAAAGGTTATCAAGGTATGAAGCCGGGAACGAAACTTGCCATACTGCTCATAAGCTGTGTGGCTATGTGGGGTGGCATAGGATATGCCTTCCACTATTTCGGCCAGCCGTCAAAACGGGCGCAGTCAGTGGCGGAGAAGGCACTGATGGCTTCGGTGGATAATCCGGAGTCGGTAAAGGTCATAGCGGTCAGCAAGCCTGACAGTGTGTTCGGCCGCAACTACATCAACAACGACGAGAAAATGGCGATAGCCATGTCGATGATGAAAGTCAACGAACAGGTCATGTCCCGGACGGACGGGCTTCAGAACCTCGATTTTGAGGACAACGCCGTTTCCGAGCTTGTCGGCCGCCAGATGTCGGCTATGTCCGCTCTCCGCTCTATGGTGGGCTTCGAGACTCCTGACGCTCCACGCAAACCATTCTCCGGCTGGAAAGTGAAGATAGAGTATGAGGCTCTGTCGGAAAGCGGCTCTCCATACCGCTCGGAATACTGGTTTATCCTCGACCGCGACGCACAGTGTGTCGTCAACTCTTTTGAAATACCTCTTTTATAAATCCCTAAACTGAATACAAAGATGAAAGAACTACTTGATCAGATTGAAAAACTCACAACTACATTCCAGAAAGACGCCGTCTCTCAACTCGACAAGGGCAACAAGGCCGCCGGACTCCGCGCACGTCGCGCTTCCCTCGAACTGGAGCCGCTGCTCAAACGCTTCCGCAAACTCTCGCTGGAAGCCGCCAACAACAAGGCTGAATAATCCGCTCTCGATAGGACAATTTCTTTGCTGTCAAAAACCGGGACTCCCTGTGCGTGAGCATGGGGAGTTTCCTATTATTTAATCCAACCTTTTTTCAGTACCCGGAATGAATAAAAAGGACTATATATGATGAATAAGCAACTCAGTAGAAACTGGTATCTTAGTGTGTCTTTTTTTCGACTTATAAAATAATTTATTCTTAATAAGATTCCTGAAGGTATCAATAAGGCAATCAGCATCCAAATAGACAATAAATCACCCCGAGGCCATAAGTGAAACGAATCTACGATAGCACACACCACAATATAAACGAACAAAAATATATTGCAAAATGTAAATATCAGATATAATTGTTTGAAATTAGGAATTTTTTCGCAATTAAATTTCATCGTTTACCTCCTTTCCTCCAGAGAATAATGAACAGGACAAGGGATAAAAAATAGGTTATCCACATCAGAGTGGACAAACCATCTATATACATATAGTATCGTTCCTCTATTATGTCTATATTGTATGGTTCAATAATATACTTTGCATCTACATAGGCATTAATCCACGTCAATATGCCAACGATGAATATTGCGATAAATGTTATCAAGCCAACTATCTTCTGCCAAGTCTTCATTAATCTATCAATCTATTGGGAATTGTTGCTCCATTGAATCTATTATTTCCTCAAGTCGTGGATAATACTCTACTATATTCGGCTCTTGTCGTTTATTCATCCACTCAATTTGCTTTATAATAACAGCCTTTACTATTTCATAATCTTTCGGAGAAATAATACGTGTTAATGTCAAATATTCAAACGCCCAATCTGCACCAATATCCGGTAATTGTTGCTTGCCTTCCAATATAGGTACAATTCTGCGATCATACATATTCTGTAAGTTGGCATAATGACTAAACACTATCTCAGCACACTCCTTGATAGTGTCACATAGTTTACAATATTCCGTATCAATAGTGGACTCCGTAAAAATAAATTTGTCCTGTCTTTCAAGCATATTACCGCTAAAGCCAACCGATGGATTATCTCGTTGGTCCCGCAACGTCTTGAAACTATACGCCTCAAACCATTTTTTCAATATATCAAAGCGCACCATATATATTGGATATATTGTCAGCATATTATCTCTTATCCAATGATCCAACTCAATCATACTACCAATGCCATTTTCATGCCAGATGAAACAGTTGTCTCGTTTTCTGAACTTGAAATCCATAAGGAAATCCTCACTCTTCAACCGCTCAATTATATATGTGAATATATGTGACGCTTTCATTTATTCAAAATTTAATAAACTTACCGTTAAGCGAGCTGGGCAAAATATGTTCATATGTCCCGGCAGTCCTTAAAGTGTTGCAAATAGAATCATTAAATATTATATGTCTATTCCTTGAACTAATTTCAACATATTCCATATCATCTTTTAATGACAAAGGTGTTGATGCAATAATCATCACAGAAGACGAATCTGAAGAATATACTCCGACATGGCTATCTCCATTATTAATTTTGTTTTTGCTTATTTCAAAGGTAGTGGGCGTAAACTCAATCAGATAATAGGAACCCCCGACATTTCGATATGATTTTACTGAACCTTCCAAATGATAGTCCACCTTTGAGAAATATTCATCTTGGCCGTGGTGATAAGATGCAGACGTTGAAAAAAAGATAACCATAACCCCGACAATACCGGCCATGATTATCAAAATCACGACTAACGACCAACATATAATCCGTATGTATTTACGCCTTGCAGTCATTGTGGATATATCTTGTGCTTTATAAACCCCAATAAGAGGGCAAACGGAAATGAAAATAATGCGAAGCCGATTATAAACATAATCGTCCAACCACTGACTGACGGATCCCAAACTCCAAACAATATAGAGCCTACAAAATACGTCACAACCGACATTACATATATTCTTAGCCAAAGTTGGCCAACTTTCTTTGCTGGTGTAATCAGCCATCCGGCAATACCTCCAATACCCCAGCACAAGATTATCACAGCGGCTATCCAATAACAGTCAAACCAACTCACCTGCGCCATTCCATACCAAATTGTGGCAGCCAATAAGAATACTAAAAGGCCACACAGCAATGACATTCCAAAGAAACGTCCGAAATATTTATCTGTTAGTTTCATTCGTTAATGGATTTAAGGTTAGTAAAATGGTATGTATATTTGAGGCTATATTGTCGCAATAGGGCTTCTCCAAGTAAAACTTCATGTAATTGGAGATTTTTATTCTTGCTGGGAAAATCACGATAACTGATATATACATCTTTACCTATAATGCTGTCAAGAGTAGGCTTGCAATCTTCGGCTCTGATAGAAATGGTTTCTTCAGCGGATTCATCCAATCCTGATATTTCCAACGCGACATACGACCCCCATGCTCCCTGATCCTCGAAATATAATTCCGCTGATACATGACCGTTAAGATATTCTTGAACTGGAGGAGGCAAAGGTCGAGTGCTGGCAAGATGAAGCCCAATCATGAATATTGCCAAAAAGACAACAAAACATATTGTCAAAGAATATATTATAATGCGACCTATTTTCATGGCTTGCCTCCTTTCCAATTTCTTGATTGTTGGTTAAGGCAGTAGCGGCAGCGGAGCGGACAGCCGTGGAAAGCGACAAGCGTAGTCACACCATCGCCGTCGGTGGAGAGGCGATGACGGGAGATGCCAATTATTTTTGCTCGGTCGGGAGGCATTGCTGTCGGATCGGCATAAGAGCCTATCGCAAAGTTAATAAGAATATTTGACATTAGGGTGATTTGCACGCATAAAAATCGCCGTTATATCCTGACAGATGATGATTTATGAATAAAAAGGTACTGGAGGCGGCAACTTATTCTTTGCTTACTTGCGGCTTCTGCGTCCGTTGGTTTTTCGCTACGAAGTAACGGCGGGCGGTGGTGGCGGCAAGCGATCGCCTCCGGCTTGGCTGCATGAAAAAATCCGGCAGCCTTCCACGATTTGTGCCAAATCGGGTATTCCGTATTTTTTCACTTGCCACACTTGCCTTGCACCCCCGCCCTCCGTCCTGATTGTATCGAAAAAATCCCCCGGACGCGAGAAGCCACAAGGCTTCAAACAAAAGGGAAAAAACAAAAAACTCAAACATCTAAAACCCTCAAATTATGGAAGCAACAGCAATTCAAACCAACACCGCAAACGTACAGGAAGCCACAATCTCCCTCGCCCTCATTCAGCCGAGCAACTACAACCCCCGTAAGAATTTCGACGAGCAGAGCCTTACCGAACTCGCTGACTCTATCAGCCGTCAAGGTATTCTCCACGCGATAGGTGTGCGACCAATCGCCGGCACCGACCGCTACGAAATCGTGTATGGCGAGCGAAGATACCGCGCCTCTCTCATCGCAGGGAAAGAGGACATCAAGGCAACCGTCTATACCGACCTTTCCGATGATGAAGCCGAGGAAAAGGCTATTGCGGAGAACCTGCACCGTCAGGACATCACGCCTATGGAAGAAGCCGACACGTTAAAGGCTGCAATCGACAGCGGACGCTACGACTATGCCACACTCGCCACGCAGATAGGCAAAAGCGAGGCATATATCCGCACCCGAATAAAGCTCACAAACCTCATTCCCGAAATCGCACGGCTGATTGACACCAAGGAAATCACGGTGGCGGTGGCAACCGAAATAAGCCGTTACGGAGTTGACATACAGACCGATGTTTTCAACTCGCACCTCAAAGACGGTGTGACCTACAATAATTGGCGTGGCATGAACGCCTCAAATGTGGCTCGGCTCATTGAGCAGAACTACACCACCGACCTTAGCCGTTACCGCTTCGACAAATCGGCGTGTGCCTCATGCCCTTTCAACACCATAAATCTTCTGCTGTTCTGCGAGGACGGCTGTGAGGGCAACTGCTCCAATCCCTCTTGTCTCCGAGAGAAGCACATCGGCTATCTCACCGACAAGGCGGTTGAAATGCTGAACGAACACCCAACCGCCAATTTCTGTCACTCGGAGTATGACCTAAACGAGAGGGTAAACGCACTGCTGATTGAAATGGGCTATGACATCGAAAAGCTCAGTGGCTATCTGACACCATACCCCTGCGAACCTATCGCACCCCAATCCGACCGCTTCGACACCGAGGAAGAATATGCCGAGGCAGTAAAGGCATACGAGGGCAGAGTGAAAGCACATAGGGAAAAGTGTGCCGACATCACGACAAAAGCCGAGGCAGGAGAAATCTCACTCTACATCACAATCGGGCGCAATGATGTGACACTCGGATATATGGCTGTAACTGCCAAACCGAGCGAGAACGCCAACAATCCGAAAGCCGAAATCGCCAAGTTGGAGGCAAAGGATAAACGCAACAAGGAGATAGCCGTGGAGCGTACAATCGAGGACACAAAGAAGAAAATCCTTGAAGCCGACATCACCGAGACAAAGTTCTCGCAGGACGAGGACAAGATGATATATTTCTTCCTGCTCTCATCGCTCCGCAAAGAGCATTACGAAGCCGTCGGACTGACCGACCGCAAATCTCACAGCGCACTCAACGACAGCGAGAAAATGACAATCCTCGCCAATCTCAACGCCAAGACAAAGGCGATAATCCGCAGGGATTTTCTGATTGACAATTTCAAGGGTGCGTATCGTGACAACGCTATCGCCGACCTCCTGCTCTCATTCGCCAAGAAGCACATGCCGGAAGAACTCGCCAACATCGAAGCCGAGTACAACGATGTTTATGAGAAGCGACACCAACGTATCGAGGAACGCAAGGCTCTACTCGCCAAAGATACCGAACCCGAACCAACCGAGCCGGAAGCCGAGGGCGCACCCGAAGAAGAAACCGTGCCGGAGGCAGAACTCACCACGGAAGAAACCGCTCCCGACACCACCGAAGTAGAGACCACACCCGAAGCCGAGGTTGCACCCGAAGCCGAGGACACACCACAAGAACCTATGCCGGAAGCTGAATCTACCACGGAAGAAGCCACTCCCGATATTTCCGAGGCAGAGACCGAGGCTATCCAATACGAACCAACGGAAGAAGAAGCCGAAGCGATACTGACCGAAGAAGAAAGGTACTGCGAAGAAGCTGTTGCATAAAGCGACAAGCCCCTATGTTTGAGCAAGCCACCCCATGCCGAGAGAGGCGCGGGGCGGCTTTTGCTCGTCCCCTCCCAAAAGCCGCCTCTTTGGAAAACAACAAAGCCCCCGACTCACGCCGGGAGCTTATTGTCTTAGTCCACGGAGCTGTTATCACATAAAATGTTTGAGAACCCAATTAATAATACGCCATCGAGTGGTGACTATTTTGAGTGTTTTCTTATGGGATATAGCGTTAATAATCTTATTGGTAACTTTATCTAGCGGCATAACCCAAAACAAACCTTCTCCCTTTGCCATTCTTGTGTTGACAAGTCCTGGGCGTATCTCAGTAACTACAACAGTAGTTCCCTTTGATTTTTGCTGGAGTGATTTTGTATAGTTTATCTGAAATGCTTTTGATGCACTGTAAGACGGAGCCATGGGAGTCGGTTGCAATCCTCCAACGGAGGTTATGGTAACGAGATGTCCTGATTTTTGGTCCTCAAAAATTTTGTAGATTGAGTCAATCGCATTAGTCCATCCATTCACATTCACTGAGAGGGTTGCGAGTTCAGTTGACAATTCCAATTTTGGATTGAGTTCTCCAACTCCGGCACAAATTATTGCCATATCCAGATGTCCAAATTTCGACATTATTTTTTCAGCATAAAATCAAACGAAGACAAGTCTGCAATATCACACTGAAAGGCAACAGTATTGTCCGTATTGTCTTGAATTTGTTTTTGTAGGATTTCATTCCGTCTGCCGGTAATGGCAACAATATTACCCGTTGTGGAGTAATGCTTCCACAACTCATATCCTATGCCTGATGTCGCACCTATGATAAGAATATTCATTTCTATAATGTCAGTTTAGGAATAATCAAATCAATGCACTGCCATGTTTGATTATTTACAACTGACTCCAATATGCAGGGAGTTAAACGTCTATCAATAGTAAAATTAGCAATAAAATTTGAGATACGATCTATTGCAGCTTATAAATAATTCTCGTTACAGTTGAAAAATTATGTTTATAGTTGTCTGTGGAGACTGGTAGATTCGCAAGCCGTGGCGACAGGAGCGTGAGGCAGTGCGCCGGGCGTATTGCCTCTCACAACCTTATCACCACCGCTTGCTCCCAAATGATGTGATAATTTAGGCGATAAGCCGTGTCAGTGGCTCGCGGATCCAAAGGCACGGCACATCGCCTTGTGGTGTTTACCGGTTGCCCGACTGATTCCGTGTTTCACACCGATTCAGCTTCGGGCAGTTCTGATTTTGGATATGATGTCCGGCAGAAGCCGGAGGCGGCTACAACGCCAGAGCAAAGCGAGGGCAAGCCTTCGCTCGACTCTCGCGCTGCCGCCTGTCTTTAGAACAGCTGTCTGCAAACGAAGACTGAGGCCGCTTCAAGGCTGACACTTTGAAACGGCAAAGGTCAACGGTGGCCGGTTCTTTCCCTTGAAGATTTTGAGCCTCGGCAGGGACAGGCGTTTTGGCGTGCGAATTTACTGCGTCCTGGAGGAACGTCAAGTGACGCTGCGCTTGTGGTCGGCGTCCGCACTCGTGAGCCTCCGCAAATTCTTCTCGTGCCTCAAACAATTTGGGTATCCCTCGCTTGCCACTGACTACACACTTGCCTTATCCTCCCTTATGGCCGCAGTTGTGGGACTGCACGAAAAACGGCCAGCCCTGCCGGAGAAGCTCAAAGAGCTTCAAACAAAAGGGAAAAAATTAACTCAAAATCAAAAAACAATGGCAAAATTCAGAGTAAGAACAGAGTACATATTCACTGGCTTCTTCGACATAGAGGCTGAAAACGCGGCACAGGCAAGGGAGTATGTTGAAAAACACTGCGGATTGGTTATAGGCAGTGACATACATTCCACATTACCTGATGATGAAGTAAACTGGGAGTTCCCGGTTCACCCTGACACAAAAATTGGCGAGACCACAAGAATTAAACCGTAGTAAAACACTCAAACATCAAAAGACTATGCACAGCACTATTTATCAAATCAGCACCGAGCCGATAGCCGAGAACGACTATCTGAACATCGACCGTATAGTGGCAGGAGAAAACGCCTCTATATCCTATGTATGTGAAAACTCCGAGGACGGACGCAAGTTTGACATCCGTTTTCTTCTTGAACATATCCTGCCGAAAGCTATGTTTACGCCCACTGATGAAAACGCCCTTTCCTACAATGGTGGCTTCGCAATATGGCGCAAATCCTATTTCGACAACATCAAGGCTATATCTGCAGAGCTTACCCCTGCAAACGTGATGAAATGGAACGGACCAATCGGACAACTGAAAAAAGCCATTATCAATCCGCTTGGCGTTGACGCTCTTTTCGTGACCGAGTTCTACGGCGGTGCTGGCACGGCTGAACGCTCCGCAGACCTAATGGATATTATCGCCCGACTGAAAAAGGGCGATAGACTATACATCGGGGCAATATTAGGGTATCACAACTAAAAACATACAGTCATGGAGTTCTTTATCGAGCCTATCCCCACATGGGCGTTATGCTATCTAATCAACGGAGACCCCACAGGGTTGACTGACGATGAAATTGCGATGATTGACAAATGGTATGCCGACAACAAAGTGCAGACCGTCACTACCGCTTCGGAAGTCGAGGGAGAGTGCCACCCATATTTCTCTCATTTCCCTGCTTTCGGACTACCTGCCGAGGTCACTGACTGCCATGTGATGACCTTGTAGCCATTATCTCACAAAAATCAAACGATTATACAAATCACACGGATATGAAATACGAAGATGTGTCAGCGATACTATATCGCAATCATGGAGCTTTCGACATCACCACTCCCTTTGGCACTCAACGCCGACGCTTGTTCCTCTCTACTGAAAGTAAGGTATGTGAGTTTGCTAAACGCTCTCGCAGGAGAGGCTATCCCATACCCCCAAACGACATCAAATCTTGGCTGTCTATCTCAAAAGTGACAAAGCCGACAACGAATATAGTAGCCAAATTCCAACGCTACGCCTCGCGTGCAACTTTCCCGTCTGCATTTGTTCGCAAGTGTCTTGAAGCTGACCCGACAAAGGACTGCTACGAGAACCACCTTACCACCGGCACTCGCATCGACGGAGAGATAATATCCCTTGACGCTATCTCCAGATATAGCTATTGGGCGGTGGACCAGTTCAGAAAGGCTCTCAAAGAACGGCGCAACTTTAATTCCGGAACATTCACTTTCCGTGGTTATGACGGTTCCCTATGGATAGAGGTCAAGGATAAGGACGATAACAATAACTACTATAAAGCCGGAGATATTGCCGCAGGCTTCAGTAAAGAGTATCGTGGCTGTGCCAACGGATATTACTATGCCCTGATTGATGATGAACATTTTATAGGGATTGATATAGACTGAATTATAAACAGCACCCTGCAATCCTTATGGAGAGCAGGGTACATAAAACCGAAAGATATGACGACAACCGAACTCAATTACAAGGGCACGGACTATACCTGCCGTATCGTGACAAGCAACGAGGGCGAGAGCCTTATCATCGGTGGGCTGGAATTGCTTGACGCACTTATGCCTTATCCAATCACCGACAAATGCGACGGCTTCGCCGATAAGGAAGCGGAGCGTGTAGATGAAGAAATCTTCTTTTATACTTCCGAAAGTGATTTGAAGCTGCCGGACAACGAACTTGTCGCAATCCTCAGCGAGAGCAACCCCGATTGGTTTGACTGAAACACAATCGGCTTCCAATTCCGGAATGTCACAGCGACCACCGAGCCGTCCTGCAACCACGCGGGGCGGCTTTTGCTCGTCCCCTCCCAAAAGCCGCGTCTTTGGAAAGCTACAAAGCCCCCGACATCACGCCTGGAGCTTATAGTCTTAGTATGATTAGCTGTTATCTGCGAAATAATTCCGGCTATAATTTGTTGGGGTGAAAAAAAATAACTAATTTTGTGGTCACCATGCGGCAGTAATAATATACATACCAACACGAGTTAGGAATCCTGTAGCTCTCTCATGCTACGAGGAGGTATTAAAAGGTGCGTTCCGACAACGCATCTAATGCTGTATATTATTGCTTAATCAAATGAACATTATAAATTTAGGAATTCTTGCTCACATTGATGCAGGAAAAACTTCCGTAACCGAGAATCTGCTGTTTGCCAGTGGAGCAACGGAAAAGTGCGGCCGTGTGGATAATGGTGACACCATAACAGACTCTATGGATATAGAGAAACGTAGAGGAATTACTGTCCGGGCTTCTACGACATCTATTATCTGGAATGGTGTGAAATGCAATATCATTGACACTCCGGGACACATGGATTTTATTGCGGAAGTGGAGCGGACATTCAAAATGCTTGATGGAGCAGTCCTCATCTTATCCGCAAAGGAAGGCATACAAGCGCAAACAAAGTTGCTGTTCAATACTTTACAGAAGCTGCAAATCCCGACAATTATATTTATCAATAAAATTGACCGTGCCGGTGTGAATTTGGAGCGTTTGTATCTGGATATAAAAACAAATCTGTCGCAAGATGTCCTGCTTATGCAAACTGTTGTCGATGGATTGGTTTATCCGGTTTGCTCAAAAACATATATAAAGGAAGAATACAAAGAATTTGTATGCAACCATGACGACGATATATTGGAACGATATTTGGCGGATAGCGAAATTTCACCGGCTGATTATTGGAATACGATAATCGCTCTTGTTGCAAAAGCCAAAGTCTATCCGGTGCTACATGGATCAGCGATGTTCAATATCGGTATCAATGAGTTGATGGACGCCATCACTTCTTTTATACTTCCTCCGGCATCAGTCTCAAACAGACTTTCAGCTTATCTCTATAAGATAGAGCATGACCCCAAAGGACATAAAAGAAGTTTTCTAAAAATAATTGACGGAAGTCTGAGACTTCGAGACGTTGTAAGAATCAACGATTCGGAAAAATTCATCAAGATTAAAAATCTGAAAACTATTTATCAGGGCAGAGAGATAAATGTTGATGAAGTGGGTGCCAATGATATCGCGATTGTAGAAGATATGGAAGATTTTCGAATCGGAGATTATTTAGGGGCTGAACCTTGTTTGATTCAAGGATTATCCCATCAGCATCCCGCTCTCAAATCCTCCGTCCGACCGGACAAGCCCGAAGAGAGAAGCAAGGTGATATCCGCTCTGAATACATTGTGGATTGAGGACCCGTCTTTGTCCTTTTCCATAAACTCTTATAGTGATGAATTGGAAATCTCGTTATATGGTTT